>Ga0075160_10001749_pt1 | contig 13188 bp, 12 predicted proteins | sample JI91814C2DNA_FD_70969 | JGI IMG/M metagenome (GOLD analysis project Ga0075160, IMG submission 70969) | Wastewater effluent complex algal communities from Wisconsin, to seasonally profile nutrient transformation and Carbon sequestration -... | ecosystem: Engineered > WWTP > Effluent > Algae... | reverse complement strand
CCTTGCGGACTCACTGAAGTAGTTAGCGAATGCTGACTCTACGAAGGTAGAATACTCAGCTATAAAACGAAAGTCAAAAATTTTATAAAATAAAGAAATTTTTTAATTGTTATTATGGCAAGTAATTTACCAACACTCTTTTTTACTGAATTTGATACCCGAGTAAGAAATGAATATCAGTTCACGGGGAAATTAATGTATAACATGTTCTACACACGGATGGGAGCTGCTGAAAAGTTTAGATTTAATAAACAAGGCATAGCTTATTCACATAAGCATCTATCTAATTCTCCGTTAGTTTTAGGGACGATAGACCATTCCGTTATGGAAGTACCTGTTACCTTTTATGATGTACCTCTTACTATCGACCCAGTCGAAATGAAGCAGCTGAATTTTTCAATAGAGCAAGAATACATAAAGGAAGCAAAGAATGCTTTAGGCAGGAGGAAGGATGCCGTTCTTCTGGACGCAATAACTTCTACTGCTACTTTGAATGTAGTTCCTAAAGATATTTCAGGTGCGAACGCAGGTCTAACATTAGAAGCTCTTCAAGAAACCGCAGCGTTAATGGATACATTATCGGTACCGGACATAAACAGAGTCATTCTTTTGCATCCAAAACAGCTTCATAACCTCTTAAAGTCAACTAAGGTTACTTCTTCTGACTATAATAGTGTTAAAGCCCTTGTTAATGGACAACTTGATACGTTTTATGGATTTAAGTTTATAAAAATCCCCCCTTTTTCTGCTGAAAAAGGTATAATAACAGGTCTTCCTGACGACGGGAATGATACTGCATGTTATGCTTTTGTGGCGAGCGGTGATTCATCTTGCCCTATCGCGGTAGGTGTAAATACTGATATCACTTTCAAAACTGCAGAAATTCCTCACATGGGATTTTCTACTCTTATTTATGGATTAATTGGCTTAGGTGCGAAAATAATCGATGAAAAAGGGATAGTAAAGATAAATTGCGTTAGTTTATAATTATTTTAGAGTATATGGCTTTTAACATAAGAAATTTCACTGCTGCGTCGTTTAATCAAAGCAGTGTACCCAACTCTTGGGAATATGTAACGACAGATGCTATTGCGACAGTTTTAGCATCAGGATATTTTAATGAAGTGTATGATTTGTTAGCTGTTAAGGATATAATCAAAGTATCAGCAAGCAACGCCATATCCTTCGTTAAAGTGGCTACAAATGCAAGTAAAGTTGTAACAACAACTGACGGTGCAGATTTAGCGTAATGATTTTTCTGTGGTGGGGTTTTCTCACCACAGGCATTAATTTAAAAAAAAAAGATATGTTAAATGATGTTGCTATTTGTTCTACTGCGTTACTCTTACTCGGAGCAGATGAGATTACTTCATTTAATGACGAGACCCGTGAATCTAAATTATGCAACGCTATCTATGAATTGACTGTCAGGACTTGCTTAGCCGATAGAAATTGGGCGTTCGCTCAAAATGCTATACAGTTGAATAAACTTGTTTCGGTTCCTTTAATTCAAACCTACAGCACAGCTTTCCAATTACCTAAAGATTTTATCCGTCTCGTTGGGAAGGACAATGTTGGTCTACCTCATGTTATCAAAGAAAATTATCTCTATTGTAATGCCGAGGAAATAAAGGTATATTATGTCTTTAGACCTACCGAGGATAAATTTCCGGCGTATTTTACCCAATATTTGATTGATTGTTTATGCAAAAAATTAGCTATCGCTCTTATGGAAGACGAATCGAAAGCGGAGTATTACGATAAACAAGCTTTTATTTCGCGTAAAAAAGCAGGGTTGATAGAGAGCCAAAGCCATGGAGACACAGCTATGCCTGTGCATCAATTTGCTATCTATGCTATTAGGTCATGATTAGTGTATGGGGAAAATTAGATTATTAAAAACGGCTTTTGTTTCGGGGGAATTAGCACAACAAGTATTCGGTCGGATTGATAAAGACTTCTATTTAAAAGGAGCGGACAAACTAAGGAATGTTTATGTTGACCCACTTGGTGGGGTTTATAAACGTGAAGGCATGAAATATGTTGCTGAAACTTACGATAATGGGAAAGCTAAAATAATGGAATTTGCTTTTAATACCGAGCAAACATATCTGATAGTATTTACCCACCAAAGAATGAGGGTTTATAAAAACGATGTATTGATGGTTGATATATCAGGGAACAGTATTCTTAATAATATTACTTCCGCTATTTTGTCAGAAATAAAATATGCTCAATCTGCGGATACACTAATCATAACACATAGCGATTTTCAACCCATAAAAATTACTCGAACTTCAGATATTACATGGCTCATAAGTTACATTGATTTTGGATTTACACCTACTTACGCTTTTAACGGCGTATCAATATTAGAGCCTGATGGGTCGATTAAGTTATCCAATCTATTAGGTGACTATGTAACGATAGATTTAATTCCTAATACAGTATCTACAACCACAGTATTATACCGTCGTCCTTATGGTGGTTCTACCGGAACCCGGACAACTACGACTACCGTAGGAACATTTAGGTTTAATCCTTCTCATGTCAAACAGACTATAATAGCAAAAACAGGAGGTATCTTCACTATAAATCAATACATAAGTCCAACGCAAGTAATTGGAAATGTTTTAGTGGAGTTTGCCGGCGATGATAGTACGACCGGGGATAATAACGCTATGACATACGAATCCAGCGAATGGCAATTGGAAACAGGATATGAAGATGTATGGGATCCTGTGCGGGGGTATCCTAAATCATGTTGCTTCTATCAAGGGAGACTTTGGTTTGGAGGTAGTAAGGCGAGACCTTCTACTTTATGGGGTTCTCGTTCAGGGTTATTTTTTGATTTTGATACGGGGAGTGGAAGTGCAGATGACGCAATAGATGTAACTATTGATGATGACAAAATTAACGCCATAGTTAATATTTTCCCCGGCAGAAATTTACAAATATTTACAACCGGAGGGGAATTTTATATACCTCAATCTGAAATAGACCCAATAAAACCTGAGAATATCATGGTTCAAAAAAGTACACAACACGGTTCGAATAATGTAAAGCCGGTGTCTGTTGACGGTGGCACGATATTTATTGAGTCAAGCGGAAAGGTAGTGAGACAATTCTTATTCAATGAACTCGAAAGAAGCTATAATGCACAAAGTATATCATTACTTTCTTCTCAGTTGATAAGAAACCCTGTTGCTATGGCGGTAAGACAATCGAGAGATGAAAGCCCCGCGGATTATGTATATGTGGTTAATTCCGACGGAACAATTGCGGTACTCAATGTGTTGCGGGATGAACAGCTTTTAGCATGGTCATTGTTCGAAACAAAAGGTATCGTCGAGGATTTAGTGGTAATAGTTCGGGAAGTATATCTGATTACGAGGCGGACAATAAATGGGGTAGAAAAGAGATTCATTGAAAAATTAGACAGGAATTATTTATTGGATGCGGGAAAAAAAGTTACATCTTTGGCATCAGTTCATTCTTTTAGTGGATTTAATCATCTTGCTTCTGAAGAGGTTAAAGTAAGAGCAGAATCTTTCGTGTTATTAGACAACACAGTTAAAAGCGACGGAAGTATTGATATTGAATTTGATTACAAAGAAATCGAAGCAGGATTAGGCTTTTCAATATTGGTCAGAACTTTACCTATTGATATGGATTTAGGAGGAAAAACTCTCACAGGAGACTGGAGGAGAATCGTGTATGCTATGGTTAAGACTTTTAATTCTCGAAGTTTTGAGGTCCATTGCGGGAGGAACGTATTCAGGCCGGTGTTTAGAGAATTAGGTTCAAATCTATTGGACACTGAAATCACTCCATACAACGGGTGGAAAAAAATATATATGTCAGGAGGGATAAAAAGAGACGCGGCGTTTGACATAGTTCAAGACGAACCGACAGAGTTTGATTTAATTTCAATGGTAATTGCGGTAACTATATGAGTGAGTTTGTTTATAAATGGTGTGTGTCTGAGGAAGATTACAGGATAGTTTGTCAGATGATGACAGATTGGGGTATGGCTCAAATCAATCGGAGGATGTTATCAGAATATGGAGCGATAGTATATAAAGATGAATTTCCAGTATGTTCCGGTTGGTTGTATCAAACAGACAGTAAGATGGCGTGGATAGAGTGGGTAGTTATGAATAAGCAAGCAACCAAGAAACAACGGGAAGGAGCGTTGACTTTTTTATTTGATGTACTATTCAATCAAGCAAGAGCTTTAAAGTATGAAGTTATAATGTGTGTAGCTAATCACTCTTCATATATTAAAAAGCTTAAAGATGGATTAGGATTTATTCCGGATGAAAAAGGTATGAAACAACAACTATTTTTTAAAAACTTATGGCGGCAATGACAACAATCGCTTTAGTAGCGGTAGGAGCTGCCGTTGGAGCATATTCAGCGGTTAAGCAAGGACAATTTCAAAGCTATATGGCTGAGGCGCAAGCTAAAGAAATGGAATTGCAAATGGAAGCAATGAAAACCCAAAGAGCAGGAGAACGAGTAGATGAATCAAATCAACAACTTGGTAGAGCGAGACAACTTGATGCTTTATTTAAGGAGCAAAAAGTTATGATGGCATCTTCCGGTCTCATGGGGGGTTCATTCAACGCTATTCAAGCTGGGGATTTATCAAAATATTCTCAAGAACAAAACATGTCAGGGGTATATTCTTCAGTAAAAGAATCTAACGCGGCTTCGCAACTGGATTCTTTGAAACATCAAATCGCAACTACCCGTGCTTCAGGTAGTTTTGCTAAAAAAATGGGTTATATTAACGCTGTTGGTGGACTGCTTCAAGCGGGCGGGTCTGCGGGTATGTCTGTTGGAACAACAACTAAATAATTTTGATTATGGCTGATATTGATTTACCAAGGTGGATGACGCAAGGGACCCCCTCAATAGGTGTGGCAGCAACTAATAATTTGAGAGTGGTAACCCCCGATGAATTGGAAATGGCTTCTAAAATGTATGGTGCTGTATCGCAACAATCTTTTAAATTTGCCAATATGATAGCTTATCAGATTGGGCGTTTAGGGAAGGATTATGATGAGATGCTTTCGAATGAAGCGATGGCTACTGCTGACAAAGTTCTTAGAGAATCATCTGTTAATAACGAGATCGCTAAAGATGGACCCACTTACCGAAAAGCAATGGCTCCTGTGATTAAAGATGCGACAAAAGATATGGGTCCCGTTAGTAGTTGGACGGCGAGGAACATGTTGGCTAAACAGGCAATAAAATACGCTCAGCAGATAGATTCACGAATTCTCAATACGGCAGCTACAGAGATTATGAAGTCCCAAACAGAGGAGCAAGAAAAATTTCTTGTTAATGCTGCTGCAAATTATCCGATAAAAACGACACCTGAAGAACAGCAAAAATATATCGAGAATGCTTCGCAAACATATGTGGGTTTTTTGCCTAATATTCCCGAGGAGATGAAAAATATTGCGGTAAAGAAAATGCAGGACACTTTGCGTACGGCTTCCGTAGCAAATGAGTATATTGCAGTTGGTAGTAGAATGGACCTTGAAAGTGTGAAAGAAACAAATGCGTTATTTAAAAAGCACGAAGAATATTTTAAGAATTATGTAAATGATGAGGAAGAGATGGGGCGTTTCAGGGAGATATTATCAAAAGGTTTGAAAGTAAAGTTGTCTGAGGATAATTTTAAAGAGTTGGTAGTGGAAGCGAGGAGTAAATCTGTCATTGAAAAAGTGAGAACGGAAATGTCTTCCGAACCTGACCCAGTAAGGAGAAGGAGTATCTGGTCAAAGGCAGTACAAGAAAATACGGGCTACGATACATATAATAATATTAGGAGTTTAGGGCATGAATTTGGTTTTATGTCAAGTGATGTGGGGGGCGGAACACGACTTTCTAAATCCTATTCTTCCAACGCGATGTTTCAGAAGGGTATCAATGCTGAACTCCCTCTTGAGAAATTAAATGAAATGGCTAAGCAGGGGGGTATTACAAGGCTGCAATACAATGCGTATATGGATGGGTACAAAAAAAGAAATAAAGCGTATGATGCTTACGATAAAAATTTTTATGCAGATACTAAGCTTCGGACAGGAATAAATCTCGAGCCGGGGGGAGGTAAGAATGATGAGATATTAGCGATGGCTATGGGAAATCAATCGGATATTGCTTTGAAAAAAAGAATTATGGAAAAGAAAGCGGCGTTAGTGGGGTTGCCGGATGTCGAATACCAAAAAGAACTTGGTAAATTAACAGAATACGCAACGCAGAAGCAACGAGAAAATGCTCTAAAAAAACAAGAAGCGTACAAAGGAAAATCACAATCAGAAACTTTAATGTCAAAATATGCAAGATGATGAATTATTGAATGAGCAAGCTCAGTTAAATTTGGTTAATAAACCTTCCCCAAAAATGCAGCAGTATATTGAAAAATATAATAATTTAGATTATGCTACCGCAAAAAAATACAAGGTGGAGAATGTGAAAATGATGATTGATGACTATCAATCAGGTAATTTACATAAAGAGTTACCAGACTTATCTGATGAAGAAGTTGTCAAAGCTATCTCCAAGATGGAATCACAAGATGACGGTCCGGATGACAGTTTCCTTTCTAAAGCATTAGATGTTCCGGTTCAAGTTGTCGGGGGTTTCCGAGATGCAGCTCAAGCGGTGATGGGCTTAGGTTCTTCTGTTGGCGAGTGGGGCGCTGGAAAAATTCTTGAATCTCAAGGTATGGACAAAGCAACTATTGACCAAGCTAAAAAAGATTCTAAAGGGGTGCAATTGCCTGAGGTATCCGCACCAAAAAGCACCGTAGGTTCTTTAACTCGTGGGGTCTCTCAATTTTTAGTTCCGTTTGGGGTTTTGTCTAAAGCCGGCAAAGCTGCGGGTGTTGTGGGCAAAGCTACTTCCACAGCTGGGAAATTTGCAGAAGCTTCAGCAGTAGGTGCGGCAACCGACTTTTTAGCTTTTGGAGAACATGAAAAAAGACTTTCAGATTTGATAGAAACGCAACCAGCGTTAAGTAATCCAGTAACAAGGTATTTAAAATCAGATACTAATGACGGTGTTGCAGAGGGGAGATTTAAAAACGCACTGGAAGGATTAGGGTTAGGTATGGCGGCGGAAGGATTATTTCAGTCTGTGAAATGGATTAAAAATGCAAAAGAAACAAAATCAGCGATATCACAATTAAAAGGTGAGAATTTAAAAAGCACGGAATCTATTTCCAACATATCTAAAGAATTAATTTCAGAAAGGGAAAAATTACAAAATGCAGGGTTTGATAATGGGGCTAAAGCTACTGAAACATTAATGCCGGAAAGAATAACTAAGAGAATGTCGTTAGCAGAGATTAGGGACTTAGCAGCCAATTCTAACTTGACTATGGATGATTTATTAGATGTTAAGAGATTGGAAGAATTTAAGTCGCAGGGATTCGAAGCCAACAGTATAAAAGCCACGGTATTACAAGCCAAGGCTTATGAGGAAGCAAAAAAAGTTATCCCTGATATATACCGGAGGATAGAGATTGGGGATGTTTCTGCAAGAGAGGAATATAAAGGTGTAATGCGTGATTTACTGCTGACCGACCATGCGGCGAAAGATTTGCATACTACTCTTGCCAGAGCGGAAGTTCTTAGAAGGCACGAAGAAAGTGTTTCGATAGCAAATAAATTCACTCAAATATTTGAAAACATAGACAAATACGATGAGCGTAAAATCATTGATATGCACGCGGATGCAGTTATGAATGGTGTTGACCCCACACCAAGGTTAAATGCATTGTTAATGACCCCCAGCGATAAGATTAAAAAAGTTCTAAGCTCTACGGTAAAGGCTAACCTTTTGTCAGGATGGCAAACGCACGTGAATAATATTTTTTCTAATACCAGTATGTTAGCATTCGCTCCCACAGAAAGATTCTTAGGTGCAGCGGTATCAAATATAAGAAATGCAAAATTTTTTAACGCATCTAAAAAAATTCAAGATGGTTTTTTTTCTAATGGGGAAATTCACTGGAAAGAATCCCAAATATTATTGAAAAGCTACGCTGATAATATTGGGTCTGCATTTTCATATATCGGCAAAGCGGTAAAGAGGGAAACAGAAACCGCAACAATAGCTAAACAATCAGGGGATAAAATATCCGTGGCGAGGGATATACTTAGCAAATTAAACACTAAAACCCCCTTCCAAAAAGGAATGGCTGATGAAAATTTAACTTCCGCAGGTTTTACCCCTGAGGACTTAGGTTTAGAAAAGCATAAATTGGTGGGGACAGGGCTGTATCATACAGCAAGGTATTTAGGTAAATATTCTAATTTTGTAGCTAATGTAAGTATGACTTACGATAGAGCTTTTCAAGCTCTTCATTTTTCAGGCGAAGCAAAAGCTCTATCTTATCGTATGGCGGACGATTTAAAAGCCGCAGGGGTGGACGTGGGTAGCAACACTGACTTTTTATATAACTTAGCGACGGTCTTTCGTGGGGAAGATAATATACTTGAGGGATTAGCAAAAGAACACCCTGAGCTTTTTACAAACCTAACGGAAACAAACAAGTCAAAAATAGTGTCTATGGTTTCTAAGATTTCTGAATCTTCGGAGGCGTCGGCTAAAGAATTTACATTCATGAAAGACTTGGGAGGGTTCTCTTCTTCGATACAGGAATTTAGAAATAAAATTGACTCAGCTATACCTTATATACCGTTAGGGACGTATATAATGCCTTTTATAAAAACTGTTTCAAATATAAATAGCTTTATATTTTTAGACCGAGGCCCTTTAGCTCCTCTCACTAAAAGCTGGCAAAAAGAGATTGCAGCAGGAGGAACTCGTGCAGATATGGCTTACGCTAAACTCGCTTCGGGAACTATGCTTCATGCCGGGGGGTTGTATTTAGCTTTGCACGGTAAAGTAACTGGGGTAGCAGATTCGCCTAAACAAAGAGAATTATGGAAAGCCGACGGTATTCAAGAAAATTCATTGGAAATTAATGGAAAATACTATGACCTTTCTAAATTAGACCCTTTAGGTTCATTCTTGACGGTACCTGCAAATGCCATTAGTTTTTACGATAAAATGTTGGATGAGGAGGATTCTACTGTAGGAGAATATATGGTTGCAGGTATTTTGAAGACAAGTAATTACTTAACATCTAAATCATATATGATGGGGTTAGCTGATTTGATGGATGCTATAGTCGGGGAAGATGACAAAGGTTTTGAACGCATGATAAAAAATATGGCAGCAGTAACCTTAACTCCTAATATTATCACTCAGACCGCCAGAACAGTTAATGAAAATGCACAAGACCCCGATTCACTATTGGAGATCATAAAAGATAAATATGGAATGAATATCCGACCAAAAAGAAATATTTTTGGTGAAGAAGTTACCCGCAATCCAAAAGTGAACCCCTATTTCATACCTATTTCATATTCAAATTGGAAAAATGACGCAGTAGTAGAAGCTATGATAGACGCGGGTGCGTACATTCAAAAACCAAAAAAAACGATAGAAAATATCGAACTGACATACGACCAATATGACAGATTAATGGAGTTTATGAAAGAACAGAATGTTTATGGGCATATAAAAAATTTAATAGAATCTCCATTATATAAAGCTACCCCTGCAGTAGAAGCTACAAAAGGCATAACTACGAAAGCTGAGTTAATCAAAGATAGATATAATACACATCTGAAAATCGCAAAAGCTCGCCTCTTGGCTTCTGACCCTGAATTACAAAAAAAAGACTTTGACTTTAAGCTAAAAGCTTTTACAAAACCTGCAAGGACTTCGGGCGATACTCGACTTCTTAATAATCTTAGTGGAAAAATTAATAATGAATGAATATGGCTACTTTTATCCCAATTAACGATACCCGTCCTTACAACTCATATGTTGCAGCTGCGAATAATACTAACTTTGTATTTGATTGGTTTGTACAAAAAGAGGAATATGTTACAGTGTACAAAAACGAAGTTAAATTATTGTATATTCAGGACTATTCTTTTATGCCTAACTCGATCGGTAGTGCTACTGGCGGTGCTATTCAATTGGCATTACCTTGTGCGTCAGGCGACATTATTGTGATTATGCGTAACTCTGCAATAAAACGTGTAACGGGGTATTCAGAAAGTGGAGAATTTAGGGCTTCAACGATAAATTTGGAAATCAACTATGTCCTTACCTTAATACAAGAATTGAGTTTTAAAATTGGCAGATGTTTAGTTCTATCTGAAACAGATGCTAATACCCTGCCGGGAGACATAATATTGCCCAGTGTGAACCAACGTAAAAAGAAGTATTTGTATTTTGATGAGAATGGAAAATTAACAGCCGCAAACGGAACCAATATTGATATTTACAATGACTTGTACGATGCCTTATACAATAATTTTCTCGCCCCGTGGCGACAGCAGCTCTCGACTAATTGGAAATCATACTCTTCGAGTTCAGTAATTAACAAATCACATAGACGTATCAAAGCGGTAACAACTGTTGCTACGGTTTTACAATTGCCAACGCTAACAGATGCAGACGATGGGTTAGACTTTTTTATTCTAAACGATTCAACAAGTGTATTTCCTTGTGTTATCAGCCTCCAAGACGATACTGCTTCGATTCCGAACTCCACAGCAAGAAATAATTTATTGTTCCCGGGGGAGAGTAAAAGGTATTTTTACAACGCCGCGGGCAAAGAATGGAATTTTTTAGAATAAATGTTGACAATTAAAAGATTAGTATTCAGGATTTGAGGGCATTAATTTATCCTTTTAATTATGTCAGCAGCTGGTTCTCGGATATTAAAAATTCCTGCGGGGCAAGAGTTTAGTGATGTCATGCTAACACCATGGGAATCTGGAATGGGCATTGCTTATATTGTAACTACTGACGCAATTTCTTTAGGGTTAAAAATAGAATTGCACATGCAATCCAAGAAAGATTCAACCAAATGGTTACCTTTTTATGACCCTGAAAAAGGGGAGAATTCCACACTAACTTTAGTTCAGAACAAAGTTATTCCTTGTAGTCCGTATGTAGACGGAAGAGGTTCAAGAGCAATGAAATTCAAAGTCAGCAGCGTTCAAGCTGATGACGTATTTTTAGAAGTAGGGCTTGCTAAGTTATTTGGTTGAGTATGGGGTTTCTTAAAAACAATATCGGGTTTGCGAATGTGGGTATTGGAGGTAACACTGTAATAGTGACTAACCCAACTGTTTTTTATAAAGAAATAAGCAGTACATTGACCTCAAATATCACCTGCGTGGCTTCTAAAGAAGCCGTATCTGATATTGTATATACATTATCAAACAAAACCGGCATGGACGATGGAGATATGGTCGAAGTTATAAATATGAACTCTGCCTTTAAGATTACTCTTTTAGACGCGGATAATTCCAATATCGACGGTAATGCTACTTTTGATGTATCGCCGGGGTGCAGTATAACTCTTGTACTTGACAAAGAGAATCTTCTTTGGAAGTCTATTAATGGAATTTAATATGCGGGGGTTAAATAGTCAGAGAACTCTAAGCTCATTTTCTTTAAAAACCCTTAACTCATTATAAACTATATGGCTTTTGACCTCGGTCTAAATATGCCTCAAGGCATCAAAGCAAACCTATCCGAAGCAAAAACCCGTATTGAAGCGATTGAAAACGCTAAAGCACAGACTAATGGCTACGCATCATTGGATGCTAACGGAAAAGTCCCTGTTTCACAGATTCCTGATGTAAGTAAAATTACAAAGACAACTGTTGCGGGCTTAGCTGCTCTTTATGCTTTAACAGTACCTGCTGTGGTTCAGTCTGGCGACCTCGTTACAGTAACAGACCAAGGGGACACGTTCCAATTAGTAGATGAATCTAACGTTGCAAACTCTTCAGGGTGGTTAAAAATCCAACTTTCAAACTCTGATGATGTTGCCGAAGGTTTTACAAATCTTTACTTTACTGACGCTCGTGCAAAAGCGGTTGCTGTTGTAAACTCTACAGCTGGAAGTGAAACTGACCAAGCTTCTTCCGTTGCTTCAATGAAATCTTATGTTTCAGCTCAAATTGGTGTAATCGTTAAAAAGTATGTTAAAAAACTCGCAACAGGTAACATCGCTAAAGAAGAAGCTTTTGTTTATGCAGATATTACATCCGCTAACATTACTCTTACTTTGCCAGCATTGGTTTCAGGAGACAACGGTGAATCACACACGATTCAAAACTTGATTTCTTCTACTAAAAACATCGTAGTTCAACCAGGATCAGGTGTTACGATTGGCGGTCAAAGTTCGATTACTCTTCTTCCAGGGGACAGAGTTGAGCTTGTGTACAACCATGCTACAACTGACTTTGTTGTTCTTCAATAAAAAGGTTGACATTTGGTTTTTCCCATGTTATTGTAATGACGACAAGGAAATAACTATCATGCAAAATTAATTATGTGAGTATGAATAATAAAAGTTTAGCGACGCAAAGAGCTTCAGCGGTAGTGTCTCAAATAATATCAGACCAAACAGCTCTGACAACTATACTTAATGCCTCTTCCAATGAGTATGATGGTATTCACATTGTTAATTTCGCAGGACCAACAGGAATCTCAGGGTTAGCAAGAGGAGATTTAATATATAAAAAAGCAACAGTAAATCTTATATACGCTACTTTTGCAGAAGCAGCGGGTGCGTATACGCAGTTAATATCAGCAAATAATTATGTTTTTTGGGTAAAAAATTCTACTTCGTGGGCTAAGCTTTCTGACGCGGCCATATCCGGTTCTTATCTTGACCTTCTAAATAAACCTTCAGGGCTTACCGAAACCGGAACATATCTTTATTCCGCAGCAAGTTCGCTGACTGGATTTTTAGAATGTGTTGGGGCTAACGTGTCGAGAACAACGTACTCAAACCTATTCTCCGTAATTGGAACCTCCTTTGGTATGGGTGATGGGTCTATTACTTTTGGCACCCCTGATTTAAGGGGTCGAATCCCCGGTGGTATAGGACAGGGTTCCGGACTTTCAAATCGAACAATCGGGCAACTCGTGGGGGCGGAAACACATACTTTAAGTATAAACGAAATACCATCTCATAATCACTCACCATCGCTATACGATTATCTTAGCGGCGGAGGTTCATACAATGGTGGTGGAGTTGCGGGTGGATCTGTAACAAATGGTAGT
>Ga0075160_10001740_pt1 | contig 13210 bp, 8 predicted proteins | sample JI91814C2DNA_FD_70969 | JGI IMG/M metagenome (GOLD analysis project Ga0075160, IMG submission 70969) | Wastewater effluent complex algal communities from Wisconsin, to seasonally profile nutrient transformation and Carbon sequestration -... | ecosystem: Engineered > WWTP > Effluent > Algae... | reverse complement strand
CCTCAGCGGGTAATTAGTTAAAATCAATTCATATCTTCAAAACCTAAAGAACAACTCAATAAAACCCAGCTTTTAAGCTTGTTTTCTATCGAAAGGACGGCAAAGGTAATAAAACGGTTTTTTTTATCCTAAAAATTTGGGCATTACTGCAAAATAAAATGCCTCCTGGTTGAGGAGGCACTCATTTTTATCGTTTTTGGGCATTATGAAATGCTCATTTGAATCTTCTTTTGTAAGTCGTCAACACTTTCTTTGAACTTGGTATCGGTATCCATCAGGTTTTGGATGGCCTGACAGCTATGGATAACCGTAGAGTGGTCACGACCGCCAAAATGTTTACCAATAGCTTTCAATGAGTGTTTTGTAAAGTTTTTAGACAAATACATACTCAACTGACGAGCCTGAACAACCTGGCGCTTGCGCGTTTTCTCTTTAAGCTTGTCAACCGGCACTTCAAAATAATCACAAACTGCTTTTTGGATAAAGTCGATAGACACTTCTCGTGACATGTTTTTCACGAAGTTCTTCACTATCTTCTTCGCTAAATCCAGGTCAATTTGTTTTTTGTTAAGCGAAGCCTGAGCTAGTAATGATACCAAAGCTCCTTCCAATTCGCGAACGTTATTGGTAATATTATAGGCTACAAACTCAACCACATCTTTTGGTAACTCGATACCATCGGCATACATTTTCTTTTCGAGAATGGCTACACGTGTTTCGAAGTCAGGCGCTTGTAAATCGGCACTCAATCCCCATTTAAAACGGCTCAACAAACGTTCTTCAACTCCTTCCAGGTCGCGCGGAGGGCGGTCGCTGGTTAAAATGATTTGTTTGCTTTCCTGATGTAAATGGTTGAAGATATGGAAGAAAATATCCTGTGTTTTTGCTTTATTGGCAAAAAAGTGAATATCATCTATAATAAGTACATCTATTAATTGATAAAAGTGTACAAAATCGTTAACTGAATTATTTTTTAACGACTCGATAAACTGATTGGTAAAACGTTCAGCATTCGTATACAATACCGTTTTGTTCGGGAAATTTTGTTTAACCTCGTTACCAATTGACTGTGCAAGATGGCTTTTACCAAGTCCGGTTGCACCGTAAATTACTAAAGGATTAAAAGCAGTTCCTCCCGGCTTTTGCGCTACAGCATAACCAGCACTTCTGCATAAACGATTACAGTCACCCTCTATAAAATTATCGAAGTTGTAATTGGCGTTCAACCCTGATTCGATATTTACTTTTTTCAAACCGGGTATTACAAACGGATTTTTGATGCTTGTTCCCATAACTAATGGAGCCGCTACTTCAGGGTTCTTGTTGTTACCGGTATTGTAATTCGGATAATCAATAGTAAAAGGGGAGTTGTTTCCAGAGCTATTTTCTACTACTATCCTGTACTCTAACCGGGCATTGTTTCCTAATTCACGTTTAATTGTTTTTCTTAATAAAGTTACATAATGTTCTTCTAACCATTCATAAAAAAATTGACTGGGTACCTGAATCGTTAAAACTTCATCCTCCAATTTAACCGGTTCAATCGGCTCAAACCAGGTTTTGAAACTCTGAAGATTCACGTTGTCTTTTATTATCTTAAGACAATTGGCCCACACAGTTTGAAAATCTTTGCTACTCATCTCAGAATTTAGAATTTTTTAATTATTTATTCACAGCGGGATAACGAAGGTGTGAAAAAAATATTTCTAAAAAAAATTTTTATTCCCTTGTTTTTTTCGAAACCTTGACAGGTTTACCAGAATGCCATTTTTTTGTTCTTTTTTTCTCAAAAAAAATATCAACCCTTCCAAGCCACACCCCAGCCCAACCTACCTGATTAATCAACACTTCTTTGTCGGCAAAATTTTTGTAAATTACAGGGGCGTCTAAAAAGGTATGTGTATGCCCCCCTAAAATCAAATCGATACCTTCAGTTTGTGCCGCCAGCTTAACATCGGAAATTTTATCATCCTTATATTGATACCCTAAATGCGACAGACATATAATATAGTCACATTTTTCTTTATCCCTTAAAATGGCTACCATCTCTTTTGCCTTTTCAACAGGGTCAAGGTATTGAATTTTTTCAAATAGTTTTTCTGGCACCAATCCTTTCAATTCTATACCCAAACCAAATACGCCAACTTTAATATTTTTTTTCTGAAAAATTTTGTATTGTTCAATTTTATTTTCTAAAGCAGTCCCGGTAAAATCGTAGTTGGCTACTAATATAGGAAATGTTGCATGCGGTAATTGTTTTACAAAACCATCTATCCCTGCATCAAAATCATGATTACCCATTGTGCCTGCATCATACTGCATTTCACTCATGAGTTTCATTTCCAGTTCACCACCATAAAAATTAAAATAGGGTGTGCCTTGAAATATATCTCCTGCATCTAATAATAAAACATTATCCTCTTCACTGCGAATTTTTTTTATTATGGCAGCCTTATTTGCCATACCTCCCATACCCGGGAATTTTTTATCATTATCAGGAAATGGATCTATCCTGCTATGCACATCGTTGGAATGTAATATCACTAATTTATCTACACCACCTGCAGCAAACGACTGCAAAGGAATGCCGCCCAATCCCGCAACGGCGCTACCTAGGGCTATTTTTTTGAGAAATATTCTTCTAGTCTGCATATACAATCCTCCCTTCTGTTTTACTGTATATTTTTCTTCCGGCTGCCGTTTCTGCCGATAAATAATTGAGCATCATTGCACGAATTGTTACACCTAATACATCTACTTTTTGTCCGGTTAAAAATGCAGAATTATCTCCTCCGCCGGCCATATAATCATTCATTACCACAACATAACTTTTTGTGATATCAAATGGCGCACCGTTGATTAGAATTTTTTCGGGCAAATTATTTTTAATTACAATTTGTAATTCTCCCGATACCGGCCAACCTTCTTCATCAATTATTTTTTGAATTAATAATAAGGTAGACGGACCATCGAGTGTTACAATTGCTCCAAAATTTTCAAATGGTAGTAATTCAAAGATTTTGCCTTTTGTAATAGGACCTTCAGCAATTACATCCTGACGAATACCTCCATAATTATATACACCAAAATCTATATTATTTCCGGTAACTAATTCGCCTTGTTTTACAATAACATCACATATAAAATTACCTAATGCTGATTCGGGTTTTGACTTGCGCATCTCATTTCCTATTTCGGCAACTATGGCATTCATTTCACCATCAAGCGATGACTTATAAGGTAAAATAAGTGCATTGGCTGCTGAGTCGGGAGTAATTTCCATTACCCTTACCTGCGATGCCTGATGTGATGATTCGGCATAATAATAACTACATGAAGCAGTTATGAAAAATACATTCAGCAGTAAAATGCCAAATAGCAGATTTTTCCCACGACTAATCGGTTGGTACATAAATGGTAGATGCTGCACAGTGGTTGTAACTATATGCTCTGGTCAGGAGCACATTATAAAAAAATAAATATTTGAAAGGGAAAACGCGAGGTAAAATTATTTGCCGTATAACAACATCACTTCTTTTTTAAGTTGAACCAGTACTTTTAGGGTAATGGCATCATCTTCACTTTCGGCAAGTTCACCTATAATTTTTTTATGTAACTCAATTCCGGGTAATTCGGGCATAAGCGTCATAGCATTTCTGTTTATTACACTGATGGTTTCCTCCTTGGCTGCACGAATCATTCCCCAGGTTTCGGCAGATACATATACCTGCTGACTTAGATTGTGCTCATATTCCATCCGTATATTATTAATAAGTGCCGTTCGGAACTCCGCAACTGTCATTTCCTGCTTGCGCACACGTGGCAATAAATTATTAAGTGCTATTCGCTCTAAGAACAAAGTAAGTCGCTCATAAGCCTGCAAACGAATTGGCAATGATTCACGCAAATTTGCTTGCCTGAATTCCATTTCACGCATACGCTGCTCACGGTCCAGAAATGCCCTGATTACCACATAAGTGGTTAAAAAGACTACTAATGCGGGGATGATGTATCCTACAATTTGCCAAAATAATTCCATGTATCTCGTTTTAGGAGGGTTGCAAAAATAAAATTAAGAATATTAAAACCAATACCCGCAGCAAAAATTTCTTTTAAAACTGAAATTCTTACCTGAGGTTTTACATTAGCTTAAGAACGGGGAAACATTTAAAAAATTATACTTCTTAAGGGTAATTAAGGGTATATCTGTATTCCCGATGTGCTAAAAGTAACTATTTATTCTTTACCAAATTATAAAAAACAGGAATAACACGGCCTTTACAGACATAAAAAAAAGGGCTGTCGTTACCGACAGCCCTCCTTATTTAAAATCTAATCTTACTCAGTAATCAAAATCTGTTGGCTAAATACTTCGCCATTAGCTTCAACAACTACCATGTAAACCCCTGCAACCTGAGGGATACTTACACTTGCACTCATTTCGCCATTGGCAATTTCGCCATTTAATTGAGCTACTTTTTGACCGGCAATGTTAACCACACTAATAATGGCATTACCATTCAAACCATTACCCAAATTAACATTAAGTTGGAAATTACCATTAGAAGGGTTTGGCATTACATTAAATGCTACTGCACCTTCTTCAGCAATACGACAGCTAGAAACAACTGTTACTGTTGCAGTTTGTTTGCTACAACCTGCAGCATTGGTAACCACAACATAATAATCGCCAGGTAATGAAGCATAATAAACGTTGCCTGTAGCACCATCTATAATTACTCCATCCATATACCACTGATAGGTTAAACCTGTTCCGTTGTTTGCTTTTAATCTTACATAAGATTTTCCACATAGGTCAGTGCCATCTAAAGCTACTATAGTTGCATTTGGGTTAAGATTAACAGAAACAGTTATTACACTTGAAGTGCTTGAGCAATCGCCTTTTGTAACAGTACATTTATAGTTACCTTGTAATGTTACATTTAAGCTCGAACTATTTGCACCAGCAATGTTAGAACCGTTTTTCATCCACTGATAGCCATATCCTGTGCCTACAGTTGTGCTGCTTAAAGTAACGCTGTTACCTAAACAGAATGTAGTAGGACCACCTGCAGCAATTGTGGAAATTACATCAATACCACCATCACAATCTTCATCAATTCCGTTATTACAAATTTCCGGAGCACCAGGATAAACGGTTGAAGAAGCATCATTACAATCGTCGTTGCTTGCTACATAACCTTCAGGTGCTGAACATGCTTCAACTGAAGCAGCAGCATCACCATGAGTGTCGCCATCTGCATCTGCATAGAAGGTAGTTAATACACCTTCATCTGTATTGCCATCGCAATTATCATCTATACCGTTACAAACTTCTGTTGCACCGGGATTTACAGCACCATCTGCATCATTACAATCTGTTGCATCAGCTACATATCCTTCAGGAGCTGAACATGCCATTGTTGTTGAACCTGCATCACCGTAAGTGTCGCCATCAGCATCTGCATAATAAGTAGTTTGAACACCTTCATCGATGTTGCCATCGCAATTATCATCTATTCCATTACAAACTTCAGTTGCACCTGGATTTACTGCACCGTCTGCATCATTACAATCTGTTGCATCTGATACGTATCCTTCTGGAGCACCGTCGCAAGTTGTTACTGTAGAAGCTGCATCACCATAAGTATCGCCATCAGCATCTGCATAATATGTTGTAAAAGTTAAACCTTCGTCGATATTGCCATCGCAATTATCGTCGATACCGTTACAAACTTCAGTTGCACCCGGATTTACAGCACCATCTGCATCGTTACAATCTGTTGCATCTGATACATATCCTTCAGGAGCTGAACATGCCATTGTTGTTGAACCTGCATCACCATAAGTGTCGCCATCCGCATCGGCATAATAGGTATTTTGAACACCTTCATCTGTATTGCCATCGCAATTATCATCGATACCGTTACAAACTTCAGTTGCACCAGGGTTTACTGCGCCATCTGCATCATTACAATCGGTTGCATCTGATACATATCCTTCAGGAGCTGAACATGCCATTGTTGTTGAACCTGCATCACCATAAGTGTCGCCATCAGCATCAGCATAATAAGTATTTTCAACACCTTCGTCTGTATTGCCATCGCAATTATCGTCTATACTGTTACAAACTTCGGTAGCACCGGGGTTTACTGCGCCATCTGCATCATTACAATCGGTTGCATCTGATACATATCCTTCCGGAGCAGAACATGCCATTGTTGTTGAACCTGCATCACCATAAGTGTCGCCATCCGCATCGGCATAATAAGTATTTTCAACGCCTTCGTCTGTATTGCCATCGCAATTATCATCGATACCGTTACAAACTTCAGTTGCACCTGGATTTACAGCACCATCTGCATCATTACAATCTGTTGCATCTGATACATAACCTTCAGGAGCTGAACATGCCATTGTTGTTGAACCTGCATCACCATAAGTGTCGCCATCAGCATCGGCATAATAAGTATTTTGAACGCCTTCATCTGTATTGCCATCGCAATTATCATCTATTCCATTACAAACTTCAGTTGCACCCGGATTTACTGCACCATCTGCATCATTACAATCTGTTGCATCTGATACGTATCCTTCTGGAGCGCCATCACATGTACTAACTGTAGATCCAGCATCACCATAAGTGTCGCCATCAGCATCAGCATAATAAGTAGTGAAAGTTAAACCTTCATCGTTATTGCCATCGCAATTATCATCTATACCATTACAAACTTCAGTGGCAGCAGGATTTACAGCTGCATCTGCATCGTTACAATCTGTTGCATCAGCTACATATCCTTCAGGCATTGAACAAGCCATAGTTGTATTTCCGGCATCACCATAAGTGTCGCCATCCATATCAGCATAATATGTTGTTTGAACACCTTCATCAATATTGCCATCGCAGTTATCGTCGATGCCATTGCATGATTCAGAAGCACCTGGATTAATTGCAGCATCGGCATCGTTACAATCAATATCAGAAGTATAGCCATCGCCATCAACATCAGCAAAAGATACTGAACCGCCTAAAACAACATTTTTAGCGGTAGCAACACCATTTAAGTTACTTAATGCGGCATAGGCATAAACCCTTACATATAATGTATTATAGGTTGAAAAATCTGCCATATCCCAACTTAAGGTAGTAGAGGTACCGCAAGAAATTGCACCAACATTATAATCTGCTCCATTGTCAACCCAAGTAGCGCCGCCATCGGTTGAATAAGCTAATCGCCAGGTAACAGGGCCTTTATTATTATGACGTGCATCAACAGAAAGTGAAGTAACGTCTAATTGGTAACCTGAATTTGCTGTAATTGAGAACTCCATTGCCGGTTTGGTAGTGGCATAAACGGTTCCTTCTGAAAACTTGTTGGAGTTAAAGCCATCGGCGCAACCGGCTGAAGCGAGTGCACCATTAACTCTTCCCAACGAGGAAGCAGAAGTGTTTGCGGCAACTGATGCCGGTGACCCGGAAAGGTCGTTTGTGTAATTGTACAATTGCGCATTTACTGACGTAATGCCGAGTGCCAGCGCAACCAGGGATGAGAGTAAAAACCTTTTTCTCATAACGTGTGGTTTAGGTGTTAAATAAAATTGTTATCTGTGTCTTACCGTTTAGGAATGGAAAGGAAAGATGAAAATTTAAGTTGATTTTTCACAAGGAACTGCCTGATTCTCAATAATTTGGTTTGTCACAGTTTTGCCATAATTAATATATTACTTTAGTCATTTATAGGGCTTTACAACATTATTCCTCTCACTTTTCTACCGTTTTTGCCAGTAACAGGGAATATACCTTTGTAGGTGATTTTGGGTTAAAAAGTCAGTTTTGGGGTGTACACGGTGAAGTCACAACCTATTCAAAATCATCAATTTGTGACATGCAAAGCAATATGAGCAGACTAATTATGCTTTGAAACTTTATTATATGGAATTGCGTTTATTATTTTTGCATAAAAGCATTAAAACTATGGAAGTATTAATCGAGTCGCCTATCAGCCTTACCGAAAGTGCTGTAAACGAAATAAGAAATATTATCAGCGAAAAGCAAATACCTGCCGATTATGGTTTACGCGTGGGCGTAAAAGGTGGCGGATGCAGTGGTATGTCTTATATTCTTGGATTTGATCTTCAAAAAGAAAACGATAATGTTTATCAGGTTGGAGATATTCAAATTATTATGGAAAAAAGCCATGGCATGTATTTAGCCGGTATGGAAATTGATTTTGTGGATGGCCTTAACAACAGAGGATTTTCATTTAACAATCCAAATGCAACAAAAACCTGTGGTTGCGGAACAAGCTTTGAAGCTTAATAGCAATTAAATAATATTTAACGGCAATAGTTACTTAATTGTAAGTGTTGCCGTTTTTTATTGAAATAAATAAAACAATTTAAACAACACATATGAAAAAAATATTCACCATTCTATTATTAGTAACAAGTTTAGCAGCCAAAAGCCAAACATTTACTGACCCCGTTGATTATAATGATTACATAGTAAATCTTCAAAATAAAATTGGGGAGAAATTAATTGCATTTAACGAGCAGGTTGCATCAGAAACAGCATCATATGCAAGTGTCGAACCTTATTTTTTAGCCATGGGTGCAGAGATGCAGGATGCAGTTACTAAAATTAAGACTTTACCTGCTTTCGAAGGCAATGCTGATTTACGCAATGCGGCTGAAGGTTTATTTGATTTTTATTTACATACTTACCAAAACGAATATAAAAGTATGTTGAATTTAGTTTTCGATCCTGCTTTTGATGCTGAGGATTTGGCTACGCTTCAAGAAATATTAACAAGAATTACCGAAAAAGAAGGTATATTGGATGGTAATTTCCAGGCAGCGCAACAAGCATTTGCAACCAAGTATAATATTACTTTGGACAGAAATGAATTGCAGGATAAAATTGATGGTGAGTAATAAGTAATTCCAATAAAAAAAATAGCGACTGCTCAATCATGGCAGTCGCTATTTTTTTGTGCAAATTAATTTGCTATAATAAATTGTTTTACTAATCTGGCATTCTCTGATTCGAACACAATATAATATACACCATTTGCAAGATTTGCTACATTCATACTACCGGTATATATATTATTTTCAATACTAATATTTTGCACCATTAATTTACGTCCAAGTAAATCGGTAATTGCTAATACACCACCATTACTGTTTTCGATAGAGAAAACAATATTAATTTCAGTTGTTGCAGGGTTAGGGAATACATTTATATTATTTACTACATCACCTGTCTTACAAGAAGCGGTAACAGTTTTTATTAATGATGTTTTATTACAACCTGCTGCATTAGTTACTCTTACTCGATAATCACCAACAGCAGTAGCAACATATGTTTGTGTTGTTGCACCGGCTATAACTACACCGTTTTTATACCAAATATAAGTATACCCTGCACCACCATTAGCAACTAAATCTAAATCGGAAATTCCACATAAATCGGTTCCTTCCGGAGTTGAAATGTTCGCATTCGGATTGGATGTAACTGTGCAACCTACGCTGGCAGATGTAGCGATACAGCCACCCGGTGCTGTAACCTTAACTGCATAATTACCTGATTTAGTAACATTATAAGATGAAGCAGTTGCACCGGCTAAATTTGCACCATTACGTGTCCATTGATAAGTATATCCCACACCGGTATTTGCATTTAATAATAATGGTGCGCCTTTACAAACTGTAGTTGCACCTGCAGGAGTTACAGTAGCTGTAACAGCCCCTTCATCGATGGTTACATTACAGTTATCATCAAAACCATTACATACTTCGGGAGCACCTGGATTAACACTTGTATTTGCGTCATCGCAATCGGTATTATTAATAACATATCCAACCGGAGGAACGCAGGTAGTAAATACCGCAAAAGGATTTCCGTAACCATCACTGTCACCATCAAAATAATAATCGGTAACTGTACATTCCTGCACATCAATATTATAATCTTCACTTTCACCTTCATTCCAAACAGCACAAGCTTGTGTAGCTAATGGAGCTTCATTGAAAAAGGCGCGAATTCTAAAACGTGTTACACCTAATGTTGCGGTTTCAGGAACAGTAATTGCTGCACTTACTAATGCAGTAGTAGGTGTTGTAGACTGATAAATAAATTCACCGGCATCATCAAAATCGCCGTCCTGATTCCAATCGGCCCAAACACCATACCCTTGTTCGTAGTCGATGCCCGATTGCATGTTTAATGTAAACGTGCTTCCTTTAACTGCAATTATTGTTAATGCGGAGTAATAAGTATAATTGTTATCATCGCCAACACATCCTGTATTCATATTGGAGATATTTCCAAGTGCACCTATTGTATATACATCGTCAATAAAATCTAACGATACACAATTAGGTTCGATAAATTCCGGTAAACAATAACAAACATCGGCTGCAGTTGTAAATGTATTTTGTACACATGCAACAGCATTGCCATTTTCATTATAAGGGCGAACGCGCCATTTGTAAATAGTGTTATTATTTAATAATGCAGAAAAACTTTGCACATTACCTAAATCGAGATTAGCAGCAACATTATTATAATTAGGAGCATTGTTGCCCATCGTTAATTTATAACCTGTTGCATAAGGAACAATATCCCATGAAACGGTTGCATTAGAGCAAACATCAATAGCGCCATCAACAGGTGTATTTCCTGTTGCACAAACCGGAATTGAAATAGCATTTTTTACAATAACGATATCATCCAGGTAAATATTGAAGCCGTAATCAGAAATTGCTTTAAATGTGATATAGTTAGTTGTCGTATTATAACTGGCAGGAATTGTAAAGCTGTAATTATACCAGCCCTCAGTTGCGGCAACCGGAGCAATCGTTTTTTTCCTATAAATAGTTCCAATCAATGTTCCACCTGCTGACTCCTGAGTAGTATTGACATAAACTTCTAATTTATCGTTACCATTACCGGCATCACGATATATCCAGAAATTTACGGTATAGGTACCTGATACCGACAAATCAACCACTTCTGAGCTCAGGTCGCAGGCAGTTCCTGCCGGGTAATAAAAAGAGTTAAACTTTGCTTCAGCAGGATCGGAATGCGGCTCTTGAATAGGGCTTCCGCCTGTAGTAACACGCGCCCAGTTGCCGGGTGCTCCTGTTCCGGCCACCTTGGTATTTGTCCAATTAAGTGGTGGAAACAATGCCGGGAAGTCGAAGGATTGTGTCAAAATAGTGTCCTGTGCATTTGCATAACTTATTGATAAGCAAGCGATTGCAGTTGTAAAAAGGGTTGTGATTGCCTTGGGGAGCTGAAATTTAAACATAAAACAAATATTTGAATTTAGACTATTGATCAAAAACAATGGCAAAGTTAAAGTACATAATGTGTACAACTAAATAAAACTTCAGCTGGATAGATGAGAATTAGAGGTAGTTAGTTGTATAATTAATCACTTAATTAATAATTCTCCAACAAGAATATTATCATTTGAATGTCTGTTAAGAAACCCAACCGAAAAAAAAGAGGCTGTTTCACTTAAGAAACAACCTCTTTCTAAATCGTAATTAAACTAAATTATTTCTGCAACACTAATTGCTTGGTATATTCAGTACCATCAACTACAACTTTAACAATATACATTCCCGAAGGAACATTATCATTTAATTGAATGCTTTCAATAATACTTCCATTATTTACACTAACTGAATTGTTGTAAACAATTTCACCCATAATATTCAGCAATTGCATATCTGCACTTGTTGCTGTAGTATTAAGTGTCATATCAATTACAAATTCACCAATAGTTGGGTTAGGATAAATATCGAAAGTTTCGGTAATAACACCATCAACTAGTTCACCTTCTTTACATGCAGTTACTGCAATTGCAGGTGTGTTGCGGCTACAACCAGAAGCATTGGTTACACGACATGCATAACTACCTGCAACAGTTGGGAAATATAAATAATCGTTAGCACCTGGAATTGGTGAACCATCGAGGTACCATTGCCAGCTATAACCTCCACCATAACTTGCTTTCAATTTAACTGATGCACATAAACTGGTTCCGTTAGGAGCAGTAATATTAGCATTTGGTTTAGCAATTACTGAAATGCCATGTGTTGCGGATAATACACTACATCCACCTGCAAGTGAAACTTCTACCTGGAAATATCCGGATTTATTTGTGTTGTATGTTATACTTGTTGCACCCGGAATTAAATTGCCGTTTTTATACCATTGATACATATATCCCGGACCTGCATTTGCAGTTAATTCAATAAAATCACCTTTACATAAAACAGTAGGGCCAGCAGGCGAAACTGATGCAGTTACTAAATCTTCATCAGTTGAACCATCACAATCATTATCAATACCATCACATAATTCTGCTGCGCCAGGATAAGCTGTATTGTTAGCATCGTTACAATCGGTATTATCTAATACATAAGGTGCTGCCGGAACATAACAGAATGTTGTTCCTGCATCTAAATTATCACCATATGTATCACCATCATTATCTAAATAATAAGTAGTAAATAATGCATCATCATCAATATTGCCATCGCAATCGTTATCAATACCATTACATTCGTCGATAACTCCAGGATGGACATCTGCATCTGCATCATCACAATCTTCGCTATTTTCTACCCACATAACACCAAAAGGTCCGCATGCTTCTAATGTAGCGCCCGGATTACCATAAGTATCGCCATCAGCATCTAAATAAAATGTGAAAATTGGCAAACCTTCATCAGCAGCTCCGCTACAGTTGTCATCTATAAAATTACATACATCATCCGCAGCAGGATTAATTGCAGCGTTAAAGTCTTCGCAATCTAAATCATTGTCAACATAAGTTGCAGGTGCGCCATCACATGTTGTAACTGTTCCATAAAGTCCGGCACCATATCCATCACCATCATTATCTTTATAATAAGTTACAAAAGTTAATCCGTCATCTGCAATACCATCACAATCTTCATCCATTGCATTACATATTTCTGTTGCACCAGGATTAATTGATAAATCAGAATCATCACAATCTGCATCATCAATAACATAACCTATAGGAGCGCCATCACATGTTGTAGTTGTAACAGCAGCATTACCATAAGTATCACCATCTGCATCACGATAATAAGTTATGAATGTTAATCCATCATCAGCAATACCATCACAATCTTCATCCATTGCATTACATATTTCTGTTGCACC
>Ga0075160_10001733_pt1 | contig 13233 bp, 9 predicted proteins | sample JI91814C2DNA_FD_70969 | JGI IMG/M metagenome (GOLD analysis project Ga0075160, IMG submission 70969) | Wastewater effluent complex algal communities from Wisconsin, to seasonally profile nutrient transformation and Carbon sequestration -... | ecosystem: Engineered > WWTP > Effluent > Algae... | reverse complement strand
CCTATTCAGTAGTACGGGGTTGTGACAGGATTATTCCTGTCGATATTTATGTACCCGGCTGCCCACCGACTGCAGAAGCTCTAATCTACGGCATCGTGCAACTACAGAATAAGATCCGCAGAACCAATTCCATTCTGCGATAGTCTCTGCTAAAAAATCACGGTAGCGCTTATCAACGATACCGTGAAAATTCTATAAAAAACTCAATCATCTTCATTTGGATCTAACTCAGGAAACAAAACCTCAGTAAACCCGAACTTGGTCAAATCTTTAATCCGCATAGGATATAACACACCATTCAGATGATCCGTCTCATGCTGTACCACGCGTGCGTGAAAACCATCCACGTCGCGGCTAATCTTTTGCCCAAACTGATCAAAACCCTCATACCGCAAACGACTCCAACGCGGTACCAAACCGCGCATACCTGGAACTGATAAACAACCTTCCCATGCGTCGTCAGTTTCATCGGAGAGTGGTGTTAATACCGGATTGATCAACACAGTTTCCGGTACATTCGGGGCGTCAGGATAACGTGGGTTTTGTTTGAAACCAAAAATCACTAATTGCAAGTTGATACCAATTTGTGGCGCGGCTAAGCCTGCGCCATTTGCGTGCTGCATCGTTTCAAACATATCCGCGATGAGCTGATGTAACGCGGGCGTGTCAAATTCTTTGATCAAATCTGACACTTTGAGCAAACGTGGGTCGCCCATTTTTAAAATTGGATAGATCATCGTTTTCTAGCTCCGCTTAGCACCGATCGTAATTATTGAGAACCCATTAATTCATGCAAATATTTAGCGAACTCCACGCCTACGTCAGGATGTTTTAAACCTAGCGCAACGCTGGCTTTGAGGTAGCCTAACTTGGAACCACAATCATAACGTTTTGCGTCACAACGATAAGCAAATACGGACTCGTCTTTGAGCATCGCGGCGATGCCGTCGGTCAATTGAATTTCACCGCCCGAACCTTTTCCTAAATTTTCCAAATAGTGAAATATTTTCCCAGATAACACATAACGCCCTGCGACCGCTAAAGTCGATGGCGCATCTTCTGGTTTTGGTTTTTCCACGATGCCATGCATACGTTCCAGATTTTGCTTATAGGGGGAACCACTGACGATGCCGTATTGATTGGTGAACTCGCGCAACACATCTTGCACAGCGACAATGCTGCCACCTTCTTGCGCATACAGATCAGCCATTTGCGCTGTGACGCCTTTTTGGCCTGGACGCACATCCATCAAATCGTCCGCCAACAACACGGCAAACGGTTCATCACCGACTACGGGACGAGCGCATAATACCGCGTGTCCTAGGCCCAGCGCTGCGGGCTGGCGAATATAAATGCAATTGACATTACTAGGAATCACACTGCGAACGATATCCAACAAAGCGTTTTTACCAGCAGCTTCTAACTCATGTTCCAGTTCATAGGCGGTATCGAAGTGATCTTCGATTGCGCGCTTATTGCGCCCTGTAATAAACACCATTTCGGTAATGCCTGCTTCGACAGCTTCTTCTACCGCATATTGAATCAGCGGCTTATCGACGACCGAGAGCATTTCTTTAGGCTGTGCTTTGGTCGCTGGTAAAAAGCGACTACCGAATCCGGCTACGGGGAAAACAGCTTTTTTTATTTTTTGCATAAATCTCTCTCACCAATTTTTTAGTTTTTATATTATTTTTAAGTTGCTGTGTTGCTGTCTTACTTTATTGCTTTGTCGCTTTGTTGGGCTTCACTTTGTTCAGCGCCAACCTACTGCACATCCGATATTAGCTATTGCAAAGGACTAGGAATTCCTCTTCGGACAAAACCGCTATCCCCAGCTCACGGGCTTTTAATAATTTGCTGCCTGCGTCTTCGCCGGCTACCACATAGCTAGTTTTCTTGGAGACCGAACCTGCTACCTTGCCGCCATTTTTTTCGACCAAGGCACTTGCTTGTTCGCGACTCAAAGTGGGTAGAGTGCCTGTCAAAACTAGGGTTTTTCCTGCAAATACGGCGTTACTGAGATCGCGCTTTTCTATTGCAGGCCAATGAATGCCGGAAGCGATTAATTGTCTCACCAATTCCACATTAAAAGGGTCGGCAAAATAACGCGTGATGGAAAGAGCGACGACCTGGCCGACATCATTGACTTGCAACAACTGTTCTTCGGTCGCAGCCATCAATGCTTCCATGTCAGCAAATGCCAAGGCCAAATCTTTTGCCGTTGATTCTCCAACATGACGAATTCCCAGCGCATAAATAAAGCGCGGCAAGGTGGTGGATTTGGACGTCTCTAAGGCATCCAAAATATTCTGCGCAGACTTTTCCGCCATGCGATCCAATTCGGACAAAGCCATCAAGCCAAGCTTGTAAAAATCTGCGGCGGTAGTCACGACATTTTTGTCCACCAGCTGCTCAATCAATTGCTCGCCCAAGCCCTCAATATTCAATGCCTTGCGCGAAGCAAAATGGAATAAACCACCCTTACGCTGTGCAGCACATTTGATCCAACCACCCGAGCAACGTGCAATCGCTTCATCTTCCAACTTCACAATATCAGAACCACAGATAGGACATTGTTTAGGCAAGACGAATACACTATTCTGTTCTGGTCTTTTTTCTAAAACACTAGCCACCACTTCAGGAATGACATCGCCAGCACGACGCACAATCACGGTATCACCAACCCGTACATCTTTGCGTTGAATTTCTTCTTCATTATGCAAAGTCGCATTGGTGACCGTCACACCACCGACAAAAACGGGCGCTAAACGTGCCACCGGCGTAATAGCGCCAGTACGACCGACTTGCACTTCAATATCGAGTATCGTCGTCAACGCTTCTTCCGCTGGGAATTTATGCGCGATGGCAAAACGTGGGGCACGTGACACAAAACCTAGAATCTCTTGCTGATCGAAGCGATTCACTTTGTACACGACACCATCAATTTCGTATGGCAATTGCGCGCGCTTTTCTTGTATGCCGCGATAAAAATCTAATAGCGATGAAGCGCCTTTGACCACTGCTTTTTCTTCGCAGGTGGGAATACCCATGCTTTGATACCAGTCGAGCAAAGCACGATGCGAGCTAGGCAATTCGGCACCGTCTAACAGCCCAATACCATAGGCAAAAAATCGCAAACTACGTTGCGCGGTAATTTTTGAATCGAGTTGACGCAAACTCCCGGCAGCGGCATTACGAGGATTAGCAAACTCTTTCGCACCGAGATCACGCTGACGTTGATTCAATTTATCAAAGTCAGCTTTAAACATCAAAACTTCGCCGCGCACATCCAAAATAGCGGGAGGATTTTCACATTGCAAACGCAAGGGAACGCTACGGATCGTGCGAATATTTTCAGTCACATCTTCGCCGGTATAACCATCACCGCGCGTTGCAGCCTGCGAGAAAACGCCGTCAACATAGCGCAAATTAATCGCCAAACCATCGAATTTCAAATCAATAGCGTACTCGATATCTTGATCGCTGATCGCCAAGCCCTCACGTACCCGACGGTCAAAAGCGAACACATCTTCATCTTCAAAACCGTTATTCAAAGACAGCATCGCTACCGCATGCTGCACCTGAGAAAATTCAGGCAGTATGGTCCCGCCCACTCTCAGCGTAGGACTATCTGGTGTTTTCAATTCAGGGTGCTGCTGCTCCAGCATTTGCAATTGCCGGAAAAGCTTGTCGTATTCCGCATCGGGAATGGTAGGCGCATCTAAGGTGTAATAGCGATAGCCGTGTTGTGTCAGCTCACGACGTAAGCGCTGCGCTAACTCTGGCAAGGACTCTTGCTCAGGCGTGGATTGCCCTACGGAGTTAGCACCAAATAAATCATTTTGCATGTTCAAGCGCTCGACTCAATTAACTCAAGTAACTCAATTAGTTCAATTAACTAAACAGGCGCTTAGCGCGGCGTGAGCCGGCTGGAATTTCCGCCACAGCCATGGCGTTACAAAATTCACGAACCTGGTCAGCAATTTCGTTAAGCGCTTGATCAGGAATAGGATTGTTTCCATCATCAACCACCGTTCCACCTAAGCGAGAAGCCAAGGAGCGCGCGCATTTCGCCATGACACCAAAGCCTTCCAAGTCGGGCGACACACAAGGCACATCCAGTAACAATGTTAATTTGGACGTGACGGTTTCGCTCGCACTTACATTAGTGGATAAGGTGAACAAATTGCCGACATCACCATCTGGCATCACCAAGCGTCCGTCAGGGCGGACATCGAAGCCTTGCTTTTCCAATGCGCCTAATAAAGTCGTAATATCCCACGGCGCGCCATTAGATAAGACATTCACGCTCAACTGCGCATCGTGTTCGGCGACGAATTGGTGCAATTCACGCGCATTTGACATCACACGATTCATGTCGGGCACATCCGAATGTGCATTGAGGCGATCAGCAATTTCACGCAATTTACTAACGAATTCGGAATACTCCAATTCATTCAAAGGACCACTGCGACTGACCATTTGTACACCAGCGAACAGCGCCGTATACGCGCCGCCATGGGCGATTTCATCACGCTTACCATCATGGGTTAAACCGATGAAATGCACAGGCTTACGTCCCACGTATTTCAGCTCACTGACTTCTTTCAATAATTTTTCACCACGAATCGGCGCTTCGAATTCGAGCGGGATGACACAATCAATTAAGTCATCAACCGACAATTCCTTGCCATACATCGTGGCATCGAAATCAGGTTTGGCACTGTGCGTCTGATCACCACTAGAGGACGACGCAAGCGCTTCCTCATCCATACTCGCCAATTCTTCTTGATCAAATTGAGGCTCCTGACGTACCAACTCTGCATCATCGCGAGTATTCATCAAGACATCGTCATGCCTACCAGAAAAAGCGCGATCTACACTTTTTCGGGCACGATATTCCTGCCATTTACTGTAAATATAAACCACCACTACAAATGCGCCACCTGCAATGATCAAACTCATCGTTAATTCTGACATACTGCTTAACCCTCACCTACTAAACTTGCTGCCGATTCCATATCGACCGCAACGATTCGAGAAACCCCCTGTTCTTGCATGGTAACGCCTATCAATTGTTGTGCCATTTCCATTGCAATTTTATTGTGGGAGATAAATAAAAATTGTGTATTGCTAGACATACGTTTCACCATATTACAGAAACGTTCTGTGTTTGAGTCATCCAGCGGTGCGTCAACCTCATCAAGTAAGCAGAATGGCGCTGGATTTAATTGGAACATCGAGAACACCAAAGCAGTCGCGGTCAACGCTTTTTCACCGCCAGACAACAGGTGAATCGTCGCATTCTTTTTGCCTGGTGGCTGCGCCATCACTTGCACACCAGAATCGAGAATTTCATCACCTGTCATAATCAATTTTGCCTGACCGCCGCCAAACAAGATAGGGAACAATTCGGCAAAATGATGATTCACACGATTAAACGTATCTTGCAATAAATCGCGAGTCTCGATATCGATTTTCTGAATGGCATCTTGCAGCGTCGTAATCGCTTCCGTCAAATCGGCGTACTGCGCATCGAGGAAAGTTTTACGTTCGGTCGCTTGTGCCAGCTCATCTAAGGCGGCCAGATTGACCGCACCAAGTGCTGCGATGGCATTGGTTAAACGCGTGACTTCGCCCTGCAAATAAGACGGCTTCAAATCATCATGTAATTTTTCTTCGAGGGCGGCTTCATCAACCTCAAAATTACGCAACTGCTCTTCATATTGCTCTTGATTGAGGCGCGCCGCTTGCTCTTTCAATTGCAGCTCGACGATACGATCACGTTGCGGTTGCAGGCTACGCTCCACTTGCATTTTTGATTCTTCTGCGTGACGCAGTTTTTGAGTCAACTGATCCAGCTCATGTCGCGCATCCGCTAACACCCGTTCCTGATCACTACGTTTTTCCAACAATGTTTGCAAGCCTGCATGCGCAGTCTGCTCATCCATGCTTTCCAATTCAAGCTGACCTTGCTGCATATTCGCAAATAACTGCGAGGACTGCTCTAAAGCGGTAGCGATATTGCGTTTGAGCTCTTCCATTTTGACGCGATGCGTTTTCTCAGCAAAACTGGCTTCTTGCGCAGCCAATTCCAAATCACGCAAACGAGAACGTGCATCATTTAAATGCTGTTCTTTTTCTAGAAAAGCCGTTTGTCCATCTTCATGCGTTTCCTGCATTTCGGCCAATGCAATATCCAGCTCTTCAAACTTAGCTTCTGACTCAGCGCGCGCAGTTTGTTGTTCCTGCTCTTGCTCGGCGATTTCTGCCAAGTCAGAAAGAATTTGTGTACTACGCTGATTAAAGCGCTCCTGTATTTCGGCCAATTTCATGTACTCAATTTGCAAGCTATGAACGGATTGCGTCAAACCAGCAACCCTTACTCGTAACTCTTGCAAACTTTGCGTGGCTTGGCTTAACTGTGCCTCAGCGCGAACTGCACGCGTTTTACCTTCATCAGCCAGGAGATGTTGCGCGCGCGCCTGCTTAGCGACATTGTCAATTTCTTGTTGCCGTGCGAGTACACCATCTTGCTCTGAGTCTGCGGCATAAAATCGCACGCTATTGGCGCTGATTAGATGACCTTCTTTGGTAATGAAGCAAGCACCGGCCGGCAATTTAGAGCGCTCTGCGAAAGCTGTCGGCGCGTCTGGCGCAATATACACGTTGTGCAACCAGTCTTGCATCACGCTGCGGACGCCCGCATCATTGAGTTGCAACAAACTGAGTAATGGCTTTAAGCCCTCGACCATTGCAACCGGTGCAATCACTTGGGGTGCATAGAGTGCTAATTTGGCAGGCGGTGCGTCATTAAAAAAGGCTTTTGCCCATTCCAAATTCGACATTTCCAAAGCCGAAGTACGTTCACGCAAGATAGATTCCAACGCAGTTTGCCAGCCATTTTCTATCTGTACTTTTTGCCACAATTTCGGCAATTTTTCTAATTCATGTTTGGCTAACCAAGGTTGAACTTTACCCTGACTTTCAACTTTTTCTTGCAAGGACTTTAGCGCTGAAAGACGGGCATCGAGCTGCGCCGATTGGGCGGTATCTTGATTCACTTGCGTTTGTGCGGAACGACGCTCTTCTTCCAACTGCGGCAAACGCTCTTGCGCCTCCTCCATTTGCATCGTCACTTCTTCTAACATCTGCTTTTTTTCTTCGAGTTGCAAAGACAGATTTTGCAAATGGGAAGCGTCTGGAATAACCAGACCTTGCTTCTCTTGATTCAGACGTTCACGACGTACTGCTAAAGTATTTAAGATATTCGATGCATTGCGTTGATGCGCAGATTCGAGTTCTATCTGCTGTTGCATCTGCATGATTTTGGCGCGTGACTCGGTCGACTTGAGTTGCGCGTCACGCCAGATTTGCTCTAACGCGGGGATTTTTTCGTTCTGCTGCGCTACTGCCTCTTGCGCCTGTTCGCTACGCATCGCCAATTCTTCCACGTGCATTTCCGCATCGGCTAAGTCATCTTGAAATTGCTGGCCTTGACGCTGCCATTGATCGCGTTGCGCAGACAGCGAATTGAGTTGCGATTGTAAGCGAGCACGCGATTCGATCACGAATTTAATCTGCGCTTCTAAGCTACCAATCTCAGCGTTAGTTTGGTACAAATTACCTTGCGCCTGATGCATCTTATCGCCAACGGCATAGTGCGCCTGACGCATTTGATCTAGTTCTAACTCAACATGACGTAGCTTGGCGGTTTGTTCTTCCAGATCAAGCTGACATTTTTCGATTTCAGCAAAATGCTTTTTCTGCTCGGTTGCAGCTTCACGTTTGCGTAACATCCACAACAGTTTTTGTTTTTCTTCTTGATCCGCTTGCAAAGAGTGATACTTATTAGCGACCACCGCCTGCGCTTCCAGTTTTTCTAAATTATTGTTTAACTCGCGCAGGATATCTTCAACACGCACTAAATTTTCGTGAGTATCGTGAATGCGATTTTCGGTTTCGCGGCGGCGTTCTTTGTAGCGTGACACACCAGCGGCTTCTTCCAGAAATACCCGTAATTCTTCTGGACGCGATTCGATAATACGGGAAATCATGCCTTGGCCGATAATCGCGTAAGCGCGCGGCCCCAGACCTGTACCTAAGAAAATATCTTGAATATCACGACGGCGCACAGGCTGGCCATTGATGTAGTAAGTCGATGTACCGTCACGCGTTAATGTGCGTTTAACGGCGATCTCGGCGTATTGGCTCCATTGTCCAGCTGCTTTACCTAAACTATTGTCAAAAATCAGCTCTACCGAAGAACGCCCGGCAGGTTTACGATGTGTAGATCCATTAAAAATAACATCTTGCATGGATTCACCACGCAATTCTGAAGCTTTAGATTCACCCAAGACCCAACGCACGGCATCAATAATATTTGACTTGCCGCAGCCATTCGGACCAACCACACCTACTAATTGACCGGGAACATGAAAATGAGTGGGATCGACGAAGGATTTAAATCCAGCTAATTTAATAGAAGTTAAGCGCACGTTGTTTTTATTTATCGATTTTTAGAGCAAAATACACAAATTTAATCTGCTTCCAACACGCTATTCAAAGATCTTTCTTTTCTACAAAACGTGATGACAGATGACAATTCTTTTAGCATTCAACTTACCATTCAAACAAGTAAGACCGCACATCATAACATTCTGACGGCCTAGTTTTGCAGATTTTGGCGGACTGACGACGCTAAAAAACGCAGACCTTGACAGTTTATTGAGAGATTGCTCTGAACTTCTCTCAACTTGCTCGTTAGCGCACTGCAAGCACGGCTATAATACGAGCTTATTTAGATACCTGACTTATTGATTCTTTGCTTCTAAAAAAAATCTAGACGAACAGACTGCGGCGGCGCAATAACCCAATTCAAAAGTTTTAATTTTAATTCTTATTTTTCCCGTATTTTTAAGTGAATTTGTCCGTGAATCCCAATTTAGAAAAACTACAAGCTTATCCGTTTGAAAAATTAAAACGTCTGTTTGCCGGTATCCCCCCTAATCCCGATTACAGTGCTATCAGTCTCGGCCTAGGCGAGCCTAAGCATGCCACGCCGCAATTAATCAAAGATGCCTTGGTCGCAAACTTGAATGGTTGGCCAATTATCCATCGACCAATGGTATTGAAGGCTTGCGAGTCGCAATTAGCAATTGGCTAGCGCAACGTTATAACATTCCAGCATTAGACGCGGCAACACAGATTTTACCAGTCAACGGTTCACGTGAAGCGCTATTTTCACTGGCGCAAGCGGTGATTGATCCAAGTAGGAATAGCCACGGCGCACCTATCGTGATGTGCCCAAATCCTTTCTACCAAATTTATGAAGGTGCGGCCTATTTAGCGGGTGCTGAGCCTTATTTTGCCAATGCCAATCCAGCTAAAAATTTCGCTCCCGATTTTAGCCAAATCTCAGAAGCCATCTGGCAACGCACACAATTATTGTATGTCTGCTCGCCCGGCAACCCAACCGGCGCAGTTTTGACACTAAACGATTGGAAAGAATTATTCGAGTTATCGGATCGCTATAACTTCGTGATTGCTGCCGACGAATGTTATTCCGAAATTTATTTTGGTGAAACCGCACCTCTGGGCAGTTTAGCCGCCGCACGCGCTTTAGGTCGCAATGATTACCCTCGCTTAATTACTCTTTCCAGCCTGTCCAAACGTTCAAACGTTCCTGGCATGCGCTCGGGTTTTGTGGCTGGCGACGCCAATATCATCAAACAGTTTTTGCTGTATCGAACTTATCACGGTGGTGCGATGTCGCCTAGCATACAAGCAGCATCGATTGCAGCTTGGAACGATGAACAGCACGTGATCGAGAATCGCGCTTTGTACGTGAAGAAATTTTCTCAAGTTACTCCCGTTCTACAAGAAGTCCTCGATGTTGCACTACCTGACGCTGCTTTTTACCTATGGGCAGGCGTCGATAAGCATCTTCAAATCTCTGACACAGAGTTCGCGCAAGGTCTTTACCGAGACTATAATGTGACCGTTTTACCGGGTAGTTTTTTAGCTCGTGAAGCGCATGGCATCAATCCTGGCAGCAATCGCATTCGAATGGCTCTAGTCGCTGAAGTTGAAGAATGCATGGAAGCAGCACAGAGAATCGCTGCTTACACTAGGCAATTAATGCAAGCGCGGTAAAAAACACGATAAACACAATAAGCGCAATAGCACCAGTCTGCAATTTCTATCTTCACCCATTAATTCACTTTACTTAAAAATTACGTCATGACACAGCAATTACAAAACATCATTGATCAAGCCTGGGAAGACCGTACTAGTTTTTCCCCTAAAAATGCACCAGCAGAGTTACGTGAAGCCGTGGCTCACGTCTTAGAACAACTAGATTCTGGTAGCTTACGTGTCGCACAAAAAATCGATGGTGCATGGCATGTTAATCAATGGGTCAAGAAAGCCGTGTTGCTGTCTTTCCGCTTGGAAGACAATATCGTGATGCCATCTGGCGAGCATATGCAATTTTTCGACAAAGTCCCAACCAAATTTGCCGATTACACGGCTGAAGATTTCGCCAAAGGTGGCTACCGCGTAGTACCACCTGCGGTCGCGCGTCGCGGTAGTTTCATTGGTAAAAATGTGGTCCTGATGCCTTCTTACGTCAACATCGGTGCTTATGTCGATGAAGGCGCCATGGTCGACACATGGGCAACCGTTGGTTCATGCGCGCAAATCGGTAAAAATGTACATTTGTCTGGTGGCGTTGGCATTGGCGGCGTGCTGGAACCTATGCAAGCCAATCCCACTATCATTGAAGACAATTGCTTCATCGGCGCACGTTCAGAAGTGGTTGAAGGTGTCATCGTGGAAGAAAACTCTGTGATTTCTATGGGCGTATATATCGGTCAATCAACTAAGATTTATGATCGCGCCACTGGCGAAGTCAGCTATGGTCGCATCCCTGCAGGTTCTGTTGTTGTCTCTGGCAACTTACCATCAGCCTGCGGTAAATACAGTCTGTATTGCGCAGTGATTGTAAAACGCGTTGACGCACAAACTCGTTCCAAAACCAGCATCAACGATTTGCTGCGCGGCGCTTAATATCCAGTTTTTTGAGCTCAATCTCGCTTAATTTTGCTCAATTAACGGCATCAGCATTTGAACAAAGTCATAACATAAAATAGGTTTTACTTTATAGGGGAATTATCATGGCAATGGATCGTTTATTTCAGTTAATGAAGGACAAAAATGCGTCGGACATGTTCTTTGCCATTAATTCGCCTATCCATTTAAAAATCAATGGCAATCTTCTTCCCATCAATCAACAACGTATGGATGAAGAGAATATTATGGCTTTGCTGGCAGAGGTCTTGTCTGCTGAACAGATTGCACAATACAAACGCGAAAACGAACTCAATGTCGGTATAGGCATGACCGGAGTTGGTCGTTTCCGCCTATCCGCGTTCCGACAACGTGGATCAACTTCCGCTGTCTTCCGTTTTGTACCTGGACACATTCCGGGGTTCTCTACTTTGCATTTACCCCCCGTGCTTTCAGAATTAATTATGGAAAAACGGGGCTTGATTTTGGTGGTAGGCGCCACTGGATCTGGCAAGTCCACGTCGATTGCTTCTATGCTGGACTATCGCAATGAAGTAAAAACGGGTCATATTTTAACGATTGAAGACCCTATAGAATATTTATTCCGCAGCAAAAAATCTATTGTCAATCAACGCGAAATCGGAACTGACGCCGACAGTTTAAAAACCGCATTACGCAACTCTTTACGTCAAGCACCGGATTGTATTCTGATCGGTGAGATTCGTGATTTAGAGACGATGATGGCTGCTATTGCGTATGCACAATCAGGTCACTTGGTCTTGGCGACCCTGCATGCGAATAATAGTTATCAAGCCTTGAATCGTATCATTAGCTTTTTCCCGATTGAAAATCGCAGCGCTTTGCTCTTAGATTTGGCATCAGCAATCAAAGCCGTTATTTCGCAGCGACTAATCAAGGCGATTGATGGTGGTCGTTGTCCAGCGGTTGAAATTATGTTGAATACCCGCTATGTCGCTGAGTTGATTGAACAAGGAAATATTTTCCAAATTAAAGAAGCAATTGAGAAAAGCTTGGCGCCAGGTTCGCAAACCTTCGAACGCGCACTTTTGCAATTGATTAAAGACGGTCTGATTACGCAAGAAGAAGGTTTGGCCAATGCTGATTCGGCCAACAATCTATTATGGTTGCTCAATAATGACACGGCCTTAAATCAAAAAGCACAGGCCGAACCAGAGCCAGAACACCATACTGAAGCAACCTTCACTGAATTTAATCTGAACATGTAATATGAAAGCACCTGCAAGCATTACTCTATTTGGCATCCCCAACTGCGATACCGTAAAAAAAGCGCGCACTTGGTTAGAACAACAAGCTATCCCATTTGATTTTCACAATTTCAAAAAAGAGGGTTTAAGCGCGGAGCAAGTGGAACTTTGGCTAAAAAAAAATCGACTTCGATACGCTGATTAATCGCAAAGGGACGAGTTGGCGCGCCTTATCGGAGGAGCAAAAAAATCAAGCTGCAAACAAAGCTGGTGCGCTTGCCTTGGTACTGGAAAATCCCTCACTCATCAAGCGCCCCGTTCTACAAATTGGCGATAACACGCTCGACTATGTTGGTGTTGGATTTAACGACCAACTGTATTCATCCATTTTTCAAGAAAAGTAAATTTTCATGAGTAAAACGCTCGCACTGACAGAACAATTAATCGCCCTCGATTCCGTCACTCCCGAAGATAAAGGCTGTCAAAACACCTTAATCAATTTATTGGCGCCATTGGGCTTTACTTGTGAAACCATACAATCAGGCGATGTCACCAATCTCTGGGCACGTCGCGGCAGCTCACAGCCTCTAGTCGTATTCGCGGGACATACCGACGTGGTTCCGACTGGACCCGTGACCCAATGGCAATCTGAGCCGTTTGCGCCAACTCACCGAGATGGAAAATTATTCGGCCGTGGTGCGGCAGACATGAAAACCTCGATTGCCGCATTCGTCGTGGCAACCGAAGAATTTGTCGCGGCGCATCCCGATCATAATGGCTCTATCGGCTTCCTCATCACCAGTGATGAGGAAGGCCCGGCCACCGATGGCACTGTCGTCGTTTGTAATCTGCTTAAAGAGCGTGGCGAACAATTGGACTATTGCATCGTCGGCGAACCTACGTCTAGTGAAGTGTTAGGGGATACCATAAAAAATGG
>Ga0075160_10001731_pt1 | contig 13250 bp, 5 predicted proteins | sample JI91814C2DNA_FD_70969 | JGI IMG/M metagenome (GOLD analysis project Ga0075160, IMG submission 70969) | Wastewater effluent complex algal communities from Wisconsin, to seasonally profile nutrient transformation and Carbon sequestration -... | ecosystem: Engineered > WWTP > Effluent > Algae... | reverse complement strand
TTTTTTAGGACGCACCTCGAGGTCATTGGAATTGCCAAAGTTTTGGTCTAAACTGGTAATAGTTAAGAGTTTAAAAGAAGGGTCAAGATGGCAATCAACAAAATGTTCATCATGCTGCCAGTGATGCTGGCAGCACGAAAGTTAGATTCTGAAGACCCCAACATTGTCCTCATGTTGAGAATTTCATATTTTAGCGTACAACTCATTATCCTGTGTCTTACGGCATACATGTATACCAAAGCTCGCAGCCTAAACGACAATACCATCATCTACGTTCCCCCGCCGCCAACGGTAAGATTGCTCCAAGGAGTCCAGCTGCGTCGATACTTTTCATCATTACGATTAACTACTTTTAATCTCTGTACAGCCATTTGAAGGCCCCGACGCCAAAAAAAAGTACACTCAAATAAGCTATGCCGCGCATGTGCAAAAAACTGTAACATCTTTACTTGGGTCAACGCTTTTTGGTATTTGCATGACTGCTGGATTACACTTCTACAAAGGTATGGTTGTAGGATTGGCCATTCAGTCGGTTATGGGCCCCTTCACGATGTTTGATAGTCCACTTTTTAAAAAGTTTTTCTTGGGTGAGGATAAGGTGTTTGGAGAAAAGTCCCGCGACGAATTAGAGAAGGATGCAGAAATAGTTGATACGGAAGGAAACACAGTTGTTCTCGGGGCAGCTATTACAACCAAAACTAACAAGGAGGCAACCAACAGCAACGGGCAACAAAGCCACTTGAGGAGATCATTTTGGATACATGGGACGACGGCGAGAGGGCCGTTCTTGGTCCACTTATGGATTCTCTAAACAAAAATAATGTTAACTATAAGACCAAGACTGACGGAAACTCATGGACTCCTCTTATGGTGGTCTGTGGGATTGGAAATGGTGTTAAGGGAGTTACCAGTGCACTCAAGCAAATCAAGGCTTTAGGTGCTGATGCAACCATTTTGGATAGCGAAGGTTGGAATGCATTGCATTGGACTGCCTTTCACGGGTCTGCTGAGGCAGCCAAGTTTCTTCTTCGTTCCGAGGACGATGGCGGTTTTGGAGGAATAAACCTAGGTTTGCACTTGGTTAAAGACAAAGAAGGTAAAACTGCATTGGAGCACGCCATTGCTGAAAAGAACGACGATGTTGCTGAAGTTATTAATTCTGCGTTAGGAGACGCCGATTCGGCGACTGCTTCAAAAGAAGGCTTGAGAAAGCGAAAGTAGTATAAATAACAACTTTATGATGCCGTTCGAAAGTATTATATAATTTTAAAAATTACGATTCCGATCGTTCCAATCGTTAAAAATTTACAACATCAGTCAGAAGTGGTTAGTAACAGCGCTGCACCTCTCTTTATCCAATGGCTTGAGCGCATAGAACCGCTGGGCAATTCCACAAAAAGAGTAAAAGAGGGTCGTTCTCGTGAGCCAGTACGGATTGGGTAGACATACAGTGGACAAGAAAAGAAAAATCCTTCCTCGGAATTTGTTTTCTTTCTCTTCTCCACGGGTTTGAAATATATATCTGGCATTTTAGATAATAATTCCATTGGCAATGCTTCTGCAAGACAATTATTCTCGTAGTCCCATCTAGCTCCTACGAGGTGAAGACCTTTTACAACTACTCCCTCAACGGGAAGAATATTTTCCACTGATTCATCCATCTCAAATCTAGAAGCCACTACATGAAATTCCCATATCAATGAATCCACTGCTGCGCCTGTTGAACGAGCAAATTTTTGTAGTATTACTGATAGAAAGCTGCTTGGATAGGTTAAGCCGCCGAGCCAAAAAGGTGTTGGGATTCCATTCTTTGCCCAATCATTAATGAACTGAATTCGATCATTCAAATCGCGCATCCAAGATAATATTTTTTTATCAGACAGATAGGCAAAAGACCAGGATTGCGGTACTTGTCCATTAGCCAACTCACGCATCTCTGAGATGAAGTAAGCATAATCCATGGTGCTGCCTTCAATAACAAGGGTCATATTTTTCAGGCCCTTCGATACGGCAACAATGAGATTGTTGTATCTTTCAGCTTCCTGAAATAAAACTGTTTGAAGTAATTGATGATCACCTCGAATCTTAGAATCTCGGCTAATTGCTTCCAAGTCAAGGGCTTGGGGAAGACTTTGGCCCAGAAACGCCAACTTCTCGCCAAGTTTTAGCTGCTCTTCAGATTCAAGAATATTATTCGCACCTCGAAATGATTTTAATTCGTAAATAAGATCTTTGCTCTCCTGAATTTGCGTGTAAATATCAGCATTGGAACTTTGCCCAAAAAGTTCCGGAGGATCCTCAATCGACAAAGCACGAATATATTCAAGATAATGCTCTAATTCATCGTATTGAGGGATGATGTAATTTCTTAGTCCTTCGCATACAGAGTAATCCGGCATTACAAATTGAATAGGGGAAATGAGATCCTTTACCAAAACTTGCACCAATATTCGATCGATTTCATCCGTAATGCGCCCACCATAGTTCACTTCGCCGATCATGTATTGCATAGCTTCGAAAGGCACTTGTTCAGGGTATGAATCCAACATATTTACTATCATATCGTATGAGATCAAAAAGTCTGATTCGCTGAACTGATAGGGAACGTTGTATCCTTGAGTCTTGAATCTTTTTCTTTCAAGCAGCACTGAATGTAACCACGCAAGCGAAAAAAGGAGCTTTGAGTAATATTGGTTCTTCTTATTTAGAGAGAATTCCTCTTCGTTGATAAGCCCATAAAGTTTTAAAAGGTTTGATCTCTGTACCAAAAGTTAGGTAAGACGCAAGTTAATTAGAGTTCCATCAAAGCGACACTTGGAAAATCTTACTGAAACTTACAATACCACGGGGAGGTTCAGTTGTAAACTTTATCCCCCTCTGGAGGAGCGAAAGAGGGAAAGACCTTGTTGGCGCACTACTTAACCAAAGACGAAATTCCGAATGTACCTGCTTATTTGTAATACCATCTTCAAGTATCTGCTCCACAACTGGCATTAAACCAGGCATCAAATGACAATTCACAAGAAACACCCAGCGACCGATAACCAAACCTCTTGAGATGTTGGCCAAGGCAATAGGTTCCGCCCCTTGGCCAAGCGCCACAATATCCATTACAGCTCCTAATTTATTTGCTTGTTGCTTCACCTGGTCAGCTGGGTCAACACCAGGGGCTAAGATGAAGATGATGGGTGTTTCAGCGTCTGATTCTTGAAACAGATCTTTGATGTCTGGGCTTGAATGGTCCATACATTCTCGGCCAACCGTATTTACCACGAATCGCGTAAATGCAACGTGCAACCGGTCTGGTCGAAACACGCGCAAAACGCAAAGCTTCTCGACTTCAGACAGTTCTCGCCATCTTGTAGGCAGTGGACAGGATTCTGGTTTTTCGGTAAACACCCATTCTCGCCATTGATCGTGGCAATCTTTCACACTAGATATCAAATGATCAAATGTGGAAGTCGTGCTCAACTCCATCATTTGATTGTGCATTGAATCGTCAATCCACTCTGGTAACTCAATTTTCGAAACGATTTTTGCCATGTTGTTATTCGATCCTATTCTCAACAAAGCATCTACTTGTTCTTTCTGTTCTCGTCCTTTATCACAATGAAGCGAAATACATAGATGAAGTGTAAACAATAGCTTGTGCCTTTCAAATAATCCAAAGGATGTCATTCTAATAACAGAACTTATGTGGTGACGGTTGATTGTCTCAATTCTTTCTTTAGAATCATCCGAACAGTCTTTATGACTTGTAACAATACTCTTGATAAACTCAGCAACATACTTTTCAAAGCTGAACTGATACATTGGGTCTATCGCAGACATGTCATTGATAACAGAATAGGAAATGGTGGCTTGTACTGCAGCTGGGAGATATTCGGAGCGCGTAGCATCTATTTCTTTCTCTGTCCTCTCTGCAGCAATAACCCCTTTCTCCACTTCTTTTGATGCCGCTTTGCTCTCCGTTAGTGCAGCAATCAGTGCTGAGTCGTCTAAGAGATTCCCGCTTGAAAAGGACAACAATTTGAGAATCTTATTTTCTAAGTCAATAAGTTGTTTTTTTCCAGATGCAACTTTAATGGAAAGGTCTATCTTCTGCCTCTCAAGATCTGGTTTTTCATAATTCAAAACAGTAGCTAGAAGCTGCCCCTCCATTCCTTCCCGTGTCACACCAAAATTTATAACAGTGACTCGCGCATGTAAGTCAGGAGAAAAGGCAGGTTTGCCAATTCTCGTTGCAATTACTAGTCGAAAAGACTCGTTATAATCAACTTCCTGTTCGCCTATTTTAACTGAAGGTTGCTTGTTCATATTATTCGACCTATGCATCAGCAATTGATTCAGGCCTACGTCTAGCTCTGCGGGTGCATCTTGGATAAGCACGCTTTGTCCTAAAGACACAGCTACAGCTACTTGGATCAGATAATCCTTCTTTTTTGGATATACAATTTTAAGCTGCAAGCCCTCAGCTGATCGAATCCACTTGCTCCCCTGTTGTTGCGGATCGACCAGGAAGGGCCACCGAGTGCTTTTTGTAGTAATTATAGCATTTTCTGTGCTGTAATTGTCGCCTGGAAGCCCTTGCATCTTCCAAGTCTGTGCATCTGAAGGGCAACTAAGAAAGTTGAACAAAGTGAAGTTATATGATATAGAAATTCCGCATTCTTGGATTGATTTTATCCAATTATTCATCATGGCTATGCGATTTGACATGTCAAATGGTCCGAGGTATGCAAGCGAGGCAGAAGCCACCATAGCATCTCCAGAGACATTCAATAGTCGTCTTTCGTAGTCATTTATACTTTTGCTCCACCGAATATATTCATCATTGAGACCTTCTATCAATCTTTTAGCAGTGATAAGCTTTTGGTGTAAAACCTCGGCTTCATATCTCAACATGTCTCTATTTCTTACTTTTTCCTCAAATTGTCCCTTTAATCTGACAAGTTTATCTTGTAGGTCAGCAAGATGACTAACCTTGTCTGACAAAGCTTGTTCCTTCTCAGCTGACAATGCCTCAGCAGCCTCCACACGTTCGCGTTTTGGTTTAACATCGTTGAACACATTCGCGCAACTATAAATGGCATGACACCACGAACATAACGCACCTTGAGGATAAAAATTTAAATTTTAGTGTATGTTTCAATGATGATTACAATTCAACCTTACCCAAGTATACTCACCTGCGGCCTTTGATGACTTCTCAGAAATTTTCTCGGCAGAGAATGATTCGTCAGCAATGAAATGCGAGACTCTGGAAAGGGTGGAAAACGGGATATCTTTAGAGTTAACATTTTTTAGGCTGCTCAAAAAATCCGATTCACCCAGCGCCTTCTTGGCACTCGTCCAATCTGTGGGACGACCAAGAATGATCATGACGCAGGACATAACTTTCTCTACAGGTTCTGGAGGAGTTTTGTAGCTTTTAACCTCGAAAATTTTCTTTTTATCCAAGTTTGCAACCTCTGTTAGTTTAAGAATTGCATGCAATTGATTGTCAGATAATATTACAACGAATAAAGATATTCAAAAATATTACCTTCCAAAGCCTTCTCTAGGATTGGTAAAGCTTTGTCCAAATCTGTCTTAGCTTCTGCAGCAATTTTTTCACAATCGCTTTTCTGAGTTGCAATATTCATGGATTCAACCTTAACGTAGCACTCCTGATCTTGAACTATATTTTGTTCAGTTCTAAGCTTGTCCATCATAATTTCACAATCATGTTGTTCTATATCTATGGCTTGCTTTTTTCTATCAAGTATTTCTGCCATTTTCAGAATCTCTTCTTTCCCATCAGTTAGGCGCCTCAGTCCATTTAATAGCTTGTGCCTTTGATCCTCAAGATCCATTTGCTTTCTTTCGAAGAGCTTCAGAAAATTTTTCATGGAGTCTATATAGTGAATTGGCAAAATATATACACTGCCGCCATTCTGCTGTCTTACTTTCTTTGACCCGGAGAAGGACTCGGTATAAATTGCCTCAAATGCATCAGCGATGGAAGATTTATTACTCAGGTGAGTTTGGCAAGATTCTTCTATTAATGTTTGTGCAACATGATTTAGAGCTGATTTAGACCATGGATGGAACCAATCAATGCTCATAAAGCTCAGAATTTGAGGAAACATTTGGCATCGTTGCTGATAATCTTGACTAGTTGGACTGAAGGTAAGTATAAAATGAAGGTTTGTGCTCACTCGTTTGGTGAATAAATTCCATATCTCAGACTCTGTCGTTGCACCAAACTGTTCTGCAATCGGCCTCAAAGAGTTGTTGATATTAATCAGATCCTCTCTCGTGAACAAGTTTGGAATTTCACCCGAACTGATAGTCATGCATATGTCCTCTAAATAAAAATCATCTTTTAAATTTGAATCATCAAGGTGCAATACTGTGGTTGTGTTGTCAATTCCACACATACGGAATATTTTTCGCAGATCTTCTCTGAACTCCGACTTTACGTATTTACTCGTAGGGTTGATTGATATAAATTTCATCTCAGACAGATGCACAGCTAGCTGGGTTAAAGAGCGCCTACCGTAGCCGTTCAGACCAATTAGCAACGCATGACCCCTTTCTTGCATTAGAACTCGATGGATGCGGCACAAATGTCGCATCGCATCTTCGAAAAGTATCAAGTGGGAATGTCTGGATTGAAACCTTAATTTAGCTTCCAAAACGCCTTGGATTTCATCAACAGATTTATACAACTCGTAACTCTCTGAACCAAGGTGAGTGAAAATAGGTCTTTGACTTTTGTCTTCCATTAATTTCTTGATTGTAGATATATCAACGTTGAATGTATTTGAAAGAGAATTAAAGACAATTTTCAACAAATGCTTCTCGTCCTCATCAGAAATCAATTTATCACCGAAAACTCTCATACACTCATGCGCCCATAGAAACATAGCCAGCTCGCGACTTTGGAGAGTCTTTTTACCAATAAGAAGAAATCCTTGAACGACCCTAGCGATATCCCGCAAAGAAAAAGAATAGTGCAGCTTTTCAGGAGTCGGCATAAAGGTTGACGAAACACTATCATAGAGCAATACAGTTGCCTTGGAAAACAAGATGCTTATAGATTTTGTATCAAGTCCAGGTCCTGAGCACAAATAGTTAGAAAGAATGTTTTGGAAAATATACTCAACTTGTGCGGATGGCGGCTGCGTTCCAACAATAAGGCAAAAGTTTGTAAGATTTCTTTTACAAATGCCTTCGATTCCGTTGTTACCCATAGCTGCTACCAATGAAACATCTTCGATCTGCAGAAAATCACCATTTGAGCGATCGTACCATCCTTTGTAGTCCATAAATTGGCGTATAAGCTCCAGTGACGGTTGAGAAGGGCTTTCAATACTTGTTTTCTTCGGCAAGTGGAAGTCATCAATAAATACTATAAGCTTGTTTCCACCTATAGGTCCTAATTTACAACGAGATCGTCTCTCAAGAACTCTTTCTAGCATCTCTTGTGCGACATCGCTTGAGGTTGTCGTTGAAAAGTTCATTTTAAAGGTTGAAAATGCATCCGTCAAACCACTAAGAACCGAACTCATTTGTTTTGTCTTGCCGATCCCTGATTCTCCAGCAAGCAAGACAGGGTGTCCACTTCGAACCAACAGTGATATAACGAAACTGATTCTTATTGAATCTATAGTTGGTACGAAAATTTCATGAAATTTTTCTCCTACATGAGCCTTCCATGTTGGCAGTAGTGACTTCCAAGCCTCGAACTCATCCTTTTTGGGATCGTAATAGTAGTCAAATATTGTACCTCCTGTAGGAAAAAATGAGACTATGTCTCTTATAGAAGAATCAAGAATCGCTCGGTTTCCACAATTTACAGTGTTCATGACAGACCAAACTAATGAAAATGCAAAACATTTAGACAAGGTTCCATTCAAAGCGTTGTCAGAATTCGTGCCGGATTGAAATACCTCTCGATTAGACCCCGGCAAAGAATAGACGATTGATTCATAAACCGCAAAGAGCGACTTCAAGGAAGTCACGACGCTAGTATCATATATTTCTGAACATTTATTTTTCTTGATGGCCATTATAGGCTTAAGAAGCCGCTCAATCAAACTTTTGTGAAAGTCTTGCATCCGTGGATTGGCTTCAAATTTTTTTTTAATCCAACTTAATGCATAGGGCTCCCAGCCCAAATCGGTGGGGACAAATATCATTCCGGTCCTGCTAATAGTAGCTGGACTAGCCACAGAAAGGTCGGCCACTTCGAACACCAGGCTCATTGACGAAGAAAGTGGAACTCTATCACCATTTATAAGAGTCAATAACTTGTTATCGTCCATTGTGCTATTTAGGTTCTCGATCCAGAGAGCATCTACGGGTCCATCAAATACGATCCAATTCTCTCTAGACGACCTGTCGTTGGCACATCGCTTGAAAATTTTACTGAATACTCCTTCATGCCATTCCAATGTCTGTAAATCATAAGCACCATATAGCTGAGTAATCGACAAACTTTTGGGATTGATTATATGATACAAAAGGCGCTGTGATTTGTCGCCGATTTTCAAACCTGCTTGAAAAGATTTGGCCTGTGCTAGGACTTTCCATATTGTGCTTTTTCCAGTTTTCGCATCTCCGATTATCATGTTTGAATGACGAAAATTTTGAGATTCGCACAACTGGCTAATCTTCTTTGATAAAAAAAGAGCTTCCTGTAAGCACTTAGATTTCATCTCATTTTGCACAATAGTTTTGAGTGACGACTGCTCAAATAGGCTAACAGAATTACACGAGGTGAAAATATCTTGAATTAATGCTTGGAAAAGCATCAAGTCACCTTCCAAAAATTTTGCTTCATTCATAACTACTATTGAGGACACTAGCACTTCGTCTTCCGCTAGGCTTGGATCAGTCCTTTTCTGCGCGCCAGCCATGGATAGTACTGACTTAAGGTTCCTTAGGCCATAGTCGTAATGCTTTTGTTTGCTCAGTTGTTGCTGCATGAGGCAATAAAGTGTGATAGTTTTCCGAGCCAACAAACGAGCGTCGGTGAAGCCTTCTGATGCCAACATGACTTCAGCTATAAGATTCAAGTCCGGCAACATCATAGCTATGGGTCGCATGATAGCCTTCAAATTGTCTGGCAGTTCGGTCCTACCAGTATAGCCTGGATTCATCGTTATAAATATACCTGCATCTTGTGAACACGATATCTCAGCGCCCATAAAGGAAAATAAACTTTGATGTGACCTTTGGGCATCTAAAATTGATTTAATTTGAACAGCGACAACAGATATCACTTCAATTTTTATCCTATTGAACTCATCAAAGCACCCCCAAGATCCAGATTGGCAGAGACCAGAGAAAATCTTTCCGAGGCTCTTGTAATCCATTCCTTCAGAACAATTTGTCACGACGCAAAATTGTGCCAAAGATTTTGCTAGATCCTTTACTGTTTCTGTCTTACCTGTGCCAGCTGGTCCCAAAGGGTTTCCACATCTGTGAAGGAATAATGCAGTCAATAATGTAAGTATGCATCTGTCAGTCAATGGCGTCACGACAAGTCTCCCATTGTTTCCTTGATATTCTTTACACCAGAGAAGTGTACAATCGTTTTGCCTGATTGTACAGGCTACTTGCTCATTTCGAGTTGCGTCATACTGGAATCGAAGTTGACTACGCCACAAAAAGTCCTGAATATCACTACAACAGTTCTGAATTAGTTTTTCCATGATGTCACGATTGTGGATTTCAGACGTGATCAACGACACGAGTTTTACACGTTCAACCGTGTTAATGGAATCATTTACAACCAGGTTGGTAAGACGACGTAGTAAGGAGGTTTGCTTTTTCTTTAGAGCAATCATGGCCTTTTTGTTCCTTCCGATGCTTATAGAGTGGAGCGCCTTCGTGCAGCTAATATTGAATACAATTGCGCCCGTTGTGATAAGAAATTGACCCTGGTGACCTCTAAGCCACTCAGACACATCTTTTGACCGATAAGAAATTATGCACTCTTTTAGGGATCTAGATGCTGCCGACTGTACCGCTAATAGGATTGATGAAAACATTTTTTCAGCCTCTCCAGAGAACGATTGATTCACAATAAACTCAAGAGTCTCTCCATCTGGAGCAACCACAGCATCAGCTATTTGCCCTCCACTTATGAGGCGAAGAGTTGAAACTCCTTCAAAGCATTTCTTCAAGTGCTTCTGAATCACATTCACGTCTTTATGCTGACCAAGAATCTCCAAAAGATCATCGCTGCTTATAAAATAAAACCGAGGGAATGCTGCTCGCTTCATCTCAAGATATTCTTCAAGTGCTTTCTGCACTATTTCTAGCTTCCTATCCATATCTCTAAGTTGAATACAAAGATCAAGCGAATTTAGCATGCTTATCTTAGGGTTGGAGTTGAGAGTTGTCATTAAAGAAGCATAGCGCATATTGACAAGACCAAACATGTCATGTTCAACCGGCAAATGTCGTTGAATATCTCCTCCGGAAGAGAAGATACCTTCAAGATGCAACCATTTGCGCTTGAACCAAGTTTATATGTTAGTAAGAGGCAGTAAATGTTTCACTCATTTGGATGAACACTTACCTGAAGTGAAAGTAACGAAAGAAGTGTATCGGTTATCTGCGAGAACATTGATTCTATTTGCTGAATTTTATCACGAAATGGAGCCGAAAATCTTGAGGTCTTTAGCGTACAAGTTATAACACTGTCTTCATCAAGTATTTCTTGGATCTCATCTACTGCCCTAATTTTGTAAGCACTTTTGTAGGGTGATAGATCTAGCGATAAATCATTCCATTTGTCCTCAAAATTCTTCAGTGCCCTCTCTATCTGCATTTCTTTAGTCGCTGAATTTGAAACTTCATTTATGAATTCTTTGTGTCTAGCCAGACCGATTTTAAACATTTCATGAAACCGTAGTGTCCTTACATCAAAATCTTGCTTAGCTCCTACTTCGCGACATATAATAGACCAGTGGCGTGATCGTAATGCATCGTTCTTAAGCTGTCCGATAGTAGGGACTATAGCTTTATAAATTTCAATAGAGCAGTCAAAGGCTACCAAGATATCCCATTGTCCTATCGAGCTTTTGAGGCCGCTTGTGTAATTGCTGAAGTCTTGGATCGCATTTTCAAATTGCGCCAAATCAATAAACTGCAGGGTTAAATCAGACAATTCAGCGATCCTGGTCTTCCATATATTATACGAAGACCACACTGACCTAGAAACGGATAAAATCGCCAGAAGGTCTCCTAAATCTTTGTTGAAGTGCATATCTATTCCAAAAATTGAAAATCCTGCGATAAGTTCCTTCTCTTCGTTGTATAGGTTGTCAACTATCGATTGGTGAGCAGAAACCACCTCCAAAGCATATTCGGGTTCGAAGAGTGTGGGCTTCAATTGGGGAACATTTAGCATGAAATTGATCTTTACTTCATCTACTCGATTAAGGAAAGATTTGAGATTGCTGTCTAGCTGCTGTTTCACTGTTTTCTTTCCGGCATTGATTAGTTCTTCGGCCATTGAGAGTGATTCTTTTAACGATGTCCATGCATCTGGGAATGACTTCAAGATCATGTTTACTTCATCCTCTATCACGACATTCAAATCATTCAAGACAAAGAAGCCATCACGTATTTCATCAAGTTGATATTCAAAAGATTGTTGACCGATCCACGATTCTTTGCACTGTACAGCTAGACGCAGTGAAGAGAAATCCGTTAGGGGTGCAGAAAGAATTGATTTGCTTTCGTGAAGCTTATTCCATCCTTCAAACAACTCTTTTTCACACTTTTGGCGAAGTAAATCAGTAAGGCTAGCCTGCCATGATAAACTTTGGTGCTCAAGATACGACTTAAGAGACGTATTGTCTACTCTGATAAATCCAATCTCACACGTATCTGGCTTATTTCTTATATCCATGACAATCTTCATGTAGCGATCAATATCTTGCTTGAACCGTTGAACTGAGTAACGCGCTTTTGAATATCTTCTCATGTAAGAATCTTTGTCCATATCCCAGAGTGATTTGAACTCGTCCCATAATTCAAGTTGCGCATTTACTTGTTCGGTGCAGAGTGAACTTTCGTTCATGACTTCAGCAACTAGGGACAGCACCTCATCTAGTTCTGATATTGTTTCGACAAATAAACGACGAGGCTGCTTCTCGTTATTCTCGATGTCGAAATCCTTTACACAAAATGGCTTGATAACTTTTACCAGGTTGACCAAGTTTTTTGTCATGGTATTCACGCAGTCGCGAATTTCAATCATGGAAGGTCTGAACCCCAAATAGTTGCTGCGAACTTCGGAAATCACAACGCAGAGCGGTAGTCGTCCAGTTGTTCCATTCATCGCACCAGTGAGTGTCATCAGTGATGTTATTACATTTTTCCGCAAGGAGTTTTCTATTTGAGAGTTGATGTCACTGAGAAGGTCTTGAAATGCATCCGCCACGTGTTCAGATCTTCCTTTAAAATCATAAAACATGTTCTGTACGAGTTCAAACACATGTTCGGAAGTGTCAGTAAATTTTTTGGCTACCTCGATCCTCTTTTCGGCTTGCAACTTATAAAATGACAGGTCTCTATATGACTCGTCTTCAGTCCAAGAAAGAAGCAGTGAGTTTTCCACTAAGCAACAAAAATCAGTAATTTTTCCCTTGCGGGAAAGGAATAATTTGACTATTTCCTTTAAGTTGTCAGCTTCTCTCACAACAGCCTATTTGGAGAAGCAAACGAGGATGAGTTGTCTCTATAGGGATCATTACGTACACCATCTATAAAAGAGGACTCACTTCAGCATATTGGTGGATCATTGCCCCAGAAGTCTTCCAATTCAATCTTTTCGAAAGTCCCTGATGAGCTTTTCTGTCTAGCAAATTGATGTGATCTTTAAAGAGTTGGAAAGTCTTGTCATCAAGTAAGCCAATAACTTCGTTGTATGCTGCTACTGCAAGCAAAACTCTGTCTCTAGAACACCGAAAGTTCTCCCATGAAAGTGCGCGACTACTTAGTGCCGTAGGAACTTCGAAGCCTTCACCTTCAAGTCTCTGCCACTCGCAAACTTCAGAAAACATCGATAAAAGATCAAGATCAAAATTGCAAAAAATCGACTTTCCATTTTTTGTTATAAGGGAATTACATAGCCTGTGATCTGCATCAGACGCAATTCCAGAGGCCGACAGTTGATGAGACCAAGTTTGGTAACATTTGAGCCGATAACCTTCAAGAGAAGATAAGATTGAATTCCTGGCCTC
>Ga0075160_10001728_pt1 | contig 13256 bp, 10 predicted proteins | sample JI91814C2DNA_FD_70969 | JGI IMG/M metagenome (GOLD analysis project Ga0075160, IMG submission 70969) | Wastewater effluent complex algal communities from Wisconsin, to seasonally profile nutrient transformation and Carbon sequestration -... | ecosystem: Engineered > WWTP > Effluent > Algae... | reverse complement strand
TTCATGGTCAATAAATGATTGAAGGGTTTGGGCACCGCCTTCTACCAGTACACTTTGTATATTCATTTTATAAAGAACCTGCAGGATTTGCGGCAGCAGGTTTTTTTCATTGCTTAGCCGGCTATACAAAATATTCCCCTGCTCTTCCTGCTTCAAAGTATTGAATACAATCGTTTTGACTGCCCCATCGAGTACATGCAACTGAGCAGGTAGTTGCAGGTTGCGGTCGATTACTAATCGCACAGGACTTGTACCCGGCGACAACCGATTCGTGAGTGCCGGATTATCGGCTAATGCGGTTTGGGTACCCACCATGATTGCCGCCTCCTCTCCTCTCCACTGATGCACCATCCGGTTTGTATATTCATTGCTGATCAGCAGCCGATCACCTCCCTTCTTCCCCATCCATCCGTCGGCTGTCTGCGCCCATTTCAATATGATATATGGTCTTTGCTTTGTATGAAAAGTAAAAAATCGTTTGTTACATTCAATGGCTTCCTTTTCCAATACCCCGGTGATTACTTCCACACCTGCCTCCCTTAATCGCTCGATTCCTTTTCCATTCACCTCTTCAAAGGGATCCCTGCAGGCAATCACGACCTTGGGTATATCATACTTGATGATCAGATCCGTACAGGGTGGGGTTTTCCCAAAATGGTTGCAGGGTTCCAGCGACACATATAGCGTTGACTGCTCAATCAGGTATTTGTCTTTCTCCGCTACCGAATGGATACAATTGACTTCCGCATGTGGTCCGCCAAAAGCTTCGTGCCAGCCCTCACCAATGATGCGGTCCTCGGCAACCAGCACCGCCCCCACCATCGGGTTCGGTGCAACAGTGCCTCCTCCCTTCCGGGCCAGCGACAGGCATCTTTGCATATAATGATCGTGGAGTGACATGAGTGACGATTAAATGAAAGTCAGCAAATATATCTTTTATCCGGTGGAAGAAACAGGAGATCAATCAGCCAGCCAAACAAATCCCTTTCCCTTCGTATGTTTGTCCTCATGACCATGCAGGAAGCCAATTTTTACTTGCTGAATAAACTTCGGGAGATCTACCCTGAAGGGGAAGCAGCTGCCATGACTGACTGGGTGATGGAAAACCTGACCGGCTCCAAAAAAGCCGAGCGCATGATTTATAAAAATGCTGCCATCACTGCTGAGGAAGAAACCCGTTTACAAGCGATCACCCAACGATTAATAAAGCATGAACCGGTACAATATGTACTGAATGAATCCTGGTTCTGTGGCTTTCGTTTTTATGTAAATAACCAGGTGCTGATTCCCCGTCCGGAGACTGAAGAACTGGTGGAATGGGTGATTGCCCATTGCAAATTCCCCATTGATACATTAAAAATTCTGGATATCGGCACGGGTAGCGGCTGTATCGCCATATCCTTAAAAAGAAGGATCCGTAAAGCCGAAGTCTGGGCCTGTGATATGAGTGCAACTGCCCTGGAAGTGGCTGCTAAAAATGCAAGTATCATGGGAGCGGCTGTGCAATTTCAACAACTGAATTTCCTGGATCCGCAACAAAGAGATCAATTGCCGGTGTTTGATATCATTATCAGTAATCCGCCCTATGTGCCGCTGAAAGACAAAGCCCAAATGAACCCCAATGTTCTGGAGCACGAGCCTGCCATGGCGCTTTTTGTTCCCGATAACGATCCGCTGGTCTTTTACCAGGCCATTGCGGATTTTAGTTTATCGCACTTATCTCCGGGAGGTTCAATATATACAGAAATTCATGAAGACCTGGGAACTGCCACAGCAGAAATTTTCCAGGCTGCCGGCTATCTTACTGAATTGAAAAAAGACATGCAGGGGAAGGAGCGGATGATCAGGGCAGAGAGAAGTCGATAGTCTTTGGTCAATAGTCTTTAGTCCACTACATATGGAAAGTCAGGTTATAAATGATGCGTTTATTTGATGAATTGACTAACGACTGCTGACTGATGACTGCCGACTGATGACTGCCAACTGCCAACTGCCGACTGCTGACTGATGACTGCCGACTGCCGACTGCCGACTGCCGACTGATGACTGCCGACTGGACTTACTGCTCAATCCTCGCCACCACTTTTGCCGAATCCTTTTTAGCAATCCGCATTACGCGGAATACTTCTCCGTAAAAAGCACTGGTATCTGCATTGATCACCACAACAGGGGTATCACGCAGGGCCCGGTATTTCCGGATCTCCATCGAGAGCAGGGAATCAAACTGATTGGATGGCACTTTCTTATTACCAATGGAATATTGCTGGTTCTTATCAATAGAGACCATGATATCCTGCTTGGCCTTGGTGTCCTTGGTTCCTTTGGGCAACCCGACCTTGATCACATTGGGGTTAGCCAGTGTGGCCACGATGAGGAAGAACATCAGCAGGATAAAGAGGATATCGTTCAGCGAATCGGTGAACACCTCTGACTCTTCTTTATGTTTTTTTCTGAAACTCATGTTACTGTCTTGGATGATTGAAACGGATTTTCATTTTCTCAACCGCTTATCGGGTAGGCTCCTGTAATACATCCAGGAAATCCGCTTCGGCAGCTTCCATTTTATTGGCGGCTTTATCAATTTGTGTTTTCAGGTAACTATAAGCCAGATAGGCACCCAATCCGATGATCAGACCGGTAATCGAAGTAATCAGCTTGGTATAGATACCACCTGCAATGGTTCCCACTTCAAATTCATTGGAGCTGTTGATCCGGGAAAATAATTGCATCAGACCTACCAGGGTACCCACGAAACCAAAGATGGGTGCTGCTTTTGAGATGGTAGATAGCACCCCAAGGTTCTTTTCCAGTTTGTACATTTCCAGTTCCCCTACATTATCCATACTTTTTTCAATACTGTCGATCGGCTTGCCGATACGCTGCAATCCCTTATCTACAATACGACCCACAGGTGTATTATTATTCTTGGCAAAATTTCTTGCTGCAGTAAGGTTACCGCTCACAATATTATCCCGGATGATATTCATGAAATTGCCATCGATTTTGGCCGCATTGCGGATGGCGATGGTTCTTTCTGCCAGTACATAAACAGCCAGCAGGAGCATAATGGCCAGGGGGATCATGATCCATCCTCCCATTTTAAGGAGTTCAAAAAAACTAAGGTGTCCGTCGTGGTTACTATCGCCTGCCGCAAACTGAGCGGCTTTCTGAATACTGTCCGGTACAATCTGTAAAAGGTCAAACATAATTTTCTTCTTTAGGTGTCAAAAGTAGGGGTTGACGCTAATAATGCTTTTAGCTCTTATCAACAGTTGTGCATTGAACGAGAAAAATAATGCCACGTTGTTGTGACAAATGAATTTTTAGTCTTATTTAACAAGAAGGGGGTAGAAAGTTAATAGGTTGATAAGCTAACGGGTACCCCCATCATCTCATCAACCTATCATATTTTAAACAACTCAACTTCTTAACTCCTAAACCCCTCAACCTCTCAACTCCTCAACTACTATTTCCCCACCCCTGCCTGCTTCACCATCAGGGCCTGTATCTGCTTCATGGTTCCTTCCATGCCATCCGGACTTCCATCCAGGAAGATCACATTCCCCTTGCCATATTCCGCAAAGTTCTTGATGGCTTCAGTCCACATACTGAAGAGGATCACATTGGTATCCAGATTGGCCTGCTTCATTTGTTCGGCGGCTTCAGTCATACCCCTTGCCACTTCCTGGCGGAAGAGCGCCACACCCTGTCCTCTCAACCGGGCTGCTTCTTTTTCTGCCTCCGCTGAAATTTTGATGGCATTTCCTTCTGCCTCGGCCGCCTTGGTCTTGGTAATTAACAGTGCCTGGCCTTCGTTCTCTGCCGCAGCTTTCAGGTTATTACTGGCCACCACCTTGCTCATGGAGTCCAGGATCATCTTATCAAATGTAATATCATTGATCTGCAGGTCCTGCAGGTGATAACCCCAGGTTTCCAGGGTATGATCAATTTCTGCTTTTACATATTCTACAATCTCCTTGCGCAAAGCAAGGATCTCGGCCTGCTTTTTAGTGGCCACAAATGAACGGATATTCCCTTCGATGGTCCGGATCAGGGCCTGCATCAGGTCCTTATCAGCAAAGAATTTAAATGCGACTTTCTTGATGGTTTCTTCTTCTGAATTCTGCACCGAGTAAAGCAGCATGCTTTTGAAATAAACATTGGCCTGGTCTGCGGTTACCGCCTGGAACTCGAGTTCTACCGAACGGTTTTGAATCGATACTTTACGGTATACCGACTCAAGGAGTGGAATTTTAAAATTCAAACCCGGACGGGCTACCCGACGATATTTACCAAACATGGTGATGACACCAACATAACCCTGGTTAATGGAAAACAATCCGCTGAAGATAAAAATCACCAGCACAAGAATCCACCAGTACTCTGAAAGCCATTGCCTGATATCCATATGTATAAAGTTTAATACTGCAAGTTACGGGTAAGTTTTTTCTTGCCCGGATCAGGATTTTTCATGCCATACCTGTACCAGGTGCACCATCATTTGAACCGCTTTTTCCATATCCTGCACACTGATATGTTCCAGCTTGGAGTGGATGGCCTGTTCTCCGGCAAACAAATTCGGACAGGGAAGTCCCATAAATGAAAGCCGGCTACCATCGGTACCACCCCGGATACTTTCCATTTTTACTTCAAGACCGGTGCGCCGAATGGCTTCTCTGGCATATTCCACCACATGTGGGTGGAGATCCAGCACCTCTTTCATATTCCTGTATTGTTCGGTCACTTTAAATTCAAAAGAAGCTTTTGGATAGGTTCTTAAGCGCTCTTCGATCTGCGTACGCAGGTAATCTTCTTTTTTGATCAGCCCGGCAGTATCAAAATCACGGATGATAAATTCAAGCGTACATTTCTCTGCAATCCCTTCCACCCTTACCGGATGGATGAATCCTCTTTTCCCTTCCGTGGATTCCGGAGAAAGACGGCTCTTGGGTAAAAATGCGAGGATCTCACCGGCAATTTTTAGGGCATTGATCATTTTTCCCTTGGCATAGCCGGGATGGGCACTCACGCCATGGATGACGACCTGTACAGCATCAGCACTAAAAGTTTCATCTTCCAAAGAACCTATATCCCCGCTATCGAGTGTGTACCCGTAATCGGCACCCAGCTTTTTCATATCCACTTTGGCCGTACCCCGGCCTATTTCCTCATCGGGTGTAAAAAGGATTTTGATGGTCCCGTGTTTCAGTTCAGGATGGGTGCAGAGGTAATGGGCCAGGTCCATGATCTCCGCCACTCCGGCTTTATCATCAGAGCCGAGTAAAGTGGTTCCGGAGGCGGTAATGATATCATTGCCGATCTGCGTTTCGAGATAAGGATACTCACTCATCCGGAGTACCTGGCTGGTATCATCGGGGAGAATAATATCCTTGCCCTGGTAATTTTGATGCAGGATGGGTTTTACACCCGTACCGCTGCAATCAGGAGCAGTGTCCATATGCGCACAGAAACAAATGACCGGAACCTTCTTTTCCGTATTGGCCGGAATCGTTGCATACACATAGCCCCATTCATCGAGGTGGGCATCTGCAAGACCTATTTGCTGTAATTCATCAGCCAGTATCTTTCCCAGGTCTTTTTGTTTGGCCGTGGAAGGATAACTGTCGGACTGCGGATCACTCTGCGTATCAACCTGCACATATCGCATAAAACGGGAAGCGGCAGTATATGTATAATTACTGAACATCATTTTTAAGTTTGGGGTATCGAATATACAGCAAAAAAAATGGCCGGGGTCGAACCCCGGCCATTTGAATGAATTTAACAAAACCTGTTTAAGGCATGATGATCAGCGGGCTGCCACCAACGATCTCCACCAGCTCAAGATCAAAAGTCAGATCTTTTCCTGCCAGGGGGTGATTGGCATCGAGGATCACAGTAGTTTCCCTGATTTCAGTAACAGTTACCTGGAACTGCTGTCCCTGTCCGTCGCTCATCATCAATGGCATTCCAGTTTCCAGTTCCATATCTGCCGGAAATCTTTCTTTAGGCATATCTATCACCATTTCCGGATTCACGGGGCCATAAGCTTCCATGAACGGGATATTGATTGTTTTTTTATCTCCAACGGCCATTCCGGTTACACCATCATCAAATCCCTTGATCACCATTCCGCTACCCACTTCAAATTCAAGGGGATCACGTCCGGCTGAACTGTCAAATGTTTCACCAGAACTGAGTTTACCATGATAGTGTACTTTAACTTTATCACCGCTTTTTACCTGTTGCATGCTTACAATTTTATTATAAATGAAGGCTTGCAAGGTAATTGAAAATATCCAATGCAACCGTTTAAATAAAGAAAACGGTCTGAATGATAATTTTGCTGACATTTAAACTATGAAAAGAAGCACACAAAGAAATCTGTTCATACTGCTGACCAGTATCTTATTCAGCCTCACCACAATGGCCCAGCCCGAAGGCAAAGTGATCCCCGCTGCCGAAAGACTCCATGTGTACCTGCCGCTGATCAAGGGCAAATCGGTGGGCATCTTTGCCAACCAGACTTCCATGGTAGGCAATACCCACCTTGTGGATACCCTGCGCAGCCTGGGGGTGAATGTAAAAGTGATCTTTGGACCGGAACATGGTTTCCGGGGCAATGCTGATGCGGGTGAAAAAGTGGGCAACTATACCGATAGTAAAACAGGTATCCCCGTTGTATCACTGTATGGCGCCAAAAGAAGGCCCTCCGCTGAAGACCTGCAAGGAGTAGATGTACTGATTTTTGATATACAGGATGTGGGTGTACGGTTCTATACTTTTATTTCCTCCCTGGAAGAATTCATGGAGTCGGCTTTCGAAAACAAAGTTCCCCTCCTGCTGCTCGACCGTCCTAACCCCAATGGCTTTTATGTGGACGGGCCCGTGCTCGAAACCAAATACCGCTCATTTGTGGGTCGTCAGCCTGTGCCAATTGTATATGGAATGACGATCGGAGAATATGCCATGATGCTGACCGGTGAAAACTGGTTGTCTGAAAAAGCAAATGCTTATGCTGATTATTTTAAAAAAGTGGAGCAACATCATCCGGATACTCCTTTTCATTTTATGACGATCAAGTGCAAAGAGTATGATCATAAAACAAAGTATGTATTGCCGGTAAAGCCTTCTCCCAACCTGCCCAATATTCAATCAATCTACCTCTACCCCTCCACCTGTTTTTTTGAAGGCACAGTACTCAGCGAAGGAAGAGGTACACCCAAACCTTTCCAGGTATTCGGGCATCCTTCCTTACCAAAAAACCTTTATTCTTTTACGCCCAATCCGAATGAAGGGGCCAAAAACTCCAAACTCTACGGACAGCTTTGTTATGGCTGGGACCTCTCCGGTACACCGGAAGAAGTACTGGCAAGGATCAACAATAAAATCCAGTTGAAATGGTTCCAGGAAGCTTACCGGCTCTTCCCGGAAAAAGATAATTTTTACCTGAAACCCAAATCAGGTAAAATGGAGGAATCCTTTATTGTTAAGCTGAGCGGGAATAACCAGCTCTGGGAACAGGTTACCAAAGGACTCAGCGAAGAAGATATCCGTAAAAGCTGGGAACCGGCCCTGAGTGAATTCAAAAAAATCAGGAAGAAATACCTGCTCTACGACGATTTTGAATAAACTTTTGCGCCGGGAATATATTTGTATTTTTAAGCATGTTGCATTACCGGCTACTGGCATTTTTACTGGCGGTTTCCACCCTATCCTTCTCGCAGCAACGCTATGTAGAGAATTACACCCCGGCCAATGGTTTACTGGATGCAAGGGTGACCCGGATATTTCAAGATCAACGGGGTCTGCTTTATTTTCTGACCTGGGAAGGTGTTTCCATATTCGACGGACAAAGCTTTCATAATATTTCCGAATACAAGGGAGAAGCCATAGGGCTGGTCAATGAAATGATCCAGTGGAAAGGAGATACCTGTTATCTTTTTACGTTCAGAAAAGGTGCTTTCAAACTCATCAATAACCAGCTGATCAAAGACAGTCTGCTGGATCATATCTATGAGCCTACCCGTGTAATAGCCACTGAAAAAAATGAATGGATCATCATTGCAAATGGCGGCCTTTATAAATGGAACGGAGCTGTACCAAGACAGCTATTGATTCAATCTGGTCAAGAACCGGCAAAAGAAATTGATCAGGCCATTTATCTGAATGGACAACTGATCTATTTCAAACAGGCTGAAAATATACTCCGGATCATGCGACTGGATAATGGTGCCATTACTGGTAGCCTCGCCGGACAACGAACCGAAGCCATTTCCGGTAATTCATCCGAGAACATCTTTGTTAAACTGGGCGGGCAGTGGCTGCAACTAAATCCAACAGCCCTTCGTAATGGACAACTGCTTACTGAGCCGCTTTCATTTGCAGCAGCCATCCCTAAACATTTTCATATTGATCAGTTATATGTAACGGGAGATCATATTTGGATACAGGACCAGACAAACGGATTTTTATTACTCGATACCCAAACAGGTATCACAGAATTTTATCCGGCTACCGGATCAATTGATGCCGGCGCCAATATCGTATTTGGTGACCTGACCAATAATTTCTGGATATCTTCTTTTAATAAAAAAGTACAAAAAGTCTTCTTCACGCCGCTTCGTAAAATTGAGATGCCAGCGGTGCAACAATACGCTGCACTGCAGTCGGATGAGATGGGTCAATCCATTGCCCTATTGGACAATAACGCTTACTTATTACAAAACGGACAATACCGGTTACTGACAGGTTCCGGTCAGCAACCCATTTCTTTTTACTGGCAATCCAAGGCCTGGCACCTGAAAGAAAACTGGCTTTTCCGGAACAATCATGGGGATGCGATTGATTTGCGAAAAGCATCCACCGGAGATAGCAGTTATTTTCACAGCAACCGTTTTTCATTTGACGAAGAAGGAAGACTGCTGATCAGTGGCAGCAGTTTATATCTTGTAGACAAAGATCTGTCTGTCCATGGCAAACAACTTCCTTATTTCACGGATAATTTAGTAAGCGCTAACAGGAATGAATACATCGCCATTACCCGCAATGCAGCTATCTGGAATTACTCATGGAATGCAGACAGCCTTAAAGGGAAGCAGTTTGTCAGCCAATTACCTCATCTGGATCCCCGATGTGCCATCAGGTGGAACCAGGATACATTTTGTATTGGCACCCGGTTCCAGGGCATTATATGGATGATCATTCAACAGGGAATGGCCCGGGAAATTGGCCGGATCAGTACGGCAAAAGGTTTATCGAACAATTTTGTCATTGCACTCGCGAAGAAGCAAAATCAACTTTACGTGGGTACCGGAACCGGCTTTGACCGCATTACGCTGAATCAAAAGGATACTACGGTAGAAAACCTGGGAGCAGCCAATAATTTATATGCCTCTTTCAACTGGGTACAAAAGAATAAGCTGGATGAAGTGTATGCGCTTTCATCAGACAATCAGGTATGGCAGGTAGTGGACAACCAACAAAACAGTTCCAGTTTTACACCGGCAGTATGGTTCAGGGAAATCGAAGTAAATGGGAAAAAAAGAGCCGAAACAGAACAGCTATATAACTATTATCAGAACAATTTCAGGTTTGCCATTTCTGCCCCCTGCTTTACCAATGCGGCCAATATCCGGTTTTTATTTCAGCTGAAAAACGGGAACAGGGAATGGCAGCAACTATCTTCAGATAATGTATTCAACATCACAAACCTTCCTCCGGGCCGGTACAATTTGACATTAACGGTGATGTACCCCGATAAAATTTACCCCGATAAATCCCTTCACTGGTCCTTTACTATACAGTCACCCTTATGGAAACAATGGTGGTTTATTTTATTATCCCTGCTGGTATCCTTCGCTATTATTTGGGCACTGATCCGGGCCTATTACCTGAAAAAACTGGCCCTTCAAAAAGCGGAAGCCGATAAACAACAGGCCATTGAAAAAGAAAGGAACAGGATCAGCAGGGATATGCATGATGACCTGGGCAGCGGACTGACCAAGATTGCCATCCTGAGTGAAGTGGCCAAAAAACAAATGCCTGAACCGGAAAAAGCAAAAGAACAACTGGAAAAAATTTCCCAGTCAAGCCGCGAACTGGTGGATAGTTTACAGGATATCATCTGGGTACTGAATCCGGCCAATGATACGCTGGAGAGTTTAGCTGCCTATCTCCGGGAATACACGTTGAAATTTGTGGAGCCCTTTTCCCTGGAGACCTTTTTTGATTACCCCGAACATTTTGCGGCTATTCAGTTGTCAGAAGAAAAAAGAAGAAATGTATTCCTGACAGTCAAAGAAAGCCTCCACAATATTGCCCGACATGCCCATGCTACCCGAATAGATATCAGTATTAGCGAGGAACCCGGAGTGTTTACCCTGTTGATACGTGATAATGGCCAGGGTTTTGATACAGCCAATATCCGTGTATTTGGAAACGGATTAAAAAATATGGAAAGCAGGATCAGTCAGGCCGGAGGGATTTATCAAATCAGCTCCGCACCGGGAAAAGGAACATTGACCAGCATCCGGATGCCGGTATAACATTTTTGTGTTAGGCAGACCAGCCCCTGCCTTCTTAATTTTGCAAAACAACATGATTCAGGTAGCCATCGTAGAAGATATCAGGGAGATCAAAGAAGGTCTCGAACTACTGATCGACAGTAGTGAAGGGTTCCGTTGCATTAAGACCTATTCGAATGCAGAGGAAGCGATGGAGGATTTACCCCTCATTAATCCCGATGTGGTATTGATGGATATTAACCTGCCCGGTATCAATGGCATTGAGGCTGTGCGGTCGCTGAAACCGAAAATACCTGCTACGCAGTTTATCATGAGTACCGTGTATGAAGATGATGAAAACATTTTCGAATCACTCAAGGCCGGAGCCAGTGGCTACCTGCTGAAAAAAACCGCCCCCTCCAAAATACTGGAATCCATCACAGAAGTATTCAATGGCGGCTCCCCCATGAGCAGCCAGATTGCCCGGAAAGTAATTGGCTCCTTTCAGCAAAAAAATTCAATTGAAGACAGCAGCCTGCTGACCCAGCGGGAGAAGGAAATCCTGAAATTACTCGCCAGGGGACTCCGTTATAAAGAAATTGCCACTGAGCTCACGATCAGCATTGATACCGTAAGGACCCATACCCGGCATATTTATGAAAAACTCCAGGTCCAGAGCCGGATTGAAGCCATCAATAAGGTAATGGGCAAATAACTCCTCACATCTTTTTGCGATTCCCTCGTAAGGGAATAATCCAAAGATTTGTAGCAGCTTCAGGTGAACTAATCAAGGGTAACATTCCCATTATTACCACAGGTTCTTTACACCAGGCCATAATAACCATGAAAACAATACTGATTTCTGCGCAGCTGCTTTTCCTGCCATTCCTCATCCCTGCACAGAGCCCAATGCAATTCGACATCTTTACCTGCCAGGCACCGGCTGGCTATGTATTAAAGGACAATAAAGAAAAACTCTTTTTTGAGAAGATTGAAGGCAGTGCCTATTGCCAGTTATATTTATGGAAAGCAACCACTGGCGAATCAGACCCTGAAAAAGATTTTGCCAGGGATTGGAACAATTTTGCAGTCACCCCCTATCAGGTGAGTGCCCCTGAAACAAAAGAAATGAATTCTGCAGATGGGTGGACAGTAACCAATGGGGCTGCCCGGGGGACTTACAAAAATATTCAGTTTGTTATCAGCATCAGTACCTATAGCAAGGGAGCTGTGACTTATGCCATCGTGTCTGTTTTAAATGACCGGAAGTACCTGGCCGATGTGGATCAGTTTACTGCTACAGTTGATCCTGATCTGAAAAAATTTAAACCAGGTAGTTCACTTGCTAAACCGGTTGTCAACCAACCCGGACAGTTGATGAACATGGCGAAACCAACCACGAATTTTGATGATGGATGGATGTCCCGGGCACAGACCAGTTATGTACAATTGCAAAAATCCAACACAGAAATCAGACTGCACTATGTTGATGCGGCACTGGATGATGCCAAATCAAATATGATTGATGCCCCGGAATATTACTGGAAACATTATATAGAGCCCTATTTTTCCGTTCGCCAACCGGAAAAATGGAGCGGTGTCCAATACCCTGTCATTTATTTCATGCAGGGGAATGCAACCAATAAACAAACCGGTGCTTCCTGTTTTGTAGCGATCAAGATTGTATACAATGGAGGAGCCAGGCCCATTGTGGTCATTTCTCCGGATCAATCCAGTTATCAGCGGCAGTTTCCCCATCCCAATGACCTGGACCGTATGCTCAGCTATAATAAGTTCGCCGTAACTGCGAAAGATATCATTGGCACCTGGAATGGCGGCGGAGGTGGTGGGCTGGAGTACTATAATGCTTATACCGGAAATTATATGTCCAGTCATACATTATCAACCACTGACGAGTTTAGTTTTAATAGCAATGGCACCTACAGCAGTATGTATCGTTCCGCCAATATCAATGGCGGTAATGCGCAATTTGGCGGGCAGGATTTCAAAGGGAAATTCAGTTGTACCGACTGGCAACTCAGTGCCAGCAACCGGTACCGAGGGGCTACCACCAATTTCAATGCGCAGTTAATAGCAGTAAAAGGGGGGTACCTTCTCTATCTGCAGGACAAAGCAAACAGCTCCATGCAATACACATTATACCGGACTAAATAATAAGCATACAAAATCATTAAACATTTAACTGAGATCTGATATGAAAAGAAAATACCCCTTCCAATTGACGAGCCTGGCTATCCTGTTATTGATGTCGACAACTGGTATTCAGGCCCAGACAGAAACCCTGCCAGACATGACGTTCCCCAGTCTGCCTTATACACCTAAACTTAAAAAAGGCTGGGTGGGTCAGTATGTTTATGAAATTAAGATGGATGGGAAATCTGCAGGACTAACCGGGGTAAACGAAACATGGTACAGTGTAAAGGCCAATAACCAGCATTCGGGGTTTATTGAATTTCCCATGGAAGTGCGGGGAGCGATCCGTGTCAATCAGCCTGACAAGAACAATGGTACCCGCTGGGAAAGCTGGATCCGTTCGGGAAGCAGCAAAAGCTGGTCCAATGTGGATGTCCTGATACAGACGTTGCAGCCAATGGCTGGTTTGGCAAAAGATGGGATTACCGGCAAACTGGAAAAAACATTTCGGTATGGCACAGGTGGTACCTGGGCAGATGGCTGGCTGGATAACACTGATCTGCAAATTGATCATACAGAAGGGAAATACAGTTTTGC
>Ga0075160_10001726_pt1 | contig 13265 bp, 13 predicted proteins | sample JI91814C2DNA_FD_70969 | JGI IMG/M metagenome (GOLD analysis project Ga0075160, IMG submission 70969) | Wastewater effluent complex algal communities from Wisconsin, to seasonally profile nutrient transformation and Carbon sequestration -... | ecosystem: Engineered > WWTP > Effluent > Algae... | reverse complement strand
CCGCGGTCTGCCGCAGCGACAGCGTCGATGGCTGGCGCGACCGCCGCCAGGACGGCGGCGTGGTGATCGACGTGCAGACCGACGAGATCGTCTGCGAAGGCCTGTCGATGCCGCATTCGCCGCGCTGGCACAACGGCAAGCTGTGGGTCCTCAACGCCGGCACCGGCCACCTGGGCTGGGTCGATTTCGAGAAGAAGGCGTTCGTGCCGCATGCGTCGGTCCCGGGCTTCGCGCGCGGGCTGTCGATCATCGGCAACGTCGCCGCGGTCGGCCTGTCGAAGCCGCGCAACCAGCGCTTCGAAGGCCTGCAACTCGACGGCGAATTGAAGAAACGCGACGCCGAGCCGTGGTGCGGGGTGCAGATCATCTCGCTGGCCAATGGCGACGTGCTGAACTGGATCCGCTTCGAGGGCGACATCAGCGAGATCTTCGACATCGCGTTCCTGCCGAACGTGAAGAACCCGATGATGATCGGCCTGCGCACCGCCGAGATCCGCGACCTGATCACCTTCGAGTCCGACCTGCCTGCCGCGGAGGCGAGCGCTGCATGAACACGATCCGCGGCACGATGATGGCAATGGCGTGCGGGCTCGTCCTGCTCGGTGCGCAACCGGTCGCTGCGCAGTCGTCGGCGGCGAAGCCGGCGACACCGGCGCGCCCGGCCCAGGACCCGGCCGCGGAAGCGTTCAAGGCCTGGGACAAGGATGGCAACGGCAGCCTGTCGCTGGTCGAGTTCCGCACCGGCTGGCAACAGGTCCAGCGCGTCGCGGAGATGCAGGCACGGCTGCGCCACCAGTTCGGCACGGTCGACGCGAACAAGAACAATGCGATCGACCCGGCCGAGTACGGCAGCCTGGTGCTGGTCAAGCAGGCCGGCAAGAACGCGCCGCAGATGTCGGTCTACGACGCGAACCGCGACGGCAAGCTCGAGTTCGGCGAGTACGTGAAACTGGTACAGGCGCTTGCGCCCGAAGCCGGCAAGGCCGCCGCCAAGTGAAGATCGAGATCGTCCCGGTCTGGAAGGCCCTGTCGCCCGAACTGGCGGCCGAGCTGGTGGCCTTCTGGCGCGACCAGAACGCGATCCAGAACGAGGCGGCCGCGGCCCGTCGCACCGAACAGGCGGTCTGCATCGCACGCGATGCCGACGGCGCGTTGTGCGGGGTGGCCACGGCGGTGGTCAAGGTGCTGCCGCGCCTGCGCCAGCCGATGTACTACTACCGCCAGTTCTTCGCCAGGGCGTTGCGCGGACAGCACCAGGAACTGGCGTTCTACCGCCGCGCGAAACAGATCCTGCAGGACTACAACGCCGGCCTGGACAAGCCCGAGTCGCTGGGCATCCTGCTGGAAGTCGAGAACGCCAAGATCGCCGCAGCCTACAAGCGCGCGCACGAGCCCGGCTTCGATGCCACCTTCATCGGCTACTCGCCGCGCGGCTTGCAGCTGCGCGTGTCCTATTTCGAAGACGCGATCCTGCAGGCGCCAACGCCGCTGGGCGCGCCTGCCGCCGTTCCCGGGACACGCCGCGTCGCCGGCACCCGGCCTGCACCATCCATTCCCCGGCACGGTAACGGCCGGTCCTGATCACCACGGAGAACGCGCCATGAAAGCCCAGATGAGTTTGTTGAGTCTCGCCATCGCTTCCGGCCTCGCCCTTGCGGCGATCCCCGCCGAGGCTGCCGGCAACCTGAAGTCCGCCGCCATCAGCCGCGCCAATGTGCTGCTCGGTGCGAACGGCACCGGCATCATCCGTGGTGCGAAGGGCGACGTGTTCGCCGCGCGCGACGCCATCGTCGATGCCGATGGCACCGAGCACGTGCGTTTCGAGCGCAGCTACCGCGGCCTGCCGGTGATCGGCGGCGACTTCGTCATGCATTCCCGGAATGGCCAGCTGCGCAACGTCAGCCAGAGCCTGAAGAGCGCGGCGCGCCCGAACCTGGTCGCCCAGTTCGGCAGCGACGAAGCGATCGTCGAGGCGGGCGCCCGCTTCGGCAGCAAGTTCTTCGGCGCGCCGACCTCGCGCATGGTGGTGTACGCCCGCGGCGCCAGCCCCGTGCTTGCCCATGAAGTCGTCTTCAACGGCATCAAGGCCGACCAGACCCCGACCGAAATGCATTACTTCGTCGATGCCAGCAGCGGTCGCATCCTCGACCAGTGGGACACCGTCCACACCGCCAAGCCCGGTCCGGGCGGCAGCGGCTGCACCGGCGCCACCGCGGCGGTCGGCACCGGCAAGAGCCTGACCGAGGGCACCGTGGTCCTCAACACCACCAAGTGCGGCAGCACCTACCAGCTGGTCGACATGACCCGCGGCGGCGGCGCCACCAACAACATGTCGCTGAAGACCGCCGGCCTGGGGTCGGTGTTCACCGGCACCACCAACGTCTGGGGTGATTTCCTGGTCAGCAACGCGCAGACCGTGGCGGCCGACGCCCATTACGGCGTGGCGACCACCTGGGATTACTACAAGAACATGCACGGCCGCACGGGCATCGCCAATGACGGCGTTGGCGCGCTGACCCGCGTGCACTACGGCCGCAACTACCAGAATGCGTTCTGGAGCGACGGCTGCTTCTGCATGACCTTCGGCGACGGCGACAATGGCGCGACGATCCTGCCGCTGGTCGCACTGGATATCGCCGGCCACGAGATGTCGCATGGCGTCACCAGCCGCACCGCGAACCTGATCTACAGCGGCGAGTCCGGTTCCCTGAACGAAGCGACCTCCGACATCTTCGGCACCATGGTCGAGTACTACGCCAACAACGCCAACGATCCGGGCGACTACGTCGTGGGCGAGGAGCTGTTCAAGAACAACGCCAACATGTCGCAGGCGATCCGCTACATGTTCAAGCCGACCTTGGACAACTACTCGCAGCATTGCTACGACCCGGCGACCACCCCGACCTTCGAGGTGCATGGCGGCTCCGGCATCGCCAACAGCTTCTTCTACCTGCTTGCGGAAGGTGCGGTGGTGCCGGCCGGCTTCGGCGCCGGGACCTGGGCCAACCTGACCCCGTCGTCGCTGGTCTGCAACGGCAACACCAGCCTGGTCGGCATCGGTCGCACCGCCGCCGGGAAGATCTGGTACCGCGCACTGACCGTGTACATGACCTCGGGCACCAACTACGCCCAGGCCCGCGCGGCGACGCTGAGTGCCGCGGCCGATTTGTACGGCGCTGGCTCCACCCAGCACAACGCCGTGGCCGCGGCGTGGAGCGCGGTCAAGGTCAACTGACCGCCCGCAGGGACATCGCGTGAACGGACGGCCCGCGCAAGCGGGCCGCTTCGTTTGGCGATGACGGTCCGGCGCAAGCATGCGAGAATGCGCGTCCGCGGCGGTCGCCGCACGTCATGCGCCCGTAGCTCAGCCGGATAGAGTAGTGGCTTCCGAAGCCATTGGTCGGGGGTTCGAATCCCTCCGGGCGCGCCATACACTAGGTGCCATCGAGGTCGGGATTCCCCTGCCCTCGCGCATGGCGCTCGGGCGTTCGCCAGCGCGCAAGCCGATGGCTTGCAGCCGCGCTGGCTTACCCCTCCGGGCGCGCCATGCTCCATGTTGCAACGAGGTCGGGATTCCCCTGCCCTCGCGTCCAGCGCTCGGGCGTTCGCCGCCGCGCAAGCAGAAGGCTTGCAAGCGCGACGGCTCACCCCTCCGGGCGCGCCATTCTCCGCAGGTTCGATGCCGAACGACCGCGACTTCGCCGAGCAGCCTCGCATCGAACCGCTCTGGCGAGAACGCCTGCGCCAGTATTGGACGCTGGTTCGCGGCGATCGCCCGATCGGCTGGTTGCTGTTGCTGTGGCCGACCTGGTGGGGACTGTGGATCGCGGCGAAGGGCATGCCGCCGCTGTGGCCGCTGCTGGTGTTCTCGCTGGGCGTCTGGCTGACCCGTTCCGCCGGTTGCGTGATCAACGACTACGCCGACCGCTGGCTGGACCCGAACGTCGAGCGCACGAAGCAGCGACCGCTGGCGACCGGGGCGGTGTCGGGCCAGGAGGCGCTGGCGGTGTTCGCGGTGTTGATGCTGGTCGCCTTCGCGCTGGTGCTGACGCTCAATCGCCTGACGGTCTGGATGAGCGTGGTCGGCGTGCTGCTGGCCGCGAGCTATCCCTACCTGAAGCGTTACACCTACCTGCCGCAGGTCTACCTGGGCATGGCCTTCGGCTGGGGCATCCCGATGGGCTTCGCTGCCCTGACCGGCGAGGTCCCGCCGGTGGCGTGGGTGCTGTACGTGGCGAATATCTTCTGGGCCACCGCCTACGACACCTGGTACGCGATGGTCGACCGCGACGACGACCTGCGCATGGGCGCAAAATCCACGGCCATCCTGTTCGGCGACATGGACCTCGTCGCCCAGGGCGTGCTCTACACCTGCATGTTCGCGGCGCTGGCGCTGGTCGGTCGCGATGCCGGCCTGGGCGTGTATTACTGGGGCGGGCTGGGGGTTGCCCTGCTGTTGGTCGCGTACCAGTTCGGCATCGCCCGCGGCCGCGAGCGCGCGGCCTGCTTCCGCGCGTTCCTGCACAACCACTGGGTGGGCATGGCGGTATTCGTCGGCATCGCCGTCGATTTCGCGATGCGCGGCACCGCAGTCGCCGCCTGAGCAGCCATCAGGCGACGCGCGCGCAGACCCAGGCATCCACGCGCGCCACGCCGGCGCGATGCAGTACCCCTGCCGCGGCATGCAAGGTCGCACCGGTGGTCATCACATCGTCCACAAGCACCACGTGGGGCGGTAACGGGATGCCGGCATCGACATGGAAGGCGTCGCGCAGGTTGCGCCGGCGGGCGTCGGCATCCAGTCGCGATTGCGCACGCGTGGCCGTGCGCCGTCCCAGCGCGCGATCGACCAGCGGGATGCCCAGCGCGCGCGCCAGCGGGCGGGCCAACTCCAGCGCCTGGTCATAGCCACGGTGGCGCAGGCGTGCGCGGTGCAGCGGGATCGGGACCATGGCCCCGGGACGCGGCAGCGCCGCCAGCCTGTCCGCCATGCACTGCGCCAGCACCCGCCCGGCGGCGAAATCGCGATGGAACTTGAGCCGAGGCAGCAGCCGGTCCAGCGGGAAGGCGTAGTCGAACACCGCGTGCACCTCGCCCAAGGGCGGCGACGACTGCAGGCAATGCCCGCAGGTGCCGGCCAGTGGAATCGGCAGGGCGCATCGCAGACAGGCCGGCCCCTGCCAGGGCAGGTCGGCGTGGCAGGCGCCGCACAGGTCGCGGCCTTCTTGGCCCGGCTCGCCGCAGGCCATGCAGCGCAGTGCGAACAGCCAGGGGAGGGGAGCGGCCAGGCAGCCGTCAACTTTTCCGGGGAGTGATTGGTTGACGGTGCCGGCCATGCATTCCAGACTGCCGCCCTCATCAACGCGCGTCTGTCGGGGAACCCCCATGCCTGCCATCAGTGAGTTCCCCATCCGCCACGACTGGTCGCGCAGCGAGGTCGAAGCCCTGTTCGACCTGCCGTTCCCCGAATTGCTGCATCGCGCCGGCAGTGCGCACCGGCTGCATTTCGATCCTGCCGAGGTGCAGGTGTCGACACTGCTGTCGGTGAAGACCGGCGGTTGCCCCGAGGACTGCGGCTACTGCCCGCAGGCGGCGCGTTACCACACCGGCGTCGATGCCACGAAGCTGATGGCCACCGAAGACGTGGTGGCGAAGGCGAAGCAAGCGAAGGCGGCAGGTGCGTCGCGCTTCTGCATGGGCGCGGCCTGGCGTTCGCCGAAGGATCGCGACGTGCCCAAGGTCGCGGCGATGATCCGCGAGGTGAAGGCGCTGGGCCTGGAGACCTGCGCGACGCTGGGCATGCTCTCCAGCGAGCAGGCGCATGCATTGAAGGATGCCGGCCTGGACTACTACAACCACAACATCGACACCGATCCCGAGTACTACGGCGACATCATCCATACCCGCGAACTGCAGGATCGCTTCGACACCCTGTCGCACGTGCGCGATGCGGGCATGAAGACCTGCTGCGGCGGCATCGTCGGCATGGGCGAATCGCGCCGCCAGCGCGCCGGTTTGCTGCAGACCCTGGCCAACCTGCCGGCGCATCCGGATTCGGTGCCGATCAACCGCCTCGTGCAGGTCGAAGGCACGCCGCTGCATGGCACCACCGAACTGGATCCGTTCGAGTTCGTGCGCAGCATCGCCGTCGCCCGCATCCTGATGCCGGCGTCGATGGTGCGGCTGTCCGCCGGTCGCGAATCGATGAGCGACGAATTGCAGGCGCTGTGCTTCGCCGCCGGCGCGAATTCGATCTTCTACGGCGAGAAGCTGCTGACCACCGGCAATCCCGACACCGAACGCGACATGGCGTTGTTCGCGCGCCTGGGGTTGCGGCCGATGCAGGTGGAAAACGCCAAGGACGACCGCATCGACGCGTGCACGACCACGGTCCACGCCGGCATCACCGAAGCGGCCTGAGCGATGCCGCGGGTGTCATTGGGCGAACGCGTGCTCGCATTGCGCGCGCAGCGCGACGCCGCGCATCGGCGGCGTCGCAGTCGCACGGTTGCGCGGCGCGACGGCGTGCGTTGCGAGGTCGATGGACGCGAGTTGCTGAACTTCTGCAGCAATGACTACCTCGGCCTGGCGCAGCATCCGCGCATGATCGCCGCGTTGCGGGATGCGGCTGGCGAAGGTGCCGGCAGTACCGCCTCGCACCTGGTCTGCGGCCACGGCGCGCAACACGCCGCGCTGGAAACCGAACTCGCCGACTGGCTGCAGGCGCCGCGGGCCTTGCTGTTCGGCAGCGGCTACATGGCCAACCTCGCCGTGGTGCAGGCACTGCTGGGCGACGGCGACGCGTGCGTGCAGGACAAGCTCAACCATGCCTCGCTGATCGATGCCGCGCGGCTTGCGGGTTGCGCGCACAAGCGCTATCCGCATGCCGACGCCGCCGCCGCCGGACGCCAGCTCGCCTCGCATGCCGACGGTGCGGCGCTGCTCGCCAGCGACGGGGTGTTCTCGATGGATGGCGATGTCGCGCCGTTGCGCGCGCTTGCGGCCATCGCACGCGCGCAACAGGCGACGTTCTACGTCGACGATGCGCATGGCATCGGCGTGATCGGCACTGCAGGTCGCGGCAGCATCGATGCCGTTGGCCTGGACGGCAACGACGTGCCACTGCGCCTGGTCACCTTCGGCAAGGCGCTGGGCAGCGCCGGTGCAGCGGTCATCGGCGACGCCGACCTCATCGCCCATCTCGCGGAAACCGCGCGACCGTACATCTACACCACCGCACTGCCGCCCGCGCAGGCTGCCGCCACGCGAGAGGCGGTGCGCATCGCCCGTGAAGGCGACGACCTGCGCGAACGGTTGCACGCCAACATCGATCGATTGAAATCCGGCGCGCGGGCACGTGGCCTTCGCTTGATGGCGTCGGAGACGCCCATCCAGCCCTTGCTGGTCGGCGATGACGCCAATGCACTGGCGATGGCGGCGGCACTGGAAGCGAGCGGCTATTGGGTCGCGGCGATCCGCCCGCCAACGGTGCCGGAAGGCAGCGCGCGCTTGCGCATCGCCTTGAGTGCCGCGCACGACGCACCGCAGATCGACGGGTTGCTGGATGCGTTGTCCCGCGCACGCGACATGGTGATGCCATGAGCCTGCGCGTGGAAACCTTCGGCAGCGGACCACCGCTGGTCCTGCTGCATGGCTGGGCGATGCACGGCGGCCTGTTCGCGCCGTTGGTGGAGGCGATGCGCGCGCATCGCACGTTGCATGTCGTCGACCTGCCGGGCCATGGCCACAATCGCGATTGCGGCGTGCCATTGACGCTCGAGGCCTGCACCGATGCCGTGCTCGACGTGGTGCCGGACGCGCCGTGGTGCGGCTGGTCGCTGGGCGGCCTGATCGCGCTGCATGCCGCATCGAACCATCCCGAGCGGATTCCTGCGCTGGCGATGCTCTGCGCCACCCCGAAATTCGTGGTCGCCGACGATTGGCCGAATGGCATGCCGGCCGAGGTGTTCCGTGGATTCGCCGACGGCTTGCGCAGCGACTGGCGGAGCACGGTGGATCGTTTCATCGCCCTGGAAGCCTTCGGCTCCGACCACATGCGCGAGGAACTGCGCATCCTGCGCGATGCGGTGCTGGCGCATGGCGAGCCCTCGCCGCGCGTGCTGGCGGAAGGCCTGCAGGTGCTGGAAGACAGCGACTTGCGTGCAGTGTTGCCACGCCTGCGCGTGCCCAGCCTGTGGATCGGCGGTCGCCGCGACCGGCTGGTGGATCCACGGGCGATGCGCCAGGCCGCGGGCATCGCGCCGGATGCGCGCTACGTGCAGGTGGAACATGCGGGGCATGCGCCGTTCCTGACGCATGCAGGCGACGTCGCGGACGCGCTCCTCGATTTCCTTGCCGGACAATCGCCATGAACGGGCCATTGTTCGACGCGAAACAGGTGCGTCGCGCATTCTCGCGTTCGGCTGCCAGCTATGACGCCGCGGCGCAGCTGCAGCATGCGGTGGAAGCGCGCCTGCTGGAATCGCTGGAGTATCTCGACGATCCCGCGTTGCAGCGCGAGCCGCCGCAACGCGTGCTCGATCTCGGCTGCGGCACCGGCCGCGCCAGCAGTGCGATGCAGAAGCGCTGGCCGAAGGCGCAGGTTGTCTCGCTCGACCTTGCCCTGCCGATGCTGGAACAGGCGCGGACGACGTCGCGGCGTGCGCCGTTGCTGAGCGCCGCGCGCCTGGCCAACCCGTTCGCGCGCGTGCCGGCGCAAGTGTGCGCGGATGCGCGCGCGCTGCCGCTGGCGGAAGCGTCGGTGGACGTGCTGTTCTCCAACCTGTGCGTGCAATGGGTCGAGGATCTCGAGGCCCTGTTCGCGGGTTTCCGCCGCGTGCTGAAGCCGAACGGCTTGCTGCTGGTGTCCACGTTCGGTCCGGAAACCCTGTGGGAATTGCGCGATGCCTTCGCGCATGCCGATGCGGCGCCGCATGTCAGCCCGTTCGCCGACATCGCCGGCTTCGGTGACGCGCTGGTGCGCGCCGGGTTCCGCCAACCGGTACTGGATCGCGAGGAAGAGACGACGCACTACCCGGACTTGCCGGCATTGATGCGCGAATTGCGTGCGATCGGTGCGACCAACGCACTGGCCTCGCGCCGGCACACACTGACCGGGCGTTCGCGCTTCGCCATCGCGGCGAATGCCTATGACGCGCATCGCGATGCACGCGGGTTGCCGGCCACGTGGGAGACCATCACCGCGATGGCCTGGGCGCCCGAGGCTGGCACGCCACTTCGCGAAGGCGACATCGACGTGGCCTCGATCCCGCTGTCGCGCATCCCGATCCGGCGGCGCGGATGACACCGCAACGCCGGGCCTTGCTGGCGATCGCGTTGTCGCTGCTGTCCGCGTTGTTCTTCACCGCGACCTATGTCTTCAACCGCGCCGCCGCGGTCGAGGGCGGGCACTGGGCGTGGACCGCGGCGCTGCGTTACCTGTTCGTGCTGCCGCTGCTGTTGCCGCTGATGGCCTGGCAGGGCGGCATCGCGCCGGTGGCCAAGGCGATCCGTGCCGCGCCGGGAGCGTGGCTGCTGTGGAGCGGCGTCGGCTTCGTGCTGTTCTACGTGCTGCTCAGCTACGCCGCGGCGAGCGGGCCCTCATGGCTGGTCGCCGCCAGTTTCCAGACCACGGTCGTCGCCGGCATGTTGTGCGCGCCGTTGCTCTACGACGATGCGCGCGCGCGCATCCCGCGTGCGGCGCTTGGCGTGGGCGTGCTGATCATCGCCGGCGTGCTGCTGATGCAGTTCGGCCACGCTCGCGGCACGCTGGATGCGAAAGGTTGGATCGCGTTGCTGTGCGTGGTTGCCAGCGCGTTCGCCTATCCACTGGGCAATCGCGGCTTGCTGCTGCACCTGGAGCGTCGTGGCGTCGAGCTCAACGCGACCCAGCGCGTGTTCGGCCTGACCTTGGCCAGCCAGCCCGCGTGGCTGGCGCTGGCCGCATGGGCGTGGCTGCAGGCCGGTCCACCCTCCTCGTCGCAACTGATGCTGGCGTTGGGCGTGGCGGTCAGCGCCGGTGTGATTGCCACGATCCTGTTCTTCCAGGCCACCGGCATGGTCCGCGACAACGCCACGGCGCTCGGCGCGGCGGAAGCGATGCAGGCGGCGGAAGTGATCTTCGCGACGTTGCTGGGCGTGGCGTTCCTGGGTGAAGCCTGGCCGCGCGGGCAAGCGCTCGCCGGTGCTGCGCTGGTGATCGCCGGCATCGTCCTGTTCGCGTGGATCGTGGCGCACGATGCGCGCCGCGGCGCGCGCGAGGCGGAGGCGCTGCGGACGGATCGCGGGAGCTGAAGCCGGCTGCGCCTCTCGGCGGATTCCGTTCATGGTTCGACAGGCTCACCACGAACGGGATCCTCAATGCCTCAGCGCACCTGCGCGAGCCAATCTTCGAGGTTGTAGTAATTGGTGACGCGCGCGATCAGGCCAGCGCCGCCTTTGTCGAACACGATCTCGAAGAACGCACCACCGGGCAGCACGTAGCGTTGCCCGTTCGCAGGCGGCAGGCCGTCATCGGCGACCAGGTATTCGCCGTGGACCACGTACTCGGCGGCGGCGCGCGCGCCATCGGGCGAGGCCATCACCACCACGTCGCGCAACTGTTCGCGGTAGCAACGTTCCATCCGCTGCTGGAACGCCGCGAAGGCGGGCTTGCCGGTTTCGCGCCGGCCCTGGTTGAGGTCGTGCTGCACGTCCTCGGCCAGCAGCGCCTGCATGCCGGCCCAGTCGCCGCGGTTGAAGGCGGCGTAGTAAGCCAGCACGAGTTCGGTGGCGCGGTCGTGCGCGCGGGTGCCGTCGATCTTCATGGGAGTGATTCCTTGGCGAACAGGGCCGGCAGGGCGTCCAGGTCGACGTTGCCGCCCGACAGGATGATGCCGACGCGACGTCCTTCGAACAACGCGCGGTTCGCGATGACCGCCGCCAGCGTCGTCGCCGACGAAGGTTCGACCAGTTGCTTGGTGCGCGTCCACAGCAGGCGCATCGCGGCGACCACCTGCGCGTCATCGACGGTCAGTACCTGCGCATCGGCCACGCGCAGGATCTCGAAATTGATCGCGCCCAGCGTGCCGCGCAGGCCATCGCAGATCGTGTCCGGGATGAAGTCGTGGTCGAGCGTGCCCTTGGCGAACGAGCGCGCGCCATCGGCGGCACCTTCGGGTTCGGCCAGGTAGAGTCGGCATCGCGGGGCAAGCGCGCGCATCGCGAGTGCGGTGCCCGCGGCCAACCCGCCGCCACCGAGCGGCACCACCAGCGCGTCGAGCCCCGGATGCGCGGTGAGCAGTTCCAGTGCCGCGGTGCCCTGGCCGGCGATGACGCGCGGGTCGGTGTAGGGATGCACCGGTGTCGCGCCGGTCTCTGCCTGCACCTGCGCACAGAGCGCCTCGCGCGCGGCGATGGTCGGCGCGCAGTGATGCAGGACCGCGCCATAGTGTTCGATCGCGGCCAGCTTGGCGCGCACTGCGCCTGCGGGAACCACGACATGGCAGGGAATGCCGCGCAACGTCGCCGCCAACGCCAAGGCCGCGCCGTGGTTGCCGGACGAATGCGTAACCACGCCGCGCGCCGCGGTGGCATCGTCGAGCGACCACACCGCATTGCAGGCGCCGCGGAACTTGAACGCGCCGATGCGTTGCAGGTGTTCGCCCTTGAAGGCGAGGGTGGCGCCGATCAATCCGTCGAGTGCGCGCGAATGCAGGACCGGCGTGACGTGCGCATGCGGCGCAATGCGCGCGGCTGCGGCCAGGACATCGTCGAAGCGGGGATGCGTCGGGAGTTCGTGCATGCGTGGATGCTAGCGCAGGCGGTCGTCGCTGAATGGTTCAGCGGTCGACATCCGCATCCCGCGAAATTAAGCACGGATTCAATCCGCCGGCGGGAAGCTGCGGAGGCTCACACGGGGAACCACCATGATCCGCAAATTCCTGCTCCCTGCACTCGCCATCGCGACGCTCGCGGGTTGCGCCACCGGCTACAGCTATCGTGGCGGCAGCGGCGACTATTACTACGGCCAGTCCAGCGTCGACTACCGTTACTACGGCAGTTACGGCTACGGTTTTGGACGCGGCTACTACCTCGATATCTTCGGTCGTCCGGTGTACGGCTATCCCTACGGCTACTACGGCGGACCGTATCCAAGGTATCCGCAGGGTCATGGCCCGCGTCCGCCGCACGGTCCCGGCCACGGCGGCCACGACGGGGATCACGATGACGACCATGACGGTCCGCCGGCGCATGGGCCGCGCCCCGGTCACAAACCACCATGGCGCGACATCGGGCGCCTGCATGACCGTGGCGAGGAGGAACAGGGGCGGCCACGCAGGCTCGGCCAACCCGATGCGCGGCCGACCGTGCAGCGTCCCACGCCGCCCGCGCGGCCACCGGCGCCGGTCATGCGCGAACGCAGCGAGTCGCGTCCCGCGGGCGTGGTGCGCGGTGGCGGATCGGGCGATCGGGCACGCACACGCGGCGTCCGTCCGTCGGCGAACGAGTGACGGAGATCAAAGCGTGACACGGCGCACAGCCTGAACCGCAAATGGTCGTAAGGTGGACGAACCGCGTCACTCTGCGACCCGATCACGCTACTCTAGTCACCGCCGGCGACCTGTGGGACCACCCGGATCCCCCCTGTTCCGTCTGTCTTGCAGGCGCCGGCACTTCTTCCGCAGGCTGTGTTGCGCCTGATCCCCGACGGAAAAAAGTGAGGGCCGGATGTCCCCCGACATCCGGCCCCCGTAGCGTCCCCGTCGTGCGCAGGAACCGGCCCCTGTTCAGTCCGGTTCATCGCGTTTCGGCGTGCCACGCCGGGTGCTACGGGGGTATATGCAGGAAGCGTGCCAACCTTGCCGGACCTTGATGGATGCGCCCGGCCTAGAATGACGGCGCCATGAGCCATTCATTCCATACCTTCGATGTCATCGTGATCGGCGGCGGCCATGCCGGGCGAGTGCGCGGCGTTGGCGAAGCGCCGCTTCGCGCCGCGCCGAGCGCCCGAGGCAGGAGCCGAGGGCCGGGTGGCTTGGCGAGCGCAGGATGCGCGAGCGTAGCCACCGACGGTGCCGGCAGGATCCAACCGTGAGCCAAGCCTTCCACAACTTCGACGTCATCGTCGTCGGCGGCGGCCATGCCGGCACCGAGGCCGCGCTGGCGTCCGCCCGCGCCGGCGCGCGCACGTTGCTGCTCAGCCACAACATCGAGACCGTGGGCGCGATGAGCTGCAACCCGGCGATCGGCGGCATCGGCAAGGGTCACCTGGTCAAGGAGATCGA
>Ga0075160_10001721_pt1 | contig 13278 bp, 9 predicted proteins | sample JI91814C2DNA_FD_70969 | JGI IMG/M metagenome (GOLD analysis project Ga0075160, IMG submission 70969) | Wastewater effluent complex algal communities from Wisconsin, to seasonally profile nutrient transformation and Carbon sequestration -... | ecosystem: Engineered > WWTP > Effluent > Algae... | reverse complement strand
ACCTTTCAGGAGATGCGGGATGCCGCAGGCGAATTCAATGACTTCCAGACCGCGCTGGATGTCGCCCTTTGAGTCCGCGATCACCTTGCCGTGCTCGGCGGAGAGCATGCGCGCCAGCTCATCCATGTTGGCTTCCAGCAGGCGCTTGAACTCGAACATGACGCGGGCGCGGCGCTGCGGGTTGGTGGCGGCCCAGCCGGGCTGCGCCGCCTTGGCGGATTCGACGGCGGTCGCGAGGTCAGCCGACGTCGCGAGCTGCACGCGGGCCTGCACCTTGCCGGTGTTGGGGTCGAACACGTCGGCATAGCGCGTGCCCTGACCCTTGGCCGATTTGCCGGAGATGAAGTGGGCGATGTCGCGCATGAAATGTCCTGCCTTTGTTTGGGAGGGTTCTAGCGCCGCACCCCTGTGCCGCAAAGCGAATTACCGGGCACGACGGGTCTTGTCCGGCGCGGCCCACCCGGCGGCCGCAAGACGTTGCAATGCAGCAGGAACACCGGAGGTTGGAGCGCGCTTTTCGCCTTTCAGGGCCGCCAGAAAGCCGTTTGCAAAGGCCGAGGCGGTGGTGGTGAAGACCCTGGCGCGGAGGGCCCCGTGCCGCCGCCGGCGCTCGGCGGCCGGCATGGTGAGGGCGAGATGCAATGCATCTGCAATTTCGTCGGGATCGTAGGGGTTCACGAGGACCGCCTCGGTCAGCTCGTCGGCCGCGCCGGCAAAGCGGGACAGGATCAGCACCCCGGGGTCCTTGCTGTCCTGCGCTGCCACGAACTCCTTGGCGACGAGGTTCATCCCGTCATGTAGCGGCGTCACCACGGCGATCCGCGCATGGCGATAGAACCCGGCCAGTGTGCGGCGGGGTGCGGCGCGGGTGATGTAGCGCAGCGGCGTCCAGTCGAACTCGGCGAAGCGGCCATTGATGTCGCCCGCCTGGCGGTCGAGCTCGCGGGCCAGTTCGCGATAGGCGACCACGTCTTCGCGCGAGCGCGCGGCAATCTGCAGGAAGCTGACCTTCTGGAGATGTTCGGGATGGCGCGCGAGCAGCCGGGCATAACCCTCAAAGCGGTTGGGCAGTCCCTTGGAATAGTCGAGCCGGTCGACGCCGATGGCGAGCGCGCGACCGTGAAGACTGTCGATCAGGCGTTCCGCTTCATCCGAGCGCGCGGCGCGGATGGCGTCGCGCTCGAAGGGGGCGGCGTCGATGCCGATGGGTGTCGCGATAGCTGCAGTGGCATGCCCGTCGCGCGTGACCGTTTCGCCCTCCACCGCCGCGCCCAGCCAGCGTGCGGCTCCTGCGCGAAAATCGGCGGCGAAGGCCTCGGTCTGGAAGGCGGCGACGTCGTAGCGGCAGAGATCGGCGAGCAGCTCGTTCGCGACCGGCAGCGTCGCGATGAAGCTGGGCGGCGCGAAGGGGATGTGCAGGAAAAAGCCGATGCGGTTCGTGACGCCCGCCTCGCGCAGGAATCGCGCGAGCGGGATCAGATGATAGTCATGCACCCAGATGAGGTCGCCTGGCTGCAGCAGCTTCGCCAGCGCGGCTGCCAATTTGCGGTTCACATCGAGATAGCCGGCATAGTCCTCGCGGCGGAATTTCATCAGCGCGGGGCGGAAATGGAACAGCGGCCAGAGCGCGCTGTTCGCGAAGCCGACATAGAACTGGTCGTATTCGCGGCGGCTGAGATCGAGCGTCGCGTAGGTCACGCCGCGCGACTCGACCATGGCCGGCGTTGGCGAGGCGCCTTCCGAAATGCGCCCCGACCAACCGAACCACATCGCGCCGCCGGTCAGCACGTCCTTCAGCGCGACCGCCAGGCCGCCGGCCTGCGCGCCGCGCGTCTTGGGCACCGGCACGCGGTTGGAGACGATTACGACGCGCGCCACAGGCCCTCCTCCCAGCTTCGCGACAGCCGCATGGCGCAGAGGATGAGGCCGACCTGGGAATAGGTCTGGGGGAAATTGCCCCAGAGTTCGCCCGTGCGCGGATCGACATCCTCACTGAGCAGGCCGACATGATTGCGGCGAGCGAGAATGTTCTCGAACAAATCGCGCGCTTCCTCGCGGCGGCCCACGGCAGCCAGCGCATCGATGTACCAGAAGGTGCAGAGGAGGAAGGCGTTGTCGGGCGCACCAAAATCGTCGGCCTCGTCATAGCGCAGCAGGAAGCCGTTGCGCATGAGCCGGCGCTCGATGACCTCGATGGTCTTGAGGAACGCCTCGTGGCTGGCGGGCAGCAGACCGATTTCAGGCAGCACCAGACTGGACGCATCTGCGACGGGCATATCCAGGGCGCCCGAGATCCAGCCCTCGCCGGGCACGACAGCACGGCGCACGACTTCGCGGCGCAGCACTTCGGCGCGGGCCATCCAGTCGTCACCGGCGGCGGTCTTGCCGAGATGCCGCGCCACAAGACCGACGCGGTGCATGGCGGCCCAGCTCATACCCGCCGTGTAGGTATGTGCGCGCGCGCGGCCGCGATATTCCCAAAGCCCGGCATCGGGCGTGAAGGCGTCCCGTTCGGCGCGGCGCGCGACGGTGGTGAGCAGATCGTAGAGCCCTTCCCCGCCGCCCGGCACGAGACGCCGATCGACGAAGAGCTGCGTCGCCGACATGACGATGGAGCCATAGCCGTCGTTCTGAAGCTGGGTCGCCGCCTCGTTGCCGACGCGTACCGGTCCCATGCCGCGATAGCCGGCGAGACTGTCAGCATGGCGTTCAGTGAGGTCGGCGCCAGGCGCTATGGCGAAGAGCGGCGCGACCGGGCCTTCGATGTCGCGCTCCACCGCATCGACAACGAAGCGAACGAAGCCCTCCATGGTGCGCGTCGCGTTGAGGCGGTTCAGCGCATTCACGGTGAAGAAAGCGTCGCGCAGCCAGCAGAAGCGGTAGTCCCAGTTACGCTGCGTACCGGCCGCCTCCGGCACAGAGGTGGTGAGCGCGGCGACAATGGCGCCGGTGTCCTCATAGGAACAAAGTTTCAGCGTGATGGCGGCGCGGATGACGGCATCCTGCCAGTCGAACGGCACATTCAGGCTGCGCACCCAGTCGTGCCAATAGCTGCGCGTCTGGTCGAGGAAGCTGGCAGACAGCGTTTCGGGATTGTCGCTGAGCGGTTCGTCTGTGCCGAAGAAGAGGCTGACCGGGCGGTCGAGCGCGAATTCCGTCTCGCCCGCGATATAGGCGATGGGCGCGTCGGTGGTGAGGCGCAACGCCTCGTCATCGTCAGTCCAGCGCATGTGGTTGGAGCCAAGCTTGGGCTTGGGCTGCCGCGTCCCATAGCCGAATGAGGGGCGCACGCGGATCGCGATGCGCGGACGGCCTGATACCGGCTCGATCCTGCGCACCAGCGTGCGCGGGCGGAAATTGCGGCCATACATGCGGAAGCGCGGGGCGAAATCCAGTATGCGCACCGCGCCGCCATGGCTGTCGGTCAGCACCGTCTCGATGATCGCTGTGTTCAGGAGATAGGACTGCCGCGCTGTCGTCTGATCGCGCAGCACGACGTCCATAAAGCCGTGATCGGGCGTCGCACCGTCCAGCAGAGCGCAGAAGGCGGGGTCACCGTCGAGGCGCGGGAAGCATGACCAGACATGGCGGCCCGTCCTGTCGACCAGCGAGGCGATGGCGCAATTGCCGGTCACGGCGAGGTCGAGGCTGCTCATGCGCCGGCACCCCGCTGGAGCCAGGCGCGGACATTGGCGGGCGAGCCGCCGAAATCGTCGGCGACACGCAGCCCGAAACCGCCAAGGGCACAGGCCATGGCGATGCCATCCTCGTCGGTCACATCGTCGCCGATAAAGACCGGGCGGCGTCCGGCGAAGGGCGGCGTCTCCATCAACACCGCAACGGCACGCCGTTTGGACACGCTGCGCGGCTTCACTTCGAACGCCATATGGCCCGCCAGAATGCCGAAGCCGCTGGCCTCAAGTCCCGGCAACGCCTCGACAACGGCACGCGCGTCGTCGCGCTTTTCCGGTGCAAGTCTGTAGTGCAACACCACGGATCGCGGTTTCCTTTCCATCACCAGGCCCTGCCCGGCGCTGGCGGCGGTCTCCAGCCGGGCAATCCATTCGGGCGGCACACCCGATGTCGCCATTTCATCCAGACTGCGATCAGCCCGGCGTATGACGGCACCGTGCTCGGCCCCGGCCGAGTCGGCGTAGGGCGCCAAAAACGAATCAATGACCGCCAGAGCCCGGCCGCTCACAATGGCCACCGCGCCATCCAGCTTTTTCGCGACGCCTGTCAGAACCGCCGGCAAATCCGCCGGCACGGCGACAAGATCCGGCCGCGGCGCGAGATCAACGAGCGTGCCATCGAAATCGAGGAACAACGCCCAATCCGGCTGAATTTCCGGCGGAGCCGCCATTCCTGCCCCTCGCGACATACTGCAATGCCGAAAAAACGGCTGGGAACTTGGAAAAGTTCCAATGAAAGTGTGATTGTGCAGCGCAGCGTCGGCAGGGCCAACCCCGAAGGCGTCACCGGCGGTGTCACATAAGTGTCATGCAGCCGACATAGACCCTTGATGCCGACCGCCTAGAGGCAGGGCCGCCGGGGTTTAACGGGCCGTTAATGCGACGGCACACCCCGCTCGATCCAAGGGGAATTGCCTAATGAAACAGCTTCGCGCCGTAGCCGCTGCGCTGCTCGCCTCGGTCTCGCTCGTGATCGCGGCGCCCAGCGCCCATTCCGAAGACATCGACAGCCGCATCACGCCGTATGCCCCGACCTCCGGCATTTCCGGTTCGCTGAAGTCGATCGGCTCGGACTCGCTGAACAACCTCATGACCCTGTGGGCTGAAGGTTTCCGCGCCATCTATCCGAGCGTCACCATTGAAATCGAAGGCAAGGGTTCGTCGACCGCTCCGCCGGCCCTCATCGCTGGCACCGCCCAGCTCGGCCCCATGTCGCGCCCGATGCGCGCCGCCGAGAAGGACCAGTTCGAGGCGAAGTTCGGCTACAAGCCGACCGAAGTGCGCGTTGCGGTCGACACGCTGGCGGTCTTCGTCAACAAGGACAATCCCGTCACCTGCCTCTCGCTGACGCAGCTCGACGGCATCTTCTCGGTGAGCCGCAACCTCGGCGGTCAGGCCATCGACACGTGGGATGCCGCAGGCGGCACAGGCGACTTCGCCGGCAAGCCGATCTCGCTGTTCGGCCGTAACGCCGCGTCGGGCACCTACGGCTATTTCAAGGAAGTGGTGCTGGGCAACGGTGACTTCCGCGCCACGGTGAAGGAACAGCCGGGCTCGTCGGCCGTCGTCCAGGGCATTGCCGCCGACAAGTATGCCATTGGTTACTCGGGCATCGGCTACAAGACCGCCGACGTCCGCGCGATCGCGGTGTCGGGTCGCGACGGCCAGTGCTACGAGCCGACGCAGGACAACGCCTATCGCGGCCTCTTCCCGATCACGCGCTTCCTCTACGTCTATGTGAACAAGAACCCGTCGGCGCCGCTCGACCCCGTGCTGCGCGAGTTCTTCAAGTACGTGCTGGCGCGCGAAGGCCAGGAAGTTGTCGTGAAGGATGGCTACTACGCGATGCCGTATGTCTTCGCCGGCGAAGACGTCGCGAAGATCAGCCAGTAACAGACAAGGTACGGACGGCGGGCCACAGGGGGCGGCCCGCCGGACCGGCGCATCGGTCCCCTTACGCATTGCGCCGCAGGACATTCGATGACCGACGCGACACAGCCGACCCCGGAAACCGCGCGGCGGTCCGTCGTCTACCAGCGGCCGAAATCCACCTCCAAACGCGTCCTGTTCATGGACAAGTTCGCCGACCGCATGATCACGGTCGGCGGGCTGTTCGTCATTGTTGCGGTCTTCGCGATTATGGCGTTCCTGGTCTGGGTCTGCCTGCCGCTGATCAGCTCCGGCGAGCTTGACGGCCGCACCGGCTTCACGCTGCCCGGTCACGCAGGAAAGACCTATGTCGCCTCGCAAGTCGACGAGCAGCTGACAGTCACGCTGGACCTCGCGCCCACGGGCGCGCTGGAAGCCTTCCATACGCCGACAGGCAAACCCCTGCCCGCGCCGTCCATCGACCTCGGCGGCAAGACGGCGACTGCCGTGGGCAAGACGCTGCAGGGCGGCGACATCGTGCTCGGCTTTGATGACGGGACGGTCCGCGTCGGCACGCTGACGATCAAGCAAATGATCGTCACCGAAGACTTGCTGCCGCCCGGCGGCGAGAAGCTGGATGAGCGCGACACGCTGGCGAACGGTGCCGTCTATTCGCGCGTGCCCGGCCAGTATCGCCGCACGACCATCGAGGCCTCGATCGAGGCGCCCGCCCAGGTGGCCCCGGCCGGCACAGCCATCCTTCGTGTGGACTACCGGGTGTCCGGCACCGCCGAGCGCCCGCTCAAGACCTTTGTTTCGCTGGATGCCGCGGGCACGATCCGCCTCAGCCAGGCCGCCTCGATCGTCAACATGATGACGGGCGAGACGACGTCGGAAATCACCTCTTCGGAGATTCCGACCGATGTTTCAGCCGACCAGGTGATGGCGCTGCTGCTGAACGCAGACGGCACGCGCGTCGTTATCGGCCTCAAGGACGGCACGCTGCTGCGATTCAACACCCGCGATTTCAAGAATCCCCAGCTCGTGGAGCGCGCTGGCACGCTGTCCTCCGGCGTGACGATGACTTCGCTCGCCTATCTCAATGGCGACAATTCGCTGATCGTCGGCGGCTCGGACGGTTCAACATCTGTGTGGTTCGGCGTCGACCGCAAGAGCCCCGACACCACCGACGGCGTCGTGTTGACCAAGGTGCACGGCGATTTCGAGCCGATGCCGGCCGCCGTCACCGATATTCGCGTCAGCCAGCGTACGCGCATGTTCCTGACGGCCGATGCCAGCGGCGAGGTTTGGGTGCGTCATGCGACAACCGAGCGCACGCTGCTGAAGCTGCCCGAGACACCCGACTCGTCCGGTCTCGCCGCCGTGATCTTCGCGCCGCGCGATGATGCGGTCGTCGGGATCGGCAAGAACGGCAATGTCGCGCTGTGGCGTCTCGATATCCCGCACCCCGAGACGACGCTGCAATCGCTGTTCGGCAAGGTCTGGTACGAGGGTTACGCCGAGCCCGACTATGTGTGGCAGTCGACCGCCAGCCAGGACAGCTTCGAGCCCAAGCTGTCGCTGATCCCGCTGATCTTCGGCACCTTCAAGGCGGCAATCTACGCGATGCTGCTGGCCGTGCCGATCGCCCTCTTCGCGGCGATCTACACCTCCGAGTTCCTGCACTGGAAGGTGCGCGCGGTGGTGAAGCCGGTGATGGAACTGATGGCAACGCTGCCGTCAGTGGTGATCGGCTTCATCGCAGCGCTGGTGCTCTCGCCCATTGTGGAGAACTGGATCGCGGCGATCGTGATTGCGTTTGCAGTGGTGCCGCTGACGTTGATTGCGGCGGCGTTTGCCTGGCAGATCCTGCCGGCGCGGGTGGCGCTGCGGCTTGATGGCATTCCGAAGCTTGCCTTCTTCTTTGTCGCCGTTTTCCTCGGTGTCTGGGGCGCGGTCTCGATTGGTCCGGCCTTCGAGGCGGCGTTCTTCGGCGGGGATTTCCGCCAGTGGACGTCGGGTGAAGGGTCCGGCCAGCCTTTCCTTTTCCTTGTTCTGATCCCGATTTCGGCGCTGGGCGTGTTTCTAGGCTGGCGTGTCATCGACAGTGCCGTGGGTTACCGGCTGTGGATGCGGCAGCAGGGTGATGTCGGCGCCGGTGCCGTTGAGTTCGTGCGCTGGGCGGTGCTGATCGGCGTGACGCTGGTGGTGGCCTGGGTGTTTGCGGGGCTGCTGACCGGTGCCGGCCTCGATGCCCGCGGCGGGATCATCGGACCCTACGTCCAGCGCAACACGCTGATCGCCGCCTTTGCGATCTCGTTCGCCCTCATCCCGATCATCTACACGATCGCCGAGGACGCGATGAACACGGTGCCGGAGCACCTGCGGGCCGGCAGCCTCGCCTGCGGCGCCTCCAAGTGGCAGACGGCGCGGTGGATCATCGTGCCGACGGCGGGTTCGGGCATCTTCTCGGCGATCATGATCGGGCTTGGCCGCGCGGTCGGCGAGACGATGATCGTGGTGATGGCGACCGGCAATACGCCCGTGACGGACTTCAACCTCTTCAATGGCCTTCGCGCCCTGTCGGCGAACATCAACGTGGAGCTGCCAGAGGCCGTGAAGGACTCCACGCTCTACCGCACGCTGTTCCTATGCGGTCTGGTGCTGTTCGCCCTCACCTTCATCATCAACACCATCGCCGAAATGGTGCGCCAGCGCTTCCGCAAGCGCGCGGCGCAGCTTTGAGCCCGTGGGAGACGAGAACATGACCGATCTCACCGCGCCCAAATCGCCGACTGTTGCTCGTGCCGGCGCTGGCCGCGCCCGCAACTACGCCACCGATCTCGCCGCCCGGGGCGAGCCGATGGTCTGGGCCATGGGCGGATCGCTCGCCATGGGCCTCATCATGATCGTGGGCATTCTGGGCCTGATCGCCTGGATGGGCTTCACAACGTTCTGGCCGCAGCCGGTTTCGGTGGTGACCACGAAAGACGGCCAGGTGTTGGCGGGCGAAGTGTTCCGCAGCGAAACCTACAAGCCCTCGGACGACCAGCTGAAAGCCATGTCACCCGAAGAGCAGGCCATTGTCGCCGGGGCTGAGGGCTATGCCGACCGCACGCTCTACCGGGTCGGCAATTTCGACATCTATGGCGAAGACTTCCAGTGGCGGAACGACTTCGACATCACGTCAGTGGAGTATCCCGCCGACTTCGCCTTTATCGAACGCCAGGAATGGGGCGTCTTCATCGGCCGGGTGAGCGCCATGTCGCTCAACGGCGTGGTGACGGATGCGCCCGGCATCGACGCGCTGAACGATGCCGTCAGCGCCGGGCGGGACCGCCGGGCGCAGATCCTGGCGCTGAAGAGCGACGAAATCGGCGCGACCAGCCACGAGATCGAGGCTCTGCGTCTGGAGGTGAAGGCGGCGGCGCTCGATTACGGCGCCAACGATCCGCGCACTGCCGAAATCGCGGCCGAGGTCGCCGAAAAGACCCGCGTGCTGGAGGCCAAGTCGGCCGAACTCAACACGCAGCTCGCAGCGCTGCAGGCCGAAGACGCCAAATACTTCCTGACCCTCACCGACATTTCGGGCCAGACGAAACAGCAGGCGCTCTCCACCGTCGTGCGCCTCTACAAGCCCAACGATCTGGGCTTCTTCGACAAGCTGGGCATCTATTTCGGCCGCTGGGGCGAGTTCATCTTCGCCGAACCGCGTGAAGCCAATACCGAGGGCGGCGTGTGGCCTGCCATTGTCGGCACGCTGGCGATGACGGTCCTGCTGTCGCTTCTAGTTGCGCCGTTCGGCGTGATGACCGCGCTGTACCTGCGCGAGTACGCCAAGCAGGGACGCCTGGTGTCGTTCGTGCGCATCTGCGTGAACAATCTCGCGGGCGTGCCGTCCATCGTCTACGGCGTCTTCGGGCTCGGCTTCTTCTGCTATGTGCTGGGCGGATCGATCGATCAGATCTTCTTCCCCGAAAAGCTGCCCGCGCCGACCTTCGGCACCGGCGGCGTTCTGTGGGCCGCGCTGACACTTGCGTTGCTGACCGTGCCGGTGGTGATCGTCGCGACCGAAGAGGCGCTGGCCGCCGTGCCGCGCTCGATGCGGGAAGGCTCACTCGCCTGCGGCGCCTCGAAGTGGCAGACCATCCGCTGGATCGTGCTGCCCCGCGCCATGCCCGGCATCATGACGGGCCTTATCCTCGCCATGGCGCGCGGCGCCGGTGAAGTCGCGCCGCTGATGCTGGTGGGTGTCGTGAAGCTGGCCCCGGAGCTGCCGATCGACCTCACCTTCCCCTTCGTCCATCTGGACCGCAGCTTCATGCATCTCGGCTTCCACATCTATGACGTGGGTTTCCAGTCGCGGAACGCCGAAGCGGGCCGCCCGATGGTCTATGTCACCACGCTGCTGCTGATCGCGATCATCCTGTTGATGAACGCCGCCGCCATCAACATCCGCAGCCGTCTGAAACGCCGCTTCGCCGGCAGCCAGTTCTGAAAAACGACAGGTCACGCACATGAGCGCCGCCGCCGAAATCGCCCCGCCCGCCGCCCCCCAGGTGGACGAGTATGGCTATGAGCCGACCAAGTATCACCTGAAGGAAGGCGACAAGGGCGCCAACCTGACGATCGAGAATTTCAGCCTCTGGTACGGCCAGTCACGCGCCCTGTGGAACGTGAACCTCGCCTGCCAGAAGGGCATGGTCACGGCGCTGATCGGCCCTTCGGGCTGCGGCAAGTCCACCCTGCTCCGCTCGCTCAATCGCATGAACGATCTCGTCGACGGCGTGCGCACGGAAGGCCAGGTGTCGCTGGACGGGATGCCGATCTTCGGACCCAGCGTCGACGTGATCGCGCTGCGCAAGCGCATGGGCATGGTGTTCCAGAAGCCCAACCCCTTCCCGATGTCGATCGCCGAGAACGTGACCTACGCGCTGAAGGTGGACGGCGTGACCGACAAGCATGTGCTGGCGGAGTCTGTCGAGGCGGGTCTGCGCGGTGCGGCGTTGTGGGACGAGGTGAAGGACCGCCTGAACGAGAGCGCGCTCGGCCTCTCCGGCGGTCAGCAGCAGCGCCTCTGCATCGCGCGGGCCATCGCCGGCAATCCGGAAGTGCTGCTGATGGACGAGCCGTGCTCGGCGCTCGACCCCATTGCGACGATGAAGATCGAGGATCTCATCGACGAGCTGAAGGGCACCTATACGATCCTGATCGTGACGCACAACATGCAGCAGGCGGCGCGTTGCTCCGACAACACGGCCTTCATGTATCTGGGGCGCCTCATCGAATACGGCGAGACCGACACGATCTTCACCAACCCCAAACTGAAGCGCACGGAAGACTACGTCACGGGACGTTTCGGCTGACGCTTTCAAACAGGTTTGCGATTTCGGCCGTCGTCTCTGCGACGGCCGTTTCGTTTTGGGCGGTGCGCGCGAGGATCAGCGCGCCCTGAAAAGCGGCGATGGCGGTGCGGGCCAGCGCGGCAGCGCGGTTGTCCCCGACGCCGTCGCGGATCAGGGCGGCGGCGAAGATGCCGACCCAGTCGTCATAAACCTGACGTCCAGCGGCGGTGACCGCTTCGGTTGCGGGCGCGAGCTCGAGGATGGTGGTCGCGATGGGACAGCCTTCGCGATAGCCGGATTTCGCGAACCAACCGGCAAGCAGCACGCCATAGGCGCGAATGGCCGCAGCGGCGGTCGGGTGCTCGGCGGTCAGGGCCGTGAGGGTCGCGGAGACGACGGCGCCGGCATGGGTGACTGCGGCGGCAGCGATCTCGGTCTTGCCGCCCGGAAAGTAGTGATAGAGCGAGCCCTTGGGGGCGCCGCTGACGGCAACGATCTCGTTCGTACCCGTCGCCGCATAGCCGTTGCGGCGGAACAGCATGGCTGCCGTCCGCACGATTCTGCTGCGATGTCTGGGTTGGGCCGTCATTGTCGTTCACCCGAATCTATATAGACTGGTCTAATAAGACGTAAAGACCAATGGGTGGGCAATGACAGATTTGGGCGACGAGGTACCGGACGGCTTTGTGCGGCATACGCGGCAGAGCCCCCTGACCGACCCGTGGGAGCCGCTGTTTGCGCGGCAGACCGAGATGGCGGTGATCCTGGGGGTACGGGTCCGGCCCGCGCATACCAATTCGCGTGGGCTGGTCCATGGCGGGCTGATCTCGGCGCTGGCCGACAATGCGATGGGCCTGTCCTGCGGGCGGCATCAGCCGGAGGGCACGCGGCTGCTGACCGCCAGCCTGTCGGTCGATTTCCTGGGACTGGCCACGATCGGGCAATGGCTGAGCGTCGAGACGGAGTTCGTGAAGCCAGGGCGGACGCTGAGCTTTGCCCAATGCTTCGTGAAGGCCGACGGCAAGCCGATCGCCCGCGCCAATGCGAGCTTTGCGGTCAGCCGACCCTCAGAATGACGAAAGCCCCGGTGTTTCCACCGGGGCCTCCGCTGCCTTGAAGGGGGCAGTTGCAGTTCAGAACGCGAACTGGGTGCGGACCGCAAAGCTGTCGATCTCCTGCCCGATGTTCGGATAGGCCGAGCTCGGCACGCCGGGGTTGGTCGCGCCGGACAGTGCTGTCGACGAGAGGCGGTCGATGTCGATGTGCTGGTACTGGAACATCACGCGCAGGTTGCGGTTCAGGTACCAGTTGAGCGCCACCGACGCGATCGCCTGCTTGCCGCCGCGGATCTCGCCATTGTTGGCGATCGGGGCCGTGCCCTCGGCGCCGACATTGAAGTCGAGGTCAAGGACCGAGTAGCGAGCGGCGAGTTCGAACGCACCCCAGGTGCCGCCGGTCGAGAACGGCGAGGCCGGGCTCGGTGCGCCGAAGTTCATGCGGCTGTTGCCCGAGGACTGGGTGTTGTACCTGCGGTTTTCGCCGGTGAGGATGTAGGACGCCTGGACGTAGTAGCCCTCGAAGTCCGGATCGGGCGCAAACACGTTACATCCCGAGCACGAGCGGTCGCGATTGACCTCCCAGGCGAAGTATTCGCCCTGCATGGTCAGGCTCTTCCAGCGGAAGCCGGCTTCCAGACCCCACATGAAGGCGCTTTCGGCCGGGATGTTGCTGCTGTCGACCAGACGCTCGCCGGCAACACGCAGCTCGGGTCGGTCGCGGAAGCGTAGGTTGCGGGCCGCCAGGAGGCCGGCACCGCCGTCGACACCGCCCATCGAGAGCACGCCGGCGACGTTGGCGCCAACGTGAACGTCCCAGTCCGAATTCTTGAAAACGCGGGCGGCGAAGCGGCCGAGGACGTGGTCGCGGTCATCCGCGCCGACCTGGCGTGTGCCGATCTGCGACGTCGTGTAGGCGACGTTGAACATATAGTCGATGTTCTCGCCCTGCTTCAGGTAGGTGAGCTCGATGCCTTTGCGGCTGTCGGACGCGCCAAATTCGCCCACCAGCGCGTTGGTGACTGCCGAGCGCTCCAGGAACATGATGTCGTTGGAGGAGGTCGAGTTATCCAGCGTGAAGGTCGGCTGCATGGCGCCGATGTTGATGCGGATTTCCGGGGTCGGGTTGTAGGCGACCCGCATCGTGTGGATGGTGCCCGAGCCTTCGTCCTGCGAACCGCCGAAATTGTAGCGGAACTCGTAGTCGAAATCGCGGAAGAACTTGCCCTCGACGCCGAAATGGGCGCGGCGGAAATACGAGCCTGACCCAAGATCCCGGACGTTTTCGCCGTTCACGAGATACGGCACGTCAACGGA
>Ga0075160_10001709_pt1 | contig 13318 bp, 10 predicted proteins | sample JI91814C2DNA_FD_70969 | JGI IMG/M metagenome (GOLD analysis project Ga0075160, IMG submission 70969) | Wastewater effluent complex algal communities from Wisconsin, to seasonally profile nutrient transformation and Carbon sequestration -... | ecosystem: Engineered > WWTP > Effluent > Algae... | reverse complement strand
GATGCATCAGTTGCCCCTGATGCACGAGTGGCGCTCGATGCCGACCTTTTCCCAGCCGCGAGCCCGGAGATCCAACGTGGCCGAACCGCAACGAGCTGGCGATTTCCTGCGCGACATCCTGAAGCAGGCCGTACAGAGCAAGTCGCGCAGCGCCTACGCCGAGGCACTGGACCAGATCCTCGCCGAACGGCTGCGCCCTCACTGCCAGATCGTCGGCTGTCGCGCCGGCAAGCTCACCCTCGAAGTCGATTCCGCACCCCTGTTCGCCGAGCTGTCGGGCTTCCGACGCGAGGAGATCCGGCTGCGCATCAACCAACTCGTTCCTGATCAACCCATCGCCCAGCTGCAGTTCCGGCTGGGAGGCACGGGACATGTCTGACCAGAAGCCAACCGAAGCCCGCTACGACGCCAGTTCGATCAAAGTCCTCGAGGGTCTCGACGCGGTGCGCACGCGCCCGGCGATGTACATCGGCGACACCGGCATGAAGGGCCTGCACCACCTGGTGTGGGAGATCGTCGACAACTCGGTCGACGAAGCCCTGGCCGGCCGGGCGAGCCGCATCGACGTGCGCGTCCACAAGGACGGCTCGTTGTCGGTCAAGGACAACGGGCGCGGCATCCCGGTCGACATGCACGAGAGCGGCAAGCCCGCCCTCGAGGTCATCCTGACCAAGCTGCACAGCGGCGGCAAGTTCGACAAGGGCAGCTACAAGGTGTCGGGCGGCCTGCACGGCGTCGGCATCAGCTGCGTGTGCGCGCTCGCCGACGTGCTCGACGTCGAGGTGTGCCGCGACGGCAAGGTCTATCGCCAGACCTACATGAGGGGACAGAAGGCGAGCGAGCTCGCGGTGATCGGCAAGGCCGACCACACCGGCACGATGCTGCGCTTCAAGGCCGACCCGACGATCATGGAGGCCACCGAGTTCTCGTACGAGATCCTGCGCAAGCGCCTGCGCGAACTCGCCTACCTGATGGGGGCCGCGCGGCTGCACATCACGCTGTCCGACGAGCGCACCGACAAGAACGAGGAGTTCCTGTTCCCCGAGGGCCTGGTCGAGTTCGTCAAGGACCTCGGCATCGGCAAGAACCCGCTGCACAAGGACGTGATCTACATCCACCGCGAGATGGCGTCGGCGGAGGACCCGGAGAAGCTCTACGACGTCGAGATCGCGCTGCAGTACAACGACGGCTACCACGAGTCGGTCTTCACGTTCGTCAACAACATCAACACGATCGAGGGCGGCACCCACCTGCAGGGCTTCCGCACCGCCCTGACGCGCGCGCTCAACAACTGGGCACGACAGGAGAAGGTGCTGAAGGAGAAGGACCCGGTGCCGACCGGCGAGGACTTCAAGGAAGGCCTCGTCGCCGTCATCTCCGTGAAGGTCCCCGATCCGCAGTTCGAGTCGCAGACCAAGATCAAGCTCGGCAACCGCGAGGTGCAGTCGGTGGTGGAGACCGTCGTCGGCGACGGCATCCGCACCCACTTCGAGGAGAACCCGAACGTCGCCAAGACCGTCTACGGCAAGGCGCTCGACGCGCTGCGCGCGCGCGAGGCGGCCCGCAAGGCCCGCGACCTCGTGCGCCGCAAGTCGGCGCTCGAGGGCGGCGGCCTGCCGGCGAAACTGGCCGACTGCCAGAAGGGGACGCCGCGCGACGAAGCCGAGCTGTTCCTGGTCGAGGGTGACTCGGCAGGCGGCACGGCGAAGCAGGGCCGCATGGCCCACCAGGCGATCCTGCCGTTGCGGGGCAAGATCCTGAACGTCGAGAAGGCGGCGGTCGACAGCATCCTCGACCACGAGGAGATCCAGACCATCGTCAGTGCGATCGGCACCGGGTTCCTCGGCGAGGAGTTCGAGACCGACCGGCTTCGCTACGGCAAGATCATCGTGATGACGGACGCCGACGTCGACGGCTCCCACATCCGCACGCTGCTGCTGACCCTGTTCTATCGCAAGATGCCGGAGCTGGTGACGCGCGGCCACATCTTCGTGGCGCAGCCGCCGCTGTATCGCATCAAGAAGGGCAAGACCGAGCGCTACGCGGTCACCGAAGAGGACCGCGTCAACATCCTGGCGGAACTCGGACTCGGCGCCACGTCGCTGAAGCACGAGGGCGGCGCTTCGTGGCGCGGTCGTGAGCTGCGCACGCTGATGGACCGCATCACCAGGCTGCGCGAGTTCCAGAATCGCATGCCGGCGGATGCCGGGGTGCCGTTCGCCGGTTACCTGGCGGCGTCGACGGTGCCCGATCGCCAGCTGCCGGCGGTGTGGTTCGTGGTCGGCGGCAAGGGTCGCTTCCTCGACACCGAGGCGCAGCTGGCCGCCGAGCTCGAGATCCTGCGGAACAGGAAGGGCGGCGACCTGCTCGTCTACGAAGGGCCGGATTCGCCGTTCAATCGCGACAAGGCGGACGCCGAGGCCTACGCACTCCTTCTCGGCGGCGAAGTACGTACGCTGCTGCAGAGCCTCGACGAACTGCGCGTGCCGAAGGCCTGGATGCACGAGAAGCGCGCCGGTTCGTTCCTGGTCCAGGGAAGCGACAGCGGCGAGCCGATCGGCTGCGAAGACCTGTTCTCTGCGATCGACCTGATCCAGAAGACCTGCGAGAAGGACCTCGACACGCAGCGCTACAAGGGTCTCGGCGAGATGAACCCGTCGCAGCTGTTCGAGTCGACGATGGACCCGGCGCGGCGCACGCTGCGGCGCGTCACCGTCAACGACCTGGTCGAAGCCGACCGGATCTTCACCGTGCTGATGGGACCCGAGGTCGAGCCGCGTCGTGCGTTCATCGAGAAGCACGCGCTGGAAGCCACCAACATCGACATCTGACATCGACGGACGGCGCGGTCCGTCGGCCACGTTGCGCCCCGCGAGCTTCGGCTCGAGATCCCCTTCGCGAGGACCTGCACCGATGCATCGCCTGCGCTACCTGATCGGGACGTTGACGCTGCTCGCCGCCATCGGCGGGGCGATCTGGATGGTGCGTCTGCTGCGCAACCTCGACGACCTGCCGGGGCTGCTGCTGCAGGTCGAGTTCCGCGAAGCGCGCGGTCTGCGGGCCGGCGCCGACGTGCGCTTCCGCGGCGTCACGGTCGGCACGGTGCGCGCGGTGACGATCGCCGCCGACGGCAGCAAGGCGGTGGCCCATGTGGTGCTGCAGCCGCAGTCCGCCCAGCACGCCTGCGTGAACAGTTCGTTCTGGATCGTGACGCCCCGCTTCGGTGGGCTGACCGACGGTGCCACCGGGCTCGACACGCTGGTGCGCGACTCCTATCTCGCGTTCCACACGCCGAGGGAGAATGGCTCGGCGCTGGTGCACGGCAGCCTGCTCGCCGGCCGCGAACGTCCACCCGCCCTGGCCGAGGCCGAGGGGCTCGAGCCGGTCGGCCACGGCGACCTGCTGATGACCTTGCTGGTGCCCGAGAACCACGGGCTGCGACCAGGTTCGACGGTCGTGTTCCGCGGCGTGCCGACCGGCGACGTGCGAGGCGTGCAGCTGGCGCCCTCGGGAACGCACGTCGAGGTGACCCTGCGCATCCACAAGAAGCACCGGCAGACGGTCACCGACAAGTCCGTGTTCTGGGTGGCTCGGCCGTACGTGAGCGGAGCCCTGTTCTCGGGCTTCACGGTGGGCGACGTGGGTTCGCTGTTGACCCCCTACGTCAGCTACTACTCGGCACCCGGCACCGGTGTGCTGGTCCAGGACGGCTATCGGGCGGCGGCGCGTGCGGCCCGGCCCGACAGCGAACCGGCCGCCGTGCCGGCCGAGGCCTTGCGCCAGCTGACGCCGGCTGCGAGCCCTGCAGGCGACGACGTCGTGCTGGTGCGCATCACCTACTCGGCGATCGAGCGCGACACGTGGAGCCCGGACGATCCGATCCAACGCCAGGGCACCGGCGTGCTGTGCCTGGACCCCAGTGGGCGACCGCTGGTGCTCACCGCACGCAGCCTGGTCGACGGTGGGTACACGGAACGCGACGCGTTCGGTGGCGACGCGGACATCGACGAGGAGCAGTTGAAGGTGCTGCTCGGCTCTGGCGAGGTGCTGCGCGCCGGCCGCGTCTGGGTCGATCCAGGTGGCGCCGATCTGGCCGTTCTGCTGCTCGAAGGCGTGTCGCCCGACCTCGCCGGAACCCCGCTCGCCCGTTTGTGGTTCGAGGGGCCGCGCTCGGGGGAACTCCAACTGCGAACGGCGGGCCCCGACGGCCTGCCACTGCCGCCGGTGCCGGTCGACGGCAAGGTGGCCGCCGGGGAACTGCTCGGGGCGGCGGTCGGCGACGGCCAGCGCGTGTTCGGCGTGTTCGGCCACCGTCCCGACGCCCCGAGCAGCGGCGTCGCGACGTTCGACCTGCTGCCGCCGGACCTGCGCCCGCAGTGACGCCATGACCGCGGCCCTGCAGTTCCGCAAGTTCGGCCTGGCACACCGGCGCGCCGACGGCGAGGACGTGCTGCTCGCCGACGTCGACCTCGAGCTGTCCGAGCACGGCTTCTTCCTGTTCGTCGGCGCCAGCGGCGGCGGCAAGTCGTCGCTGCTGCGCATCCTCGCCGGCCTCGTCGAGACCCGCGAACCAGCACCGCGGCTCTCCGGCGAACTGCTCGCGTTCGGCGCCTCGGTCACCGAGGAGCACCCCGACTCGCTGCGCGGCAAGGTCGCCGCGATCCTGCAGGACGAAGGCCTGCTCGACGAGCTGTCGCCGCGCCAGAACGTCGAGCTGGCGTTGCGGGCGGCGGAGCGTTCGCCGCGGCTCGCCACAGGCTTGTTGGCACAGGTCGGTCTCGAACATCCTCCCGAACGCACGGCCCAGCTGTCCGGCGGCATGCGCAAGCGCCTCGCGGTCGCGCGGGCGTTGGCCCAGTCGCCGCGCCTGCTGCTCTGCGACGAGCCGACCGCCGGGCTCGACGCCGACGCTGCGCGCACCATCGCGCAGTTGCTGCGGCAGGCGCACGACCAGGATCGTGAGCGGACCACGCTGGTCATCACGCACGACCTGGACGCGTTCTTCGGGCTCACCGACGGGGTCCTGGTGCTCGACCGGCAGCACCGCACGCTGCGCCTCGAACGTCCCGACTACCGGCCGACGGCTGCCGAGAACGGTGTGCGTGGCGGCATCGTGCAGCAAGGCGAACCGGCGGCGGTGCACGCGCTGCGGCGGCTGTTGCTGCACCTGGCGGCGATCGGCGAGACGTTGCTCGAGTCGCTGCGGCGGCTGCCGCCGGTCGAACTGGCCCAGGTGGCGCGCACGACGGTGCGCAGCGTGCTCGAACCGATCCTGTTCGTCGCGGTCGCCGGCGGCGTGATCGGCGGGCTCGCCACGTTCTTCGCCCTGCGCAACAACCCGGTGGGTGGTTTCGAGTCGGGGCTGCTGACCGGCACCGGCAAGGTCGCGACCGCCGTGCTGGTGCCGCTGCTGAGCGGCTTCTTCTTCACCGCGCGCATGGTCGCCGGAGCCGCGGCGCGCCTCGGCACGATGAAGCGCACCAACCAGATCGCGGCCCTGCAGATGATGGGCATCCGCCCGGCGGACTACCTGCTGACGCCCCTGGTGTTCGGCATGGTGGTGGCGATGCCGTTGGTGACGCTGGCCGGCGTGGTCGCGGCGGCGGCGGCCGGGTGTGTCGCCGCCCAACTGGTGTCGGGATTCACGACGGTAGGCTGGGCCACGGCCTGGTTCGCGACGGTCGACGCGCGCGACGTGCTGGTGGTGCTCGCCAAGACGACGCTGTCCGGCTACCTGATCGCCGTGACCTGCTACCACCTCGGCACCGGGCCCAAGCGCTCGGGAGCGGAGGTCGGCGAGGCGGTCAACCGGGCGATCGTGATCGGCATGGCGCTGGTCCTCGTGGTCCACGCGGCGCTGACGTTCGTGGTCTACGCGGCCTGACCGACCCGGGCAGGAACGGTCGGTGCCATCGTCGCCGGAGCCTCAAGGCGGGACGGGGCCCCGGCCGATGGGGCCATCGTGAAGGGCATCGAGAAGCTCACGTCGGTCCGCCTGGCCGAGATCCTCACCGAGCGTGGCGTGATCTCGTCCGAGGTCATCACCGACGCGCTCTACGCCCAGGATCGGCACGGCGAGGCGTTCGTGCAGATCCTGGTCGGCGGTGGCCACATCACCGAGTGGGACCTCGCCAAGGTGGTCACCGAGCACTTCAACCTGCCGTTCCTGATGGCGAGCAACTATCAGATCAGCGACGACGCGAAGAAGCGCCTGCCCAAGGAAGTGCTGTTCCAGCACACGATCGTGCCGCTCGACGTGTTCGACGACATCGTCTGCGTGGCGATGCCGGTGATGCTGTCCTTCGAGGAGATCTGCAAGATCCAGAAGGAGACCAACTGCGATCTCTACCCGTACGTCGGGCTGATCTCGGAGAACAAGAAGGTCCTGACCGACATCCACAAGGACTACCCGCAGTGGCTCGAGGCGGCGGCCAAGCAGCGCGACGAGAATGCGAAGAAGCGCGCGGCGTCACCGAGCCCGAAGCAGCCGGGGGACTGGATGAGCATCTTCGACGCCGGCGACATGGCGACGAAGGAGCCGAAGAAGAAGCCCGAGGCCGCCAAGGCGTCCGGACTGACTGCACACCACGCGCCGTTGCCGCCGAAGCCCGGCCCCGCAGCGAAGCTGCCACCCCAGACCCCGCCCGCTCCACCGACCAAGTAGCCGCCGACCGGGCAGGCGACCGCCGCTCAACTGGGCGGCGGACCGTCGGAGGACTTGCCGTCGGACCGATCGTCCGGCAATGGCGAGGACATCGCCTCGTGCGTCAAGTCGCGCAGCGCGCGCCCCGGATCGGCGAGTGCCGTCGGCACGCTGGCGACGCTCTTCACCTGGCGCTTCGCATCCTCGATCGACTGCCGGACCTCGCGCAGCGAGTCGTCCCGGTCCATCTGGTCCTTGAAGTCCTGGAAGCTGCGCTTCAGCTGGGCGACCACGCGGCCCATCTTGCGGCCGGCGTTCGGCAGGTCGCGGCCGTAGAGCAGCAGCCCGATCAGCACCAGCAGGAACATCTCCTGCCAGCCGAGCGAAGGGAGGAAGGCGAACACGGGCCGCGCATCCTAGCCGGCCCAGGGCGCCGACGAAGGGCCACGAATCCGTTCGGCAACCGCCGCTGCCGAGGCGACCGCACCTCCAGTGCGGGGGGCTATGGAACGCGACGGTCCCGTTCCGTACCCTCTTTCCCCCTCATGAGCGACAAGCCCATCTTCGCGCTGGAGCGCCTCACCAAGGCCTACCAAGGCAAGAAGCCCGTTCTGCAGAACGTCAGCCTCGTCTTCCTCGAGAACGCCAAGATCGGCGTCATCGGCCAGAACGGCGCCGGCAAGTCGACGATGCTGCGCATCATGGCCGGCGTCGACAAGGAGTTCGACGGCGTGGCCCGCCTCGCCGAGGGCCGGACCGTCGGCTACGTGCCGCAGGAGCCGAAGCTCGCCGAGGGCCTGACCGTTCGCGAGAACGTCGAGCTCGCCGTCGCCCCGATCCGCGCCCTGCTGAAGAAGCACGAGGACCTGAGCATGAGGCTCGGCGAGGACCTGCCGCCGAAGGAGATGGACAAGGTGATGACCGATCTCGAGAAGCTGCAGCACGAGATCGAGGCCAAGGACGCGTGGGAGCTCGATCGCCACGTCGAGACGGCGATGACCAAGCTGCACCTGCCGGCCGGCGACAAGGACGTGTCGGCGTGCAGCGGTGGCGAACGCCGCCGCGTCGCGCTCTGCCGCACGCTGCTCGAGCACCCGGACCTGCTGCTGCTCGACGAGCCGACCAACCACCTCGACGTCGAGACCGTTCGCTGGCTCGAGGAGACGCTGCGCGACTACAAGGGCACGGTCGTCTGCATCACGCACGATCGCTTCTTCCTCGACAACGTCGTCGGCTGGATGCTCGAGGTCTGGCACGGCCGCGCGATCCCGTACCAGGGCAACTACTCCGAGTACCTGATCCAGCGCGCCAAGCGCATGGAGGCGCAGGAGTCGCAGGAGCAGAAGCGCGGCAAGTTCCTCGAGCGCGAGCTCGAGTGGATCCGCATGAACCCGAAGGCGCGCACGACCAAGAACAAGGCTCGCCTCAAGAACTACGACAAGATGCTCGAGACCGAGGTCGAGGAGCGCGACGACACGGTCGAGCTGCACATCCCGGCCGGCAAGCGCCTCGGCGACACCGTGATCCGCTTCGAGAAGGTCTGCTTCTCGTACGACGGCGTGACGAACGTCGTCGAGAACCTCACGTTCGAGATGCAGCCGGGCGACATCCTCGGCATCGTCGGCCCGAACGGCACCGGCAAGACCACCTGCCTGAAGATGATCACCGGTCGGCTGAAGCCGCAGAGCGGCAAGGTCACCGTCGGCCAGACCGTCGACCTGTGCCACGTCGACCAGGAGCGCGAGAGCCTCGATCCGGCGAAGTCGGTGTGGCAGGAGATCAGCGAAGGCCAGGACCTGATCAAGCTCGGCAAGCACGAGGTCAACAGCCGCAGCTACGTGGCGAAGTTCAACTTCACCGGGTCGGACCAGCAGCAGCTCGTCGGCTCGTTGTCGGGTGGTCAGCGCAATCGTGTGCAGCTCGCCAAGATGCTGCGCCGCGGCGGCAACGTGATCCTGCTCGACGAACCGACCAACGACCTCGACCTCGACACACTGCGTGTGCTCGAGGAAGCGATCCAGGAATTCCCCGGCTGCATGGTGGTCGTCTCCCACGACCGCTACTTCCTCGACCGCATCTGCACCAAGATCCTCGACCTCGGCAACTACGAGCCGGGCAAGTACCTCGACAACCTGTAGCAGCCGGCGTCGGGGCTCAGCGCGCCGGCAGCTCGACCAGCCGATCGGCGAGCGAACGGCCGAGGTCGGGGTCGTGGGTGACCATCGCCAGCGTCATGCCGCGCCGCTTCAGGTCGGCGATCACGGCGACCACGTCGGCGGTGCTGTTCGGGTCGAGCGCCGAGGTCGGCTCGTCGAGCAGCAGCACCTCGGGCTCGGTCGCCAGCGCCCGCGCGATGGCGACCCGCTGCGCCTCGCCGCCGGACAGGCGGGCCGGGAAGCGGCCGGCGGCGGCGGCCATGCCGACCTGTGCCAGCAGCTCGCGGGCCTTGGCCTCGATCGACGCCCGCGCGACGCCGCGCACGATGCGCGGGGCCAGGGTGACGTTGTCGAGCACGCTGAGGTGCGGGAACAGCTGGTAGCTCTGGAACACCATCGCCGTGCGGCGGCGCAGCTGCAGCGCCCGCCGCTGCCACTCGCCGTGCGGCAGGCCGGCGGGGATCTCCAGCGTGTCGCAACGCAGCGTGCCGGCGTCGTGGCGTTCGAGCTGGTTCAGCAGGCGCAGCAGAGTGCTCTTGCCGCTGCCGCTGCGGCCCATCAGCACGGTGGTCCGGCCCGGTTCCAGGTCGAGGTCGAACCCGGCGAACAGCGTGCGTTCGCCGAAGCGCTTGGTGACACCGCGCAGCGAGATCATGCGTGGTCGCGCTCCATCGACCGTTCCCAGCGCCGAGCCAGGAAGGCGAGCGGCAGGCTCATCGCGAGGTAGAGGCCGGAGGTCACGAGGCCGAGCACGATGAAGCGACCCGACTGGTTGGCGAGCATCTGGTACTGCTTGGTCAGCTCGACCACGGTGATGACCATCACGATCGACGAGTCCTTGAACAGGGCGATGAAGTCGTTCGTCGACGGCGCCAGCGACAGGCGCAGGGCCTGCGGCACGACGACGTGGCGCAGCATCTGGGCGGTGGTGAAGCCCAGCGCCATCGCCGCCTCGCGCTGGCCGCGCGGGATCGCCAGCAGGGCCCCGCGGTAGATCTCGGCCTCGTAGGCCGCGTAGTTGAGGGCGAGGCCGAGCACGCCGGCTTCGACCGCGCCCAGCTGCAGCCACGCGACGCTGCCGAGGCCGTAGTAGAGCAGCAGCATCTGCACCAGGATCGGCGTGCCGCGCAGCAGTTCGACGTAGACGACGGCGAGCCAGCGCAGCGGGCGCGGCCCGTGCAACCGCCACAGCGCCACCGCCATGCCGAGCAGCACGGCGAGAGCGAACGACACCACGGAGATGCCGAACGTGCGCAGTGCCCCTTCGCCGAGCAGCGCCATCGCCATGCGCCAGTCGAACGGGTCGCTGGCCCCCGTCGCAGCCTGGTTCGTGGGGCCGTCGGCGTAGGCGTTCGCCACCGCCGGGTCGCCGAGCTGTCGTTGCACATCGGTCCACAGCGACCAGCGGCGGTAGATTCGTTCGAGGCTGCCGTCGGTCAGCAACACGCCGATCGCCGCGTCGAGTGCCTGCTGCAGCTCCGGCTCGTTGCGACGCACGCCCAGGCAGTAGTGGAACGCGCCGAACGGCTCGCCTGTGTCGACCAGCTGCGGGAACATCGGCCGCAGCGCGCGCGCGATCGGCAGGTCCGCGAGCGATGCGGCGTTGCGGCCGTTCACCACGTCCTCGTAGGCGGTGACGTTGCTCTCGTAGACGACGACCTCGATGCCCGGCCGCGCCAGCAGCAGCTGGTGGCTCTGCGACTGGCCGAGCACGCCGACCCGTCTGCCGAGCAGGTCGTCGAGGCCGCGCACGCCGGTGATCGCCGGACCGACCGACAGCTGCTGCTGGAACACGTAGTACGGCCGCGAAAGGCGCACGAGGGCGGCCCGCGCCGGGGTCGCCTCGAAACCGTTCAACACGACGTCGCAATCGCCGCGATCGAGCACCTGCACCAGGCTCTCGTAGGGGACCTGCACCCGGCGGAACTGCACCCCGAGCACGCGCCCGAGCGCTTCTGCGAGGTCGACCTCGAAGCCCACTTCGCCGGCCGTCGGCCGCTTCGGATCGACGTAGACGAACGGCGCGCCGCCTTCGGCATCGGCCCCCCAACGCAGCTCTCCGGCGTCGCGATAGCGCTCCGGCAGGGACAGCTGGGCGAGCAGGTCCCCGGCCAGCAGCAGCAGGGCCGGCAGCAGCAGGGCTGGGCGCATCGCGCTCAATGCCGCTTCAGGCCGATCGCGAGCCCGGCCGTGAACAGTCCCGCGGCTGGCAGGCTGCCGGTCATGAAGGTCTGGAAGCTGCCCCACTCCTTCTCGACATTGCTGGCGAACCGGTCCCACAGCGAGTCCATCGCCTTCCAGTCGACTACGAGGATGTCGTAGTAGCAGAGCAGCATCGTCATCAGCAGCCAGAAGCCGAACGCGATCGCCGCAACCCGCAGCGCGGCACGCACGAAACTGCCGAGGCTGAAGCCGGCGACGAAACTGAAGCCGAGTCGGAACACGCCCTTCGCAGCCGGTTCGCCGGCAGCAGCCGACTTGTCGTCGGTGAGACCCGCCGACAGGCTGCTCAGACCACCACCACCGCCGTGCCCCGGGTGACCGGTGTGGGTGAGGCTCACCACGCCGGCCACGACCGCGGTGCCGACCGCGGCCGTCAGCGTCAGCTTCTTCCACCGGGGCATGTCACGAAGCCATTGGGACAGGCTTCGCTGCGGTAGCTCCTTCGGTGGTTGCTCGGGCGTGGTCATGCGCCGCACTATCGCCAATCGAGTCTGCTTCGCCAACCTCCAGGAGCGGCGCCCCGCCGCCGTGTCCCCGACTTTCTTCTTCGTGCGGATCGGGGCGCACGCGAAGATCGAGCGCTCTCGACCAATCCCCATGCGCACCATCCTCAATGCCGCCGTCGTCGCGGCTCTCTCCGTCGGTGTTCTCGCCCAGGACCAGACCGACAAGATCACTCTCTCCAACGGCAACGTCATCACGGGCCAGATCAAGGCCATGGCCGATGGCAAGGTGACGATCAACTCGCCGCTGCTCGGCGACGTGGTCGTTCCCATGAGCTCCATCAGCGACATGACGACCGCCACCCAGGTCGCCCTGAAGACGAAGAGCGAAGAGCTCTACAATCGCCGGGTGCTCGGCATGGAAGCCGGCAAGCTCAGGCTCGACGGCGACACCAGTCTGCCGATCGACAGCCTGGCGATGATCAATCCGCCGCCGAAGCCGGAGCCGACCTGGACGGGTTCGCTCAAGCTCAACGGTTTCTACTCGGAAGGCAACACGGACCGTCGTTCGGTCGGCCTGCTGTTCGATGCGAGCCGCCGTTCCGACGCCGACCGCATCTCGGTCGACGCGCAGTGGGACTACAGCGAGGACAAGGACCAGGCCACCCGCACTTGGACGCTCAACCAGCGGCGTGCCGGCGGTGGCATCAAGTACGACTACTTCCTCAGCAAGCGGGCCTACTTCCTCGCCACGTCGCGAGTGCTGGGTGACACGCTCGCCAACCTCGACCTGCGTTACACGGCCGGCGTCGGTATCGGCTACACGTGGCTCGAGAACGACACCACGACGTTCCTGACCGAAGTGGGTGCTTCGTACTTCAACGAGTCGTATCGCAACGCCGATCCGGACACCGATTACCTCGCGATCCGTGCGGCCTACTCGCTGGTCCACCAGTTCACGAAGGACACGCGGCTCGTGCACGGCGTCGAGGCGTTCCCGTCGACCGAGAGTGCCAGCGACCTCTACCTGCGCGCCCGAACCGAGATCTCGACCTCGCTGACGGAGAGCATGCTGGCGGCGCTGACGCACATCATCGACTACGACAACACGCCGGCGACCGGTTCGGAGCGCGTCGATTCGCGCTTCCTGCTGTCGATCGGCTGGAGCTTCTGAGCCAGCTCGCCCGCGGGGCGACCCGGCTCAGCGATTGCCGGGACGCCGCGACGCGGGACCCATCCACCACGAGACCGACGCAACCAGCCCCGCTGCGTCGTCTCCTTGCCAGCTCGCCCGCGTGAGCCACCCGCCAGACGGGCGGTGTGGCTCCGCCGCCACCGCGACGAAGTCCCCCTCGGTCAGTGCGGCGCGTTGGCCGGGTCGAGCAGGCGGCCCGAGCCCATGCGGTCGCGCGAGCTGGAGGCGAAGTTGCCGATCTGTGGCTGGAAGTCGATCCGGAACGTCGTGTCGTCGGTGAACGGGTTGTAGATCACGTTCAGCAGGATCGACCAGTCGTGGTCGTCGCGGCGCAGACCGAACGAGTAGGTGAGCCACTCGTCCAGTTCGATGTCGCGCTGGGCCAGGCCGAACAGGCCCCAGCGTTCGCGCAGCCTGGTGCCGGCACCGACCAGCACGGTGCCCTTGACCAGTTCGTCGGTCCGGTACTCGACCGACCAGTTGACGCCGAGCACCGGGCCGAACTGCAGTTCACTGTCGAACGTGCGCAGGCCGTTGCGCCAGTCGTGATCACCGTAGACCGCGAGGCTGAAGTTCTCGAACGCGCTCCAGCTGCCCGGCGGTCGCAGCAGCAGGTCGTAGTAGAGCAACCCGAGCCCGTCGTCGTCGGTGTCGTCCT
>Ga0075160_10001708_pt1 | contig 13326 bp, 12 predicted proteins | sample JI91814C2DNA_FD_70969 | JGI IMG/M metagenome (GOLD analysis project Ga0075160, IMG submission 70969) | Wastewater effluent complex algal communities from Wisconsin, to seasonally profile nutrient transformation and Carbon sequestration -... | ecosystem: Engineered > WWTP > Effluent > Algae... | reverse complement strand
GGTTTTGAGCACGACATTGTTTCTCTCGCTTGCGCCAATTGGGTTAGCTCCGGTGGGCAGTTAGTAAAGAACTAAAGCCCATTAGCCACACATCGCAGCAAAGCGTTGTTAGTCTTTATATATTCGAGCGTATAGAGAAAGCAAAAAAAGGAAGGAAATCTCTCACTGGCATTAGCAAATGGCTCTCTATTGAGAAACTTTGGAGTTTTTTTTACTAACGGCTAATGAAAAATGCAGAGTAATCGTTGACATTTTAGATAGAACAGTCTATTTCTAACGAAACGAGTTATATACAATATGAGAAAAAGAGAGATAAACGAATTAGTAGCATTTGGGACATGGGGATTATTATTTACAGGTTTCGCATTTTTGTTAGTTAAGGCAATAGATGCAGATGACCAAAGCGTTGTTTATGATTCCAATGGACGAGTTTTAGAAAATCTTAAATATAAAAATGCAGGTGGAAATCCAAGAGCTAGTAATGTGAAGGGCAGTGGAACGTTCAACTACCAAAGGTTTATCCAGGCTCAATATGAAGGCGACAAGATAGGCATTAAAATCAAAGGCATTGAATGTAAAATGTCAACTAACGTATTCCTATATAAATCTCTCGGATTACTTCCTCCGACTTTATCGAGAAAAGAATTCGAAAGAATATACACATATCTATTTAATTCCCAAAATTCCAGACTAAAAATTCCATCCACTTATAATATGGCTTTGCGAGGTTTTGAGGCAGCGGATATTACTGATAAGTCTATGATAAAAAAAGCAGGAGAAGCATTTCCTCAAATAAATTTTAGTTCTGATAAAAAGACTTTTCTTTCTTTTGCGAAACTTTTTCAAAATACTGATTATGCGAAGCAGACAGGGATGAACAATGTTAACCTCGAAATTAAACAGTATGAAAATAAAAAACAAGCTATTAACGATATACTCAAAGGTCATACAGTTTATTTTAGTGTTACGAACCAAGCCGGCTACGCAAAACATTATTTGCTCGCTTGTGATATTGAAATAATAAAAATACAACAAAAAAACAATACTTCTATCGACTATGTTGCATTTAAAAATATAGATGATCCGTATGATGATAACAGAAGAACAGAAATAGAGGCTTTGCTCGATTATAAAGACAAAAAAGACACGATTGGAAAAATGAAAGATTTTTGGACAATCAAAGTAGCTTAAATGAAAGTTTTCTTGCTATTTTATTTATTCATTTTATCTGCTCATCACGTTAGAAGTGATGATGCAGAGGACGAAGAAATTAGATATCTATTAAATAAGAAGAATACTGCTTCTGAAGAAGAAATACAAAATTATTATTTAAGTCAAATTAAGAATAGTGGAGAGATGGCTGAGTATAACATCAAGTATGTAAATAATAATAAACATAATATTCTCTATGTTAATAAGCATACGCCTCACTCACATTGGAAATGGAATCGTAAATTAGAGAACCGTTTTACAAATTTAATATATGTAAATTCAAAAATAAATGATTTAAAAGGAATAGAGCAACTGTATTTGTTAGAGTCTATTGACTTATCTTATAATCCTATTTCCAATATAGAACCAATTTCAAAATTAAAGCATTTAAAGAAGCTGAATCTGTCTTATACAAAAATTTCTAAATTGCAGCCGTTAAACAAGGTTAAAACTCTTGCAGTTTTGCATTTATATAGATCAAAAGTAAAAAACCTAGACGATCTAAATATTGAATTAAAAGAAATTTACATTGGTAGTAAAGTAGACGTTAAACAATATCATACGAAACATCCGAGAACAAAAATTATCAATGAATTAAATGTAACAGAAAGTAAAAAAAGCTCCTGTGATTAGCGCGCATTGGCTATGCCGTTTTGGACTTGACAGGGCGGCTCATGTGTATATTTTGACTCTTATGCTAATAATTATAACTGTTCTTTTCATTTCCATTTACGCGATAGACATATTTGTTCTATTTCTATTTAGCCTCCATACCTTGCTTATGGTAAATCTCTACCGTAAGAACAAGGCTTACTGTGAATCTGATCCTGCATTAGCTTTTAAAGTTACAGATCCGAATTTGCCTTTTGTCACTGTTCAATTGCCTATTTACAATGAGTTTTACGTTGTAGATCGCTTGATTGATGCTGCTGTTCGCCTTGATTACCCGGCTGATCGCATCGAAATTCAAGTTCTAGACGACTCTACAGACGAAACAGTCGAAAAAGCTCGCCGAATTGTAAACCAATACAAAGCACAAGGAATTAATATTTCTCATTTGCATAGAACCAACCGTGCCGGACACAAAGCAGGTGCTTTAGAAGCTGGTTTTGCAAAAGCAAAAGGTGAATTCGTCGCTATCTTCGATGCCGACTTCGTTCCTGAGCCTTCTTTCTTATTAAAAACGGTTCCTTATTTTAAAGACAAAGAAATCGGTATGGTGCAAGCTCGTTGGGGTCATATCAACCAGGACTATAACTTACTTACAAAAGCACAAAGCTACGGCATTGATGGTCACTTCATGATCGAACAAGTAGCTCGTAATGCTAGCAACCTTTGGATGAACTTCAATGGAACGGCTGGTATCTGGAGAAAAGCTTGCGTTGTTGATGCTGGTGGTTGGGAACATGATACATTAACAGAAGACTTTGATCTTTCTTACCGTGCCGAATTAAAAGGTTGGAAATTCCGTTATTTTAAAGACATCGTTTGTAAGGCTGAGATTCCTGCTATGATTTCTGCTTATAAATCACAACAATTCAGATGGTGTAAGGGAAGTATCCAAACTGCTGTCAAACTTTTACCTAGAATCTGGAATGCTGAATTGCCTTGGAGAATTAAATCCGAAGCGATTATTCATTTAATCAATTATTCCGTGCATCCACTCATGGTAATCAATATTCTATTTACCGCTCCTCTTCTTCTGATGGAATTTTGGTCTGGATTCAACTTGTTTGATTTACCGGTTGTGATTCTTTATGGAACAGCAGCATTTTTATCCATTGGTTCAATCGGTCCGATTATATTCTACATGTATTCGCAAAGAGAAATCTATCCAGATTGGAAGTCTAGAATCTTCTTTCTACCTGTGATGATTATGATTGGAACTGGTGTTGCTATTGTAAATACCCGCGCTTGGTTAGAGGCTCTTTTAGGAATTCAGTCTAGCTTTAAAAGAACTCCTAAGATGAGATTAGAAAACAACTCTGATAATATGAAAGAAAGGCTAAAATACTTTGTTCCATTTGACTTCTTGACCATTCTTGAATTCTTAATGGGTGTATATTGCCTCTTCTGTGTGTATATTTCTATCATAGTAGAGAAGCCGTTTATCATTGGATTCATGTTCATCTATTCACTTGGGTTTTTCTTTGTGTCAATCAACTCTATCAAAGAAGCTCTCTGGAGCGCAAAGCCCGAAATGGAAGAGAAGCCAGCAGTCAGCATCGAAATTGCTTGACAATGTACTAAACATTAAATTTACTGATTCAGGGTTGGGTTAAAGATTGCCACAGAGTCACTGAGGCACAGAGAGTCTTCTTTCTGAAAAATTTCCTTTGCCAAATCCTGAATTAATTTCTAATTATTTTAAACCGATAAAGGGACGAGTTAAATATGAGCGAGAAAGTCTATTGTGCCAATTGCATTAATTGTGTTGTAGTAAGAAATTTTGAAGCCGAGCAAGATAAATATATTCTTCGTGTAAAGTGCACAAAGAAGAAATGGTCAAAGCGCTCTGGCGAAGAAAAACTCTATAAATATTTTACTGTTGCAAGACGTATGCAAGCAGATTGCGAATTCTATGAAGAAATGGGTGAGATTCTCCCATACATCAAAAACCTAAAGAAAGAACTTCCAATTAAAGACGAAATTTACATGGTAAAATCTGCTTCTTAATTAAGCTCTTAAGGGAAGTTCTTCGTGGCAACTTACAAAACTTCTCAATTCTTTAAAATCAAAAGCTCAACTGACTTACGGGTTCCCGTGCCCTCTCTCAGTGAGCTTACTCTTCACAATGAATTCTATGGAAAAAAGCTATCAGTCGTAGGAGAGTATCCTAGACGCCTTAATATAGGCGATACAGTTTTTCAGGATGAGGCTATTAAGGTATTGTCCCCTGTAAATGGTATCGCTAATTACTTTCCAAGCACTTCAACAATCACCTTTACAATCGATGGAGAATTAAACTTTCGTCCTACTGAGTTTAATGGTGAATATGCGCTTGACTTACTAAAAGAAAAGATTATTTCTTCTGGCGTAGTATCATTAGACTTTCCCGGACAATCACTCGCATCTTTGTTTTCTTCCCTTATTCCCGATAGAGATTCATTTATCGTATTTGCACCTTTTACAAGGGAAAACTTAATCGATTATAAATCTAAAATTTTTGAAATCTATAAAAATGAATTAACCCGTCTTAAAAAAAATATTACCAATATTTTTCCCAATGTAAACACAATTGATTTTCTTACTGAGAAGAAGATTAATTACCGTTATCCGGAAGGTAGTCCAAGATATTTTTTGCATAAATATGTTGGAGTAGACATTGTTAAAGATTTTCCCAAAGAAAGATTTTTATACTTAGGACCCGAAACAATTTACCATTTGATTCGAGCCTTGTATTTTAATATTCCATTTCACGAACGTTATGTGTCAGTAAATATCATCAATCAGAGTGGAACATTAGAAGGAGAGACAAAGGCTTTCCTTTTACGCAATGGTTTAAATCTTTCAGACTTTCTAAATAGTTTCCAGTCGAAGTATAAATACTTTACCGTAAATTCTTTCTATGATAAACAACCTGTTTATGAAATAGGAACGGAATTTATCTTTGATATATACAGGCATCATTCTGTCATTATATGTGATCGAATTCATTTTGAAAAAACAGAAAAGCATTGCACGGATTGTAATGACTGTTCTTATTATTGTCCTGTGAATGCAAATCCAAGAGGTATTTTAGAAAAAGACAAATCAGCATTTAACTCTAGCGTTTGTCTCGAGTGTGGTATATGCTCTTTGCTTTGTCCTTCTCATATCGATCTCTCTACTAGAATAAATGAAATCAAACAGGGAGCTAGTTTTGTCATCGCATAGTATATTATTAACCAACCGAGGCTTTAAAGTTTTTTCCAGTGATTTTTTTGTGGATGCTCTGTCGTTTATTAGTTTATTTACAATCGCTGTATTTACTGTTTTCCAAAATCTTTCATTCCTTTTCTATTTCTTATTCGCTTACGTTGCGGCTGCTTTGTTTTACCTCTATTACAAATTAAACGTTGGTTATATTTACTATCTAAGTTTTTTTTATCAATTGACTCTTTATCTTTTGATTACTCCGATTGGTTTTCTAAATTGGTTTACGATTTCCTTTAGCCTAGTTGTGTATTTCGTTTTTTCATTGAGAGGAAATGTATTTTATAAATTTCGATTTCCGCCCGGACTTTTTCTGTCTCTACTTTCCGTTGCGCTTGGACTTATACTTGGAAGAATGAATATCATTAATTTAAATGTCTTTGCGGCTACTTCAGAAATGCCCTTTTCTTTTTTTCCAATCGTAACTGGTATGTATATGAATCCATTTATTTCTTTTGGAAATTCCTTTGCTCCAACTTTTTTTTCTATCCTAGAAAGTCTTGATTTATATCTTCTAATGCTTGTAGGTTTTTTATTTTTACGTCAGGAGAATTTTATTCTAGATGTAATTCTCATTTCTGTGATGGCATTTATTTTTAGCTATTTCTATAGATATGATTTACTCATCTGCAAAAATAAAATTATTAACTTTACCAGTTTATGGTATATTCTATTTTCTGCCCCCGGGAGAAGTCATCATCTGTCATCTTTCCTATCTTTAATCGTCGCACTCGGCACTCTTGTTACAAGCTGGTTCTTGATACAAGCAAATTTAGTTTTTCCTCCTATTCTTTTTATCATAATTTTCTTTATTTTATATGGGATTATTTTTTATTTAGTGACAGAAAGCATTTTGGCGAAAAACTTACTCTATAGATACATTGTAAGAAAATGAATCATCTCTTAGAACTTATCACTCCGAATAATATCATCTATGATTTGAAGGCAAAAGATAAAGAAAGCGTGATTTCTATTCTAGTAGAGCACGGTGTTCAAATCGGAAGCATTACTGAAGCTGCAAGCGCTGAAATTATCAATTCCCTTCTTAATCGAGAAAAATCTATGTCAACAGGAATTGGCAGTGGCGTTGCTATTCCTCATTGCTCAGTAAGCCTTGTAGAAGAATTGAAAGTTGTCATTGGTCTATCCAAAGAAGGAATTGCATTCGATGCAATAGACAAAATGCCTGTTCATATTTTCATTTTGCTCATTGTCCCCAAAAATAAATTCCAAGAGCATATAAAAACGTTAGCGCTCATAGCCAAAACGTTAAATCTAAAAGAAGAGCGCAATAAGATGATATACTCCAACAACTATGAAGACATATTAGAAGCTTTCTCTAGCTAGGATTATTTTTCTTTGGTTCGTGAAATTTACCATTTTGTTATCTTTATACTTTGTTTGTCAGTATTCATTTCAGGCATAACAACTATTCGTGCAAAGGACAAGAGTTTCCTTTACGCAGAATCAAGTCTTGATACAAGCGACATACAAGAGTTAGCCAAAGATTCTTCTTACTCCAAATCATTTCTTGATTCAATGAAATCTCTTTTTTTTTTAGACTTCGGAAAAACAGAATCCGGAGAAAACGTTAGTTCTCATATCGGTAAGAAAATATTTCCGACTCTGCAATTGTCTATCTTTGCAATTCTATTTGGCTCAATTACTTCGATCTCTGCTGCCCTTTTCTGTGTATACTTAGAGATTCAAATTCTAGAAAACTCTCTTCTTTTTCTTTCGAGGCTAATACTATCTACCCCCATTTTTGTTGTATCTATTCTACTCTTTCTGTTTTTCTTTTTGTATTTAGGAATACTACCTCCCGGCGGCTATGAAGCGGGTAATATACTTTATCTGATCCTACCCGGAATTGCTCTCGGTTCAAGAGTCTTCGCAAGAATCTTTTATATAAGCCTAGATGAAGGAAAAAAAGAAAAGGATTCAGATTACTTTTTCTTTCTACAAACTCGCGGATTCAGTCGTGCTCGAATTGTATTCTATTATATCTTTCGAAAAATTTTTCCTTTGATTCTAATCTTTATACTAATAGATTTTAGTTCTCTTCTATCGGGTTCCATTCTTGTCGAAGAGATTTTCTTTTTCCCCGGTATCGGCAAATCATTATACTATGCAGTGAAAAGCCTGGACGAAAATCTTCTACGTGCACTTTTGTTCTATTCTGGAATTGTTTTTTATATCCTTACACGAACTGCAAAAAAATTACAGTTCAAATTGTCGATGGAGTAAGATGGTATTGGTAGCTTTCAACTTTCTATTCATTCTATCTATTATCATTGGCTTAGTCTTCTTTGAAGCACCGGTAAATGTAGATTTGCTTCAATCAAGTGAGAAAGCATTTCAATCATGGAAACATCCACTTGGCTGTGATAGACTCGGTAGAGATATATATGCATTATACGCATTTGGAACCTTTACGACTTTTTTAATTTCTATTCCTGCTCGCGGGATAACTTTATTTTTCTCTGTCTGCATTTCCTTTCTGTCGTATGCATCAAACAAGTATATTAATTTCATCATTGATTCTTTTGCTTCTGTATTTTTATCTCTTCCTTCTTTCTTAGTGGCCATTATTGTATTGTATTCGCTTGGCTCAGAACTATTTGTATTCTATCTTGCAATCGTAATTTCAGATTGGGCTTTTGCCTATGAATCTATTCAGGGAAAAATAAGAGAAGTAAAAGAAAGTGGATTTGTAGTTGCAGCAAAGACTATGGGGGCAAATCAGTATTATTTGTTTCAAAAACATATTTTCCCTGAAATATTTTCTATGCTTTTTATTTTATTTGTAACAGGAATTCCAAGTGTTATTATGACAGTTGCTATTTTCAGTTATATGGGAATTGACTTTGGAACAGATTTTTTAGGACCCGGACTAGGAGAGCAGATTGCTTTTTCTAAAGATTATTTTTTAGTTTCGCCAATTTCACTCTTTACTCCTATACTCGGAATATTATTTTTAGTTTTGTCTTTAGGAAAAAAGAAATGAGGATTACCCACCGATGAACACCGATAAAAAAACTGTAAAAAGCCTACTCCTCTTTTTTCTATTTTCCCTTTCTATTTTTGGGATTGATGAATACTTTCAATTTCCAGAGCAATCTTTACCGGAAAAAATAGAATATGAAAAATCTAGAAAGCTTTGCCTGTTTCCTTTTAGAAGCAAAGTAGAAAACGAAAAATTTCAGTATTTAGCAAATGGAATTCCATCAGTAATCATTTCCAATCTAAATGGATTCAAATACGTTTATGATGCAGATGTTTTGGAAACCGTTATATACCATGCATTCGGAGATCAGTCAAAGGAACAACCCGCTAAAAGGGGTAAACCAGTATTAAACCGTAAAACTCTGAATGAATTAAACTCAGGGGCTAAGGATGTTTTGCCTGAAAAAGATCCAAGATATATAAAGTTAGATGTTGCCTTGATTCCAATGGAGACAGCACCACTCCTAGAATCAAATCTTGAAATCGGCAGAAAGAATAAATGTTTCTATGTTATAACAGGGGAATACATTACGACAGAAAGCGATTCTCTTACTATCAATATAGAATTTACAAATAGAAAGAACGGGAAAGTAGAAAAGATTTCGGAGGTAACATCGCTTCGCCGCGCCTATCAAGAAATGAATTCTTTAGGATTTAAAATTAAGAAAATGCTATTCAATAAAGAAATGGCTACCATTCAAATTGACACTGGCGAAGAAGTAGACGGACTTGTTTTCATTGACGGGCATTATGCAGGAAAGACACCTCTCGACAAATCAGATGTAGCCGCAGGACAACATGCGATTACAATTACAAAAGAAGGATTTGAAACTTTAAATAGAGTTGTGAATCTAAAAAAAGATTCTGTATCTAAATATGCCTTCGCCTTAAAAAAACTAGAAAAGAAAGGAACAATCTCTGTAAAAACAAACCCAGAAGGTGCAAGCGTCTACTTAGGAATAACCTACCTTGGAGAAAGTCCACTGACTAATATTGTTGTGCCGCTAGGTCAAAATAGAATTCGAATCGAGAAAGAAGATCATGTAGACTATTATGCAGGCGTTGAAATTGAACAGGGAAAACCTGTTACAGTAAATGCAAAATTAAAACAAGGCAAGACCGAGGATTATTACAAAAACCGCTTGAAGGTTTTCTTAGATTATACCTATTTTGACTTTTCCCAATACTCAGTCTACTCGGTGGCTTTGTTCTATGCGAGCTTTCAATACTGGAATTATAGAATTAATGTGCATAGAGATACGATTCGTGGAGATCCCTGGCAGGGTGGAGTCGTAGGATCACTTACTCTTTTTACTACATATCAAAATTATTTTTCAGGAACGGATACTAGTTCTCTTTCGAATCTATTTATATTCTATTCATATCAAAAGAGTATAGTAGATTCCAATGAACAAAAAGTGACTGAGTTTCGTAATTATAGAAATATAAGTGCAGGCGCTGCCTTGTCTATGCTTGTCATGGCCGGTGTATTTTATTATTTAGGTGTGGATAATGACGCATTTGAATTTGCCTTTATTCCACCAGTGTTTAACAATACTAGTAATGGAATCTCTCAACCGAGTGTTGAGTCCTATGCAAAATTTAATTTTCGATTTTGAATTGCATTTTTTCCCTATGTTAAAAACTGTAAATCTGTTCTAAGTCAGAACTAACGTCCACAAGGGAGAGACACTTTGCGTAACAAATTTTTATTATTACTATTCGTCCCATCTTTACTCTTTGCTCAAATGAGTAATCCACAACCGGAATCATCGAATCCTCCGGTGACAAATTCAGATGCATCAACAAATTCCAAATATAGCATCGAGTATTTTAGTTTTAAAGATTTATCAGGTGATCTTTATGCTTTATCTATCGTCAGTGATAAACCTGACGAATTGATAGATGAATTGAATGGCAAAAAAGAAAAAAAACTTAGAATTCAAATTGGGGAAGTTAAAACGGATATTCTACTTGATTCTGCAAAAAAAGACAGTGATAATCCGAATGTTATTAACTTTTTAGTTGCTGCTTATTATAAAATTGAAGCGGGAAAAAGACAGATTAAACTCTTCTCAAGGTTTCCCAATACAAATGAAGTTCTTGAGTCAACTCTTGATTTTGAAGTCCCAGTTGTAAACGATCAACCCGGCAAACAACCGTATATCGAAAAAATCAGTCCAGAAGGTGGAACACGAGGGGATACTATCACATTATCCGGTAATAATTTCGGAACAGATATCGATGATATTTCCATTAGCATCCTTGAATTGACCACCAATGAAAAAGGAGAGGATTTATTCGTTGAGATAGATGAGAAAAGACCATTTTTTCTATCTCCCATTATCAATGAAGCACAGGATTTACGATTTAACATTCCATTGAGAAAAGACTTAATGAAAAATGGACAGCTTAGAAAAACGCTCAAGATTAAAGTATTTGTTTCAGGTAGACCTTCCAATTATGTAAATATCACGCTACTTCCTCCTTCTTGGAAAATTTATGCCGCCTTGATCGGGCTAGTCATTATTATCCTATTTTTAATTTCTCTTTACATGATACTTAGAGGATTAATCAAAAAACACCAAGAATCAGATATGAAAAGTCGAGGTGGAGTAAAACGTCCTTCTATTGTCTACTTCTTTGAGTTAATGCTAACAGATCGAGCAACAAATACTTATAGCCTCTCTAAATTTCAGGCTTTTGTTTGGACAATAGCGGCTATCGGTAGTTATGCGTATGTAATTATTAGCCAGGGACTACTCCTTCGAAATGGAAAGATTCCAGACTTTAATCCAACTCTTGTAGTCTTAATGTCTATCAGTTATGGAGGATTGATTGCGGCTAACGGGCTAGGAGCCAAAAAACCAAAGAATGAAATTAAAGCAAAACCTCCAGAACTGAGCAATCTATTCTGTGAAGGGGGTAATGTAGATTTATCGCGATTGCAATTATTTGGATTTACCATTGTATCGATTGGAGCTTATATATACAACCTCGCTCTCGGAAATCCATTACAAGGACTCCCAGATATACCTCCTACACTTCTTGGTCTAATGGGTGTTAGCCAAACAGGTTACTTGGGAAGCAAGGCAATTGGAAAAGATACTGTCATAAACGCAATTACTCCAAACCATATTGAAGTAAACCAAGATAATGTTATGATCTCGATTTTAGGTTCCGGGTTTGTCCAAGGAACGAAAATCATGATAGAAGGATTTAGCAGTCCAATTGCAGCAGAGTGCAAGTCTGCATCAGAATTAACATTTATTATGCCAAAGTTTGATACGGTAGGAAAGCACTCCATTACATTGCTTCCTCCTTCAGGAGTTCCTCTGCAATCAAGCGAAGATATAGAAATTGCGGAAGTGGGACAAGGTGGATACGTTGCTCCGAAAGAAGAGTCTGTTGATGCGACTGATTCAAAAATACCAGTTGTTGAGAATTTAGAAAGTCAAGATAGTGCGGAAGAGAGTAAATCGTAAAGGATAAAGGAGAGTTTTTAGATATGGAATCTTTGAGCAAGATTCCATATCTAATTTTGGAAAAGTAATTTTTTAAGATTCTGTGTCAGATAAAGCTACAATTGCTTGCGCCCATTTCACATATTTAAGTTCAGCTAGGTCTCTTACTGTTTTAACATTGAATGCTTTTTGCAAGAGTTCAGCATCCCCTTCACTTACACCTTTAAGAGCATCTACAGGTGAATCTGCGATTTCCTTTAATGACTTTGTTGCAAACGCTTTATCTACTGCTTTATCTATATTCATTTTTTAATTTCCTTTAGTTTGAAGTATTTAGTGTCAGAATTGATTCCAACAAATATTACAAGTAACTTTATTCTTACTATTTTGTATATAATTATTATGACATATGTGCTTACAAACTGATAAAATTATTTTTTAAAACTACTTCGCATTAACCGCAATAGTCTATTAAACTTTCGCCTAACACAAATAAACTCACCAAATTTAGTAGAGGCAAAGATTATTTTGCTTATATTCTAATTTTCATTTAATAAATACTTAACTGTTTTTTAATGGGTTTAGTTATGAAAATTTTATAAAAGTATTTTGAATTTCTTTCTCAATTAAATTTTATAATCAAAGGAATAAAAATGGCTCATTTAACAATCAATCGTGCAGACGGTTCATCCAGAAAAGTTCATGGCTACAAGGCCGCAAAGCCGAAAGCAGGAACCAAGCAGTATGCAGCAAGCAGCAGTGCTCCAAGTAAACTACCTCCCAAAGTCGATCTTCGAAAGTATATGACTAAAGTAGAAGATCAAAGTGAGATTGGGAGTTGTGTGGCAAATGCAGTAGCCGGTGCTTATGAATATTTAGTAAAAAAACACAAAGGCACAGACAGTTACGATGTAAGCAGACTTTTCATTTATTACAATGCAAGGGAATTAGATGGAACAGCAGATGAAGATGCGGGATGTGTGATTACATCTGCGATAGAAAGCCTAAAAGAAAAAGGTGCCTGTTCAGAAAAAACTTGGCCTTACGAAATTGACAAATATAGCGAACAACCTCCAGAAGAAGCTTACGAAGAAGCAGCAAATTTCGTAGTAGAAGATATGCAATTAGTTCCAGTCAGTTTAGATGCATGGAAACAAGCACTCGCAGAAGGACATCCAATTATATTTGGATTAAGTCTGTTTAACTCATTTGATGCTCAGCGCAAACCGGGATTAGTCCCTGCTCCTACTCCATCAGAAGTATCAAGAGAATCACATAGCGGACACGCGATGTTATGCGTTGGCTACTCAGATCCTGATAAAGTTTTTATAGTAAGAAATTCTTGGGGGGAAGATTGGGGTGACAACGGATATTGCTATATTCCGTATGATTATTTAGTGAATCCAAAATACAATGACGGAGATAGTTGGATTATTAAACAGCTTACTAATTTCGAAGTTGATGAATCTACTTGGGGCGATGATTCTTCCATTACAGGTGATTATGATTCTGAGCTTGCAGATATGAGTGAAGAAGATTATCAAGAAATGCTAGATGCTATGGGCGATTATTCGCTAGAGTTTAGACTTGGACTAATCATATTAGCCGCTGCTGGATCCGATGGAGACGTTAGCGAAGAAGAATACGATGAAATCTCTACCTATATGCAAACCACTCTTGAGAAACTTGGTGTAGATATGTCAGCAAAAGCAATTCTAAAAAATTGTGC
>Ga0075160_10001706_pt1 | contig 13330 bp, 14 predicted proteins | sample JI91814C2DNA_FD_70969 | JGI IMG/M metagenome (GOLD analysis project Ga0075160, IMG submission 70969) | Wastewater effluent complex algal communities from Wisconsin, to seasonally profile nutrient transformation and Carbon sequestration -... | ecosystem: Engineered > WWTP > Effluent > Algae... | reverse complement strand
GAATAATAGCTTATCAATTCCTACCAAAAAAACCTTCAATTAAATTCGATAGACTGGAAACCAATCAATTAGCATTGTATTAATAATCGAACTCAGGTTATAAAGAATTGATTTTTCTTGCCCCACACAAACATTCCCCACCAAAAACAGCAGCGGAATGATTACTAATTTTTTTAATTGTAAAATTGTTTTCATATTCAAAAAATTTATTTCCTCACAAACCTCTTACAAAAAACTCAAATCAAAAAATTACCGTGCACGAAACAGCAAAAAACGTGCATGAAACGACTAAATGAAATAAAATATATGTAATGAGTTGGAGTAGAAAAACAGTTACTAAAATAGATGCCTATAAAAGTCAGTTTCGATCTTTAGCTATTATGGGTGTTCGTCAGTGTGGTAAAACAACCATCTGTAAAGAAATTTTTAAAGATTTGAATTATCTTAATTTTGAAAATCTAACTACAGCACAATATGCAACAGAAGATCCAAAACAATTTTTAATTCAAAACCAAAACGGAGCAGTTTTTGACGAAATTCAAAGAGTACCTCATCTTTTTAATTATCTTCAAGAATTATTAGACAATCAAACCGAACGTGGTAAATTTGTTTTAACAGGTAGCAGCAATTTTTTACTCAATCAAAACATCAATCAAAGTTTGGCGGGAAGAATTGGTTTTATTGAAATGTATCTTTTTAGTTATTATGAAATAGTGGGTGCTGCATCCTTTGCTGTTTGGGAGCATATTCAAAAAGGGAGTTATCCAGAAGTTTGGGTGAATCATTTGAATCCTTCGTATTTTTATTCCAATTATATCCAAAGTGTTATTGAAAGAGATATTAGACAATTAGTAAATTTAAAAAATTTGAATTTGTTTCAGCAATTTGTGAAATATTTAGTATCGCTTATAGGTCAAGAACTTAATTTTACCAAAATTTCAAACGAACTAAATGTTGATGTAAAAACAGTTCAAGCTTGGATTAGCTATTTACAAGTAGCGGGATTTATCTATTTATTGCCACCCTATTATGCTAATTTTGGGAAAAGAGCGGTCAAAAGGCCTAAACTTTATTTTATAGATTGTGGTATTTTTTGTGCTTTACTAGGAATTGATACTGTGGCTCAATTAGAAAACCATCCTTTAAAAGGCAATTTATTTGAAAATTTTTGTGTTACAAATATCGTAAAAGAAAATAGTTTTAATACTTCAAAATCTAATCTATATTATTGGAGAAGTAGCAATGGTGTTGAAGTAGATTTAATTATCGAAAAAGGAATGTCATTGCTTTTAGTAGAAATCAAATCGCGAAGTACTTTTAATTCAAAATGGTTTAAAAATATGGATGCCTGGAACAATTATGCTAAAAAAAACTATACATCAGCTATTATTTATTCAGGCAATGAAGAGTTGATTTTTTCCAACAATAAAAATGGAATTCCTTATTCAAAAATGGAGACTCTTTTTAACTTGATTTAATCAAAAAGTTGTTTTTATGCAAATATGGAATTGAATACTCTATTTTCCTATAACTCCAAAATTTTGTGTTTTAACAAAAATTAATTCTTAAATTTTACCATTTTAAACTCTAAAAAACTAAACCTTTTTGGATTGTAATCCAAAATAATCCTAACTTTTTTGGATTCAATTCCAAAAAAGTTGTATTTTTGATAAAAAAATAAAATGATATTTAGAAATTTAGAAAAAATAATTGGCGATAACTTATTTAAAAACAAAGTTATAGTATTATTAGGAGCAAGACAAACAGGTAAAACCACTATGCTTAAAAAAATTTTAAAACAAAACAATGATGGATTATGGCTTAATGGTGATGAATATGACATTCAAGAACGTTTTAAAAACGCAACATCTACACAGTTAAAAGCACTAGTTGGCAATCATAAATTGCTAATAATTGATGAAGCACAAAGACTTGAAAATATAGGTTTGGGACTTAAAATACTGCATGATACTTATCCTGAAATTCAAATTATTGCTACAGGTTCATCGGCGTTTGAATTGCAAAATAAAACAAATGAGCCTTTAACTGGTAGAAAGTTTGAATATCTTATGTTTCCACTTTCTTTTCAAGAAATGGCAAATCAACATTCTGTATTAATAGAAAAAAGGCATTTAAACACCCGATTAGTATTTGGAAGTTATCCAGAAGTTATAAATAATGAAGGAAATGAAATAGAGGTTTTAAAACTATTAGCAGATAGTTATTTATTTAAAGATATTTTAATGCTTGAAACTATAAAAAAACCAGAAAAATTAATTAAATTATTACAAGCTTTAGCATTCCAAATTGGATCAGAAGTTTCATATAATGAAATTGGAAATTTAATAGGTTTAGATAGCAAAACCATTGAAAGCTATATCAATTTATTGGAAAAAGCATTTATTATTTTTAAACTCAACTCCTTTAATAGAAATTTAAGAAATGAATTAAAATTATCTAAAAAAATCTATTTTTATGATAATGGCATTCGTAATGCATTAATCTCTAATTTTCAAATTGTTGAAAATAGGCAAGACAATGGTGCATTGTTTGAAAATTATATGATATCGGAAAGAATGAAATATAATGCCTATAATAAACAGTATGCCAATTGCTATTTTTGGCGTACAAAAAACCAACAAGAAATAGATTATATAGAAGAAAAAGATGGAAAATTGTATGCTTTTGAATTCAAATGGAATAGCCATAAAAAAGCAACAATTACTAAAACGTTCACAAACGCTTATCTTAATTCAGTAACAAAAATTATCACTCCAGAAAATTATGAAAGTTTTTTGAGTTGAATAATGATACACAAAAAAACTAAGGAATTGAACTCTCTATTTGCATAAAAATAGACACGAAACCGCCAAAAACGTGCATGAAACGGAAATTGTTTAAAAAATAAATAGTTTAATAGTCTAAATTTGTAACATGAAAAAATGGTTTTTACTTTTTTTAGTTTTTCAACTTCAAGCACAAAACGTTCCTTTGGGCGAAACGAATGCTTTGGTGTATAGCAACTATCGTTTTGGAATTAACACCGCTAATGCTTTTAGGGTTTTTCAAAAAAAAGATGGTAGTGTAATTACTGGAACGCATTTTCACAATTTTTTCCATTTTACCAATACTAAAATTCATAACTTAAATCATTATTTTGAACATGATGATTTTCTTTATGACTATTTTGAACATAAAGATTTAGAAATTTTTTGTACCACCAAAGCCTTCGTAATTGTAAAAAACAAAAAACGTATTCATCGATTATCAACCCTAAAAGGGAGTGAAGGATATGGTATTTTTTTTTTAAAACCCCACAAAAAATGAACTCATTGCAAAAATTGAAAACAAACTATTAAATAAAGCACAATTACTGCAACTAAATTTAAAAAATTTCACCTTTAAAAAACTATTAGATTATGATGATAGAACTTTTGATATATCCTTTTTAGAAAATGGTAAAATATATTTCCATAAACACAATTATTTAAGGTTTTTTGAATTAAAAAATCAAAAACTTGTTGAAGTTGCTAACTATCCAGAACTTCCTTATGCTGATTTTATTTTCCAGAGAAGTCTAAACAATTTTTATTGGTATGATATTACTAAAGAATCACTTTTAAAATATGAAAATAGTAAAAAAGTCGCCAAAATTAAATTGGATAATAATTTTAAATGTGTAGATTTTGACCATATAAACACTTATATTAATTATTATAATAATAGCTATAATATTCTAAAGAAAATCAGTAATAATCAATTATATAACATAGCAACAAGTTCTAAAATCGACAAAATTGTACATACTACTCACAATCTAAATTCTAATACCATTTATGTTACAACACAAACTGATTTTGCACAGTTATTTCCACACATTAAACAATATCCTAAACTGTTTTACAACTCCAATTCTAATAATGTTTTTTCGTTGCAACAACATCAAAACGGTACTATTTATGCGGGAAGTTACACTTCTGGTTTAGCTACTTTTAACTCAAATGGTTTTCTTAAAAACACGGTAAAAGACCTTCAGTTTATGAATAGTGGCATTGCTCTTCAAAACCATGTATTACTATTAGGAGAAAGGTTAAAAGGAATTATTGCATTTGAAACTCCATCCAAACATTGGACTATTACAGACAAGGTTACTGGTTTTTATTTGAATCAAGCTAAAGACAAAACTCTTTATTTTGGAACAGCAACCGAAGGATTGTGGTACTACAAAAATCCAAAAATAGCATTTGGAAAAAAACTACAATGGAAAAAAGTGGGTGCAAAAGACGGTATCCGTCTCAATAATATTTTAACCATTTCTGAAGATAAATTTGGCAATATTTGGTGCGCACAAAAAGGAATTGCCGTTTATAATCCTAAAACAAAGAAAGCTATTACTTGGCATAACAACGATAATCCAAACTATTTTGGAGCCATGTGCAGTTTAAAAGATAAAAACGAAACGCTTTGGTTTGGAAATTTTAAAGGAGAATTGGTCTATTATGATGGAAAACATGCAACGGATTTTGATTTTAAAAACTTTAAAATAATTAACCATCCTTTCTTTGAAAATGGAAAGAAAATTACATTTTTGCATCAATGGAACGATTATTTGATTGTAGGCGCCAATGATAAAATTTTACTTTTTGATTTAAAAAAATGGTATGCCAATAAAAGCGTTTCTGTTCGTTATCTCAATGCTTATGAAACGAATTTATCAACACCAACAGAGCAAAACACTATTTTGACAGATAATCGAGATCAATCGGTTTGGTTTTCCACTTCGGATAATGTCTATCAATGGGATATAAAAAAATGGTTGACACTTCCAACATTTAAAGTAGTTCCAAAAATTCATCTTCAAATAGATTCTTTAAAAAATGAATTTTCAACTAAAGATAACATCAAGCTAAAACCGATTGAAAACAATTTTAAAATAGAAATTTCATATCAAACCAAAGACAATTTACCTAGATATTGCAACGGATTTTTGTCCAAAAAAGGAGAAAAACCAGTTTTTGACGCACCTAGTTTACAACATGAATTTAATTTTTCAAATGTAGCTTCCGGCGAATATGTATTTTATGTTCGGATTTGTCAGCAAGATGGTAGTTTTGATGTTTTTGAATATCCATTTTGTGTTGATAGTTTTATTTGGCAAAAATGGTGGTTTTGGCTTTTTATGTCATTATTTCCTATTGGATTTATTATTTATTATTTTCAAAAAAGAAATGAAATAGAAAAACAAAAAAAGAAACTTTCACAACTCAATTTATCCAGTTTGAGCAATCAGTTTCGCCCACATTTTATGCTCAATGCTTTAAATAGTATTGGTTCGCAAATGAGAGACAAACCCCATGCTGAAAAAGTTATTAGTCGCTTGGGCGAAAGTATTAATATATTGTACAATTTTACACAAAAAAATAAATTTACGCTTCCGTTTAATGAAGAATGGAAATTGGTAGAAAACAGCATCGATATTCAAAAATTATTATTTATCACCAATTTGAATTTTATTTTAAACAACAAAAATTGCATTTCAAACGATTATAAAATTCCTGTGGGATTATTGCAAATTCCAGTTGAAAATGCTTTGCTTCACGGATTGCGAAATAAAACAGATGGCAATTGTGCTTTGAAAATTGACTTTGATGAAGATGAAAATGATTATTATATTTCTATTTCAGACAATGGCGTGGGAAGAGAAAAAGCAGCACAAATCAATAATTTCAAGAAAAACGGAAATGGATTAAAAACTATTTTTGAAATGATAGAAATCATCAATCAACATCAAAAAAATGCTATTGTTTTTGAAATTATTGATCTTGAAAAAACAACAGGAACTTTGGTAAAAATTAAATTGAACAAAAACATAGATTATGACAAAATTAAATTATAATTATGTAGTTATCGAAGACGATCTTAATGTTTGTGAAGGTGTAAAAATAAGAATGAATGACTTTTTGAACTGGCAATGTTTGGGATTAATTCCAGCATTTGATACAGCCTTAAAAACCATTCAAGAACAAAAACCACAATTGTTATTTCTAGATTATTCCATACTTGGTGGAAATACATTTAGTTTGCTGGAACAAATAAAAACCATTGAAAACTATCATCCTTTTATTATTTACTTCACAGCTTATGGTAGCGACAACACTTTTATTTCTGAAGATGCCATCAATAAATATAGCGTTAATAAATTTTTAAATAAGCCCATTTGGGAAAAACTAACTGAAAATTTAGAAAGCTTTATCAATGAAGCAGAAACATGGATAAATGCCAATAATAACAATGAATTATGGCTAGTTACTTCAGACAAAATCAAAATTAAAATTGAACCACATACTATCCTATGTATCAATCAACCCGAAAACAATCCAAGATATAAAACCATACGAACAGCTGATGCTAAAATTTTTGACATAAAAGCAAGTTGGGAAGATTGTGAAAGAATTGCAAAAGAATATGCCATTAATTATTGTTATTCCAAATCTAGGGATACCATTATAAATAAAAAATATATTACCAAAATTCAGAAACCCTATATTTGGTTGAATGATTATTTAAAAATTACAGTTACAAGAGAACGATGGAAGGATTTAGAGGATAGTATCAAAAATATCAAAACTTAACTTCCAATTTTTCAGAAACCAATTTTTCATTTTGGTAATATTCAAAAAACCAACCAAAGCTATTTTTTAATAAAACGCCTTGTATTGTGTCTTTTTTTGCGATAAAAATATTTAATGAATTGGTTTTATAAAGCACCAAAATCATTTCAGGTTTAGAATTTACTAATTTATATCCTGTTGGAGTGGGTATTGCAAAAAGAAGCTTTTCATTTGGTAAAATTTCAGCTATTTCTCCCACTTTTTCGGATACAATTTCTGGAGTTAATTTTACTTCATCTGTAATTGAAGTAAACGAATCGCTACTTACTTTTGATGATTTAAAATTCAATTTACCTGACATAGAAGCCAATGCTTCTCTGAAAACTAAAGTATAAGCCGTTTTCAAGTCTTTTTCTCTACTTGTTACTTGATTGCTTGTAAAAATAACTTTATTATAACAATCTTTAATTTCAAAATTGATTTTTGTTACAAAAAGTGAGTTGTTTTCAATTACATTTGCATAGATTGCTAAACAACGATTTTCTGCCAATTCTTTTGGAAATGAATCGCCTTCATAAAAAACCAGAAATGCTTCTTTTTCAAAAAAAGACTTTGTTATGGAATTCAAGTTATATTTATTTTCTTCTTTAAAGAAATTAAACTTTTTAGGTACTACAACATATTTGTAATTTACTTGTGAAAACAAAACTGCATTCCAAAATAATATAAATAATAACGCTATTTTTTTCATGACTTATAATATATTTTTTAATTCTAACAAATGATTTACTTGAAATACAGGATTTTCTAATTTACTATTTTGTTCGTTGAAAAAAACTGCTTCTATGCCAGCTTCTTGAGCTCCTATGATATCGGCTTCGTAACTATCACCTATCATTAGACTTTCTTCTGTTGAAGCGTTTGCCAAAGATAAGGCAAAATCAAATATGTTTTTATGTGGTTTTTTAACACCAGCCATTTCTGAATTGGTAATGGTTTCAAAGTAATGTTCGATATTTGAATTTTTCATTTTTTTAGTTTGAACCGAAGCAAATCCATTAGTAATTATATGCAGTTGATATTTCGGTTTTAAATAATCTAACAACTCAATTGCGCCATCAAACAAATGATTATATTCGGGTAAAAAATTAATATAATCTTCAGAAAGTTGGTGAATAATTGCATCAGAAACTTCAAATTTTAAAGCATCAAAAACATCTTTTAGACGATAATAACGCAAATCTTCATGCGAAATTTTATTTACTTGGTATAATTTCCAATAATGCTGATTTCTTGGAATATAAATATTCAAAAAATCGGGTAATGAAATTTCAAAACCTTGATTTTTAAAAATGGCATCAAAAGCATGAGCAGAATTTGTGTCAAAATCCCAAAGTGTGTGATCTAAATCAAAAAAAAGGTGTTTTTTGTGTTTGAAAGATTTCAAAATTATAAATTTTTAAATTGGGATGAAACTATATGTGATTGATATATTGATTTTTAAACCCAAAAGATTGAAATTAGCCCCGATTGAAGCGGTATCCTTTTCTAAACCTCAAAGGTTTTTTATAGAAAAGATAAAGCGAAAAGCGGGTCCAAGCCTTTAAAAAATGCCTAAACGCTTGGCTTCAAAATTTTATTTATTGTAAACAATCTCTGCATTTTCAATATTATAAATCCAATTATCTACATCGGTTTCATTAACTTTGAATGTTCCTTTTATGGTTAAATAAGTATCTGTTTTTAATTTTGGAAAGGCACCCTTAAATTTCAAACCTGTAATTGTTTCTGGACCCGATTTTCCGCAGAAAAAACAAGCAGCAAATACATTTTTACTTAACGCATAATTTTTACTATCAATAGGCACAATAAACCCAGTTAAAAAGACGGTTTTATTGTGATACGATTTTAATTTTAAATTTACTTGAGGAAATTCAACTTCGCCATAAGATGCGTGTTTTTTGCGAATATATTTAATGTCACCCAGTAATTTCCATGTTAAAGTGTCGTGTGCAACGGTTGTTTTAGCATACGTTTGATGCTCAGTTTTAGCATTTTTTTCAAAACTCATTAATGAAATAAAGACTAGTAACGCTAAAGCTATTTTGATAAAATTACGCATTTGCTAATGTTTTTGATATGTTTAAATTATATGCTTTTATTGCTGGAATCAAAGCCGCAATAAAACCTACAAATATAGTCACTAAAAATAAAGTTCCTTCTTTTTGCCAAAGAAACTCATAAGGATTAAAACTCATTTTAAAATCTTCTTCAGATGAATTGGACAACAAACTCAATGCAATCCTTCCTAAAATCGTACCAAAAATAAATCCAACTACACAAAGTAGTAAACTTTCTATCATTACTACTTTTAACAATTGAAATCTGCCTGCCCCATTAACGCGCAGTAAAGCAAATTCAGATTTTCGTTCTTTTAGCGTGTTGAATAACGCAATAAAAATTGAAATTCCTGAAATTAACATAATGCCGTATGCCAAATATTGTAAGGCAGTTACTCCAATTCCAAATAAACCAAACAAACGATTGATTTCAAAAGCAGGGGAAACAGCTTGCATTTTAGTATTTTGTGGAATAACACGTTGCCAAGTTAATTTTGCCATTTGATTACGAATTTTTAGCAAAACTGCAGTGATTTCCATATTTGGTTCATCTAAAGTCATATCAACTTCTTCTTGATGTACTTCTCCTTCTTCGTGTATATGACCTTCTTCGCCATGCGCGGGATTTTCATCGTGATGATGATGCATTTGCCAAACACTTGGAATGGTACACAAAATTAAATTATCAACTACTTTTCCTGTAGGATTTGCAATTCCAACTATTTTATAAGCATATTGGTCATGCACTTCGCCTTCGGCAGCATCACCATGAGAACCGAAGAATTTATCATCAACTTTTAAACTTAATTTTTGAGCAATTTCGCTTCCCACTACTACTTCAAAATTCTTTTCAAATAGTTTCCCTTCTGCTAATTTTGCTTTATACTTTGTTAAATAATCGTGCGTTGTTCCTAAAATTTTATATCCTCTGTAGTTATCACCGAATGCTAAAGGAATTGCTTTTTCGACAAACGGATGTTCCATCCAAACTTTTGCCGAATCGTAATTAATATTTCCGGTTGGAGCATCTACTTGGTAAACCGAAGACAAAATCAATTGCAACGGACTACCTTGTGCGCCTAAAACCAAATCTACATCTTCAATATTGCTGGCAAATTTTTCTTCAAATTGCTTTTCTACCAAAATTAATGTGGTAATAATTGCCACACTTGAGGTTAACAAAATAACACTCAAAATAGTACTTAATGGTTTAAACCATATATTTTTCCATGCTAATTTTGTAATCATACCAAAGTAATTTTGTTGATGAATTTTTTAGTAATTCGGCTATCGTGCGTTACAATTATTAAAGAAGCTTTATACTCAATAGACAAAGAAGTTAGTAGTTCAATCACTTTTTCAGCATTTTTATCATCTAAACTCGAAGTTGGTTCATCTGCCAAAAGCACTTTCGGCTCGTTTAGTAAAGCCCGAGCAATTGAAACGCGTTGTTGTTGACCAATACTCAATTGCGATGGCAATTTTGACGCTTGATTTTCAATTCCTAATTGTTCTAATAATTTTTTTGCTCTTTTCGTGTGTTTTTTTCCAGTTGCCAGCCAACTTGCCATTTCTAAATTTTCCAAAACTGTCAAGGCAGCTATAAAATGCGATTTTTGAAAAACCACTCCAATATGTTTTCCTCTAAATTTATCAGTGGCTTGTTCAGTAAGCGAAACAATATTTGTCTTGTCAATTTCGACTTCGCCTTTAGAGGGTTTGAAAAATCCAGCTAAAATATGTAGATAAGTTGTTTTTCCTTTACCCGAATCGCCAGTAATTAACAATGTATTTCCAGCTTCGCAATACAAATCTGGAAAAATAAATTCCTGTTCTTTACTATAAGAAAATCGAATATTTTTTGTGCTTATCATTAGTGTTTTATGATTAATTTAGTGTTGCAAGATAACAAATCGTTAAAAAAAAAATTCTTAAATAAAATCAAATAATCAGATGTCAAAAAAGAAGCTGAAATCGAAGATTAAATGAAATTAAACGAGTTCCTTGACAATTGTTATGTGATGATATAACTATTCTTCGTCATGTGTACACAATCCTACAATCGTATGAAAAGTGTCATGTAAACCATTTAAAGCATTTGTGATTTTCTCGTCAGAAGCTTTTGATTTTACTAATTTATCTAATGCTTTACTATCTTTTGCTAATTTATTTACGGCAGCCACAATTTCTTTTTTATTGAACTCAGCTGGAATTTTTGCTATTTTTAAAGCATTTGCTTTTTCAGCCATTTCAGCACTTCTTTCTTTTATGGGTTGCAAGTTTCCTTCTTCACTTGGATGAAACGTTTGCGACATTACTTTATGAAAGGTTTTGATTTCTGGCCATGAAGCAAATGTATCAGGCTTTGGCATTGCTGCTTTGTATCTACTACTTACTTCTGTCCAGTTCACTACATTCCATAAAGCGGATAAATAATCGGCTCTTTTGTTTTGGTATTTTAAATAATATGCGTGTTCCCAAACATCAATTCCGAAAATTGGCGTTCCTTTTACTTCTACAACATCCATTAATGGATTATCTTGATTTGGTGTTGAACTTACTACAAGTTTTCCTTCTTTCGTAACAACTAACCATGCCCAACCCGAACCAAAACGACTTGCTCCAGCAGCATTTAATTTTTCTTTCAACACATCAAAACTTCCGAAAGTTTCATTTACTGCTTTTTCTAATTCAGCAGACATCTTAGTATTTTTCTCCGGTGTCAAAACCGACCAAAATAAATCGTGATTATAATGTCCACCACCGTTATTTCTAACTGCCGGTGTCATTGTAGAAACTTTTGAAAAAATTTCGTTTAAGCTTAATTTTTCATCAGCAGTTCCTGCTAAAGCTGTATTTAGATTTTTAACGTAAGCTGCGTGATGCTTACTGTAATGAATTTCCATAGTTTGGGCATCTACAAATGGCTCCAAAGCATTGTAGGCATAAGGCAATGCTTTTTGTGTAAACTGAGCCGATGCCGTTAGAGTTACTAAAAGTGTTGCAATTAGAAGTTTTATATTTTTCATAGTATATTAATTTTTGATAAAATTACGGCTTATCAATTAGATAAAAAACTACCAAATCTTAAAATTTCCATAATTGTTGGTTTAAACGCAAAGAGCACTGAGATTTTTCGCAAAGTTCGCAATGGAAAAATTCACTAAAAACTATCAGACTATGTGTTTTAAAAAATTCCTTCATCCTGAAAACTCAAATAGCCGTTTTCGGTAATAATAATATGGTCTAAAACCTGAATTTCTAATGTTTGCCCAGCTTCTTTGATTCGTTTGGTGATTTTTAAATCGGCTTCACTAGCTATTAATTTTCCTGAAGGGTGATTGTGCGAAAGAATTAATCCCGTTGCATTTTGTTCAAAAGCAATTTTAAAAACCAAGCGAATATCCACAACAGTTCCTGTGATTCCTCCTTTTGAAAGCTGGGCTTTATAAATAACTTTATTGGAATTATTAAGATACAATACCCAAAATTCTTCGTGAGGTAATTCACCAATTATAGGTTGCATAATATTAAAAACTGCTTTGCTAGAGGTGATCTTTTTGAGATCGATAGCGTCTTCTGCTCTGCGTCTTCTTCCTAATTCTAATGCTGCGGCGATGGAAATGGCTTTTGCTTCTCCAATTCCTTTAAATTTCATGAGTTGGGCAACCGAAATTTTCCCTAAAGTATTCAGATTGTTTTCTGCGGAAGCTAAAATACGTTGGCACAATTGCACGGCACTCTCATTTCGAGAACCAGAACCAATTAAAATAGCAAGTAATTCGGAATCAGATAAGGTAGATTTACCTTTTAGAAGAAATTTTTCACGTGGGCGATCGTCTTCGGCCCATTGATTGATTGGCGTGTACATAAGATTTTATTTTGGCGTTTATAAGAACAAAGATAATTGAAAAAATTGAAATGGCAAAATTATTGATGGATGATGGGTGTTGGATGATAGATGATGGGTGAACGAAGTTGGAAGTTGGAGGATTTTTTTCAATTTCAAAAGGATTGATACTAAATTCAGTTGAAAATACGTTTTTATAAAAAAATAGCACATGAAATTTACAGGAATTATTTTATTGTCTTTTTTATTTCTGAATTGTAAAAAAGAAGCAATTAAAACAGAAATAGCGCAAGAGATTGAATCAAAACCAAGAACTCAACTCATAGAAAACCCAACTGATTTCTATGAAAAACTATCCAATGCTGCGATTTCGATAATTGATCCTGAAGTGGTTTACACACCGGCTTATGTTGGGATAAAATATCCAAATGGTGATGTTCCTGCGAAAACCGGAGTTTGTACTGATGTTGTAATTCGTGCGTATCGAAAATTAGGAATTGATTTGCAAAAAGAAGTGCATGAAGACTTGAAAGCCAACTTTTCTCTGTATCCCAATTTAAAAAAATGGGGTTTAAAAACTACAGATAAAAACATCGACCACAGAAGAGTTCCTAATTTAGAAGTTTTCTTTGCTCGAAAAGGTAAAACTTTACCCATAACTCAAAACCCAAAAGATTACAAAACAGGAGATTTAGTGACTTGGATGATTGGAGATAAATTGCCACATATTGGTATTGTAACGCACCTAA
>Ga0075160_10001705_pt1 | contig 13331 bp, 10 predicted proteins | sample JI91814C2DNA_FD_70969 | JGI IMG/M metagenome (GOLD analysis project Ga0075160, IMG submission 70969) | Wastewater effluent complex algal communities from Wisconsin, to seasonally profile nutrient transformation and Carbon sequestration -... | ecosystem: Engineered > WWTP > Effluent > Algae... | reverse complement strand
TAAGATGTTTTTGGCGTCGTTAAAAGTCATTTGTTTTACTGCGTCCACAAAAATAGGTGTCGCTTCTTTAACTGCATCTTCCGCAGCACGATTGATGACTTTTAAACCTTCATCGGCTAATTTACTCATGCCTATTTGACGTAGCTTTTTATCAACGGTTTGAAGTTCTTCGGGTAATAAAATTTTTACGGCTTCATTCTTAAAAAAGCCATCTGTAGCTGTTAATTTTGAAACTTGCTTGGTAATGCCATTATTCAACGCTTCTTTTAACCCGCTACCAATTTCTGCCTGACTCAAAACGCCAGTTCCTTGTGGTAATTGATCTAAAACTTGTTGCATTTCGGCACAACCAAATAAACTAAAGGCAAATAAACTAAGTACTAATTTTTTCATGGTTTTATATTTTGTTAACGTAATTACAAAGATAGTGCCATTTTTCATTCGAATTTATTCTAAAATTTGAATGAAATAAAATTATTAAATTCGTAAATTGCACCCTTTAAAACGAATAAAAATTACACATGGAACTACAAACTCCTTATATTCCTAAAAATAAAGTAAGAATTGTGACCGCAGCGTCGCTTTTTGATGGACACGATGCAGCAATTAACATCATGCGAAGAATCATCCAAGCTACTGGTGTAGAGGTAATTCATCTTGGCCATGACAGAAGTGTTGAAGAAGTTGTAAATACTGCAATTCAAGAAGATGCTAATGCAATTGCAATGACATCTTACCAAGGAGGTCATAACGAATATTTCAAATATATGTATGATTTACTTTGGGAGAAAGGAGCTGGTCACATCAAAATATTTGGCGGTGGTGGTGGTGTAATCTTACCTTCAGAAATTTCAGAATTACATGAGTACGGCATAGAAAGAATTTATTCCCCAGATGATGGTCGTGCCATGGGATTACAAGGCATGATTAACGATTTGGTGAAAAGGTGCCCCCCAACCCCCGAAGGCGGAACTGAAATGACTGCTGAAAATTTGACTAAAAATCTTGAGAATAAGAATGTCAATACTATTGCCCGATTAATTTCTTTAGCTGAAAATAATCCAGAAAAATTTAATACTATATTTCCGCAATCTTCAAAAGTTCCCCCTACTGGGGCAAGGGGGGCTGTCCCAGTTTTAGGAATCACAGGAACAGGTGGTGCTGGAAAATCATCTTTAGTAGATGAATTAGTGCGTCGTTTTTTAATCGATTTCCCTGAAAAAACTATTGGATTAATTTCGGTTGACCCGTCAAAACGTAAAACAGGTGGTGCTTTATTAGGCGATAGAATTCGTATGAATGCGATTAACAATTCTCGTGTTTATATGCGTTCGTTGGCAACTCGTCAATCCAATTTGGCTTTATCAAAATATGTAGCAGAAGCGATTGAAGTATTAAAAGCAGCCAAATACGATATTATTATTTTAGAAACTTCAGGAATTGGTCAATCAGATACCGAAATTTTAGAACATTCTGATGTTTCCTTATATGTAATGACACCAGAATTTGGAGCAGCAACTCAGTTGGAAAAAATCGATATGTTGGATTTTGCTGATTTAGTAGCATTAAACAAATTCGACAAACGGGGTGCGTTAGACGCGATTCGTGATGTAAAAAAACAATACCAACGCAATCATAATTTATGGGATGTAGATACCGATAAGATGCCAATTTTTGGAACTATCGCTTCGCAATTCAACGACCCAGGAATGAATACGCTTTACAAATCTATCATGGATAAGATTGTAGAGAAAACAGGAGCTGATTTAAAATCGACTTTTGAAATTACACGTGAAATGAGCGAGAAGATTTTTGTAATTCCGCCACACAGAACACGTTATTTATCTGAAATTGCTGAAAACAATAGAAAATACGACGAAACAGCGCTTTCTCAAGTTGAGGTAGCGCAAAAATTATACGGAATTTTCAAAACAATTGAGACCGTTTTTGGAAGCAAACCAACGTTGACAAAAGCAGGAATTGACCACAATTTTGTCATTCCGCAGGACTTGAGCGTAAGCGAACAGGCGAAGCAATCTCAAGTGTTTATGGGTTTACTTTTAGATCAATTTGATAGAGTTAAAATGAACCTTGACCCATACAATTGGGAATTCATTTTGACTTGGGTCGAAAAAGTTAATAAATACAAAAATCCGGTTTATAGTTTTAAAGTTCGAGATAAAGAAATTAAAATTGCAACGCATACTGAATCGTTATCGCATTCTCAAATTCCAAAAATAGCGTTACCAAAATACCAAGCATGGGGCGATATTTTAAAATGGAATTTACAAGAAAATGTTCCAGGAGAATTCCCTTTCGCATCTGGATTATATCCATTCAAACGCGAAGGTGAAGATCCAAGTAGAATGTTTGCAGGCGAAGGAGGACCAGAAAGAACGAATAAACGTTTTCATTATGTTTCTGCGGGATTGCCAGCAAAACGTTTATCAACCGCTTTTGACTCGGTTACTTTATACGGAAATGATCCACATATTCGTCCTGATATTTATGGAAAAATTGGAAATGCGGGAGTTTCGATTTGTTGTTTAGACGATGCTAAGAAATTATATTCAGGTTTCGATTTAAGTCATCCGTTAACATCGGTTTCTATGACGATTAATGGTCCAGCACCCATGTTGTTGGGATTCTTTATGAATGCTGCCATAGATCAAAACTGTGAAAAATACATTGTTGAGAATAATCTTCAAGTTGAAGTTGAAGCTAAAATCAACGAAATTTATAAGAAAAAAGGCGTAGAACGTCCAAGATATCAAGGCGCGTTACCAGAAGGAAATAACGGTTTAGGGTTGATGCTTTTAGGAGTAACCGGTGACCAAGTTTTACCTTTCGATGTATATCAAGATATTAAAGTTAAAACGTTAGCACAAGTTCGTGGAACGGTTCAAGCGGATATTTTAAAAGAAGATCAAGCACAAAACACTTGTATTTTCTCGACTGAATTTGCTTTAAGATTAATGGGTGACGTTCAGGAATATTTTATCAAACAAAACGTTCGTAATTTCTACTCGGTTTCGATTTCTGGTTATCATATTGCGGAAGCAGGATCAAATCCAATTACGCAGTTAGCCTTCACATTGGCAAATGGTTTTACTTATGTTGAATACTATTTAAGTCGCGGAATGAACATCAACGATTTCGGTCCGAATTTATCATTCTTTTTCTCAAACGGAATTGATCCAGAATATGCCGTAATTGGTCGTGTAGCACGTAAAATTTGGGCGAAAGCCATGAAAAATAAATATGGTGCCAACGAAAGAGCACAAATGTTGAAATACCACATTCAAACTTCTGGACGTTCATTACATGCGCAAGAAATTGATTTTAATGATATTCGTACGACTTTACAAGCGTTGTATGCAATTTATGATAACTGTAACTCGTTACATACGAATGCTTATGACGAAGCGATTACAACGCCAACGGAAGAATCAGTGCGCAGAGCAATGGCAATTCAGTTGATTATTAATAAAGAATTAGGTTTAGCGAAAAACGAAAACCCAATTCAAGGTTCGTTCATTATTGAAGAATTAACCGATTTAGTAGAAGATGCCGTTTTACAAGAATTTGACAGAATCACAGAACGTGGTGGAGTTCTTGGCGCAATGGAAACCATGTACCAACGTTCAAAAATTCAAGAAGAATCATTGTATTACGAAACCTTGAAACATACGGGTGAATTCCCAATTATTGGTGTAAACACGTTCTTGAGTTCAAAAGGTTCGCCAACAATTATTCCAGCAGAAGTAATTCGTGCCACAGAGGAAGAAAAACAATATCAAATTGATATGTTAAACAATCTTCATAAAACAAGTGCAGAAAAAGTAGCCGAACATATCAATATTTTACAAGAAGCAGCCATTAAAAATCAAAACATTTTCGAAAAATTAATGGATGCCACGAAAGTGTGTTCGTTGGGACAAATTACAAGTGCATTATTCGAGGTTGGTGGTCAGTATAGAAGAAATATGTAATATTTCGAATGTTTATATTTTGTAGAGACGCGATAAATCGCGTCTCTTTTTTTTGAATACATTCAAAAAAATCAAAATCATTTTCATTTCCAAAAATATTTTTATTATTTAGCATGAAGATATAACATTCAACGCCATGCAAAATAAATTTCAAAACAAATACCGCATTCCTTCCGCACGTCTACAAACCTGGGATTATGCCAATAACGGTGCCTATTTCATAACCATTTGCACCCAAAATCGCCACCATTTTTTTGGAACCATTCAAAATCAAGAAATACAATTATCCGAAACCGGTAAATTGGCAGTACAATTTTGGATGGAAATTCCCAACCATTTTCCGTTTATTGAATTGGGAAATTTTGTGGTAATGCCCAATCACGTTCACGGGATATTGATAATAAATCATTCCGTAGAGACGCGATTTATCGCGTCTAATGAAAATAATGATGAACCCCGATGTATCGCGCCTAACGATATCAACACCAAAGAGACGCGATTAATCGCGTTTCTACAGGGGAATATTGGTGGATTTTCGGGCAATAAAAATCCAATGATAAATGATAATATTTCAAAAATTGTTCGTTGGTACAAAGGTCGATGTTCATTTGAATGTAGAAAAATCAATCCAAATTTTGGGTGGCAAACCCGATTTCATGATCACATCATTCGCAATTCAAAATCATTTGATACCATTCAAAATTATATCTTTGAAAATCCATTGAATTGGAAAAATGAAAAATTTTTTAAAAATGACACCAAAAATTAAAACCTTCACAACCTCAAAATTCATAGGAATAAACCTTTCGTTTACCTATTCAGATTATCGTGTTTTTGAATTATGGAGCAGTTTTATGTCACGAAGAAAAGAAATTCAAAATGTAAAAGGTTCCGAATTATATAATATTCAAATCAATCCTGAGAATTTCGATTTTCAACCGAATACTCCTTATACAAAATGGGCAGCAGTAGCTGTTTCAACATTTCAAAATATTCCTGATGGAATGGAATCTTTGGAAATTCAAGAAGGTTTGTATGCCGTTTTTAATTATAAAGGTGACCAAAGCAATGTTGCGGAATTTTTCAAGTCAATATATACAGAATGGTTGCCTAGTTCTGATTATGAATTAGAAAACCGCCCACAATTTGAAATTCTATGCGAAAAATACAAGAACAACAGACCAAAGCCTGAAGAAGAAATTTGGATTCCAATAAAGAAAAAATAATAAAAGTCCAACTTGTTGTTGAAGTCGGACTTTTAATTTAGTTTTATAGAAATTATTTAAGTGTAGAAGGGCAAACAAATGCAGTTATTGGCACTTTCGTGTTTTTAATTCCAACTATTCCTTTTTCCACGTTAATCATGTTGTGGTAGCCTCTTGCTTTTAAGATCGAAGCCATAATTACCGAACGATAGCCTCCTGCGCAATGTAAAAAGAAAGTTTCATCTTTAGGTACTTCGGCTAATTGTTCGTTGATATAATCTAGTGGAATATTAACAGCACTTTCTACATGCTCTGCTTTAAATTCGCTTGGTTTTCTAGCATCAACAACAATAGCATTTTCATATTTTGAAGCAAATACTTCAGGTGAGATTGATTCAATTGTGTCTATTTCAAATCCTGCAGATTTCCATGCGGGTAAACCGCCTTTCAAAAAGCCAAGCGTATTATCAAATCCTACACGTGATAGTCTGGTAATGGTTTCTACTTCTGAACCTTCTGGAGTTACCAATAAAATAGGTTGTTTTGTGTCTCTAATTAAAGCTCCTACCCATGGTGCAAATTGACCATGAAGTCCAATAAATATTGAGCTTGGAATATGTTCTTTTACAAATTCGGCTTCATTTCTAACGTCTAATATTAACGCTTCTGTTTGGTTTGCAATAGCTTCAAATTCTTTTGGAGTTAGTGGGGTGTCACCTTTTTTTAATATTGTATCTAAACTTTCATACCCATTAATATTCATCATCACATTTTGAGGAAAATAAGCAGGAGGTGGCGTTAAACCGTCTAATAGTTCGGCTTTAAATTCATCTTTAGTCATATCAGCTCTTAAAGCGTAGTTGGTCTTTTTTTGATTTCCTAGAGTATCTGTCGTTTCTTTACTCATGTTTTTACCACATGCACTTCCAGCACCGTGATTTGGATAAACAATTAACTCATCACTCAAAGGCATGATTTTATTTCTTAGGGAATCAAATAAATAACCCGCTAATTTATCCTGGGTTAAATCTTCAACTAATGCCTGGGCTAAATCTGGACGCCCTACGTCACCAATAAACAATGTATCTCCTGTTATAATACCATGTTCTTTTCCGTTTTCATCAGAAAGTAAATAACAAGTACTTTCTAAGGTATGACCTGGGGTATGAATTACTTTAACCGTATAATTTCCTACTTTGTATTCTTGGTTATCTTCAGCGGTGGTACAATCGTAACCGCATTTAGCGGTAGGACCGAATATAATTTTGGCACCCGTTTTTTTTGCTAAATCAATATGACCAGATACAAAATCAGCATGAAAATGAGTTTCAAAGATGAATTTTATTTTGGCATTATCTTTATGTGCTCTATCAATGTAGGGTTGAACTTCTCTTAAAGGATCAAATATTGCGGCTTCGCCATTATTTTCAATGTAATAAGCTGCGTGAGCTATACAACCTGTATAAATTTGTTCTATTTTCATTTCTTAAATATTTTTTGTAAATTTATTCATAATTTGTTAATGATAATGTAACTAATGTTACAGTTTAGAATTCTTTAAATAAAATAAATATTGCCATAAATAAAACAAAATATGCAAATCCTTTTTTCAATTGTACTTCGTTTACATATTTGCTCAAATAGATACCCATAAAAATTCCTATAATTGATATTGAAGTAAATGTTAGCAAAAATTCCCAATCAATTGCTATGTTTTGAACGTCTCCAATAAACCCTACCAAGGAATTCATAGCAATAATGAATAATGAAGTGCCAACTGCTTTTTTCATTGGTAGTTTTGCAAATAAAACCAACGAAGGAATTATTAAAAATCCACCTCCAGCACCAACAAGGCCTATTATGATTCCAATTATAAATGTTTGAATAATCAGTATAATGATTGATGATTCTTTACTTTCAACAATTTCAGTCTTTTTCTTTTTTAACATTGAAACTGCAGCAAGAATCATGATTATTGCAAAGAGCACCATTAATAATTCACTTTTAGTAATAATAAAAGGATTCTCAATGATTATATCTGGAATTAGATTAATGAAATATCTTCGGGTTATATAAACGGCAATAAATGAAGGAATTGCAAATAAAAATCCATTTTTAAAATCAACTAATTTTTTTTGACTATTTTGAAATGCTCCAAAAGCAGATGTTGTTCCTACTATAAATAGTGAATAAGCTGCTGCTGTTATTGGGTGAATTAACATAATGTACACCAATATTGGAACTGTTAGAATAGAACCACCTCCACCAGTTAATCCTAAAATGAGTCCAATACACAATGCACCAAAATAGCCTAATATTTCCATTTAAAATTGTAAAATTTCTATTTTATTTCTATGTAATTTAATCTTTCCTTGAATTTCTAATGCTTTTAATAATCTTGATACAACAACTCTCGAGGTGTGCATTTCATAAGCAATTTCTTGATGTGTATTGTTTATTTCGGTATTTCCAATAACTTTAGCTTTGTCGGTTAAATATTTGTACAATCGTTCATCTAAATTCATAAAAGCAAGCGTATCAATTGCCTCAAGCATTTCCATTAGTCTTACATTATAGCTATCAAAAACAAAGTTTCGCCATGTTTTATATTTGGTTAGCCAATCTTCCATTTTTTCAACTGGAATCATAAGTAGCGAACCATTCGTTTCTGCCATAGCTCTAATTCTACTTTTTGATTGCCCCATACAACAAGTTAAAGTCATAGCACACGTATCACCTCGTTCTAAAAAATACAACAACAATTCGTCTCCATTTTCATCTTCTCGTAATATTTTAATGGCACCATTTAATAATAATGGCATGGTTTTGATGTAGTCACCAATTTCAATAAGATAATCATCTGCTTTAAATTCTTTAAATGTAGCAACTTTAACAATTTCATTAAGTAAAGTTTCTTCAAAAATATATCCGTATGATTCTGATAGTAAATCTTTCATAGATTTTTTAATTTCTGTAAATATACAGATTTACTTTAAACGATTTTGTTAAGAAAATTACATTTTTCCCTTTAACATTTTGTTCCAATACAAATATGGAAGTCCGTATTTTTTTAAAATCCACATACTCCATTTTTCTTTTGAAGTATCTATAAATTTTGATAAAAATGGATCAGAATCTCTAATGTTGTCGTATTTGAATTCTGCTAAAACTAATTTTCCATATCCAGTTACTAAAGGGCATGAAGAATATCCTTCATATATAGTATGACCTAATTTATTTTCATTAATCATTGTTAAAATATTTTCAACAACAACTGGAGCTTGTTTTCTAATTGCTGCTCCTGTTTTTGCTGTAGGTAAAGCGGCAACATCACCCAATCCAAAAATATTCTTATGTTTTAAGTGCTGTAGTGATAAAATATCAACTTCTAACCATTTTTGTGCATTTACTAATGATGAATTTCTAATAAAATCGGGAGCCATTTGAGGTGGCGCCAAATGCAAAATATCAAAAGGCATTACAATTTCTGTTTCCCCATGAAATTCTTCATTCAACACATTTCCTTCATTGATAACACACTGATTTTCTTCAGGAGCAATACTTTTAAAATACACTAATTTTTTTTCTCCATTAATTTTTACAGGGGCATAATGTGGTTTAAAATGGATGCCATATCTGTAAATAACTTGCATTAGAGTATTTGCAAATTCTTTTACTCCAAAAATTACTGATCCTGGAGTTGCAAATACAACTTCTGCATTTATAACTTTCTTTTTTCTAAAATAATCCGCTGCTAAATAAGCAATTTTTTGAGGTGCACCACCACATTTAATTGGTGTAATTGGTTGAGTAAATACTGCATTTCCACCTTTAAAATTTTTAATCAACTCCCAAGTGTAATTAGGGTCAATATAGTTACTACAAACACCATTTTTGCCTAAATTATCTCTTAATCCTTCAATTCCGTCTAAATCGTACACTAGCCCAGGACATAAAACTAAATATTCATAATTAATTTTTCCATTTTTTTCCGTTGATAAACTATTATTTTCTGGAGATAATGAAACCACTTTATCTTTTATCCAAGTAACACCTTTAGGAATGACTGCAACTGTTGAGCGTTTTGTTTTTTCAAAATTAAAAGCCCCACCACCTACAAGTGTCCAAGCTGGTTGATAAACATGTGTTTCTGATGGGTCAATTATCGCAACATCTACTTTTTTATCTTTGCGGAGTAGTTGAGCAGCTGTCATAATCCCACCAGTCCCAGCTCCAACAATTACAATTTGATACTTATCTTTCATAGTAGTGAATTTTAGGTTAGATTTGTAAAATTAAAAATTAGAAAATTTTAAATTGTAACAAATGTTACTTAATGTTTTTTTATTTAATAATTAAAAAAAAATTAGATTAAAATTATATTAGCAATAATTTTTAGACTCTTTTAATTAAGATATTTAATTTATCAAAGATAATGTATAATCGTAAAAATTTTCACAAACACACTTTTTGTGAGTTTATAGAAGTAACTTCAATAATTAGTTCAACTGTTGATTGGCATTACAAAAGCAAATCGGGGAGTAATTATTTATTTACAGATGAAGGCGTTTATCGTTGTTCCAATCACTGGGGAAGAGCTGCAAATTGTAGATGGCGATTGATTTCTGAAATTAAAAAACCAATTCAAAAAGAACGAGTTGGATTTGCCAAATGGACTGATTTTTATCCGAATAATGAAGTTGAAAATCTTTTCTATGTTGAGGTTAATTTTGATGGAAATGAAGTTGCCTTTCAGCACAAAAACAATCCAAAATATGATGGAAAATCGGTTTTAAGAAAAGCTTCCGAAACAGCTAAAATCATTCGGCAAATTAAAAAAATTTTAAAATCGGATGAATGTGCAGAATATTTTGATCATAAAGACATAACAACTACCCAAAAAAATATAATTCATAAATTAATAACGACAAAGGTTCCATTGAATAAAATAAAAATGGAGTTAAAATAACTACAATGGTCGTTAATTGTAACGATTAAAATGAATAAAAAGTAATGAAGTTTTTTGTTTACGCATACATTGTAGTATAAAAATCGACTACAAAATTATCTAAAACCATACTTTAAAATAAAAAAACAATAAGTTGTTGTTTTTTTTTGGATTTTCACAGTGCTTTACTATCTTCACACTTTTAATAGTAACCTTAAGCATTTATATAATGTCAGAAGCACAACATGATAACCTGCAAAACGCAGACGGACAAGACTTAATTGAACAAAAAGAAGATGTAACAATTATTTGTCAAACAGTTTTAGAAGAAATCAACAATTCAAACGCAGAAAAAAACGAATATGATAGCCTAAAAGAAAATTACGAAATCCCCATACTGGATTATGAATCCTTAACAATGGAGGAATTAACCGATGAACTAAAAAAATTGGTGACCTACGAAAAAGTAATGACTATAAAAGACCATATTGAAGGAATTAAAAAAGCTTTTTCAGAGAAATACCAACATTTTATAGATGAAAAAAGAGAACAATTCAATGCGCAAAACAACGAAGAAGGCGTTGATTTTGAGTATCATTTTCCTTTAAAAAATAAATTTGATACAATTTATAATACCTACAAAGCCAATAAGTCAAAACATTTTAAGCAATTACAAAGTAATTTAGAACATAACTTTGCTGTTCGTGAAGCGTTGATTGAGGAGTTAAAACAACTTATCGATTCAGGTGATTCTAATATTGGAGACATGTTTAAAAAAGCGAATGATATTCGTGAACGTTGGAAAAATGCAGGAGCTATTCCAAGAGATAAATATAACATCTTGTGGAATAATTATCATTTTCACACAGAGCGTTTTTATGATGTAATACATTTAGATAAAGAAGCGCGCGATTTAGATTTGAAAAACAATTTAGAGCAAAAGCAACATATTATTGCAAAAGCCAAGGAATTGCTAAACGAAGATGATGTTATGAAAGCTTTCCGTGAATTACAGTTGTTACACCGCATTTGGAAGGAAGAAATTGGTCCAGTTGACAGAGAACATAGAGAAATAATTTGGAACAAATTCAGCGAAATTACTAAACAGATGCATGATAAACGCGAATCGTTGTATGCTATTGCAAGAGTTAGAGAAACTGAAAACTTAGCAGTTAAGAACAAAATTATTACACAAATTGAAGCTTTAGGAACCGAAAAAATCGATTCAAACAGTGGATGGCAAGCACAAATTAAAAAATTAGAATCTTTGCGTGAAGCTTTTTTCAAAGCAGGAAAAGTACCCGCAGAAGTAACTGAAGATACTTGGGCAAAATTCAAGAATGCAGTAAGAACTTTCAATGTTAATAAAAATTTATTTTATAAAGATATCAAGCACGAGCACCACGAAAACTTGACTAAAAAGTTAGCTTTAGTTGAACAAGCAAAATCATTACAAGAGAGTACCGATTTCAATGCTGCGACTCCAATTATGAAGAAAATTCAAGACGATTGGAAAAAAATTGGACACGTGCCTCGAAAATATTCAGACAGCATTTGGAAAGATTTTAAAAATACTTGTAACGCTTATTTTGACCGAATGTATGAAGCTAAAAACGCAGAAAGCAGCGAAGAATTAGAAGCATTTGAAAAGAAGAAAGCCTTTTTGGAAGAATTGAAAGATTTTACCCTTACAGGAGAACATAAAGCTGATTTGGAGGCGATAAAAGCACACATTGCAACCTGGAAAACATTTGGTAAAGTGCCGTTTAACCGCAGACACATCGAAGAAAAATTTAATAAAATTTTAGATGCCTTATTTGAAAAACTAAGCATGTCTAAAAAAGATACCGAAATGATACGTTTTAGCAACCGTTTAGAGCAAATGAGCGAAAACGATGATAAGCGTGCGTTAGAACAAGAACAATTCTTTATTAGAAAGAAAATTGATGAAGTTCAAAGCGAAATTTTTCAATTAGAGAACAACATTCAATTTATTAGTAGTAGCTCTAAAAGTGAAAACCCTTTTATTAAAGAGGTACAAAAAAGTATAGAACGCCACAAAGATGATTTGAAATTGTGGAAAGAAAAACTACAACAAATTAAAAATATGTAATAAAAAATCCCAAGTTTTGTTAGCTTGGGATTTTTAATACTTTTCACACAATGAAAAAAATTTTATTACTCATAGCATTCACTTCTTTTCAATTACTTTTGAGTCAAATAAATGTTAAAGATTCTACCTTTCAAGCAATAGGTTATTGGGATTTGAATGAAACACAGAAATATAAAGTAACACATTCAAAATATAAGGTTGTTGGTACAGACTCAACACTTACCACAAAAATTGAATATGATTTGAATATCAAAATCATAGACTCAACAGCAAAATCATATACTATAGAATGGGAATATCTTAATTTTAAAACCAATCTAAAAAATCCTTTTATTTCCAAAATGTTAGGCATAAATGAATTCAAAAAAATTATTTTCAAAACCGATGAAATGGGAAGTTTTCAAGAAATTATGAATGGTGAAGAATTAGAAAAAGGGTATAAAAAAAGCATGGATTTATTAAAAAAAGAATTTTCTGGATTTGATAAAGAAGCTTCACCAATGTTAAAACAATTAGAAGCACTTTATGCTAACAAAGCTTCAATTGAAAATTGGGCTACTAAAGATATTAAGCAATTTTACAATTTTCATGGCAGTGCCTACACTTTAAATGAAGTTTTTGAAGGCGATTTAAAAGTGGATAATTTATTTGGTGGTGAACCTTTTGATGCAAAGGTTTATGTTGAACTAACCGATATTTATAATGAAGACGAATATGTTATTTTAAAAATGGAACAATATGTGGACAAACAACAACTATCTGATTTAATTGTAGATTTTGGACAATCTCTTACAAATAAAAAAGTAAGTGAAGATTTAAAAAAAGACATTGAAAACATTGAACATAGCATAATACTTTCGAGTTCAATTCACTCAAGCGGGTGGCCTCTATATTCTATGCAAGTAACGGAAGTAAACATCAAAAATAAAAAAGAAGTAGAAATAAGAGAAATCGAAATTATAATTGAAGAAGAATGAAATGGAATTATCCAAGTAAATCATTAATTGCTTTTATTTTGAAATAATCAATATTGAATTAATATGCAATATATTATCAATATTTAAAAATGTTAA
>Ga0075160_10001703_pt1 | contig 13336 bp, 11 predicted proteins | sample JI91814C2DNA_FD_70969 | JGI IMG/M metagenome (GOLD analysis project Ga0075160, IMG submission 70969) | Wastewater effluent complex algal communities from Wisconsin, to seasonally profile nutrient transformation and Carbon sequestration -... | ecosystem: Engineered > WWTP > Effluent > Algae... | reverse complement strand
AATTTAATTGATTTAAAATTTGCACTCGATCAATCAAGCATCATAACAGTGACAGATGCGAATGGCGTTATCATTGCGGCAAATGATATTTTTTTAAGAATAAGTGGTTTTGAACGAAGTGAAGTCATTGGAAAAAATCACAGGATTATTAAATCCGGTTATCATCCTTCTAGTTTTTTTCAAGAAATGTGGGCTCAAATTTCTTCCGGAAAAGTGTGGCATGGAGAAATTAAAAATAAGCGAAAGGATGGAACTTATTATTGGGTTGATTCACATATCATTCCCTTTTTAGATGAAGACGGAATTCCGTTTCAGTATATATCTATTCGCGAGAATATCACTGTAAGAAAAAGCGCGCAAGACTTATTAGCCTCTAGTGAAGAAAAATTCAGACTCTTATACGAAAATGCGCCTATTGGAATTATGCTTGTTGGTATGGATGGAGAAATTTTAGAATGCAATGGGTATTTATTAAAATTATTTGGTTTTGATAGAAATGAATTCATTGGCATTAAGTCTATTGATTTTCTCCAAGAAGAATTTCAAGAATACAAACTAAAAGCATTTGAACAGTTATTAAATCGGAAAACAAATCAAGTGTATGTAGAGGAAAAGCATAAAACGAAAGAAGGAAACTTTATTTGGACAGGTTGTTATTCGAATGCTTTGTTTGATCGAGAAGGAAAGTTTATATGCATATTGAATTTTATTGTAGAAATTGAAAATCGTAAAAAGTCTGAAGAAGAACTTCTCAAGTTGGATGAATCTAAGAATGCAATATTGAATATTGTAGCTCACGATCTTAGATCTCCTATTGGTGGAATCATAAGTCTAATACAAATTATGCTCGAAGAAAATGATAGTTCTGATAATAGAAAATATCTAGAGCTTGCAGAGCTATCAAGTAAACACGTTTTAAATATCGCAAACGATATTTTGGAAATGATGCAACCGGCAAACGTTAAGACTGCTTTAGATAAGGAAATTACAGAGCTAAATGATTTTCTGAAAAATTGCATTCAATTTCAAGAGCTACAAGCAAAAGAAAAATCGATAGATATAATTTTTACTAGCACAGTAGACAAAGTCTTTTCAGAAATCAATCGAGATAAAATGATGCGAGTGATTACGAACCTATTATCCAACGCAACTAAATTCACAAAGGAAGGAGGAAAAATAGAAGTCTCCTTAACATTAAAAAACAAACATCCATTTATCACTGTTAAAGATAGTGGAATTGGAATTCCTAAGAACAAGCAACCTTTCTTATTTGAAAAATTCTCTATTGCCAGAAGAGCAGGAACTAGAGGAGAAAAATCAACAGGACTTGGAATGTTTATCGTTAAAGAAATAATTGATAGACATGCAGGTAAAATTTCATTTGATAGTGAAGAGAATAAAGGCACTAGTTTTTATATAGAATTATGAAGCAGAAAAATGATATAAACGAATCAACTCAAATCATTGAGGAAATCTTAAAACCGCATACAAAAGAAGTTTTAAATATTGTAAATGATTTACGAGATTTCTTTAAAGAAGAATTTCCTTCTCTGATCGAGAAAGGCTATCCTGTTTGGAAGGGAATCGGTTATAGTGATTCCAAGTCTGGCTACCTTTGCGCCATATTCCCATTAGACGCAGAGGTTAAAGTAGGATTCGAATACGGGATTATTTTGAGAGACAAGGACAATGTATTACAAGGTGATGGAAAGCAAGTTAGATACCTTCCTATTCCATTAGACAAAGAGATTAACCGAAAGCAAATTAAAGATTTCGTCAAACAGTCATTAGCCCTTCCTACTTTAAAAAAAGACAAAATGGCAATGATCGATTTAGTGAGAAAAGCTTAAGGCGCAGGATTAATTCCTTTATAGATTCTTTCTATGCGCTTTCTATTCGGACCGAGGGAACGGTCAAACCTTGTTAGCTTCATACCGGCTATGCTTGTATTTTTATCTTGAATCTTCTCTAATGTTTTTTTATCACGTAGAATTTCTAAATTTACAATTTGCTTTATGGATGGCTTGATGAGTATATTGAGTCCAAAGTGAGCAAACAAAGAATACTGCATGTAGGTAAATGCCATTAGCTGTACTCGATTCTCTGAAATTGGATTGAAGAATACATAAATCCTAAACCGCGTTTCTCTTGCTTGATTGGTCTTTGAATCAATCCAATATTGGTCATATACACTGTATACGGGTGAAAAATGAGTAGTCCAATCATCTACAAATAAATCTTCTTTTTCTAATCCAAGAATATAGCGAAATAGAATCGGAAGTGTTTTCTGTGGACCTGTGTTTTTAATTCTTACATAAAAGTCTTCTGTTTCTGATAGAACAACCACTTCTTTCATACGCTTGGGATCATACCCTAAGAAGACATGCACGTCCGGTGTATGCTCCACTTCCGTAAAATTATCCAGAACTAATTCAAGTGGTGCTTCTATCGAGTAATGGCAAATATCGATTAACCGAAAACCTTCTGTATTAAAATAAGGAAAGGGAGCCGAAGAACTTGCTGATTTAATCCAGACTGCACCGTAAAACTCCATGCAATCAAATTGAACAGCAGAAATTTTACAATCATCAGTGCCAGGGCTTTCTCCTTTTCCCGATCTATCAAAGCTCATCCCGTGGTAAATACAGGTTATCCTTCCATCTTTAACTGAGCCGAGGCTAAGTGGCATTCGTCGATGTGGACATGTATCTTCTAGGGCAGAGGCAAGTCCTTCTTTGTCTCTAAACAATACGATCTGTTTCCCATTTAGGGTTACTTGCTTAGGTTTGTTCTTTAATTCACGCGATTTTAAAACAGGATGCCAATGGTCGAAGCTAGACATAGAATAAACCCTCTTAGTTCGGATACTCTTTAGAAATCTTATTGCCTATCTTCTTGGCTTCTATTCCTATATTTCTAAGGAAACCGCCAACATGATTATTAAAGCCTAGAAAGTAGAGTCCGGGTAATTCTGATTCGCTGCCTCTAATATTAGGATAACCTTTTTCATTGAATAATTTTGTATTGTCGCTAAAGATTGATTCTAAACCTGATCTATATCCGGTAGCGAGAAGAACTACGTCATATTTTTCTTCTAATCCATTTTTAAATAGAATAGAATCTCTATTGAATTTTTGGATTTCGGGAACAATAGAAATTATCCCCTGTCTGATGAGGCTAACAGTGCCTATATCTATAAGTGGAACTTTTTCCTGGTATTTGAGTTGGGAGATTGTTCCGAACTCAGGAGTGATAAGTCCATACTTAGAATAATTTGGAACAACCATTCCAAGTATTTTCTTACTTAAATAGTCTCCTATCTTGGGCGGAAGAAAACTAAAAAGAAGTGCCGAGTATTGCATCGGTATTTTCCATATTTCTCTTGGGACAATGCGGACGGGACCCCGCACAGAAATATTTACCTTAACCCCTGATTCAAATAAATCAATTGCAATCTCACCGCCCGTATTTCCAATTCCTACGATTAATACGCGTTTGCCCTGAAATAATTTTCCATTTCGATACTCTTTGCTATGTAGGATTTGACCTTGAAAGTTTTCCATTCCTTCCCATTTAGGACTTAGCGGAGAATGATTGTAACCGGTTGCGATAATTACTTTCTTTGATTTGTAAATTACTTCAGGAGTCTCTGTTATCCAGAACTCTCCTTCTTTACGAATGGACTTGGCAGGTTGATTTAAGTAAGGCACAAGAGAAAATTTCTTTGCATAGGCTTCCATGTATTCGATAAATAATTGCTTTGACACATAACGCGGGTAATTCGCAGGAAAGGGCATAAAGGGAAGAGACGATAGTTGCTTTACTGTATGAAGATGAACTCTATCATAATGGTTATGCCAGGCATACCCGATCTTGTCGTTTTTTTCGATGATGCTAAAGGATACTCCACCTAATCTTAGGACGGCTCCAACGGCAAGACCTGAAGGTCCTCCACCTATGACAAGTGTGTGTATTTCCTTTGCTATCGTTGTTTCACCCATAAATCAAAACGTCTACTTGTATTGATTTCTTAGCAAGACTTTTTTAAGACAGCTATGACTTTTCGTTTATTAGGACTTCGAAAATTTTGGATTTGTAGATTAGGTCGGTTAGCTTTTGCATTTCTATGGTGTGAATAGGAGGAAAATCTAAACGGGTTTGGTAGATTTTCTTTTCTACATAGAATTCTGCTTTTTTATTTTTCTTGGTTTCTTGGTCGGCATCATAGAACGTTAAATTCTTGTTATCCCATACCAATTCATCTGCCCAGATTTTCTTTTTATCTAATTGCACTTTTTCGGCAACGTATTGATTGTATGTATAGTTTAATTGAATAGAAACACGCTTTGAACCGGAATCTACAAATTTATACTTTAGATCGAGTGATTGAGATTTGCCGCAACAGGATAATCTATACGAAACAGTTTCAAATAAAACAGGACGAAATGCATTATTCTGAAAGTGGAATACGATTAGAATTTTTTGAAGTGTGGCTAATCCTGAATTACCTTCAAATGTGGCAAATATCATTTTTTTTCCTTCCCCTAAAATATCACGGTATTCCACATCTGCAAAATTATACCAGGACGGAATTATAATTTTTTGAGGAATGCCTTTTAGAGTTTGGTTTTCCAATTCATATACATAGAGAATCATTTCGTTTCCGGCGAATTCTTCTACAACGCAATCTAATTTGTCTTTTATCTTTAGAGAATGAAATTTACAATCAGAGTAGGTGTGAGTTGAGGAGATTTCCTTCTCTGTCTGACTAATTAGCAGAAAAGGAAATAGGAAAAAGTAAAGTAATGCAAAGCTTAGGTCGATCCGTTTCAATCCATCTAATAACATAGAAGCCTCCCATTATTTTATAGACTCAAAATAATTCACTATTACCTATCGAATAAAATTGATAATTTACTAATAGGGAAAGCACGCGTTTTTTATAAAAACAAGAAAGAATTACTATCGTCAGCCTTGTATGAAATCTTGAAAATTTACTGATTGCAAGTCATCGTAGCTTTTTAAAACTTACAGTATGATACTAAAAATTATTAAAACCGAATTATTTTTTTTACTTTGCATTCTTTTGTCGGCTAATACACTATTGGCGAACCTGAGAGCACCATGGTCGGTTAGCCGATATCCATCCTATGCACTTTCAAATCCAAATGCCCAGCTTGTAGTTATGAAGGAAAATTTAGTATTCAAATGTGATAGAGCGTATGAAGGAGATGGAAATCTTTCTCGGATTATCGAGAAGAATTGCAAAGTAGAAGCTATCTATTTTATTCAGTCTACGGCTGATGCGAGTTACGCGCTAGAATTTGTTTTACCTTCGGATAAGATTGTAACTACTTCAGTTAATGATGCAGCATTGGAAACAACATTACCCAATCTACTCAATGTTTCCGATTTAGAAAAAGAAGGATACCGCCTTTCTGATCTATGCAAATTTTGTGAAGGAACGATTAATAAAATCTATACCGCTAACTTCAAGGCGAAATTTGTAGTTGGTCAAAATACAATTCGTGTTATGTATGAACAACCATTGTCTGTATCTGAGATTAGTCATGGATATTTTCAATCCAGTAAGTGGAGTAATTCATTTGCCTACGAACTCTGGCCTTTAAGAGAATGGAAATTGGACTCTAAGTTTGAAATGAATATTAAATTTACAACAGAAGTAGGAAATGCGTGGAGTAGATTCTGGGGAAAAAAGATACTTGCTGAATGTCGTGGAATTGATTTGCGGTTTGTAAAATCTCCAAGTGCTACATTTAAAAATCAATCTGGAGAAAATGGTTTTAAAGCTTATTATGAATACAATCAAAATCTAAATCCAAATTATATATTCTCAAGTGGTAGTAAAACCTATTACGAAAGCGATAATCTTGTATATGAACTTTCCTTAAAAGAAAAATTTCCCGATAGACTCAGTTGCTTTTTTGGACAAGAGAGAAATTGAAAGAGAAAGTAATTATGCAATTTTTCAAAAATTGTAATCTATTCCTAGTTCGACAAGCTTGGTTGATGAACTTTGTCGAACCACACAATGACAAATCTTGTCATGAATACAACTCTGTTATCCTGAGCTTGTCGAAGGATTTTATGACTTTATTTTTTTTTATATCGCTAGTTATTTTATTCAATTGTAAAGAAGCGGAAAATCCTTATATACCTACACCGGATATTTTTATTCGTAATTTTACAGAGAATGTTCCGAGAAAGTTGGAAATAGAATTAGAGCTTCGGGAAATTCTAAATACAGAGAATAAATTCTGCGATACTTCTTTTCAGAATAAGAAAGTAGAATTGAATGGGGATAATGATAATATATTTGTCAGCGATAGAGAGCAATTTACTGCATTCACTTATCTTTCCGTTTATAAGCAAAGGATTAAGAATAAATCAGATATATTTGTTTTAAAATCAAGATGTTGTCCAATGGGTCCTTGTTATACTTCGCATTTCTTTCAAAAGCAAGATAGCGGAAACTGGAAGTTATTCGACACTATTCCCGGCGAAGTAGTCGATTATAAAAAAACAAAAGACCATACCATTATTAAAATTGAAGACAATATCTTGACTACTCTGACCTACGTTGGATTTTGGAAAGACAATCAATTTGAGCCTTTGCTTGTTTACCGTCATATGAATATTGAGATTCCGAGTTCGTTTTCTCCATCTAAAAGAATTTTCACTGAGAGCAAGCAACTGAACTTACTAAAAAGACCAAAAGAATATCATATCGACAATCTTGCCTTTCGTTTGAACGTAACGGCTAACACACCTTATTTTATTCTAAATGAATCAGCAAACCATTACTTTATTTTTATCAAGGCTACATCTGAACAAATGAACGATGTTCTGGAAAATTTCAATGGCGATAGACAATACTTAGCCGAGCAAATTCAAGGAGTAGGAAAGAACTTGAAGGATGCAAAAGGTCTTGAAAAACTTTTAAATAAAACTTTTTATAATATTGGTTGGATAGAAAAGTTTTAATTCCCTTTCTTCTTAGCTCGGTTAGCGGCAAATACAAGTCCCTGTGCATTGATTTGAATATCTGGCTTGACTAATTCTAGAATAGAAGAAGGGATTTTTCGTTTTAAAAACTCTTCTTCGAAAAAACTTCCTATTCCTTTTTCGCCTAATGCTTGTAAATCACTGTCTGATTGATTGGAAGCGACCAGTTCATTGAAAACCTTTTCCATTCTGTCAATTCCATAAAGCATTTGCTCTGCACCTGACTTCATATCAGTCCATGAATCAAAATGCGTCAAATACGCTTTATCCGCTTTTGTGTTTACTATTTTCTCAATGCTAAGTCTTGCTTCTTCTGCGTGAAAATCTGTGGGAGTAGTAGATGGAAATAAAAAAGGAGAAGTTCCTTGTCGTAGGGAAGGATAGCTAATCCCAAATGAATCTCCCGTGAAAATGGCATTTGTTTTTGAATCGAAGATTACGAAGTGGTGATTTGCATGTCCACGGGTATAGATAAAAGTTAAATCTCTTCCGCCAAATCTTAATACTTCTCCGTCTTGCATTATTCGAACTCGCTCTGTCGGGACTTCTAGAATTTCTCCATACATCTTGATGAAGTTTTCTTTTCCGTATACCATGCTTGCACTTTCTATGATACGCTTTGGGTTAATCACATGCGGTGCGGCTTTAGGATGAGCCAATACGGTAGCATTTGGAAATTCTTGCACCAAACGAGAAGTAGCCCCTGCATGGTCTAAATGAATATGAGTGATGATTAGATATTTTACTTTTTCTTTAGATATATTCCTGGCGGATAACGCATTTAGTAAATAGGGAATTGCCGAATTTGTGTTGTTATCCACAAAGAGTCCCTCGTCTCCTTCTTGCATTAGATAGGCTGCTGCAAATTCGTTTGTATAATAATGACAGTCGATAGTTTGTATAGAGTTCATAGTTTGATTGACTTTGTATTTGATAATATTGTCAAGAGCATTTCAGAGAATAGGTAAAATTTATAGTCATTGCATCTCTCTATAACGGTATCAGTTTTATTTTAAGTCAAAGATGCGGCTAATTATAAGTTACCTGATTCGATTAATTTATAATCATGAATTTTTATATCAATTAGGATAGGTCCCGGTAATGCATTTCCTTTGAGAGAACTAGGTGTTACCTTTCTTGCACATGGATATTCGAGTCCATTTTGATTGGTATGCTCAGTTACAAAATTTGTAGCCTTTGCGAATTTACTAATTATATCAGCCGTGTAATTGTGTTGAATTAACTTACCGGTTTCCTTTTCAAAATAAAATTCTTGTCGTTTGCTATGAGTGGGAATAGAGTCAGGAAAAATTGCTTCGAGATGTCCTTCTTTTTTTTCTATCCATTGAATTTCAGAATTCATTAATAAATTGGGAAGAGTAAAATAATTCCAGAAGGCGTAATTTGCAAAGTATGCCATGTCTAAATCATCCCAATAGAAAATTCTTCTACCGAAACCAAAGTATTTTCTTGCGTCTTTCCTTTCTGAAATCAAATTTCCCTTTTCATCTTCTAATCGAACATCTCCTTCATTTAAAACTCCCGTGATATTTTTATCTTTTCCAATCGGAGTAATTCTTGAAATTGGCTTTCCTATTTCCATTTTAATTTTCGCGAAATGAAAAAATGGTCTTCTCTTTAAAGTGAAAGCAAGACCGGTAACACTTACTACTGCTTCGATTGATAGGGAATTTTTCCAGAGTTCTTTTCCTCCATAAAATTCAATGGCTTTATTTGCTGTTAGGCTTAACATTCTTTTTTGAACCCTGTTCCTCTTTTTATTTTACCTTAAAGATTGATTTAATTTTTCTTTTACAAAGTAAGCTTCGATTAAGCCTTTACCTTTTACTTCAATGAAACCTCTTTCTTGCAAAGTAAAATTATCTCCAATTAATTCTTTTACACTCGCTGTAATTTGAATTTCTCCTGGAAGTCCATGTGATTCCATTCTACTTGCTGTATTCACAGCATCTCCCCATAAGTCATAAGAAAATTTTTTAATTCCAATCACACCAGCAACTACGGGACCTGAATGAATTCCAATTCGCAATTCTAATTTTTCTGTTTCTGGGATAGAAATAGTTGTCATATACTTTTGCATTTCCAAAGCCATTTGAACACAATGAATTGCATGTCTCTCATCCGTTTCCGGTAGACCGGCTGCTGCCATATAAGCATCCCCAATTGTTTTTATTTTTTCCAATTTATATTTTTCTGCTAATTGATCAAAATGAGAAAATAAATCATTCAAAATAGATACAAGTCTTTCCGGCTTCAGAGTTGAGGATAATGGGGTGAAGCCGACAATGTCTGCAAATAGAATTGAAACACTTTCAAAGCCATCTGCAATGTGTTTTTCATTTTGCTTTAGCATGTTCGCAATTTTTTCGGGAAGAATATTTAGTAATAATTTTTCTGATTTTTGTCTTTCCATCTGAGCAAGAGCTCGTTCTTTATCAAGTGCATCCATTGCTTTGTCTTTTTGTCTAACAAAATGAGAGACATTAGCTAAAATAAAAATGATAAATCCGGGAAAATTAAAAATCAATAACCATAAAGAAATTTCTTCTGGAACTTTTCTCCAAGGAGCAGGATAATATTTTTCAACGAGTAGAGTAATGATTAAAGCTAAAACGAATAGAATGAATTGAGGAATTGCTTCTTTGATTGTTTGAAAGATAAGCGAACCAAAGGGTGCGGAAATTCCCCAGAGAGACATTGCTCCTGCTGCGTAAAATCCTCCAAGGCTCCATTGATTTAATAAAGGCAGAACAAGCAAGAACAGGAAGGCAAAGTATTGAGAGAAGGCTGCATTTTTAAAAATCCAGAATAAGAATAAATCCAATGCAAATAAAAAGCTAAGTAGAAAAGGCATATACGCCTGCGGGTATAAATCCAAACTAACTTCAAAGAAACCAACGATCAATCCAACAAAGACACCAGAAGTAGCCATCGGAATAAAAATTCGATTCTTTCTTTTTACGTCCGCACTATCAGTAGAAAGGTTTCCTAAATTTAAGTAATTATCAATAAATCGCTTCATTTTTTTGCGTTCGATGTTAAATGACAGTTACAAACTGTCAAATATTTTTACTCATTTAGAAGCGGCTAATAGCCATATGCTTCCCTATTCTATTTTTTGAACTAATTTGTTTACTTTTTCAGGACTCAGTGGTTTTATTAGATAGTCTTTAACAAATGGAAATCGCATTGCCTTTTCTTTATCATTTTCTTCATCGGAGCTTGTGAACATAATGACAGTGGGACTTGGATAGATATCTTGAGTAGTCAATAAGCTTTGATAGGCTTCTAAAAATTCAAATCCATTCATAGCAGGCATATTAATATCTAATAAAATCAAACTAGGAGGAAATTGATTGGGATATATTTTACAGGACTCTTCGTAATTCTTGAATAGCTGTAATGCTTCTTTTCCATTGACAGCATTATAAATAGAACTAAAGCGCTTTGTGCTTTCTAGTATTCTTTTAGCGATAAAGAATTCTATTTCTTCATCATCTACAATTAAAATAGATTTTAAATTTTGTGGGTTCATATACTTAAATTTGGAATGATAATTTGGAATACAGTATCTTCGCGAGAGGAGAGGACTTTAATAGATCCTCCTATTTTTTCAACATGTTTCTTTACTAGATAAAGACCCAAGCCATTACCAAGAAGTTGTTGGGAATGGGCTCTGAAGAACATTTGAAATATTCTTTCCTGGTATTCGGCGTCAAATCCAACTCCGTTGTCGCTTACTGTTATTACTAGATTATTTCGTATATCGTATTTAGTAGCTATCTTTATCCAACGTTTTTCTTTTTTTGAATCATAGAATTTAACTGAATTGGAAATTAGGTTGTAAAGAATTTCTTTGAAACGAAAAAGAAAAGTAGTTACCATCTTTGCTTCTAATTCGGTAATAAATTGAATATGATTTGTGAGTAGGCTTTGTGAATGAGATTCTTTTATATCTTCTAAAATCATAGATAAATCTAGAATCTGAGGATTTTGATCTTGATAATCTGCTTTTGCCAATTCTAAAATGCTTTGAATCAATGTCTCTAGTTTTTGTATTGGACTTGCAATTTTCTCATGGCACTGACTGAGAGTAATCCAATCTTCCTCTTTAATACTGAGAGAGGATAATTCTAATAACCCTCTGACTGTTTTGATTGGTGCAATTAGATCATGAGACAATCTATAATTAAATTCTAAGAGTTCTTGGTTGGCTTTTTCTAAAAGCCGTTTGGACTCAACCATTTCACTAATGTCTATGCAAGAGCCGGCATAACCAGCAAACTTTTCTTCCCCATCAAACCAAGGGTTCCCTGTATCTAGAATCCAACGGTATTCCCCATCGCGTCGTTTGAGTCGGTATTGCATACGGAATGCTTCTCTTTTTTCAAAGGCAGTTAAATAAACATCTAAACACATTTTCATATCATCAGGATGCAGACCTTCTGTCCAACCGTTTCCATATTCCTGATCAAGAGTTCTGCCTGTAAAATTGAGCCATGGCTTGTTAAAATAATAACACAATTTATCAGTTCCTGCAATCCAAATCATAACTGGTGCATTGTCAGCCATGATTTGGAATTTGTCATCTTGATTAGTCGATTTCATTTTTTTCTCTATCCTTATAATAAAACTTTTAATTTCTTAGTCAAGTCTATAAAATTTATATCGAACATTCTGCATCTCATTGGTGTATCAAAAAAAGTAGATGGAATGCCAAAAATAATTATACTATTAACATGTTAGGTCTATACCGATTATCAATTGCAATTAAGTGAATAATCAAAAGTAATTTCCATTTTTATCATAGGAGCGGCTAACAGACCGTAAACTTACGAGTCTTTCAGAGGACGATAAAAATTTTCTAATATAATTTTTTTGGAAACACTAAAATGATCTAAGGTCATTTTAGTGTTTTGCAAATTTCTGAGTTTTCTTTCTTGCTAAGGAGTAAAGCGATAGCAGGTATTAAGAGCAGGGAAAGTTGTGTTGCTATTGTAGGAGGTTACAACGGTTGTACTTCCTGAAACTCCATCCATAAAATTTCCTGTTCCTCCTATTCCATTTTTGATTCCGATGTTTGCAAAATTTCCGGAACCAGTGCCTGCTTTATTTCCATAGATGAATTCAACTAGATTCGTTCCCTCATATAGCTTAACTTGAAAGTTCAGTCTGTAGGAAGCACTGTTATATAAATCAGGGTAATTTACCCATTCAATAGTAAGAACTCTTGAGCTAGCAGTGCCTGTTAGAGAATATTGGATAGAGGCACTTGAGTCTAACTTTAGATCTCCCCACCAAGGAGCAACAAGAAAAGTTCCCGAACTACTAGAATTAAAGGATGGGGTATTGCTTTGACTTTCAGAAAGAAACGATGCACCACCATTTGTATTTATATAGATATTATCAAATGCAACTCCAAAATAGGTGAAAGTAAAGCCGATTGCTTGCTTCACCGATCCATCATCTATACTACCAAAACTACTTGAGCTTATGGTCGTTCCTCCATTTCCATTGATGGATGTAAAGGTGCAGACTGGTGTAGACCTAGTCATCATGGTTGCTGCTGTTAATGTAAAAGTGCCAACACTCGTAGAGCTAGAAGATCCAAGCTTTATAGAGCCAGTTGTAGCATTAATTGGAACTCTAACTTTTAACTCCGAGTATGCAGATGATTCTACGGTTGCCGCAATAGCGCTATTTCCAAAGTAAACAAAGGACGCGGAATTGCTAACTAAATTCTTTCCAGTAATCGTTACCAATGTTCCGACGGGTCCACTGAGTGGTGAAATACTCGATACGCTCGCAGGTGCGGAAGATGAAGTTTGAGTGATTTGAAGTTTAACGCTGATGTTGCTTAAGCTAGCAACTCCTATGCATCTATACTTATTCTTAGTGATTTCGAACGAGAAGCTACTAGTGCAGCTAGTCGTAGTAGACGTTGGATAGTCTAAAGTGCTAGTGCTTGAGTTCGTAGTAATTAGCTCATCCTCTTTTCCAACATACAGGCAGGTAGTTGAGCTACCGCCTGAACTGGAAGAGCCACTCTGGACGCTATAAGATGCATATACATAATCAGTTGCAGTTGTATTTGTGAGTTTGAAAAATTTTACAGAATTGGAAGCCACATTCGCGGTCTTAGTATCTCCTATCTTTACTTCCTCCGCCCCTTCACAAGTGGCATACTGTAAGCTCTCGTAAGGAGCAATAACTGCTTCCGCAATTAGAAATCCTACAAGTGGATTAATTGGTGTTGTTGGCTTTGGGGGGTTAATAACGCTATTCCCAC
>Ga0075160_10001701_pt1 | contig 13344 bp, 13 predicted proteins | sample JI91814C2DNA_FD_70969 | JGI IMG/M metagenome (GOLD analysis project Ga0075160, IMG submission 70969) | Wastewater effluent complex algal communities from Wisconsin, to seasonally profile nutrient transformation and Carbon sequestration -... | ecosystem: Engineered > WWTP > Effluent > Algae... | reverse complement strand
TCGAAGGAACGCACCGTCACCCTGCTGTTCGACCGCGAGCACAACCTCGAGGAACGCATCCTCAACGAACAGTTCCTCACCTGAGCGTTCTCACGCCCTGAGACCGCCACGGCGCACACTGCCCGCATGAGCCCGATGTCCGCCAAGCCCGAAAGCCCTGCCGAACGCCTCGTGGTGGCCATCACCGCGCGCGCCCTGTTCGACCTGGAAGACAGCCACGCGCTGTTCAACGCCGACGGCCTGGACGCCTACGCCCAGTACCAGCGCACCCACGAAAAGGACGTGCTGGCGCCCGGCATGGCCTTCCCGCTGGTGCAGAAGCTGCTGGCGCTCAACGCCGGCGCGCCGCCCGAAGCGCCGCGCGTGGAAGTGGTGCTGCTGTCGCGCAACTCGTCCGACACCGGCCTGCGCATCTTCAACTCCATCCGCCACTACGGCCTGGGCATCGTGCGCGCGGTGTTCACCAGCGGCGCCGAGACCTGGCCCTACATCAAGCCCTTCGGCGCCCAGCTGTTCCTGTCGGCCAACCCGGCCTCGGTGCGCAGCGCGCTGGAGCACGGCTTCGCCGCGGCCACCATCCTGCCCGCCAAGGCCTACGAACCGGCGCACCCGCAGCTGCGCATCGCCTTCGACGGCGACGCGGTGATCTTCGGCGACGAATCCGAGCGCGTGTCGCAGGAATCGGGCCTGGCCGCCTTCCACAGCAACGAATCCACCCGCGTCAACGAACCCCTGTCCGGCGGCCCGTTCCGCGGCTTCCTGGCCGCCCTGCACGAACTGCAGCAGGCCTTCCCGCCGGGCGAAGACTCGCCGCTGCGCACGGCCCTGGTCACGGCGCGCTCAGCGCCCGCGCACGAGCGCGTCATCCTCACCCTGCGCGAATGGGGCGTGCGCCTGGACGAAGCCATGTTCCTCGGCGGCCGCGACAAGGGCCCGTTCCTGGAAGCCTTCGGCGCCGACATCTTCTTCGACGACTCCCGCCACAACATCGAAAACGCACGCCGCCATGTGGCCACCGGGCACGTTCCCTTCGGCGTGACCAACGAAACCTGAGCCTGGACAGCGCTGGTCATGGGGACTTCCCCTTTTGGCCAGACGCGCAACTCCGGCAGACCGATTCCCCTGAGGGGTCTATGAGCCAGTCTGGATCCGACTTACGATCGACGTGCCACTCGAACAAGGGCCGTCGTTCCCAAGGCAATGCCTGAGGCCCCGGGCTCAGGGTCGAGAGGCAGGATGGCGCACGGATCGTCTGGTGCCGGCAATTTCACAGGAGTTGTGATGATCGAGAGTGGGCTGGCGCTTTTGCTGCTTTTTTCGGGGTCCGCTAGTGCGGCCAACTACGACCTTCCTCCGCTGCTGACCACCACTGAGCAATTCAAAGGTGCGCGCGCCGCATTTGAGTTCTGCTTCTGGCAGCAGCGAGCGTTTGAAATCGCGCGGGAACAGCACCCGGATATGGCGCAGACAGCCATGCTGGTGGAGCAGCAGTTCCACGAGCGAACCGGCGACGGCTGTGGATCTCTCGATCGCCTGTGGCAACGGTCGGCCGAGGCTATTGAGCCCGGGAAATGGCCGTCCGTCAGGGCGACTCTCGTCGAAAAGGCGATGCCGGCAATCCAGGATGATCTCGATGAACTCTCCGACCGATCCGTCGCAGAGCAATTCATCGAGCAAGTGCGCGGCGGCTCGGAAGGGAAGTTGGATGCCGCGATCGCATCGCAACTGGTTCGGGCATCCGAGGGGTTCCGAAAGCGCCCCTCTGACTTGTGGCCACGCTGGACTCATACGTGGGACAGCGCCACATCGCCTGACGCCCAGGGCCTGGCCGTCCGTGTTCGCGTGCCGCTCAGCTTCGCGGAGGCCGGCCCGAACGGGAAGAACATGCTGCAAAAATGGACGCTCCCGCTGGAAATCGACCGCACGCATGTGATGTTGAACGTCAGCCACAACACTTTTTCTATTGGCGATTCCTTGCTCAGGGCAGTGGCGGCGTTCGAACAAGGATCACGGAAGCAGTGGGGAGCGTATCTGGACGGAATCGCGGCGGATATGACACTGTTGAGCTCCAAACGTGTCACCGCCTTGGGCCGTCCGGCGCTGATGCTGGAAATTGAAGCTGATGGTTCCCCCACCGACCGCCTGGGGAGACTTCGAACGCATATGCTCATCGCGCTGGTTCCAACAGGTTACGTTTCCAGCGCATGCGTGGTCGCCGTCCCGAAAGGCCAGCTCGCTCAACTGGACATTCTCGCCGATCGGTACGCGCCTCTGTGTCTCGCGTTCCTGTCCAGCCTGACGGATGCCTCCCAACCATAGCCATTCGGGTTCGCCGACGGTTACATTTGTTTCCGCCGCCGCGTCCCCAATCAGTCCCACACCGCAGTAGTGGTCCGTACCGTGTCCCAGCGGCGTATGTGTCTGGCCAGAAGCGACTAAACGGGGTAGATCCCTTGGGCTTGTAATCGCCCAGCCGCTTTCCGGCTTCGTCGTAGACGTAGTACACCGTGCTGGTGGCGGTGGTGGGGTGGGCCTTGGCCACGCGCTGGCCCAGTGCTTTGTACTGGTAGTCGTGCAGGACGGATGCCGTAGTCCAGGTCTGGTTCTTCTCGAGCATGCGGCTGTTGCAGAACACCAGGCGCGTCATCGGGCCGAACGGCAGGTAGCTGGCGCCGGTGACGAGGTTCACCGGCAAGGTGGCCGATGCTGAAGTTCTGGCTGGCACTGCATGCCCCGGACGCGCTGTCGGAGCTGAACATTTTCACGTGGCGGGCGCACGCCGTCGAAGCGCATACACCAGCCAAGCCACGGCAGTCACGCCCGCCCCCAGCAGGAACGCCAATCGCCCGGTCGAACCCGATTGCTTGCCGTATTCAACGACCGGCTGCGTTTCGATGAAGATCGCCCACCGTGGCCCGCTGCCCATTGGGGTCAACCTGTAGCCCATGAAGCGGTGGAGCTTCGGCCTTGGCCACGCGCGGAACTTTGGGTGTCGTGCAAAGGGCGACGCGAACGGAAGCTGGGCCCTACTGTCCGGTCGCGGGCAAGGGCTTTGCTTCGACCAACTTGTATCCGTAGAACTCCTCGGGCACGTCCGCCTTGGCCACCTGGACGAGGTAGATGGAGAACTCGTGTCCGCCGCCGCCCTTGTTCGTGGCATCCGAGGTGTCGACGATGAAATATGACTTTCCCGGTTCCGCTGCGATGGGCTCAGCGCACAGGCGGCCACCGAAGATGCAGACGGTGTGGTTGCCTGCCGGCACGTCAACGACGGTGTACGTGCCGGGCCTGAGTTTGCCGGCAAACGCACCGTTCACGGTCACCTTGTGGCCAACGAGGCTGCCCACGAAGGTCTTGGCCCGATAGATGGTGATCGACGCCGTTTCCTGCGCGCCGGACGTCGGCAAGGGGGCTTGGTTTGAAGCATGCGCACCCAGGCAGGCAAGGGAAGCGGCGAACAGCAGCACACGGGGGGATCGAAGGGTCATGGGAGACATTGCCTTGGAAGGGATGAGTCAGCCGCCGGACGGACGGGCGGCGTCACGAAAGACCGGTAGCCGCCCGCGCCAACTGGATGGCCGCCGCCCATTCCGATCGGCCGTGCACTACGAATCGTAGTTCGCCCTGGTCGGTGCTGACCGACACGGAGTTCGGTGCAATCGGCAGGAAGCCGAGGAATTTCGTCCAGCACGGCGTGACCTGCCGTATGGCCGCGAGTGGAATCTCCGTGGGCCCGGTCTGCACGTTGAACGCGTGCGACGCGAAGGCCAGGCGGGTGTTGGTGAGGAACAGCCGGCCACCCACGGCCTCCCAGCCGCGCTGCAGGTTGGCTCCGCCTTCGCGGATCACGGTTTCCGACGGTGCCAATTCGATCTTCATGCGGTGTCCTGTGGTCTTGTCTTCGTGCGCGGTGCAGCACACGCATTCTAAGCGATACCTGCGCGGCTATTCCGCGGCGAGCTTTTCCGGCGTGGCGATATTGGCCCGGAAGATCGCGCCATTCAGACGCCCGGTTGGCAAGGGCGACGTAGCGGCTGCGATCCATATTCGCTCCATGCCCTGGCGCACCGGCTTGCGCCCGAGGTGTAGCCGCTCAGGCCGGCGCCATCCGCTCTTGCCGGCGCATCGCATAAACCACCCAGGCCACCGCCGTCACCGCCGCACCCAACAGGAAGGCCAGCCGGCCGCCACCCGCGCTCTCCCACGCCAGCGCCGCCATGCCCGCGCCCAGCACGCCGCCCACGCCCGAGCTGAAGCCGTACAGCAGGCTCTGCCCGGCGGCGGCGCGCTTGCCGGGGAAGAACTCCGACATCAGCCGCATGCAGCAGGCATGGAACACCGCGAAGCTCAGCGCGTGCGTGCTGGCGGCCAGCACCATCACCGGCAGCGAGTGGGCAAACAGGGCGGTGACGGTCCAGCGCACCACGGTGACGGCCATGCACACCATGATCAGTCGGCGGGCGCCGAAGCGCGCAATGAGTTTGGGCGCCTGCCAGAACATGGCGATCTCGATCAGCACGCCCACCGCCCACAGCAGGCCGATGGCCGCGCCCGAGTGCCCCGCGGCCTGCAGGTGCAGCGTGTAGAACACGTAGAACGGCCCGAAGCCGATCTGCATCAGCAGCGCCATCAGCAGGAAGCGGCGCACGCCGGGCCGCTTCCACAAATGGCCCGCGTCTTCGACGGTGTCCACGTGCGCGGGCGGCGTGTCGCGCCGGTGCGGCCATGCCGCCACCAGCATCGCCGCGAACAGGGGCAGGGTGAGCCAAGGGAACGCGCGGTCGCCGAAGTGGTCCATCAGCGCGCCGTAGCTGGACGCCACCAGCAGGAATCCGATCGAACCCCACACCCGCAGCCGCCCGTACAGATCGGTGCGCGGCCCCAGCGCGGTCAGCGTCATGGCTTCGAACTGCGGCATCACCGCGTTGTAGAACAGGCCGAAGGCCGCCATCACGCCCAGCAGCGCCCACGCCGACTGCGTGAACAGGAAGCCCGCGAAGCACAGCAGCGTCAGCGCGCAGCCCGCCACGAACCAATGCCCCGGCCGGGCGCTGCGGCCCGACAGCGCCGCCCACACCGGTGGCGACACGATGCGGCTGCCGTACCACAGGCCCAGCATGGCGCCCACCACGTAGCCGCTGTGGCCCAGGCCGTCCACCCAGCGCCCGACGTAGGGCGTGTAGGCGCCCAGCGCGGCGTAGTAGAAGAAATAGAAAACCGAGAAGCGCCGGAGGCTGGCGTCCATTCCGTGGCGGGTCCAAAAGAAAACGGCCGGACCCGAAGGTCCGGCCGTCATCATCGCCGGTTTGCCCGGCGGCCGGAACTAGCGCTGGCGCGAGGTCACGCCGCGCACCGGGGCCAGCGGCTGCGGCGCGACGGTGCGGCGCGGGGCCGTGCCTTCGCGCAGGGCCAGTTCACGCGTGTCCAGCGTGCCCATGCGGGTCTGGTCCTTGAGCTCCAGGTAGCGCAGCTCAAACGGCGCGCCATAGCCCATCGGCACGTTCACGCGGCCAAACGACAGCGCCAGCTGGCGCTTGCCCGGCTGCAGCCAGTTGGCCATGTGCGCCTGCGACACCGGGCGGCTGACGCCGTCGGGGCCGGTGGCGTACAGCGTGCCGCGCACTTCGTAGCGGCCCGGGGCGGCCACCTGCACCGGCAGGTCGAAGCGCACCGCGTTGGCGCTGAAGCCATAGCCACCGGCCAGCCTGGCCGTGGGCCGCGTCACTTCCACCGCGGTGCGGGCGTCGCGCTGCACGCTGGCGCCGTCGGCGTAGGTGCCGGCCGACAGCTGCACTTCCCACAGGCCCGGCTCGCTGCCCGCGTCGTCGGGCAACTGCAGGCGCGCCTTGCCGCCGCTGAAGGCCAGGTCGAAGCTGCGGCCCGAGGGCGACACCAGCACGCCGGCCACCTGGTTGCCGGCCATGGCCAGCGTGGCGTCGCCGCGCTGCATCGCCGCCGCCACTTCCAGCGTGTCGCCGGCCAGCACGCTGGTGCGGTCGGCCTGCGCCTGCAGCACGAACGGGCTCTCGGGCTCGTACACGTGCACCAGATAGCGGCCCTTGGCGCTGGCCAGCTGCACCTGGAAGCGGCCCTGGCCCTGTTCCTGCGCCAGCTGCACGATGGCCGAACCGTCCGGCACGTCCATGCCCGCGGCCTTGAGCTGTGCGGCATTGGTCTTGCGCTGGAACGACTGCGGCTGGGCAATCAGGCGGCCGTTCTTGAGCATGCGCACCTGGTCGGGATCCACGGCGCGGCCACCCTGGGCCGGGCTGATGCGGATCACGGCGCCGGCGGCGGTGGTGTCGATGGCCAGGCCGGCCTGCAGTTCGCTGGCTTCGGCCACGGCCCAGTACTCGCGGCTTTCGGCCAGGTAGGGCGCCTGCGCTTCCACTTCGGCCCGGGGGTCGAGCGCCCAGGCGAAGGACACGGGCTGGCGTTCGAACTCACCCGCGGGCACGGGCGCGGCCATCAGGCGCGAAGGCGACTGGTCGGCGGCGCCGGGAGGCAGCAGGTTGCCGGCCTGGGCGGAGAAGGCGAGGGACATCAGGCAAAACAGGAGGCTCTTTTTCATGGCTCAGGACCTCATGTCGGTGCGCAGGATGGAATCGAGGCCGAAGCAGGCCCGGCGGCTCTGGTTGTGCGACAGCGGTTCGCTGCCGGCCATGCGCGCCTTGTCCTGGAACCACACGCTGCCCGCGGCCGACTGGCTGGAGCAGTTCAGGAAACCATCCGAGCACGAGTTCAGCCACAGCTGGGTGGTTTCCAGCCCCACGTTCTCGACGTAACCGCCGCAGTAGCTGTCGCCGTCCCAGATGGCGGAGTCCACGTCGGTGCCCACCACGCTGCGGAAGGGCTTGGGCAGGGCCGGGCGGCCCGCGGTGCCCTGCAGCCAGTTGGCATTGTAGGACGCCATCCAGCTGGTCTGCTGCATGCGCACGGCGTCGTTCTTGTAGCCCAGCAGCCAGCCCAGCGCGCTTTCAAACACGTTGCCGGCAATCACGGCGTCGGCCAGCGGCGTGCCGGCGGACGAGGGCGCCAGCGCATTCACGCGCACGGTCTTGGCGATGATGTTCGGGTAGCGGCTGTCCCAGGTGGGGTTGGACAGGATCCAGCGCATGACGTTGCCGCCGTTGCTGTGCGTGATCACGATCAGCCGGGTGATGCCGCGGTTGTTGATGAAGGTGGTGAGCTGGCCGGCCAGGCAGCCGGCGGCCGCCGGGTCCCACATGTACTTGGTGAAATCGCAGTTGATGACCACGTAGTTGTTCGGGTCGACCAGGCCGCCGCGGACGTTGTTGACCATCGGCGACTGCCAGTAATCGGCGGCGGCATTGGTCTGCTTGCCGGTGCCGTGCACGAAGGCGACGCCGGTGTTGGCGCTGCACACGCCTGAAACGGCTGCGAGGGCAGCCAAGAGTAGATATCGCACGATTCCCTCCCCAGAGATTCGATGCTTTGGCGCGGTGTCCCCGTCCCTGCGTAACCCGGTCCAACAAAAAGCCGGCACTCCAATGCGCCGGCGTATGGACGTTCAGGCTACGGATAAAACCGTGACGGTCAACACATTTCGATGCTGCGGTGCGGCAGTTGGGCGCCCGGCGAAGGTCCGCCGTGCGCGGGGTTCCTTTCCCGGGGACGCCGTGAACCCATCCATGGGGGCTTTTCGAAAACGTCCCTGTTTTCGAAACCCCGGGAAAGGAACCCCGCGCACGGCGGACCGCGGACCGTCCTGGCTGGGGTGGACGGCAGAAGCGGCGGCTTGTCGCCGTGTACGATCCCGGCGCCATGGTCACTGACCAATCAGGCCGTCCGGTTGAGCACCAGGTAGCCGCTGCGGTCGAACAGCACGTACCACAGCGCCAGGAAGATCCATAGCCCGCGCAGCGCCGAGTGCAGCGAAAACGCCGCGTTTGCGCCGTCCTGCACCGAGAACGGGACCGCCTTCGAGCCGCACCAGTCAATGGACGCCTGCAGCGTGTGCTGACCGGGTGTGACCGGGTAGGTGGCCGATTCGCCGGGCATGAGCTTGCCGACTTCCTTGCCGTCGATCTTCACCGCGTAGGCGCGCAGCGCGTCGGCGTAGCCGGAGTCGCGGGTGACGGTGATGCTGGTCATCGGTTCAGAACTCCAGGTCGAGGGCGGCACACAGATAGTCCACCATCGGCGCCATGCCGGCAAAGCCGCTGGCCACGGCCTGGCGCAGCTTCGGGCCCAGCACCACGTCGTCCTCCAGCCCGGCGCCAGCGACGAAGTCCTTGCGCTTGAGGTCGTCAATCAGCTCGTGGTCGGCGGGGTAGCCGCGCGGCGGGCGTACCAGCGCATCGCCGGTGAGCTCGAACTTGCGCTTGAAGGCGGCGGATTGCGTGGCGGCCTTCCAGCCCGACGGGTTGTCCACCATGAAGTTGCGGATGCGGCGCTGGGTTTCCGGCTCGGGATGCCACAGCCCGGCACCGATGAAGCAGTTTCCCGGCTGCAGGTGCAGGTAGAACGACGGCGCCGGCACGGTCTTGCTGCGCTCGTGGAAGAAGCGCGCGCCCGACCAGGTCTTGTAGGGCGTCTTGTCGTTGGAGAAACGCGTGTCGCGATGGATGCGGAACAGCGATCCGCCCACCTGCCTGGGGTCGGCCCGGTAGTGCAGGCTGATGGCGACGATGTCGGGCTGCAGGTCGGTGATCAGCTGCAGGAAAGGCTGGCGCAGGTGCGCCTCGTAGTCGGACTTGTGGTCGGCGAACCACTCGCGCGAATTGTTGCGGCCCAGGGCGCGCAGGAACTTGAAGGTCTTTTCGCTGAAGTAGGTGCTCATGCCAGCTGCCGTTCCAGGTCGTGGCCCCAGGCGTCCAGGGCGTCCAGCCAGGCCTGCTTCGGCCCGGGTTCAAGGGTGGCGCGCAGTGTGGCGATTTCGGCGTAATAGCTCGTGAAATCGTACTCGGACAGGCCGCTGTCGCTGCCCAGGCGGCGCCGGCGGTAGTCGTCCCAGCGCTGCTGGTCGGCGGCGTCCAGGCTTTGCGGCCAGTTGCGGGCGCGGTAGCGGAACAGCAGCTCGGCGAAGCGCGGGTCGTCGAAGCGCGGGCCGATGTCCGCCAGGTCGGCCAGCGCGGCGCTGCGCACGCGCGGGAACAGGCGCTTGTCGGCGTCGGACGGGAAGCCGTCGTACAGCGCGGCGTCTGCATCGGCCGGTTCGCGCGCGCGTTCGGCGGCGAACACGCGGCGCACTTTCTCGGCCAGGCCCGGCGCCGTGCGCAGCTGCTCCGCGCGGGCCAGGCAGGCGTCGCGGTCAATGCCCAGGCGCGCGAAGTCGGCCTCGCGCAGGTGCGACAGCGGAAGCAGGATCGGGCACTTGTTGGTGTGCACTTCCTTCAGCGGTATGCGCTGCTCGCCTTCGGGCAGGTCGGCGGCGGGCGTGTACAGGCGGTCGGCGATGTCCTCGGGCGACAGCGCCAGCAGCGCGGCCGGGTCTTCGTCCAGGCCGCAGACGATCACGCGCGAATCAATCTTCGGGTGCACGGCAATCGGCGCCACCAGCGCCGCGCAGTGCCGGCTGGCCGGGTAGCGCGAGGAAATGTGCAGCAGCGGCGTCATGTTCGCCACGTCCATCAGCGCGGCTACCTTGCGCTTGCCGCGCAGCTCGAAGGCGTAGTCCCACAGCCGGGGCTGGGCGGCCTTGAAGCGGCGCGCCAGGCCGATCAGGGCGCGCACGTCGCTCAGCGCTTCATGCGCGTCGCCTTCGCGTACGCCGTTGGCGGTGGCCAGGTGTTCGAGCTTGAAGCTGGGCGCGCCGTCTTCGCGCCTGGGCCATTCCAGGCCCTCCGGGCGCAGGGCCTCGGCCAGGCGCAGCACGTCCAGCAGGTCCCAGCGCGAGTTGCCGTTGCGCCACTCGCGCTCGTAGGCGTCGTGGAAGTTGCGGTACAGCCCGAAGCGCACGAACTCGTCGTCGAAGCGGATCGAGTTGTAGCCCACCGCGCAGGTCATGGGCTGCACGAACTCGTCGGCCAGGCGGGCCATGAACTCGGCCTCCGGCAGGCCTTCGGCCAGCGCGCGCTGGGGCGTGATGCCGGTGATCATCGTGGCGCCGGGCGAGGGCAGCAGGTCGTCGGCGGGCCGGCAGAACAGGCTGATGGGTTCGCCGACGGGGTTGAGGTCGGCGTCGGTGCGGATGGCCGCGAACTGCGCGATGCGCGTGCGGCGCGGGTCGCGGCCGAAGGTTTCCAGGTCGTACCACAGGAAGCTGGCGGCCATGGCCTCAGGCTCCTTCGCGGCCGGTCACGCCGCGCGTCACGCGGCGTTCGCCGGCAGCGGCGGCAGGCGCTCGCGCACCAGGGCGTCGGCGGCGGCCAGGTCCACGTCGTCCAGCGTGGTGCAGCCGCGGGTGGCTTCCACCAGGATCTGGCGCTGCAGCACGCCGCGCTCGAACGCGGTGGCGTACGGAATGCACGTGAAGCTCACCATCGAATAGCGCGGGACGAAGTGGCCGGGATGCCGGCGCGCCAGCACCTGTTCCAGCGCACGCTGCAGCAGGTAGTCGGCGTCGTCCACGCGGTCGCGCATTTCCACGTAGTTTTCCAGCGCCATGGCCTGGATGGCCTCGGCGTTGGGCCGGCGCTCGGCTTCGAAGGCGGCGAACGCCGTGTCGAAATCCGTGGCCGAGGCGATGTGGCGGTCCAGCGCCAGGCAGTCTTCGAAGGCGCAGTTCATGCCCTGGCCGTGGAAGGGCACCATGGCGTGGGCGGCGTCGCCCAGCAGCACCGCGCGGCCGTCCATCCGCCAGCGCTGCAGGCGCAGCGTGCCCAGGCCGCTGACCGGGTGGTTGGTCCAGTCCTGGTCGAACTCCGGCAGCAGCGGCAGCGCGTCGGCGAAGTCACGCTCGAAGAAGGCGCGTGCCGCGGCCAGGTCGGGCAGGGTGTGGAAGCTGGGCTCGCCCCGCATGGGCAGGAACAGGGTGACGGTGAAGGTCTGCTCGGTGTTGGGCAGGGCGATGCACATGTAGCCGCCGCGCGGCCAGATGTGCAGCGCGTTGGGCTCGATGCGGAAGCCGCCGTCGGCCGCGGGCGGGATCTCGAGCTCCTTGTAGCCGTGGCCCAGCGACTCGAATGATTCTTCCAGCGCCACGTACGGGCGCATGGCCTCGCGCAGCCCCGATCCGGCGCCGTCCGCGCCGATCAGCGCTTCGAAGGGCTGCGGGCGCGCGGTGCGGTCATGGTCGTTGATGAACAGCGCCACGCGCCGTTCGAAGTCCGCGCCGTCCAGCCGCTGGTTGAAATGGATGCGCGCGCCGGCCGCCTCGGCCGCCTCCAGCAGGGCCACGTTGAGCCGGCCGCGGTGCACCGACCAGATCACTTCGCTGTCGTCCAGGCCGTAGGGCTGCAGGCGCGGCGCGCCGCCGTCCTGCGGGTGCACCATGCGGCCGCGCATCATCACCGCCTGCGCCATCACCACGTCCTGCAGGCCGGCGCGGCGCAGCGCGTCCAGGCCGCGCTCGGCCAGGGCCAGGTTGATCGAGCGGCCGCCTTCGTAGCCTTTGGCGCGCGGGTCCGGTCGCTTCTCGTACACGTCCACCGACCAGCCGCGGCGCGCCAGCAGGGTGGCCAGCAGGGCACCGGCCAGGCCGGCGCCAACCAGGGTGAGCTTGCGGTCAGCGGAAGGGTTCACGGGTGGCCTCTGGGTTCAGGGGGTGGCGCCTTGCGGCGCCGCCGGGAAGGGTATGACGCGGTTGCGGCCGGCGTCCTTGGCCAGGTACAGGGCGCGGTCGGCCTGGTCCACCGCCGCCGCCACGCTGCCATCGCCGCGCCGCCAGGGCGCCAGGCCGATGCTGACGGTGACTTCGATGCCCTTGAAGTCGGCCCGGGCCACGGCTTCGCGCAGGCGCTCGGCCAGCTGCAGCGCGGTTTCGGCATCGGCATCGGCCAGCATCACCGCGAACTCTTCGCCGCCGTAGCGGAACAGCGGCGTGCCCGGGGCCAGCATGCGGCCGAGTTCGGCGGCCACCTGGGTGATGATGCGGTCGCCGGCCAGGTGGCCGTGGCGGTCGTTGATGGCCTTGAAGTGGTCGATGTCTATCAGCAGGAACTGGCAGGCCTGCGTGCTGGAGCGGTCGCCGGCCAGCTGTTCCATGGCCTCGTTGAAGGTGCGGCGGTTCAGGCAGTGGCTCAGCGCGTCGTGGTCGGAGTGGTGGCGCAGCATCACCGCGGCCTGTTCCTGCAGCAGCGCATAGGTGTACATGAAGCACACCAGCATGCCGTAGCCGCTGGCGAAGCGGATCACTTCAATACCCGAACGCTGGGACGCGATCATCAGCGACGCGTAGGCGCCGAACGCCACCATGGCCACCAGCGCCGGCCCCGCGCGCAGCAGGAACACCAGCACCGGCGGGAAGATGTAGGCCCAGTGCTGCATGCTGCGGCCGGTGTAGTGGCCGAAGGCCATGATCAGCACCAGCAGCAGGGCCACGGTGACGAAGAACAGCGTGCCGCCCTGGTGCTTGGGCAGCTTCAACAGCCCGAACATCAAGGCCAGCACCACGGCCAGCACGAACCAGGCCAGCAGCGCCGTGTCGGCCAGGCCCAGCCGCGTGTTGATGCTGCCCAGAACCACCATCAGCACCGCGATCAGCGCCGACAGCACCACCGCCACCCGCCAGCGCATTTCCTCGCGCAGCAGCGAGAAGGAGTCGCGGCGCAGGCCGGGCAGGTCCATCGTCAGCCGCCGGCCTCGCGCCACAGCGCCACGGCGGCCACGAATCGGCGGATGTCGGCGTGGCTGTTGTACAGCGGCACGGGCGAGATGCGGATGACGTCGGGTTCGCGCCAGTCGCCGACGATGCCGCGCGCGGCCAGGTAGTCGAACAGGGCGCGGCCGCGCTCGCGGCCGCCGGCCACGCGCAGCGACAGCTGGCAGCCGCGGCGCGCGGGCTCGGCCGGCGTCACCACGTCCAGCACGTCGGCGCAGTCGCGCCGTATCAGCGCTTCCAGGTAGCCGGTGAGGCGCTCGGACTTCGCGCGCAGGCGGTCCATGCCGGCTTCGGCAAACAGGTCCAGCGAAACGCGCAGCGGCGCCAGCGCCAGGATGGGTGGGTTGCTCAGCTGCCAGCCGTCGGCGCCGGGCGAGGGCACGAACTCCGGGCCCATGCGGAAGCGCGTGGCCGCGTCGTGGCCCCACCAGCCCGCGAAGCGCGGCACATCGCTGCGCGCATGGCGTTCATGCACGAAGGCGCCGGCCACGGCGCCCGGGCCGGCGTTGAGGTACTTGTAGCTGCACCAGGCGGCGAAATCGGCGCCGCTGTCGTGCAGCTGCAGCGGCAGGTTGCCGGCCGCGTGCGCCAGGTCGAAGCCCACGGTGCAGCCGCGCGCG
>Ga0075160_10001699_pt1 | contig 13361 bp, 12 predicted proteins | sample JI91814C2DNA_FD_70969 | JGI IMG/M metagenome (GOLD analysis project Ga0075160, IMG submission 70969) | Wastewater effluent complex algal communities from Wisconsin, to seasonally profile nutrient transformation and Carbon sequestration -... | ecosystem: Engineered > WWTP > Effluent > Algae... | reverse complement strand
GAGTCAGCAGAAATTATGGCGGATAAGTTTCATATATCTAGAAGAGACCAGGACATGTTTTCGTATGAGAGTCATAGAAAAGCTTCTGAGGCAGAAGCAAAAGGATATTTCAAGGAAGAAATCATACCCGTATACGAAATGAATTCCGAAAAAATTCTACTGGATAGAGATGAGCATGTAAGAATCGAAACTAGCTTTGAAAAACTTTCCGAGTTACCCTGTGCATTCAAAAAGCATGGAACGGTTACGGCAGGAAATTCTTCCGGCATTAACGATGGAGCCGCAGTTCTACTTGTCATGGAAGAGGAATTTGCTATCGCCAATGGCTACTCCCCATTAGCCGAAGTTGTCACATCAGCAGTGGTAGGAGTGCATCCATCTCTTTTGGGAACAGGACCGATTCCTTCTTCTCTAAAGGCATTGGAAAGAGCAGGGCTGAAAAAAGAAGACATTGATCTCTGGGAAATCTCGGAAGCATTTGCCTCAATGGTTCTTACCACAGTCAAAGAATTAAACCTTGATCCAGAGAAGGTGAATGTAAATGGAGGTGGAATTTCTATAGGTCATCCGTTAGGCGCAAGCGGAGCAAGAATGACGCTTACACTGATTCATGAGCTAAGAAGGCGTAACCTCAACTACGGACTTGTTACCATGTGCATCGGAGTAGGTCAAGGCATTGCAACAATTCTTAAGAGATATTGATTGGAATCTAGTTTGACAATTTAGAAAACTTTCCTATTCTGGAAACATTCTGATTTAATAGGACTGACACCACAATGAGTCAAGAAGATATACGATGGAAGCAAAGGTTTGCAAACTATGAGAGTGCATTTCTACGTTTAAAAGAAGCAATGGAAATGAAAAACTTAAACGAACTTGAAAGAAATGGTTTAATTCAAAGATTTGAATTTACCTTAGATTTGGCTTGGAAAGTCTTAAAGGATTATTTGGAAGACAGGGGGTTTTCCTTTAAACCCTCTCCGAAGGATACTCTGCGTTTGGCGCAGGAGAGTGGATATCTTGATTATGCGCAAGAATTGATTGATGGGCTGGATATGCGAAATGATTTATCTCATGATTATAGCGGACTGAAATTTATCTCGCATGAAAAAAAAATGAGAGAACAAACATACCCTAGTCTCATCAAGCTGTATCAATTCTTTCAGGAGCAGTTGTAGAATGAGCTATTCAAATCTTACCGGTGAATTGGAAAAAAACTCTTTCGGACTTTCTGCAAGAGATAGAGATTCCATTTACTCCATTTTGAAAAAATACAAAGATATAACGAGTGTTATCCTCTTTGGAAGCCGTGCTAAGGGAACATTCAAAAAGGGGAGTGATATTGATCTAGCAATTTTCACTGAATCGTTGAGTGAAGAAATAATTCTGAAACTAAAAGAAGACTTTGAAGAAAGTAGCTTGCCTTACCGTGTGGATATTGTCCATTATCCGACTCTCACTCACCAGGAATTAAAGAGCCATATTGATAGAGTAGGTGTTCCATTCTACAAAACTATCTAGCTTAAATAAACTCGTCTTTTCTTTTCTTTAAAATAATAATTCCATCTTCTTCTAGTTCGCGAGCGATTTTGAGTATATCGTTTCGGGCTAGAGTGATTTCGCGTAATGTTGTTTTGCCTCTGGAGTCCATTTCTTCTACGATATCGGATGCACGGTTTTGGGACATGGCTGTAAAAAAATGACGCTTGATTTCATCGCCTGCACCGCGAAGAGCGATTACTAAGAGTTCATTGCCGCCTAGTTTGTTGACTAGAGTTCGCATTTCTCTTGCATCTAAATTTAGAATGTCTTCGAATACATATAGTTTGTCACGCACCTGATAGGCTAAATCAGGAGATTTATCATTTAATTCACGCAGAATATTTTCTTCCATGTTCTTGTCCATGTAGTTTAGAATATTCGCAAGGGACTCTGCTCCACCTGCTTGGGCTAATTCGGATTTGTCTCTTGCATCGTATTTTTTCTTTAGAATCTTTGCAATTTGGAGAATGGCTTCGGGGTGAGTCTTAGAGGTAGCTGCCAGCTTTAGAGCGACAGTGGATTGCATTTCGGCTGGAAAATGTTTTAGAACGTCAGCCGCTTTCTTGGGTTGAAGATAAGAGAGAGTAACCGCTATGGTCTGTGGATTTTCCCCATTTAAAAGAGAACTGATTATTACTGGCTCAATATCATTTAGAAATTCGAAATCCTGTCCGATTTCTTTTTTGTCTATCTTCTTTAAAATTTCATCCGCTTTGTTATACCCTACTGTTTTGGATAATAGTTCACGAGCAGTCTCAAGTCCTCCTCTGTCACCTAACTGCAATTCGGCGACAGTGTCTTTGAACTCATTTAGAATGGATTCCCTTTGAATCTTAGAAACCATTCTAATTTGGGACATTTCATAGACAACTTGCTCGATCATCTTATCATCGAGATGAGAAAGCACTTTTGCAGCTTCCTCTTTTCCAAGGGAAAGTAGTAAAAGAGCGGCTTTTTTGGCTCCATTCATAGGGATATGCATTTTATTCGATTCCATAATGTATGGGACATAATAAAAATGGTTTAGAAATTAAGTCAAGAAAAAACTTTGTTTGACTGAAATGGAACAATTGGACGAATCTTAATATAGCGACATATGTTTAAATCCGGCTATTTCATTTCTATCGGTGCAGGCAAAAACCAGCTTCCTCTGATCTTAAAATCTAAAGAATTAGGGCTCAAAATTATTGCAGTCGATCAAAATCGAGATGCCATTGGTTTTCAATATGCCGAAATCAAAATTATCCAATCTTTGCACGATTTTCGAAAGATATATGCGGCGATTTTAAAACTATTTCTGCCGGAGCCGATTGTTGGCGTAGGTGTTCGCTCTTACGGAAAAGCGGTTTTAACTGCCGCATATTTAGCTGAGAAGCTCGACTTGGTCGGGACAAATCTCACCAATATGAAGAAGTTTTACAATAAAAAACTGATGAAGGCTTTTCTGGGTAAATGCGGAGTAACCGTTCCAACTTCTTACACATGGCAATACTTGCGTGATTTTCCAAAACTTGTTAAGACGGTTTCTTATCCTTGTATTCTAAAACCTGTAGACAATATTGCGAAGTTGGGCATTGAAATTTTCCGATCGTCCAATTCTTTACTAGAACGGCTGACTCAATTAAAGGCTAAGAATGATAAATTTCTACTGGAAGAATTTATTGAAGGAGCTGAACTTACTGTTTTAGGATTTGCGCAAAATCGAAAGTTTACCCTAGTTTCCATTTCTGATAAAATTACTACCTCTTTTTCGCCTTTTTTAGAATTGTCTCATAGACTTCCTTCAATTCAAGAAAAAGTAAAAGGTGAACTAAAACTCATTTGCCAGAATATCATCCAATTGACTGAGTTAGACAATTCTCCGATTGTCGCAGAATTCAAAGTAACCGTTAGAGGGGAAATCTATTTAATGGAAATAATGCCGGAAATTGGGGGAGAGTATTTGGCAGATTTTTTAATTCCAGAATTTTACTCGTATGATTATTTTAAGAACTATGTGCGTCTACTTTTAAAAGAACCAATTGAAGCTGTAAATACTAAGTCAATTCGAAAAAAAAATTCCATTTCTCAGATTTGCTTTATTGCTCCTCCTGAGGGTAGTTCCAAATTAGCCTCAATTAATCGCATCGGGTTAAATCTTGAAGAGAACGTTTTTTTAATGGAGTCCCTAAAAGAAGTAGGGAGCGTCTTAAATACAAAAGAAGGAAATGCCTGTCGTGTGCAAGTTATCGGAGTCAGCACATCTGATAACGTAAAACCAGAAGAGCTAGATAATATTATTAGGAAAAGATACGATGCAAAATTTGAATAAATCGAATCCAGAAATTTGGGATACTCATTATAAAAGAGAAAAGTCGAGACTGATTTTTCCGGATGAAAACCTGGTTCGCATACTTTCGCGTATCCCGCAAGGTGAATTCGCGCTAGATCATGGAGCAGGATCTGGTAGGCATTGTGTTTTATTGAAGTCCTGTGGGTTTCAAGTCACCGCTTGCGATTATTCTGCCAAATCCATTGAAGCTATTCAGAGAACAATTCCCAATGTGGAAACTGATATTATCCGCTCATCCGATTTGCCATATGCAGATGAAAAATTTGATTTAGTCGTTAGTTGGGGTGTGTTGCATTATAATTCATTAGAAGAAGCTAATCACATAGTGCGCGAAATTAAACGTGTCCTCAAGTCTAATGGGAATTTTGTGGGAACAGTAAGATCAACAGAGGATACTCATTTAAAAACAAAAGATGGTCAAATTGGTCTTGCTGATTTAAATGGTGGAAACGTTAGGCTCTATACACTAGAAGAATTGAAAGAACTTTTGAAAGAATTTACAAATGTAGAATTTGGCTATATGGAAAGAAGCCCAATTGGAAAACTAGAAGAGAGGATTTGTCATTGGATATTTCAGGCGAAGAATTAAAGAAAGACTGTCCTCTGGACAAAAATTGCGATTGGTGCTTTTTATTTCGATCAACTTATAACTACTATGATTTGCCAATTCATCAGTGTAATACTTGCGGGTTACAGACGATTCACCCCAAGGATAAATATGATTTAAAGGCAATGTATAATTCAAGCTATTATCTCGGAACGGCTAATTACTCTTATCTTGATGAAAGAAAAAATGAAGGATATGAAAGCTTTGTCTGGGACGCAAGAATTCGAAATATTAAAAAATTTAAAAAGACTGGAAACTTTTTAGATATTGGATCTTCCTTTGGAGGATTCTTGACTCGCGCAAAGAAGGCCGGGTTTGAAACATTTGGAATTGAAATTTCTGAATACTCGGCGCAGTATGCAAACGAAAGAGGAATTCGAACATTCAATGGCTCATTACTGGATGCTGATTTCCCAGCAGAGTTTTTTGATGTCATTACTCTCATCGAAGTCATTGAGCATTTGGATAAACCGGAATTAGTTTTTGCCAAGCTTGCGAAGTTACTCAAACCCGGTGGACTTCTATTAATTCAAACTGCCAACTTCGATGGAATGCAAGCAAAAGAAGAAGGTCCTAAGTATCATTATTATTTGCCGGGACATTTATATTATTATTCTCTTACGAATCTGAAAAAAATTTTGACCAAAAATGGATTTCAGAATTATACTGTTTATCACGGAGTTGATTTCCCGCTCCATGCAAAGCTTTTAAAGTCAATGGGAAGTTTTCGCAGTCTCACTGATTATTTCAAATGGTTTCGAATTTCTTATTATCATTTGAAAAGTAAATTCTTCAAAGGCAGTACTTCAAGCTTGGTATTATACGCTTTTAAATGAGGTTTTAATTTATGGCACAAACTGGTTTAGAAAAAATCAAAATTTCGGATAAGTTATATTTGATTCCTGAAAATAAAGGAATCAAACGGGCTTATGTTATATTCTTGCGGATAATTCTTGTTTCCCTCCATCGGTTTTTGGCTGATGATTGTTTGACTCGTGCTTCTGCAATTGCTTATACGAATATCGTTTCCCTTGTTCCTGTATTGACTGTAGCACTTGCCTTTTTAACGATTAGTTCTGGATTCACCGAAAAGCAAGATGAACTCTTTGATAGCATCAATACATTTTTACAAAAAAATGAGATTCGAGTGGATATTACTCCTTATCTAGAAACTCTAAAAGACATTGTGAGTTCTGCAACGCAAATCGGAGCGATTGGATTTGTAGTTTTAATTTTTTCTGCGACTGCAATTCTTCGAACCTTTGAAGCTGCTTTTAATCAGATATGGCGCATAACGACTCCTAGACCATTCATAGACAAGATAATTTTTTACTTTTTCATTCTCGCAATCGGACCTTTACTCGGTGCTATCTTTACTAGCTTTGCGGTAAAATTTGCAGATGCCACACGCGCTTCTCATTTGTATTCCATTACCCGCTCCTCGGATAATTTTTTATGGATGACGGGAGAGAATGGAACCATTGTAAAGATCCAGGAGAATGGAAAGAGACTTGCCAAATTAAAAGATTTCAAGATTGATTTTGAAAATATGCATTGTATCAGTCTAGATAGAGACACTGAGGCTAATTGTGATCAGCCAAAGCTTACCAAAGAGAGCTTTGTGAAAATCAGGAATCGAAAAAATCAACTAGTTGCTATGTCCGAAAATGGAGTTATACTTCAGTCTTTAGATCTTGGCTTGACCTGGTCGGTTACAGAAATTTTAAATGCAAAGATTTTAGATTTTTCCATTGCGGACGAGAACAATATGTTCATTGTTTTTGTGAACGGCGATATTATTAATTATCATAATAAGGATCAGTTCGATAAAGTGTTCGTCAATTACCGCGACTCGGAAGATAGGGTCGTCGCGACTAAGATACGTTTTCCAGATCCAATGAATGGATATTTCTTGGATACAAATGGACATTTCTGGAAAACAACGGATGGTGGCAAAACATTTCAAAATTCTAAAGTAACAAAAGGAACTTTAAATCTAACTGATCTGGCAATTCTGGATAATAGCAATTATGCGGTAGTAGGAGAGAGAGGTGGCATTTTTAGAAGCCATGATGCCGGTAAAACCTGGATTGATATTTCTCACAAAAAAGTCTCTTATATAAAAATCTGGTATATGCAAGATGAGGGTACGGATGAGTTGATTGTATTAAACGATCTTGGTTCGATTCTTTATTCGAACGATCTTGGGAATAAATGGCAAATGGTCTATGCTCCAACGGATGGAAAACTTTTTGCTATGATTCCAATTAATCCAAAGTTTGGATTTACAGCCATGAATCCAGATGATGAAAATGTTCCAACAGAAGAAGAGATCGCAAAGCAAAAAGAAAAGCAAGTTGTCGGTGATATTTTAGCCGTAGGTGAATTTGGAAAAATTTCTATAGGAGATGTGAAAGCGGGAACTTTAGAATGGCATACGATTGCTGGCGGTGATAATATATTTTCAATGTATTCATTCATAAAGACTATTATTCCGTTATCTGCAATCTGGATTTTCTTTTTGATGTTGTATATGTTAATTCCTCACACAAAAATTCCTTTCAAGGCTGCTGCCATTGGGTCTGCGATTACTGGTGTTATTCTCCTACTTTTCATTTGGGCTTTTGGAATTTACCTAAGATCATTTGCCACTTCTACAATGGTAGTTTACAGGGCATTAGCTGCTGTGCCAATTTTTTTGTTAGTAGTTTATTGTCTTTCTATCATAATGCTATTTGGAGCAGAGATTACAGCAACTCTTCATTACAAAGATAGATACAATAGCAATCGTCATCCGTTTGACGATGGAGAAGATGATGTTAAGTATACCTTTTATACTAGCATTAAATATTTGGTTTTGATCTATGGTCATCAAAGTAAAGCCAAATCCTTCTTAGCCGCGAATGATATAAAGTCATCATTGGAAATTTCCACTCTCGAATTTGATGCTCTAACAGAAAAATTAGTAACAGATAAATTTATTGTAAGGGTAGAAGGAGGTTTCATTGCTCCTTGTATTATGCCGGATGCAATCAGTCTTTTTGATTTGTATGATAAGATTTCACATGAGTCCTATGATCTTCCGGGCTTTGCGGATAAAAAAGGATTTGTAATTAAAATTAGTGAGCAGTTAAAAGAAGTGAATAATTTTTCCAAGCAAACTCTCTCTAAAATAAAATTTTCAGAATTATTGATATAGGTAAAAAAATGAATAAATATGATTATGATTATATAATAGTTGGTTCCGGTTTTGGTGGGAGCGTTTCTGCGATGCGACTCTCTCAAAAGGGCTACAAAGTAGCTGTCATTGAGTCAGGTAAAAGATGGAAGTCAGAAGATTTTCCGAAGACAAGTTTTTCTTTAGCAAAATATATTTGGTTTCCTAAAATATTTTGTTACGGGATACAGCGCATTAACCTCTTAAATGATGTATTGATTTTAAGCGGGGCAGGGGTTGGTGGTGGAAGCTTAGTCTATGCGAATACTCTATATGTTCCGCCAAAGGCTTTCTTTGATACGCCGATTGTCCAAAAGATGGGTGCAGAGAAAAACTTGCTTCCGTTTTACGATATCGCAAAACGCATGTTAGGCGTAATAGAAAATCCAAAGCTCTGGGAAGTAGATACTTTTATGAAAGAGACTGCAGAGGAAATGGGATGTGGAGAAAGTTTCACTCGCACACCTGTTGGAATTAATTTTAATGATAAGGATCAAGTGGATCCTTTTTTTAATGGAGAAGGTCCTAATCGAAATGGATGTAATTTCTGTGGTGGGTGCATGGTGGGTTGCCGATTCAATGCGAAAAACACATTGGATAAAAACTATCTCTACTTCGCAGAAAAACTAGGAGCAACAGTTATTCCCGAGACGAAAGTTGAAAAGCTAAATCCTCTTTCAGTCGATGGAGGAGAAGGTTATGAAATTCATACTCGCTCTACTACTAGCTTCTTTGGCTCTCCTAAAAAAACATTGCGAGCACGTAATGTAGTATTATCCGCTGGAGTATTAGGAACACTTGGTATACTTTTAAAAATGCAACAAGAAAAAATCATGACAAGACTTTCTCCTATGCTAGGTCATACTGTTCGCACAAACAGTGAATCACTTGTTGGTGTTACTTCTCTTAAAAAAGATGTAGATTATTCAAAGGGAATTGCTATTACTTCGAGTGTTTATCCCGATGAGCACACTCATATTGAACCTGTGCGTTATTCGGCAGGCTCCGATGCAATGGGAACTCTAGCTGCTGGAACGTTAGTAGATGGAGGAAAAGGGGTTCCCAGATTTTTACGTTTTCTTTGGGGATCCATTCTTCATCCAATCAATACAATTCGTTTTATTTCTCCTTTTGGATTTGCGAAGAAATCGATTATTCTTCTTGTGATGCAAACAGTGGATAATAGCATTAAGATTGTTCGCAAGCGAAGACTTATCTGGCCTTTTCAAAAAACTCTAACTTCTGTCCAAGAAGTCGGTAAGCACATACCAACGTTTATCCCCATAGCAAATGAATTTGCTCGTAGGTTAGCAAAAAGAATTGGTGGAGTTGCAAGAAGCACTTTAAATGAAGTAATACTTGATATTCCTACCACTGCTCATATACTGAGTGGTTGTATAATTGGAGATAGTCCTGAAACAGGAGTTATTGACCTAAAGAATCAAGTTTACGGATATAAAAATCTTATAATTTGTGATGGTTCTATGGTGCCTGCCAATCTAGGGGTTAATCCAAGTTTGACTATCACTGCATTAACCGAAAGAGCAATGTCATTCGTTCCCCTTGCGAGAGAAGCATCGAGTGCAAATTTCTTTGATTATGAGAAGAATTGGAAGATTACAAATACGTTATCCGCTCTAGAAGAGGCAAAAGTTCTGGTAGAAAAAACAGATGACAAGCCTAAAAAGTCACCTGTTAAAAAGGAAATACCCGTGGCGGATAAGATAGAACACCCAATCGCAAAAAAAACTTCAACTAAGAAAGTCAAACCTGAACCTAAAAAAGCAATTGCCAAGACTAAACCGAAAGCTAAGTCCAAGAAAAAATAAATGTTACCCACCCGCAATATTGCAGGCTAGAAAAGATTTGCCTGCAATATTGGAAATTTATTTCTAAACAAGCTAGAATAAATCTAAAAAAAATCCGATAATTAAGCTAACGTGTTTAGCGTAAGAGAGAATGTATGATACTAAAAACTTTTATAATTTTGATTTTCCTATTTTCGTTTTCTGTCTTCGGACAGAATGGAATTAAATGTATAGATGGTGACTGTGTGAATGGAACTGGAATTTCTGAGGATAATGCAGGAATTCGCTACGAAGGTTCTTTTCAGGGCGGAGTAAAAACCGGAAAAGGAAAACAGACAGACTCGCAGGGAAATATTTATGTAGGGGATTGGAAAAATGATCTTCCTAACGGTAAAGGAGTATATACCGTAACGTCCGGCGAACAAAAAAAATATACAGGCTATTTTAAAGATGGAAATTATCATGGAATTGGAACTCTCGTTTATTCGAATGGAGACAAATACATTGGAGAGTTTAAGAAAGATAAGCGTAGCGGTTCTGGCACAATGGTTTTTAAAGCAGACAAAAAAATTTTCATCGGAAAATGGAAAAGTGATAAACAAAATGGCAAAGGCGTTTACTACTCATATTCCTCTTCTGAATCTGTGAAATTTAGTAAAGGATCTTTAGTCTCTAGATAATGCAATGTAAAAAAATCTTAGCTTAATGACATTGACCGCAAGTGTAGCTTGTAGTATTGTGGAAATGAAAAAAAGGAAATAGAGCTTTGAGTATGAAATTATTTTCTATAAAAATCTTCTTTTTATTCATCTTATCGTTTTCAGTTTACTCCATGAGCCGCGCTGATGATTACTTGCTCTTTAGTGTAGAGAAGGGACATTTCGAGCATACAAGAAAGGCACTTAAGATGGGTGCCTTTGTGAATGTGCGGGATAAGGACGGTAAGACTCCACTGATGTTTGCGGTTAATTCCGGTAAGCCCGACATTGTATTATTACTTATTTTAAATGGTGCCGGCTCCGATTTTGCAATTCGAGATTATGATGGAAAGACGGCACTCATGTATGCAATTGAAAACAAACATGCAAAGATTATTGAAATGCTAAAGAGTCATGGAGCCACTGAGTAATGTTTAGCGCACAATGATTGGCTGATACAAACCTTTCGCCATATCCCGTTTATCCAATAGATTTTGAAAAATATCATTCAAGTGTTTTTTGCGGGCAGGATTTGATTTAATAACACCAATCAAATAACGCTCTGCATCTGCATCTTTATTTTGAAGAATCAGAATTTTCATATAGGCAATCTGATCTTCTTCTAAGTCTCTATCTGAGTTTAGAACCTGTCGAAAGAAATTTACTGCCTTAGGCAAATCGTTTTCACGAAAATAGGAGTAGGCGAGGTATCTTTTTTCATTCATACCTAGATTTGTTTTTTTGCCTAGCTCTTTAATGATTTCCGCGTAATTACTCTTATACTCGTATAAAAGTTGAATGTAAAGAGAATACACTGCAGGCTTGTCGGAGTTCTTTTCCATTAGCCCCTGAATGTAAAACCATGCATCTTTTTTATTTGTTTTGATTAAGGATTTTATGAGTAGAATTTTTGCAAATGTATAATTTTCTTTTAACTCGAGAGTCCTCTTTGCTTCTGCTATCGCCTTATCATAATTATCCACTTGATAGTAGGCAATCGCTAGATTCATCCGATAGTAAGGGTTGTAAGACCCATATTGATTTGCTTTTTCGAAGAAGTATACTGCTCTTTCCCACTCATTTCTTTTACCGTAAATCATTCCCATTAGAAAATAACTTGGGTCATGTCCTGGATTAAATTTTAAGGCAGTATTTAGATGTCCTATCGCTACTTGGTATTCTCCATAACAATAATGAAGATTTCCTTTGAGATAGAAATAATCAACGGATACTTCTGACAATTCTAAAATTTGCTTTGTAACTGCTTCTGCATTTTTCCATTCTTTTGCTTTTATATGAGTGAGTGCAGTTTGTGTTAACTTAGAAATTTCTAATTTGACTTTTGCATCAGAAATTAGCTTTTCACGATCGGGGTCAGTGATTGCGCTTTTGTCATCTTCTGAATTTTCAAAATCGTCGTATGGATCTGCGACTAAACTGTTTAAACAAAAGAGCAGGAGTAATAGGTAGATAATTTTTTTCATTGGATAAAAATTAATTTTTTTCAAGTAAATCCTTTATTGCTTTTTTTAAAATTTCCAATCCTTCATTCTTGAGATTAAGATCAATTTTGCGCAAAAATTTTTGATAGGAAGCAGTCATATTCATATTCTTTATAATTACATTTCCGACGTAGACGGATTCCGAGTTTTTAGAAAAATGAAGAGCCAATTTTTCATGGTAGTCAGAGATCGCATAGAGTAAAATCTTCTTATTGAGAAAACTTGCATCCATAACACTTTGTCCGTAATAAGAAATAAAAAATTCTGATTCAGCTAATAGCTTTAAAAAATCTCTCTTATTTGTTTTTGGCAAAGTTTTGATTCCGAAGTTTGCTTTTTTTCTAGGGACTCCACCAATTCGAATAATTTCATAACCAGAATCTGCAAAATGCTTATAGGCAAATCTATCTAAAAAGAAGGATGATCTAAAGTTCAGATTTCCTGCATAGACCAAGACTTGTTTCTTCTCTGGCACAGATTTATACCATTCAATGCCGATTGGAAATAATGAATTGCGCACAACGTCTTCGAACTCGTTAAACATATGAGGGAGTAGATCATGCGGAAAATAGCTATATCTCTCCTGTCCGAAATGATCAATCAAGATAATTGTTTTATGCCGAATGTCTTCTGGGATATCCATGTCCCTATGGTCTATGATAAAAAGATCATAGTCTTTTGATTCCGGAAGTTTATAATTTATACTAACATCATAGCCTGTAATTTGGAGGGTAATGGATAACGATTTACATCTTTCATAATGTCCGCTTCCATATTCAACAGGCTCGGCGTAAAGGATGAATATTTTTTTCCCATTAGGGGAATGTCTGTTAATTGGAAACGTTATCTGGTTTATGTTTTGGTTTGCTTGAAATAATCCGGGCTCTGTCTTATATAGTTTTAACACGTCTTTAATTCCAAAGAAAGGTTTCTTGGGGGATAATTTAGTGTAAACGTCAGAGCATACTTTGTAATCAGATTCTTCATCAATAGTTAATCTGATTTTGCTGCAAATTTGCTTTTCTTCTTCTGTAAGTATGGTTCTAAATTTTTCAAATCTAAATTCATTTGTTTCTTTTAGATGTAAGCTAACGTGCTCTCTATGTCTTTGTTCTATTCCATTAGAAGGAGCTTTCTCAATTGCGCTCATTCTAAATATTTCTACTCCCATTCCAATGGGTAGTCCCTCAAAAGAAGCTATTTCAATATCAGGATTTTCAAATGCTTCCATTAAGAGTTCTAAATATTCGAGGTCTATAAAAGGGTTATCTGCTGTTAGCCGGATTATATTTTCTGCATTAAATTTCTTTCCTGCCTGAATAAAGCGATCTCGAACGTCATCTTCCGAGCCCTCGAAATAGTTAACGGAATTATCAATTGCATATTGTTTAATTTCCGAATCGTTAGTCGGAATCAATAGAATAATTTTCTCTTTGAGAACAACCTTCGTTAGTCGTTCAATGATATGGGATAAGAGAGGTTTATTCGAACTCATTGGAATCGGTCTTAAAACCTTTCCGGGTAGTCTCGTGGAGGTGCTTCTTGCTTGGATAAAGGCAAAAAATCTATGCATTGAAAGTATACCATTCATCGCAATTTAAACAGGGAGCACCTGTATGATTGTGATTTCCTTTTAGAGATTCTGAAAATAATTG
>Ga0075160_10001698_pt1 | contig 13361 bp, 13 predicted proteins | sample JI91814C2DNA_FD_70969 | JGI IMG/M metagenome (GOLD analysis project Ga0075160, IMG submission 70969) | Wastewater effluent complex algal communities from Wisconsin, to seasonally profile nutrient transformation and Carbon sequestration -... | ecosystem: Engineered > WWTP > Effluent > Algae... | reverse complement strand
ACTTCAGCTAGCAGGGCAGAAGAACTCGCAAAGCTGCCGCTCTTTGAGCGCTTGGAGCAACGAATTGTTGATGGCGAGCGCAACGGTCTAGACGTCGATCTAGAGGAAGCTCTGAAGGAAAAGCCAGCGCTGGCAATCGTGAATGAAACGCTGCTCTCGGGCATGAAGACCGTGGGCGAACTCTTCGGCTCTGGGCAGATGCAGCTGCCTTTCGTCCTGCAAAGTGCAGAGGTCATGAAGCAGGCTGTCGCCTACCTCGAACCACACATGGAGCGTTCCGGAGACGGCGGCAAGGGGCGTTTGGTCCTCGCGACGGTCAAGGGAGACGTCCACGACATTGGCAAGAACCTTGTTGACATCATCCTCACGAATAACGGATATGAGGTCGTCAACATTGGGATCAAGCAGCCCATCAACACGATCCTCGAGGCGGCTGAGGAACACAACGCAGATGCCATCGGGATGTCCGGCTTGCTGGTCAAGTCCACCGTGATCATGAAGGACAACCTGTCCGAGATGAATCAGCGAGGTGTGGCCGAAAGATGGCCCGTCATGCTTGGTGGCGCTGCGCTGACGCGAGCGTTTGTGGAACAGGATCTCGCCGACATGTTCGATGGCGAGGTTCGTTACGCCCGTGATGCTTTTGAGGGCTTGAGCCTGATGGACTCGATCATGGCGGTCAAGCGCGGGGACGAAGGCGCCCAGCTTCCTGAGCGACGGGAACGCCGTGTTCGCACCCGTTCCACCAAGCAGGTTGACCCGGTCGACGTACCGCGCCGTTCAGCCATCGCAGACGACAACCCCCTTCCAACGCCGCCGTTCTGGGGCGACCGAATCGTGAAGGGGGTGCCCCTCGCCGACTACACCAAGTACCTCGATGAACGTGCGTTGTTCCGTGGTCAGTGGGGTTTGACACCTTCACGCAAGGAGGGCGGCCCGTCGTACGACGAGTTGGTCGAAACGGAGGGGCGGCCCAGGCTGCGCGCACTGCTCGATCGCCTGCAGACCGAGAACCTGCTCGAAGCTGCCGTCGTCTACGGCTACTACCCGGCCTGGGCTGATGGCAATGAGGTTGTGATCGGTGATCCCGCTCAGATGAGTTCGCTGGCCGATGACAAGCGGCCCGACGAAATCGGTCGCTTGGCATTTCCTCGCCAGCAGCACGGGCGATTCCTTTGCCTCGCGGACTACATCCGGCCCATCGAAAAGCTGGCACCGGGCGAGGTCGACGTCCTCGAACTGCAGGTCGCCACCGTTGGTGGTCGAGTGTCCAAGGCGACGGAGGAGTTGTTCGCAGAGAACTCCTACCGTGAGTACCTCGAGCTTCACGGACTTTCGGTGCAGCTCGCGGAAGCGCTTGCGGAGTACTGGCACAGCCGCGTTCGTCAAGAGCTCGACATCGCTTCGGGGGATGCGCCTGAGATCGGATCTATCCTCAAGCAGGAGTACACGGGTGAACGATTCTCGTTCGGATACCCAGCCTGCCCGGATCTTGAGCAGCAGACGGTCATGTTCGAACTCCTCGAGCCGGAACGTATCGGTGTGGAGCTCAGCGAGGAATTCCAGCTGCATCCTGAGCAATCGACGTCGGCGCTTATCTTCCATCACCCGCAGGCGGGCTACTTCAACGCTACCTAAGGGTTTCGTTTAGGTCAGACTCTGCGCGTGGGCGAATTGCAGGCAGTGCTCTTTGACATGGATGGCACCCTCGTGGAGACCGAGTCGCTGTGGCACGAGGCCGAGGTGCTCACCATGGCAGCGTTTGGATCGACGTGGTCCGAGGACGAGCAACGCTTTGCCCTGGGCGGTCCGTTCGGCCGCGTTGTGGAATACATGGCGCAGAAGGCTGGGGCCGATCCAACAGACGTTGCCGTGACACTCATTGATGCGATTGACCAGCTGATGAGCTCGCGGCCACTGCCGATCCAACCCGGCATCGCGGAATTGAAGGCCGAGGCAGAGGCCGCCGGAATTCCGACTGGGCTAGTCACGAATTCTTTCCGCCGCCTGATTTCTATAGTCCTGAAATCGACCGGCCTGCACTTCGACGTCACGGTTGCCGGCGATGAGCTCGCCGAGAACAAACCGCACCCCATGCCGTACGAGTTCGCGTGCGAATCCTTGGGCGTGGACCCAGCCAACACCGTTGTGCTTGAGGACTCGATGACAGGCATCGCATCAGCTGCAGCAGCCGGTTGTTTCGTGGTGGCAATACCGCACATGGCGGTCATTGATGCTGCGGATCGGCAGTTGATCGTTCCAAGTGCGCAAGACGTCAATCTCGGGCTACTGAGGGAACTACTGGGCCGATAGGGCTGTTATTCATCGCTGGTATCGATACCAACTGGTTGTTCCGGTTGGCATGACGTGTGTCGGGCAAAACGTAGATGAGCCGCTAAGGCGCACCTCCCAAACCCACCAGCACACACACGGAGACCGAAAATGAATACGCAGACGCGCAGGATCACACTTCTTAGCCCGGTAGTCGGAATCGTCGCGATCGGAGCACTGGGATTGGCCCCGGTCGTACTGTCGGCCGCTCCGGCATCAGCCAATACTTCCGGCACCAGTCACTCGATCAGCAGCGGCGACTACGCAGGCAAGGCGACGATGAGCCTGCCGCGAAGCAAGTCGCAGCGGATGAATCTTGACGATGCCTATGTGTCAGTCAACCGCAGCGCACGGTCGGGACGACTTGATGCGCTGATGGCAAAGGGCTCTTCCTACGCGGAGGTCAACCTGACCTACGTTGGCGGAAAGATCACGGGTGGAAGCATTCAATCTAACGCTGGCACATCGCGAATCCTTCGCGGTTCGCTGAATGGTGGCCGGGGCATCTCCACCCACAATCGGCTCGTTATGAAGACCTCGACAGGCACAGTTGTTACTCACTTGGACCTCGTGAGGCGCTAAGCGCCAGTCACCGTCTGAGCGTGTGCTACTTCGCGGTGCGGTCGTCCGCAACCTTCTTCACCATGAAGATCGGCAGGATCAGGCCGGCGATCACCGCAGCGATCCACACGATCACCGTGGCGGCCAGCCAGGTCGACAGTCCGTTGATCTGAAGCCCACTTGAGATCCAGGTCGTGACAATTAACCCGACGAGCGTGGTGATGAGCGCGACTCCACCGCGTAGGGCTGGCGCCTTCTCGACGGCGACCTTGGTGATCAGCGGATCCAGGATGACCTCAATCACGGTGAAGATAACGACGGCGACGACAAAGGAGACACCGTCAATGGTCATGTCCGGCAGCACAAGCGCAGCGACGAAGAGGCCGATGGCGTTGGCAAGCAACCGAATGGCGGCACTGATGAGCAGTCTGATCACAGGCGAAAAGATACCTCAGTCCGCATTGGCCCAGGCTTCGCTTGGCGAGGGACGTGCCGGCAGCTTGAGCCGAAGTCAGGGATCTACTTGCTGTGGTCGAAGCGGCGCCCGGTCATATCGATGGTGGAGATTCGCAGGTAACGCTGGGGCACACCGGGTAGAGCCATGTTCGTCAATCCAGCGGCATCGGCTAAGGCGTGCTCGTGCGGATCGGTGATCTCACGCGCAACTCCGCGAATCTGGACGCTCCAGCCACGCAGGCCGTCGTCGCTAAACCCGTCCGCTTCGAATGCGACAACGGCATTGGTCACCGCCGCATCGAGGCGTGAACCAGGGATTGTGCGGACAAGTACGTCTGACTCAAGGAGTACGAAGTTCACAGGCAGTACCGCCGGCATTGCGTCCAGGGTTGTGCCAAATCGACCGACGCGCGCGCCCTGTAGGAGCTCGAGACACTGATTTCGGTCGAGAGTCTCGATGGTAGGGGCGATCGATGAGGCAATTCCAGATGCGGCCATGGGTAGAAGGATCATGTAACCGGTTGAGCTGGGGCAGGGTCTTTAGTCCCGAAACTCACCCAGTGGGTGAGGCAGCTCGGGCAAGGCGAGCTGTGTCGAGCTTCTTCATCGTGTCCAGCACAGAATCCGCGGTCGGGTCTCGCAGTTCATCCACAATCCGCCCATCCGCGAGGAAAATGACGCGGTCGGCGTAGGAAGCCGCATTCGGATCGTGCGTGACCATGACAATGGTTTGGTCGAAATCGTCGACGCTCTTGCGCAGGAATCCCAGGACTTCAGAACTGCTCGTCGAGTCGAGGTTCCCAGTCGGCTCGTCAGCGAACACAATCTCTGGGCGGCTCGCCAAAGCCCGCGCGCACGCGACTCGTTGCTGCTGGCCGCCGGACAGTTCCGTCGGCTTGTGGCTGAGGCGGTCGCGCAGTCCGACCGTGTCAACGACGACGTCGAACCATTGCGGGTCGACCTTCTTCCCGGCGATATCCAGCGGGAGTGTGATGTTCTCCTTGGCGGTCAACGTCGGCACGAGGTTGAAGCTCTGAAAGACAAACCCGATCTTCTCCCGACGCAGCTGTGTGAGGGACTTGTCAGACAGTTCGGTGAGATCAACATCGCCAATGAATATGTTGCCTGCGGAGGCCGAATCGAGGCCTGCCAGACAGTGCATGAGAGTGCTCTTACCTGATCCGGACGGACCCATGATTGCCGTGAATTCGGCCGTCTCAAGATCTACGTCGACGGCATCGAGTGCAACCACTCGCGTGTCGCCTTCTCCATAAACCTTGGACAGTCCCCGTGCGTAGGCGGCTGCGCTCATTTGCTCAGGCTACTCGGTCGGCCGGGTTGTGATGTGGATAGGCAGATCGGGCGGAGTTCCACCCTTGGCGGGGCACCGATCGTGATGGTCACACCAGTTGCACAGCTTTGATGGCTTTGGCGCCCAATTACCTTCGGCCGCGACGCGGGTGATGGTGCTCCACAGTGCGCGCAGCGTCTTCTCGAACGCGATCAGTTCTGCCTCTGTTGGGTCGTACTTCAGGACTTGGGAGTCCCCGAGGTAGATCAGCTGCAGTCGGGTCGGAATGTTGCCATTTATGCGCCACAACATCAGCGCGTAGAAACGCATCTGGAACAGCGCCTTCTGTTCGAAACCGACACCGGGAGATCGGCCAGATTTGTAGTCAACAACTCTGACTAGATCTCCGGGAGCAACATCAACGCGGTCGATGATGCCGCGAAGCGGCGGGCCATCGTCGAGCTGAATCTCGACACGCAACTCGCGTGCCTGCGGTTCGAGGCGGGTCGGATCTTCTAGGTCGAAGTAAGTCGCGAGTAGTGGCTCTGCCGTGGAGATCCACTCCATCACGACGGCAGGCGAGAGCGCCTCACGCGGTGCCTGTGGGTCAGGCGGGAAAGCCGCGTCGGGATCAAGTGCGAACGCCGCGTCAGGATTGTCGACGAGCATGCGTTCCCACGTTGGCAGCAGAAGCTCCTTCGCTGCTTCGATAGTTCGCTCCGCTGCCGGCAGATCGAACAAGTCCTCAAGCACGGCGTGCAACAGCGTCCCCCGAACGGCGGCCGAACTTGGGCGCTCGGGGATCCGGTCGATCGCTCGGAAACGAAACAACAACGGGCACGTCAAGAAGTCCGAAGCACGCGATGGCGACAAGGCTGTGCCAACGGGCAGCCCAATGGGCGTGCTGGCTTGAATTGCTTCGACTGTCATGGCCCAAGGCTACGAGCCGGACCCGACAATTCCGCACAGCCACTCGCGGCGGATAGGGTCTCGATCCATGACACCGCCCGACTTCCCATTCCGTTCCGGCCCCTTTCGAATCGGGGATCAGGCCCAGTTGACCGACCCAAAAGGCCGGATGCACACGATTACCCTGGAGGCGGGCAAGGATTTCCACACCGCCAAGGGTGCGATCTCACATGACGAGATCCTCGACGGACCAGAAGGTGTGGTCGTCAGTTCAACGAATGGAACCAAGTACCTCGTGCAGCGTCCACTGCTCAAGGACTTCGTTCTGTCTATGCCGCGCGGTGCGACTGTCATCTATCCAAAAGACGCCGCGATGATCGTGGGTATGGCCGACATCTACCCAGGGGCAACGGTCATCGAAGCGGGAGCCGGGTCGGGTGCGATGACCTGCTCACTATTGCGAGCAGTCGGCGACGAAGGCCGGGTTCATTCGTACGAGCGCCGCGAAGACTTTGCCGAGATCGCTGCCGCGAACGTGCAGCGCTACTTCGGGCGGGAACACTCGGCCTGGGAAATCACGGTCGGCGACCTCGTGGAGTCCATCAACGACACTGACGTCGATCGAGTGATTCTCGACATGCTTGCGCCCTGGGAATGTGTGGAAGTCGTGCATAAGGCGCTGCGCCCCGGAGGCGTGGTCTGCATCTACGTCGCCACCACCACACAGATGTCGCGGACCGTTGAAGCAATGCGTGAATACGGCGGTTGGACCGAACCGGAATCAACGGAAACGTTGCTGCGGTCGTGGCACGTGGAAGGCCTCGCAGTGCGCCCTAACCATCGGATGGTTGGTCACACGGGCTTCTTGATCACCGCGCGGCGCCTTGCTGACGGCGTGGAATTGCCGCCGAAACGTACGAGACCGTCCAAAGGTGCATATGGCCAGGACTGGCAAGCGCTCGTCAACGCACAAACCCAAGGCAAGCCAGAGTAAGGTCGCTGCACTTAGCACGGATCCGTGACATGCTCAGTGGGTTCGTGTTCGGCGAGCACCGGAGGTCTCTCGTGGCGATAGACGAAGGCAACGATAGGTACCGCGCTGGATACCCGCGGCCTACCGAAGGCGACATGGACGAGTTGCGTCACCAACTGCGCATCGCGCAGGAACGATCTGACCGCCTCGCCGACACTCTCCGTGAGGCCCGCGACCAGATCATTGCGCTCAAAGAAGAGGTTGACCGCCTCGCCGAGCCCCCCAGCGGTTACGGCGTATTCCTCTCGCGCCTAGAAGATGGAACCGTCGACGTCTACGCCTCTGGTCGCAAGATACGAGTCACGGTGAGTCCCACCGTCAATCTCGATGAGCTGCAAGCCGGTCAAGAGGTGATGCTCAATGAGGCGATGAATGTTGTCGCCGCATGCGGTTTCGAGCGGCAGGGTGAAATCGTCACCCTGAAGGAAGTTCTCGAAGATGGCGAGCGCGCACTCGTTGTTGGGCGCACTGACGAGGAACGAGTTGTGCTGCTCGCGGCGCCGCTGCTTGATGGTCCCATGCGCGCGGGAGATGCCCTGCTGATGGAGGCTCGTTCTGGTTACGTCTACGAGCGCATTCCGAAGTCAGAGGTTGAGGAACTCGTCCTCGAAGAGGTACCCGACATCGACTACCACGACATTGGTGGACTAGGCCCGCAGATCGATCAGATCCGCGACGCGGTCGAGCTCCCCTACCTTCACGCTGACCTCTTCGCCGAACACAAGTTGCAGGCTCCCAAGGGCATTCTCTTGTATGGCCCGCCAGGATGCGGCAAGACGCTTATTGCCAAAGCTGTCGCCAATTCGCTCGCAAAGAAGGTTGCTGCGCGCGAAGGTACAGACCAGCACCGGTCCTTCTTCCTCAACATCAAGGGCCCGGAACTGCTGAACAAGTACGTGGGTGAAACCGAGCGGCACATTCGGCTCGTGTTCCAACGTGCTCGCGAGAAGGCCAGCGAAGGTATGCCGGTCATCGTCTTCTTCGACGAGATGGACTCCCTGTTCCGAACTCGTGGAACAGGCGTCAGTAGCGACGTCGAGAACACCATCGTGCCGCAGTTGCTCAGTGAGATCGATGGTGTTGAAAGCCTCGAGAACGTCATCGTTATCGGTGCCTCGAACCGTGAGGACATGATCGATCCCGCGATCCTGCGTCCAGGTCGACTGGACGTGAAGATCAAGATCGAACGACCGGACGCACAAGCAGCTGCGGACATCATGGCTATCTACCTGACCTCGGATCTCCCACTGCACCCAGAAGATCTTGCGGCCAACGGGGGAGACCCTGAACAAACGGTGCGAGCGATGATCCAACGCGCGGTTGAGCGCATGTACACCGAGGACGAGGACAACCGGTTCCTCGAAGTCACGTATGCAGATGGCGACAAAGAAGTCCTCTACTTCAAGGACTTCAACTCCGGAGCGATGCTCGAGAACGTGGTGGCGCGTGCGAAGAAGTCCGCAATCAAGGATTTCCTCGAAACCGGGCAGAAGGGCATCAGGGTCAACCACTTGCTGTCCGCGTGCATCGATGAGTTCCGCGAGAACGAGGATCTTCCGAACACGACGAACCCGGACGACTGGGCGCGGATCTCAGGCAAGAAGGGCGAGCGGATCATCTTCATTCGCACTCTGGTCCAAGGCAAGAAGGGAACCGAGGCCGGCCGTTCGATCGACACGGTCGCGAACACGGGGCAATACCTCTAGTCCAAGTGCGTAGGGACCTAAGTCCCGAGTAACTACAGGTCTGTCACTCTCTCGGTTGTTGAGCGCGCGAACGCTCCTTCAAAAGTGCTAGAAAATCCCCCGTCGCATGTTGCGGTGATCGAATCTCGACAGGGAGTTGTGCGTGGACACCATCATCTTCATCGTCCTGCTAGTGACGGCGATCTTCGCCTCGAAGGGGTCCCCACCAAAGGTAGTCGTGCCTCTGTTCTTCGTGGGATTTGTAATGACAGCGTTCGTATTCCACCACCACGTAACGTCCAAACTGGACCTGAGCTTCTAAGGCGGCATGATGAGTACTGAGACTGCGGCCCCAGCACCCGAGGCCACTAACCCCGATCTCCCAGCAAACCCCACATTCTGGAACTACGTGGGGTACTGGTTCCCTCACCTTGTGGCCTTCGGCTACGCGCTTGTCATTCTCGCTGCGATCTCGACGCAGTTCATCGGTACAGATATGCCGTGTCCGCTGTGTGTTCTTCAACGTATGGCGATGATGCTCATCGGAATCGCAGCAATTTGGATGGTTGGCCAAGCACGCAAGGGCATGCTCACTCTCGCTGCTTATGCCCGTTCATATGGCCTGATGATTGTCGCCGCGATGCTCGGCGCAACGATGTCAACTCGCCAGATCGAGCTTCACATCCTCCCCGGTGACGCAGGATACGGCGACGCAGTATTGGGCCTGCACCTCTACACCTGGGCACTGATCACGTTCATTGTTGTGATCGCTTACAGCGCCATCATGTTGATGTTCTTCAAGCCGACCCTGCCTGTTGCTCCCTCCGGAAATGCAGCACTCTGGATCAGCCGCATCCTCGTCTGGGCATTCATCATCATCATCATTGCGAACGTCGTTCTGATCTTTGCTGAAGAAGGCTTCCACCTGTACCTGCCGGATGATCCGACTGGTTACCGTCTGCTCAACCCCAACCTGCCGTCATAACGTTCTAGCGGTCTCAATCCCCACCGTCGCCCGTACAGTGTTCTCATGAGCGTTGTTCGGGTGATGGGGATTGAGACCGAGTACGGCATATCTGTCCCAGGACACCCCAACGTCAACGCCATGTTGATGTCCTCGCAGGTGGTCAACGCCTACTCCAATCAGCTGCCGACGGCGAGTAGTCGCACGAGATGGGACTACGACGAGGAGACCCCGCTGCGAGATGCTCGTGGTTTTGACATGTCACGAGCGGATGCAGATCCATCGCAACTGACGGATGCAGATCTTGGGCTGGCAAACGCAGTCCTGACGAATGGCGCGCGATTCTATGTCGACCACGCACACCCCGAATACTCAAGCCCGGAAGTCCTGACACCCAAAGATGCCTTGGTCTACGACCGAGCGGGTGAAGTCATCATGGCGCGGGCGGCCGAGATCGCTCGATCGATGCCGGGAGTTCCGGAAATTCGGGTCTACAAGAACAACACTGACAACAAGGGCGCGTCCTACGGCACCCATGAGAACTACCTCATGTCGAGGGCGACCGATTTCGGAGCGATCGTTGGCGGGCTTCTACCGTTCTTCGCGACCCGGCAAGTCATCACAGGTGCCGGGCGGGTGGGAATAGGTCAAGACGGCCGTGGCCATGGTTTCCAACTTTCGCAACGCGCCGATTTCTTTGAGGTCGAAGTTGGCCTCGAAACCACTCTCAAGCGACCGATGATCAATACTCGCGACGAGCCGCATGCGGACCCGCAGTACCACCGTCGCCTGCACGTCATCATCGGTGACGCGAACCTCGCCGAGATACCCACTTACCTGAAGATGGGTATGACGTCGTTGGTGCTGAGTCTGATTGAGGCTGACGTTGACCTCAGCGATTTGGCACTGTCGAAGCCGGTGACCCAGCTACATCAAGTGTCATATGACGTCACGCTCTCGCACAAGGTAGAACTTGCTGACGGCCGGAAGATGACCGCGTTAGAGATTCAGCGTACGTACGCGGAAAGGTGCGCCGCTTTCTGCGAGCGCCGATACGGCAGCGATGTCGATGATCAGACGAGTGATGTCCTCGACAGGTGGATTGATCTGCTCGACCGCTTGCAATCAGATCCCATGACGTGTGCCGACGAATTGGATTGGGTCGCGAAGCTTCAAGTCCTCGATGGATACCGTCGCCGTGATGGCGTTGATTGGGACGATGCTCGGCTTCAGCTTGTCGACTTGCAGTACAGCGACATGACGGCGGGCAAGGGTCTGGCGCGCAGGCTCGAAGCCAGAGGCAGCCTGAAGCGAATCACGACAGACGAACAGATCGCAGCAGCTGTCAGCGACGCACCCCACGACACCAGAGCGTGGTTTCGCGGGGAGTGCCTGCGCCGTTACCCAGAGTCGGTGGCGGCGGCCTCATGGGACTCGGTGGTCTTTGATGTCGAAGGTCGAAGTTCACTTCAGCGAGTTCCGACGCTGGATCCGCTTAGAGGAACAAAGGTTCATGTGGGTGACTTGCTGGATCGGTGTGTGACGGCCAACGAATTGCTCGATGCATTGGCTGGGAAGTAAGCAGCATTTCCCATCGCAATTCACTCCACGATCTCACCGCCGAGGGCGATAGGCTCGCGCCAAGCACATCCCACCCACCATGTAACCGGGAGTCCCAATGGCGAGCGAGCAACAGCACAAAGGGTCAGCGCGAGATGAGCAGGATCAGGACCAATCTGCTGCGTCCGACAGCGAGGCACTTGCCGAGCGCAAAGAGAAGCTCGACAGCGACGTGGATTCAATCCTTGATGAGATCGATGACGTTCTAGAAGAGAACGCCGCCGAATTTGTGTCGTCGTTCGTCCAAAAGGGTGGTGAATGACAGAAGTGAGTTCACCCTCCGCGCATCTCCCCGAACCGTTTATGGCCGCCGGGAACTCGTCGTTCTCCGAGTTCCTCGCGCAATTTGATCCGTCCCTGCTGCCTGCGGGTGCGAACCGAGGCAATCACGGATCCTTTGATCCAGCCGAGGTCACTCACGGAACCACGATCGTTACCGCAACGTATCCAGGTGGTGTCGTGATGGCTGGGGACCGGCGTGCGACTGCCGGAAACATCATTGCCCAGCGCGACATCGAGAAGGTCTTCGCCGCTGATGAGCACACGGTGGTCGGCATCGCCGGAACCGCTGGTGTAGCGCTCGAGATCGTGCGGCTCTTTCAAGTAGAGCTTGAGCACTACGAAAAGATGGAAGGCGCCTCGCTGTCGTTGGAGGGAAAGGCGAATCGGCTCGCCGCACTGCTTCGCAACAACCTGGCGATGGCGATGCAGGGCCTAGCTGTGGTGCCGCTGTTCGCTGGTTTTGACCTGGATCGAGGCTATGGCCGGATCTACTCATACGACGTCACTGGTGGGCGCTACGAAGAGCACTCATTCCACGCAGTCGGCTCCGGGAGCATGTTTGCCCGCGGCTCCCTCAAGAAGTTGTATCGCGCAGACATGGACGAGTCGGCCGCTGTTACCGCGTGTGTTGAGGCGCTATACGACGCCGCCGACGACGACTCGGCTACCGGTGGGCCTGACCTCTATCGGGCGATCTATCCCATCGTTGCGGTGGTTGATATCGATGGCGTCCGCAAACTCGATGAACCCACGATGGCAAGCATCGTTGAGCGGGTGGTGCGTGCGCGGTCGCAGGCACCCGATGGTCCTGTCGCTCAACTGCCAGCCGGATCGGGGGAGTAGCTCACCATGTCGATGCCTTTCTACGTATCTCCCGAACAACTCATCAAGGACAAAGCCGACTACGCGCGCAAGGGGATCGCTCGCGGGCGTTCGGTTGTTGTCCTTCAGTACGGCGACGGCATCTTGTTCGTCGCCGAGAACCCAAGTCGCGCGCTGCACAAGATCAGCGAGATCTACGACCGGATCGCGTTCGCGGCGGTTGGCAAGTACAACGAGTTCGAGAATCTGCGCCAGGCCGGAGTCCGTTTTGCCGACATGCGCGGCTATTCGTACGACCGGTCCGACGTCACTGCTCGTAGTCTCGCAAATGCCTACGCGCAAACACTGGGCACCGTTTTCACCGAGGCACCCAAGCCTTACGAGGTGGAGATCGTTGTGGCCGAGGTTGGCCAAACGGCGGCAGACGATCAGCTTTACCGCCTGACCTTTGATGGATCCGTTGCGGACGAGCATGGCTATGTCGCAATGGGCGGATCTGCGGAGACGATCAGCGGGGCACTGTCATCTGACTGGCGTGCAGACCTGTCGCTGGCAGATGCCGTGAACCTCGCCGTGAACGAGCTCTCGAAGGCCGGTAGCGCTCAGAGTGGCGCCGAACGCAGATTGACAGCGAGCGAACTTGAAGTCGCGGTGTTGGACCGCAACCGCCCCCGTAGGCGATTCAAGAGGATTATTGGGGATCAGCTAACCGCACTGATTTCGCCGTAAGGTAGCGGGCATGGACAGGCGGATCTTCGGGATCGAGACTGAATACGGGGTGACCTGTACCTTCCGGGGGCAGCGGCGCTTGTCCCCAGATGAAGTCGCGCGTTACCTGTTTCGACGTGTGGTCTCGTGGGGCCGCAGTTCGAATGTTTTCCTGCGCAACGGTGCCCGGCTGTACCTCGATGTTGGCAGTCACCCGGAGTACGCCACACCCGAATGCGACGACGTCATTGAGACCGTTGTTCATGACAAAGCTGGCGAGCGAATCCTGGAAGGCCTGCTCGTAGACGCTCAAAAGCGGCTCAGCGAGGAGGGGATTGCTGGTGACATTTACCTGTTCAAGAACAACACGGACTCGGCTGGTAATTCGTATGGCTGCCACGAGAACTTCCTAATTGGCCGTCAGGGCGAATTCGGACGCCTCGCCGATGCACTGATTCCATTCCTCGTGTCACGCCAGATCATCTGCGGTGCGGGAAAAGTAGTTCAGACCCCGCGCGGTGCGGTGTACAGCGTGAGCCAACGCGCCGACCATATTTGGGAAGGCGTCTCGAGTGCCACCACTCGCTCTCGACCGATCATCAACACGCGGGACGAACCCCACGCGGACGCTGAACGGTACCGACGGCTGCACGTAATCGTCGGCGACTCAAACATGAGCGAGACGACGACAATGTTGAA
>Ga0075160_10001695_pt1 | contig 13374 bp, 9 predicted proteins | sample JI91814C2DNA_FD_70969 | JGI IMG/M metagenome (GOLD analysis project Ga0075160, IMG submission 70969) | Wastewater effluent complex algal communities from Wisconsin, to seasonally profile nutrient transformation and Carbon sequestration -... | ecosystem: Engineered > WWTP > Effluent > Algae... | reverse complement strand
TGACCCTCGCCGGCGTCGACGCGGCCTTGAACGGCACCGGCCCGGCCGGCGGCACCCTGCAGGTGCCCGCGAACGGCTGGACGATCGACCTGCTCTACAGCGACAACAGCGGCGTCGACCCGAGCGCCACCAGCATCACCGCGAACGTCGTCGTCGGCACCAGCAGCGGCGCGCAGCCCGCCGGCACCAACCTGCGCCCGTTCCTGACCACGATCGCGGCCTCCAGCAGCGGCGCGAGCTACCGCGTGCCGGGCACGACGACGCTCCCGGCCGGTGCCGTGACGCTGACGTGCCTCGTCGTCGACGTCTCCGGCCTCGGTTCGACGCCCGCCACGTTCGCGGCCACGGTGCGCCCGTTCACCGACAACCTGCGGCCGTTCGAGACGAACGCCAATCCGAGCCAGGTCTGGTTCCTCGACTTCACGCGCGACGTCGAGTCCTACGCGACCTCGGCGATCTCCGGTGGCGCCACCGTCACGGTCACGGGTGGCGCCAGCGGCACCGCGGACTTCGACGAACTGCTGCGCGTGCTCGGCCTGCACACCGTGTCGCCGATCGCCAACGTCCAGGGCGGCCTGAACAGCAACCAGGTCGTGACCGCGCGGTTCCGCGACGAGCTGCTGACCGACCTGGCCGAGTTCTACGACGGCGCCAACATCACCTTCACGACGACGCAGCCGAGCGGCACGTTCGGCACCGCGTCGAGCGTCGCCTACGGTTCGTTCGGCTACTCGCAGATCAGCATCGCCGGTGCACCCACGTCGGCCGGGCAGCTCGGCGTGGCCATCTTCGACCCGAACAACACGACGCAGAACGACGACACGCGCACCGACTTCAACGGCCTGCGCCTCGGTGTCTTCCTCTACACGATCGTCAAGTCGGGCTTCGAGTCGGGCTCGACGACCGCGTTCCGCCAGACCTTCAACCCCTTCGCGCCGGCGCTCGGCGGCCTCGCGATCGGCAACAACGGCCAGGACGGACAGCGCCTGATCGGGACCCTGGTCGATGCGCGGTCCGCGGCGATCGACGAAGCGATCGCCGACTACGCCCGCTTCACCGCCGTCGTCGCGGCGCACGAGTGCGGGCATTCGATGGGCCTCGTGCAGAACGGCGCCATGCCGGTCGGCCTGTACGGCAACGACACGACCAACTTCCCCGGCTCGACCGATGGGCACATCCGCAACGCGGCACTGTTCCCCATCGGCTCGACCAACATCATGAGCCCGACGCTCGCCTGGTCGTCCTCGCTCGGCGCCGCCACCGGCTTCAACAGCCTCAACCTCGCCTACCTGCAAGAACAGGTCTACTACGGCAACTGAACCCATGCGCACTCCCCTGCTGACGTTCGTGCTGTCGCTGCTGGCGACGCCGCTCTGCGCCCAGGACCTCCGCCGCGGCATCGTCGACGCCGACGTCGTCGTGGTCGGTCGCCAGGTCGGCAAGAAGGCCCATGACGACGACCTCGCGCTGCATCGGGTGCAGGTCCTGTTCGACGTCGCCGGCGGCGGCGGCAACACCGCGGTCACCGTGCTCGACTGGCCGAACCTGTCGCTGCACGTCCGGCCGATGCCGCGCCAATCGCGCCTCTACTGCCTGCAGGACGCGTCGACGACCGCCACCCGGCTCGGACTGCCGGCCACCGATGGCCCCTACTACCGCATGGTCGCCTGGTCGGGCAGCAACCCGCTGATCGGCGCCGAGCCGGCGAACGACGCCACGGTGCGCTTCGCGCAGCTGCTGCGCCCGAGCGGCGCCGGCGTCGCGCCCGCCGACACGGCCACCGGGCTGTGCACCGTGGCGCTCGGCGGCGACGCGACGTTGCGGCTCGAGGCGGCGCACTTCCTGGTCGAGCGACCGGACCTGCGCAGCAAGCTGCTCGGCCTGCAGTGGAACCAGCTGCTGACCCGCGCCACCGGTGAGGTCGAGGACGTGCCGTACAAGATCGCGCTCGCCGAGCTGTGCGCCGAGCAGCGCCTCGACGGCGTGTTCGACGCGCTGATCGTCTCGCTCGGCCAGGTCACCGACGTCGACTACGCGCGCACCGTCGGCCGGATCGGCAAGGCGCTGCACGGCGAGGACGCCGCCAACCGGATCGGCGAGCGGCTGCGCACCGCCGGCCAGCCGGAGGACCGGCGCGCGCTGCTGCTGGCGCTGGGCGCCACCAATACGCAGGCGGCGCTCGACAGCCTGCTGCGCATGGACAAGAAGGACGCCGCCGTCGAAGCGGCCTTGAAGGAACACCGTTCGCCGCGCGCGAAGGAAGCGCTCGGCGGCAAGCCGGCCGCCAGGAAGCCGCAGTGAGCGGCCGCGAGCCACCGACCGGCTGCGCCTGGTGCAGCCGGTAGATCCCAGCGGCGAACGGTGCCTCAGCGGCCTTGCCGCCGGCTCTTGCCGCGCCGCCGTTCGCCGCAGAGTCGCTCGATCACCTGCAGCGCATGGGTCCGCTCGAACCGCTCTTCGCTGGCCTGCAGGTCGGCGACGACCGGACCGAGCCGCGTGCCGTTGCCGTGCCAGCGCTTGCCGAGCTGGTCGTCGCGTGGATTGGCCAGGAACGCGGCCCCGTCGCCGCGCAGCGTCCACTCGACCATCGGCACGGCACTGCGGCCGGCGAACAGTTCCAGCCGCGGCGCCATCGGGCCGTCGAGGTCGACCTGCAGCTCGAAGCCGCCTTCGAGCAGCCAGCGCAGTTCGTCCTGCTCGACGCGGCGCAACGACGCGCCGGCCGGAAACACCGCTTCCCCGCGTTCGGCGACCGCAGTGACGGCAGCGACCGCCTGGCGCACCGGCAGATCCGGCTCGCGATGCTGGCGCGGCATCAGCGCGAGCGACCGCAACAACGGCGCGGTCAACACGACCAGTCGTTCGTCCGGCGTGCTCGCCGCCCGCTCGGCCGCGACCAGCACGCGCTCGAGCACGACCAGCGGGCCCAGCGCGATGGTGCGATAGAGATCGCCGCCATCGCCACAGCACGAGACGTGCACCCCGGGCCAGCCGACGACGCGCGGCTGCTCGCTGGCGGGAGCCCCGCGGCGCCACGGCTGCAGCGCGCGTTCCCCGTCCACGACGACCACGTCGCGCAGGCGCAGATCGGCGCCGGACACCAGCACGATTCGCACCAGCGCGCCGTCGGCGAGCCGCAGCTCGAGGCCACCGGCGAACGGTCCACCCTGCTCGCCACTGCGCAGGTGCACGAACCCGTCCGGAGCCACCAGCAGTTCGCGCCCCGACGGGAAGGTCAGCTTGACGCCGACCGACTTCACGTCGACCTCGACGCCGCCGGCTGTCACGCAACCGTGCTCGGTGAAGCGCAGCTCGCCGCGTTCGCGCAGCACCCCGCCGTCGCCAAGCCCGAACTCACCGACCGGCGCGCCGTCGCGCGCCCCGCACAGCACGACCTCGGGCCGGATCGGCTGCGGCCCGGGAACGGCCGGTGTCGGCGCCGGCGCCTGGGCGAAGCCGGCCGTGGCGAGCCCGAGGAGCACGACGAAGGGCAGAGCGGTGGATCCCATGCCATCGGGCTATCGGCAGAAGCCACTCCGCAACCCAACCCTGCACGGAGCCACGCTCGACCACCGCAACCATATACTCAACAACACGTTCAATCCGTTGTGCTGTTCATGTCTAGTATACTAGACATGAACTGACGATAATCGGTCCGGTGAACAGTGACGGACTGAAGGTCGTGCTGCAGGAGTTCCGTGCCCGCTCCCTCCCCCAAGGGGTGCGACGCGACCAGGAGCTGCCCACCGACAGCGGCAAGGTGGTCGCCCTCGCGGGCCTCCGCCGGAGCGGCAAGACGTTCCTGTTCTTCCAGGCGATCGAGGCGCTGGTCGCGCGCGGCGTGCCACGCGAGCGCATCCTCTACCTGAACTTCGAGGACGATCGCCTGCACCCGCTGCGGGCCGAGGAACTCGACCTCGTGCTGCGCTGCCAGCGCGAACTGTTCGCCGAAGCACGGACCGGGCGCCTCTACGTGTTCCTCGACGAGGTCCACAGCGCACCCGGCTGGGAGCGTTGGGTTCGACGCCTGCAGGACACGGAGGACGTGTCGCTGTTCGTCACCGGCTCGTCGTCCGCGCTGCTGGGTCGCGACCTGTCGGCCGCGCTGCGCGGACGCAGCATCACCATCGAAGTGTTCCCCCTGAGCTTCCGTGAGTATCTGGCCTTCCTCGCCATCGAGGTCGTGCCGTTCGACGCCAACAGTGAGTCGGAGGTGAAGGCGGCCCTGGCGAACTACCTGCAGTGGGGAGGCTTCCCCGAGGTCGTGCTGGCCTCGCCGGAGATGCGCCCGCTGATCCTCGAGGAGTACTCGTCGCTGATGCTGTGGCGCGACCTGGTCGAGCGCCATGGCCTGCGCAACGAGGCGCTGATGCGGGCCCTGCTGCGCCACTGCTTCCGCAACACCGCGACCCTGATGAGCCTGGCCAAGCTGCATCGCGACCTGGGTTCCCAGGGCGTCTCGGTGAGCCGGGTCACCTTGCACGACTACGTCGACATCCTCGTGGACGCCGGCCTGATCCACCTGCTCCCCGTGATCGGCGACTCGGCCAGGAAGGCCGCGCGCAACCCACGCAAGCTGCACGTCGGCGACCCCGGACTCATCACGGCCTTCAAGGCCGGCGGCGCGCGCGACTTCGGCCACAAGCTGGAGACGGCCGTGTTCCTGCAGGCGCGCCGCATCGGTCGCGACTGGCGCTACGTCCCCGGCGACGGCGAAGTCGACCTGTGCAACGCCGAAGGTACCCGCTTCGTGAACTCCTGCTGGCGGCTCGTCGAGGAACCGACGATCGAACGGGAACTCGAAGCACTCGCGTTCGCGCACCGCTCGCTGCCGAACGCGACGGGCGAACTGCTCTACCACGACGCGCCCGTCGACATCGGCGCGCGCACCGACCGGGCCAGGCCCGCCTGGCGCTGGCTGCTCGAGCAGCCGAGCGGCCCGTTCACCGGCCGACTGCCGCCGCTCAGCCCTTGACCGTGACGCCGAGCTGCTGCGCCAGCACGCTGAGGAACGCGCCGACGTCGGTGACGATGCCCTGGCTCTGCGCCGAGCCCCGGTCGGCCAGCTTGCTGACGACCGCCGGATGGATGTCGACGCAGACCGTCAGCACGTCGGCGGCGATCATGTTGCCGGTGCCGATGCCGTGCAGCATCGAGCTCAGGATCACCACCAGACCCGCGTTCTCGAGGATCTTCGCGTACCCCGACTGCGCCTCGATCAGGTCCATCATCGTGTCGGGCAGCGGCCCGTCGTCGCGGATCGAGCCGGCCAGGCAGAACGGCACCTTCGCCTGCACGCACGCGTGCATCACGCCGGTCTTCAGCACCTTCTTCTGGACCGCGTTCTGGATGCTGCCGCAGCGGCGGATCGTGTTGATCGCGCGCATGTGGTGCATGTGGCCGTGCACGGCCGGGCGGCCGTGCTCCAGCTCGACGCCGAGGCTGGTGCCGAACAGCGCCACTTCGATGTCGTGCACCGCGAGCGCGTTGCCGCTCAACAGGCCGTCGATCAGCCCCGCCTTCAGGATCGCCGCCAGCGTCGGGGCCGCCCCGACGTGCACGACGACCGGGCCGGCGACGACGATCACCTTCCGGCCCTCGGCGCGCACGCGCTTCCACTCGCGCACGACCTCTTCGACCTGCGCCTCGAGCCGGCGCTCGCTGCTGACGCCGCCCTGCATGAAGCCGAACTTGCCCTCCTGCAGCTTGCGCGTCGTGAACGGCGTCACGCGCACCCCGGAGAACCCGACGACGAGCTTCTGGCCCTTCTTCAGGTCGCGCAGCTTGACGCACCGCAGCGTGCCCTGGTCGTCGACGACGGTCGCGTCCATGCGCTGGTTCGCCACCGGCAGCCACTGGCCGCCGACCCGCACTTCGGTCGCCAGGTTGGTCGTCGAGTAGAAGCCCTCCGGCGCCGTGCCGTCGATGTCGACCTCGGCGAACGTCGCGTCCTGCGTCTCCGTCTCGCTGAGCCCGAGCGACATCAGGTCGGCGCGCACCCGGTCGAACACCTTCTTGTTCGGCGCCTGGACCTCGAGTTCGAGCTGGCTCTCGTCGTGGCGCTGCTTGCCGATCTCGAGCCGGACCACGCGGTAGCTCGCGCCTGCCGCCTGCACTGCTTCCAGCGCGTCCGACAGCAGACCGGAGTCGATGAGATGGCCCTTGGCCTGGAACGAGGCGGTGACTTGCTTGCTCACGCGGGCGAGGGTAGCCGGGCCCAGGGGCGACAGGGAAGGGCGAGCCGTCCGACTGAACCGGGCGAACGTCCCGTGCGTTGGGGCGCGCAGCACCGGCCGCTCGCACCCTCACGATCCCGGTCCCGCACGGTAGCATGCCGCCCGCCCCTGCCACCCATCGGATGACCCCTCTCGCCCGCCTCCTCCTCGACGCCATCGGCCAGAGCCTGCGCGGCAAGGAGGAAGCGATCGAGCTGGCGCTGATCGCCCTGTTCGCCGGCGGCCACGTGCTGATCGAGGACCAGCCCGGGGTCGGCAAGACCCTGCTCGGCAAGAGCCTCGCGCGCGCCCTCGACCTGCCGTTCCAACGCCTGCAGTGCACTGCCGACCTGCTGCCGAGCGACATCGTCGGCGCGCAGGTCTACCAGCCGAAGACCGGCGAGCTGTCGTTCCGCCAGGGCCCCGTGTTCACGTCGGTGCTGCTCGCCGACGAACTCAACCGCACGCCGCCGCGCACCCAGTCGGCACTGCTCGAGTGCATGGCCGAACGGCGCGTGACCGTCGATCGCACCTCGCACGAACTGCCCGACCCGTTCTTCGTGATCGCCACGCAGAACCCACTGACCGCCGCCGGCACCTACCCGCTGCCGGAGAACCAGCTCGACCGCTTCCTGTTGTGCCTGCGCATCGGCCACCTGGACCCCGAACACGAAGTCGAGGTCGTGGCCCGCGAGGACGGCCACCGCCTCGCCGAGGGCCTGCGGCCGGTGGCGAGCCGCGACGACCTGCTGGCCGCGCGAGCGGCCGTCGACGCCGTGCGCTGCGATCGCGAACTGGCCGCGTTCATGGTGGCGCTCGCCGGCCACACGCGACGCGCCCCCGACGCCGCGCAAGGCGTCAGCACCCGCGGGGCGCAGGCCCTGCACCGGGCCTGCCGCGCCCGCGCGTTCGTGCACGGCCGCGCCTACGTGGTGCCGGACGACGTGCGCGCCCTGCTGCTGCCGGTCTGGGCACATCGCCTGGGCACGCGCAGCGGCGCTGGCACCGAAGCGCTCCTGCACGAAGCCCTCGCCGAGACCCCGATGCCGGACTGAGGTCGCCGAGCGCCATGGCCGAACCCGCGAGCACGCTCGAGCTGACCCCACGCGGCCGCGTGGTCGCGTGGCTCGCGGCCCTGGCCGCCGGCGCCGCCTGGCTCGGCGACGACCCGAACGCGCGCCTCGCCGCCGCCCTGCTCGCCGGCCCGCTGCTGCTCGATCTGCTGCTGCGCCAGCGCCGCCTGCAGGACACCGAGCTGCGCCTCGGCGCCCGGCGGTGCACCGCGGGAGTGCCGTTCGTCGAGACCGTGACGCTCGTGCACCACGGTCGGCGGCCACTGCGCGAAGTGCTGCTCACCGAGCCGCGCACGATGCGCAACGAGCCCCCGGCCCTGCTCCCGGCCGTGCCGCCGGGCCAGCCGGTGCAGATCGACCTGCGTCAGCGCAGCCTGCGCCGCAGCCACCAGCTCGAGCGCGCGTTCACGCTGGTGTCGATGTGGCCGCTCGGTCTGCTGCGCACGCGCGCGGTGGTGCGCGTGCGGTGCGACCTGGTCACCGAACCGGCGCGCGTGCCCCTCCATCCCGAGGTCGTGCGTTCGATCGCCCACGACGAACGCTCGGCTTCGGACCGTTCGATGCTGCCCGGGCCGGAGTTCCACTCGCTGCGCGAACACCTCCCCGACGAGGACGCGCGCGCCGTGCACGCCTTGCGCAGCGCCTCGCTCGGCACGCTGGTGCGCCGGGTCGTGCAGGGTCGCCTGCCGCAGACGATCGGCCTCGTGGTCGACCTGCGCCGGCCACCGCGACGACCGCTGCACGGTGGCAACCGCCGCTTCGAATGGAGCCTCGGCGCCTGCGCCACGCTGCTGCACCTGCTCCGGCAGCACGGCGCCGCGGCCCGCGTGCTGGTGCTCGCCGAAGAACCCGCGGACCTGTTGGTGCGTGGTCCGGCGCAGGAGATCGACCTGCTGACGCTGTTGGCCGAGGCCCAGCCGACGGCGCACCGCCCGGTGGCGGCAGCGGCGTTCGAGGAACTGCAGAAGCTGCCGCACTGCTACTGGATCCCGGCCGGCTCCTACCTCGCGGCCCCGGAGTTCGCGGCGATGCCCGGCTCCGTCACCCTGGTCGGAGGCGAACTCGAATGACCTGCCGCGCGCGATCTCGCGGCAGGTCGGAGGAACGGCGATGAGAATCGCCCCGAAGCCGTCGACCCGCGCCAACGCGGTGGCACTCGCCAGCACGGCTGCCTGCAGCGTGGTCGCGATGACGGCACTGCCCCGCAGCATGGTGCCGTTCGGCTGGCTGCTCGCGTTCGTGGTGCCCGGCGCCCTGCTCGGCGCGCTGCCGGCCCTCGCCGCGAGGCCGGTGCGCCGCGCCGCGCTCGGCATCGTGTTGCAGGGCACCGCGTTCGTCGCCGCCCTGCAATGGCAAGGACCGCTGGCCCACCCGGCCGCGCTCGCCTGCACGATCCTGCCGCCGCTCGCCTTCGCCACCGTGCGCGGCACCGCCGCCGACCGGGCGCTGGCGCTGTTCCTGGGCTTCTGCGTGCTGCTGGTCGGCTCGATCCTCGCCCCGCCAGGCCGGGGCACGCTGCTCGCGTACGCGATCGCCGGCTGCGCCGCCCTGCGAAGTGCGAGCCACACCGCGGCCGCATCGATCGGCGTGCGGTCGCGGGCCCGCGGCCAGACGCCGCTGCACGACGGCGCGACCGCCGCGTTCGGCACGCTGTGCCTCGGCGTACTGCTCGCCGGCGTCGCCGTGCAACGCACGCTCGAGTGGCTGCCGACGCCCGGGCGCCTTTCGCAGAAGTCGCCGGCCAGCGCATCGCAGGCGCGCGCCCGCACGGCCGGACTGGACGACTCGTTCGAACTGTCGGGCCGCGGCCTGCTCGCCGGTCTCGGCGCCACCGTGCTGGCCCAGGTCTACGCCGAGGACGGAGAGCCGCTGCCGAACGATCTCTACCTGCGTTCGGGGTTCTTCGCGCAGGCCGGCCTCGACCGTTGGGAACGTGGCCCCGTCGACGTCGAGCGCTTCGCTGGTGCCGGCGTCGAACTGCAGCCGCTGCGCCCGGCGACCACCTCGCGTTCCCTGCTGGTCGAACGGCGCGCCGGCGGCAACCAGTTCGTGTTCACGACGCCGGGCACGTGCAGCGTGCTCGGCCTGGTCGATCTCGACGTGGACCGGGCGCGACAGCACGTGCGCCCGAGTGCCCGGAGCGGCGATGGGCCGTATCGCCTGCTGCACCAGGAACCGGCGCTGCCCGACCGGACGACGCCCGTGCGCACGCTGGCCGCGGACGCGTGGCTGGTGGATCTGCCGCGGCTCGATCGCGCCCGCTGGAACGCGCTGCTGGAGCAGTGGGGCGTCGGCGACGAACCGGTCGCGGCGATGGAGGCGATCGCCGCCGGGCTCGCCCGGCACTGTACCTACGACCGGCTGGCCCGGCCGAGTGGTCCGTTCGGCAGCGAGCTCGAGAACTTCCTGTTCGCCGACGGCCAGCAGCGCGGCTACTGCATGCACTTCGCGTCGGTGGCCGCGTTGCTGCTGCGGATGCGCGGCGTGCCGGCGCGCATCGGCGTCGGCCTGCACGGTGGCGACGTGCTCGAGGGCGACCGCAGCACCCGCAGCTTCGGCGGCAAGCACGCGCACGCCTGGGTCGAGGTGCCGTTCGAAGGACTCGGCTACGTGGTGTTCGATCCGACACCGCCCAGCGAGCGCGCCAACCCGATGCCCGCGCGCGTCGACGAACGGCTCGACGACACGCCGACCGCGACGCTGCTCGAAGCGTGGCTCGAGCGGCTGCGGGCGCTGCTCGGCGAGCCGTGGCTGCCGCCGCTCCTGCTGGTGCTGGCCGTCGCACTGGCGTTGCGGCCGCGGCGAACGCACGCCGAGAAGCCCCACGGCGCCCCGGTGAGCAGCCCGGTGCGGCGGGCGCGCCGCCTGCTCGCCCGCCTGCTGAAGGAGCTCGCCGCCCACGGCCATCGCCGCCAGCGTGGCGCGACGCTGGAGCAGTTCCTGCGCACGATCGGCCGTCCGGCCGTGGAACTGACGCCGGTGCACGCGGCGATCGTGGCCTACCAGGACGTGCGCTTCGGCGGGCTGGCGTTCGACGTCGTGCGCGAACAGCGCCTGCTCGAGGCTCTCGCCACGGTCGGCACGTGGACCCTCGCGAACGACGCCGCGGGCAGCCCGCGCTCGTGATCGTCAGTCGCACTCGGCGACCGGCAACGTCGTCACCAGCGTGGCGTGGACTGCGTGTGCCACGGCCGTGAACTCGCCCCCCAGACGCCGCACCACGAGCCCGATCTGCGCCAGGGCCTGCCCGTGACGCCCCGGGCCGGCGAGGTCGCGCAGGCAGCCCGGACGATCGAGCGCCGCCGCCGCGAACGCCGCGGCCTGCGCGGCGGACGACGTCGCCACGTCGACGCGGAGACGGACACAGGGCCGCTCGCGACCACCCGCCAGCGCGGTGACGACCCGTTCCAGGCGAACGGCCAGGCGCTGCGGCCGCACGTCCGTCGCCGCCATCAGCATCTGCACCAGCAGCCCGTCGAGTTCGCCGGCCGACGCGCGCACCGCGACACCGTTCGGACCGACGTCGCCGTCGACCGGGATGCCGCGTTGCGCGCAGGTCTTGGCGATCGCCGCGATCGCGTCGCCGACCGCCGCCCCGACGTCGACCCGTTCGCGCCGATCGAACTCGCGCGCCAGGAGCCGCGCCAGCGCGCGCGCCAGGCCGGCGCCGAACTGTGCCCCGGTGGCGAGTTCGTCGCACAGTCGCACGTCATCGGCCGACACGCCCATGCCACGCACCTGCGCCAGCAACGCCAGGACGAGGTTGAGGTGGTTGTTGAGGTCGTGCACGAACGTGCCGGCGACGGCCGCGAGCGAACGGGCGCGCGCGGCCCCCAAGGCCTGCGCCTCGGCCGCCCGCAGCGCACTCGTGTCCTCGGCCAGCAGGAAGTCGGCGGCGCCGACACCGACCCGCCGCAGCTGCCAATGGCGCTCGCCGACGGTCCACCAGACCGGTTCGCCGGCGAGCAGGGCCCGACGCTCGTCGCCGCCGAGCGGCAGGCTCGCGAACGGCACCGAGGCAGCTTGCACGAGCTCCGCAGCGAGCCCTGCGTCGGCCAGCAGCCGTCGCATCGCCGCGTTCTGCGGCCACAGCTGTTCGCCGTGCAAGCGCCCGATCGCCTCGCGCAGCGCGTCCCAGGGCACCGTGGCGGCCTCGTCCATGGTGCGGTTGTAGCGCGGCGACGCGGCGCGCGGGAGCGTCAGGGCAAGGCGACGAGCCGCGCGCGGCCACCGTCGAGCGTGACGCGGCAACGCGCCAACAGGTCGATGCCGAGCACCCCGTGGACCGGGAACAGTTCGCCGCGGCCGCGCGCGACCACCGGCAGCGTGACGCCTTCGAAGCGCGCATCGCTGCAGCGCAGCACCAGGCTGCGCACCTCGCGCACCACGACCCCGCCGCCGCCGACCGTGCGCACCCGCCGGAACGACGGCACCGCACGACCTTCGCCACCGGGCAGCCGCAGCACGCCGGCTTCGCTCAGGCTCGAGTGGCTGGCCCCCGTGTCGAGCACGAACCACAACAGCACGCCCTCGATGTGCACCGGCGCCAGGCACCGACCGTCGACACGCACGCACTGCACGGACCGTTCCGGCGGCAGGCCGCGCGGCAGTTCGACCGCGACGCTGCGCCGTTCGGGGTCGATGGTGAGCCGCACCGCCGCCAGCAGGTCGAGCCCCAGCACGCCGCGCGGCACCCGTTCGGGACCGCCGAACAGGTCGCGCAACCCGAGGGCTCCGTCGTCGACGACCAGCACCGGCGTGGCGCCCATCTCGACGTCGCCGATCTGGAACCGCGGCAGCACCGCCACGTCGACCGCCAGTTCGCGGCCGCCGCTGTCCAACGCGCGGCCGGCACTGCGTCGGTGCTCGACCGCGAGTTCGTCGGCGAACGTGCGCGCCAACGTCGTCATCGAGGTGCCGGTGTCGATCGCGAACGGGCGCAGCCGACCACCCGCACCGCAGACGAACTCCGGCACAGCCCCGGGCAACAGCGGCTGCTCGGTGACCAGCGGGCCGTCGGGGCGCCGTTGCGGCGGCAGCTGCCGGGCGATGCTCGCGAACGCCTGCCGCCGTTCGTTGCCGTCCGGCCGCAGGGTCGCGGCGGCTTCCTCCCAGCGGCCCGCCTGGAACAGCAGGTCGCCGAGCCGGCCGAGCAGCTCCGCCACTTCGTCCGCCGGCAAACCGGCGGCGGTCGCCGCACGCACAGCCGCGCCCATCTCGCGCACGGCGTCGTCATGGCGCCACGCCATCTCGGCGATCACCGAGCTCCACGCCGCGGCGTCCGGATCGCGCGGTGCTTGCGAGCGCACCACGCGGATGCGTTCGGCGGCTTCGTCGAAGCGTCCCTCGCGCAGAGCGGCCGCCGCGAGGTCGAGCTGTGCGGCCACCGTCGGCGGCGGCCGCCGGGTGTGGCAGCCGGCGCACAGCGCCAAGCAGACCACGGCCGAGAGCCAGGGACCCCGCCGATCGGCCATCAGTTCGCCGTCACGGTGATCGACCGGCGCGCGACCTGCGTGATGCCGAGTTCCGCCACGCCGATCGACTGCAGGTAGGTCGTGACGTCGACGTACGGCTGCGCCGAGATCGCGAGCTGCCCGTCGCCGGAGTACGCCGACAGCGTCAGCGTGTAGGTGCGACCGGCGAGCAGTGGCATCGGCACGTCGACGGGCAGGGCCACGAACACGAACTCGGTCGCGGTCGGCGGCACGTAGGCAAGCCAGCGCAGCGATTCGCCGCCGGCCTCGGCCGACAGCTGCACGGTCGCGAACCGCGTGTTCGGCGGCAGCGTGAACTGCACCGGGAAGCCGGTCGCCGCCACCGTCGCCCCCGGGGCGGGAGCCAGCAGGGTCGGCAGGGGCGGCAGCGCCGGACTCGCGGTGGCCGCTGGCAATGCGAACAGGCCCGCCAACGACGAGGTCGTGCCGCCGCTGCTGCCATTGCCGCGCACGAGGCACAACCACGCTGCACCGCTGCCGGCCGCGGCGGGATCGGGCAAGGCCAGCAGCAGGTCGTCGCCGACGGCGGCGAGCCCGGCGAGGTCGCGCGCGACGTCGACGATGCGGCCCGAAGACTGGCGCAGGGCGAGG
>Ga0075160_10001694_pt1 | contig 13375 bp, 13 predicted proteins | sample JI91814C2DNA_FD_70969 | JGI IMG/M metagenome (GOLD analysis project Ga0075160, IMG submission 70969) | Wastewater effluent complex algal communities from Wisconsin, to seasonally profile nutrient transformation and Carbon sequestration -... | ecosystem: Engineered > WWTP > Effluent > Algae... | reverse complement strand
AAGAAAAGGCCCTGAAGAAGGGTTTTTTTATTCTTAAAATAATTAGCTTGATGCCAGTATAACCTAGCCAAGGCATTCTTTTACAAGCTCTATGAGAAAACTCAATCTATTCCGTTTTTCAATTCTTTTATTGTTCGTTTTTGCAGCTACACTAATCGGCTGTACGGACGATACGCCACGCATTCTGGTCTTTTCCAAAACAGCAGGCTTTTATCATGAGTCTATTCCCACGGGTATCGAAGCCATTCAAAAACTGGGCGTAGAAAATGGCTTTGCGGTTGATACAACCAAGGATGCAGCTACGTTTACGGAGCAGGAATTAAAAAAGTATAAGGCAGTTGTATTTCTTAACACCACAATGAATGTTCTCACTGCTGATCAACAAGTAGCGTTTGAACGATACATTCAGGCGGGTGGCGGATTCGTGGGTATTCATGCAGCAGCCGATACCGAATATGATTGGCCCTGGTATAACCGATTGGTTGGCGCTTATTTCCAGAGTCACCCCAGTATACAAGCTGCAACTATAAACGTTATCGATACAACGCACCTTTCTGTGAAGGGATTGCCCGCCACGTGGGAGCGTACCGATGAATGGTACAACTATAAAAGTATTTATGCTGGCATGCACATATTGGCTGAGCTTGATGAGAAAACCTATGAAGGCGGTGAGAATGGCGCGAATCACCCGATAGCCTGGTATCATGAGTTTGATGGTGGCCGAGCTTTTTACACGGGTGGCGGCCATACAAATGAAGCCTATAGCGAGCTATTGTTTTTAAAACATGTTTTAGGAGGAATCAAGTATGCCATGGGCGAAAATGTAAAGCTTGATTATTCAAAATCGTATGCGACAAAAACGCCTGAAGAAAACCGATTTACAAAAACTATTTTATCCAACGATCTGAATGAACCGATGGAACTTGCGGTAGCGCCAGATGGAAGAGTTTTCTTTGGAGAACGCTCGGGTAGCCTTTTTGTTTATGTGCCTTCGGAGAACAAAACGGTTCTCATTCATAAGTTTAACGTAATGCCCGACTCGAAAGAAAATTTTGGAAGCGGGATACTGGGGGTAACACTTGACCCCGACTTTAAGGAAAACGATTATCTCTATCTCTTCTATACTCCGAATGAAATGCCTGTGCATCAGAATATTTCCAGGTTTAAAGTCGGGAAGGATAATGTACTTCATCTTGCATCGGAACAGATCATCATTAAAATTCCGCTGGAATTAGAAATTGGGGCACACGCAGGTGGTTCACTGGCCTGGGACAAGGACAAAAACCTTTATCTGTCAACGGGTGATAACACAGTTCCGTTTGCGTCTGATGGTTATGCGCCTCTTGATGAAATTCCGGGCAGAATTATTTACGATGCACAACGTTCAGCCGGTAATACGAATGACCTACGTGGAAAGATTCTCAGAATTCATCCGGAAGCTGATGGAACGTATTCTATTCCGGAGGGAAATTTATTTCCGAAAGGCACTGCACAAACACGTCCTGAAATTTATGCAATGGGTTGTCGTAATCCGTACCGGATGTCCGTTGATCAGGAAACATCGATTGTGTATTGGGGTGAGATTGGTCCGGATGCAGGTAATGATGGAACGCATGGCCCGCGTGGCTATGATGAAATCAACCAGGCCAAAAAAGCCGGAAATTTCGGCTGGCCATATTTTGTGGGTGACAGCAAGCCTTATCCGGAGTATGATTTTGTAACCAAAACTCTTGGCGCGTTGTACGATCCACAAGCACCTGTAAACAATTCGGTTAACAATACCGGGTTGAAAAATCTTCCACCGGCAACAAAGGCCATGATCTGGTATCCGTACGCAAAATCGGACGAGTTCCCGGATGTTAATGATGGCGGACGCAGTGCGCTCGCAGGACCTGTATATCATTTCGATCCGAAGCTTACATCCGACACCAAATTCCCGGAGTACTTCGATAAAGGATTGTTTATTATGGATTGGATGCGCAACTGGGTCTTCGTAGTTCGATTGGACAAAGACTATAACTATGTGCGCATGGAACCTTTTATGCCGAACACAGGCGACTTCAGGCGACCGATTGACCTGGAAGTAGGGCCTGAGGGTTCGTTTTATATGCTTGAGTATGGTTCGGTTTATGGAATCGACAATGCGGATGCACGGTTAGTGCGTATTGACTACAATGGCGGAAATCGTAAACCCAACGCAAAAATTACGGCCACGGAAACTATAGGTCTGGCTCCGTTAAAGGTGAAGTTGACCAGCAAGCTAAGCTCTGATTTTGACGAAGATGTGCTGACGTACGAATGGGAGGTGGAGAATAAAAAAATAAATGACGCCAATCTTGATTACACCTTTGCAAAAAATGGTGTGTACAACGCAATTCTTACGGTTACTGATCCTTCCGGAGCGAGTGACGCAGACACCGTAGTGATAAAAGTCGGAAATACATTACCGGTAGTTTCCATTAGCACACCGGATAACAGCACGTTCTTCTTTGATAAAACTGCTTTTCAGTATCAGGTTGATATCAAGGATAATGAAGACGAGGAGATTGACTTGAATAATATGATGGTCTCATTGAAATATCTTGAGAAGGTGAATCCTCAAATGGGTCATTTGCAAATTGCTTCGTTTGATGCGGGTAAATCATTGATGGAAGCAAGTGATTGTAAAACATGCCATCAGATAACCGGTAAATCGATCGGTCCTGCATATATGGACGTTGCCAAACGATACAAGAACGATAAAGGTGCATTGGAACGACTGGTTGGAAAAGTTATTGAAGGCGGAGGCGGAGTATGGGGTGAACCAACGATGAATGCGCATCCCCAAATGCCAAAAGAAGATGTTGCTAGTATTATTAAATATGTTCTTTCACTGGCAGACAAGAAAGCTGAAAGCCTGCCGCAAGCAGGAGTTGTATCATTCAAAGAGCACAAAGATTTGGATGCAAAAGGCCGGTATGTTTTGAATGCCACGTATACCGACAAAGGTGGCGAAGCCGTACCGTTAACAAACGGTGCAATGTTGGTACTCCGCCCGACACGTGTTCAGGCTGAGGAGGCAGATGTTTTAAATAATATTAGGCTGGGAGAAACAACTATCGGAAGTATTCATCATAAATCGTTCTTTGTTTTCAAGAACATTGATTTGAAGGGTGTTAAGCAACTTGTCTACAACTACGCTTCGCTAAACCGCGATGCAACAATTGAAGTGCATGTGGGATCACCGAAAGGTGAATTGATCAGTACAGTGAATTATACGGCAACCGGTGATTGGAATAAATTCAACTTACTCACTGCCGTCATAAAAGATCCGGGTGGAAAGAATGATCTTTATTTTGTGATCCGGAAGGATCAGGAACCTAATGATCATATGCTGGATGTAGATTGGATTGAATTTAAACGATAACATATTTCTCAATATTTAACACCAATGAATATGGGTAATAAAATAAATCCTTCGCGCAGAAGCGCACTTAAAAAAATTGCTGGCTCCGCTGCAGTAGCCCTTGCGGGTGTTTCGCTGTCGCACCGGCTTTCAGCAACCGAAGCTGTGTTGGACGAAAAACTAAAAGGAAAAATAAATCATTCGGTGTGCCGATGGTGCTACAGTAGCATTCCATTGGAAGATCTCTGCAAGGCCGCCAACAATATTGGTCTGGCTTCCATTGAATTAACAGGACCTGAGGAGTGGCCACTGCTGAAAAAGTACGGACTAACATCCGCGATGCCATGGGGAGCCGGTAAAGGCATTACAGAAGGTTTTAATAATCCAGCTTTACACGATGAATTGGTAAAAAGTTATACTGAACTCATCCCTAAAGCGGCAGCTGCCGGGTTGAATAAGCTAATCTGTTTCTCCGGTAACCGAAATGGCCTGGACGATGAAAAAGGAATCGAGAATTGTGCGGTTGGACTAAAACGATTAATGCCGTTGGCCGAGAAATATAAAATTACCTTGTCGATGGAGCTGTTGAACAGCAAGATTGATCATCATGATTACCAATGCGATCGCACACCTTGGGGAGCTGCATTATGTGAGAAGGTGGGGTCGGAGCAGTTTAAACTTTTGTATGATATCTACCACATGCAAATCATGGAGGGAGATGTCATTGCTACGATTAAAAAGAATTCAAAATATATTTCACATTACCATACCGGAGGCGTGCCCGGAAGAAATGAAATAGATGAGACCCAGGAACTCAATTACCCCGCCATCATGAAAGCTATTGTCGAAACAGGATTCAAGGGTTTTGTGGCGCAGGAGTTTATTCCAAAGCGGGAAGATAAAATTGCCTCCCTTAAGCAGGGTGTTATGATTTGTGATGTTTAACAACCGCACACATCAAATCAAAAAATGAAATAGTCTGAGTAGAACGGATTATTTTGAAGTGGGGTTTCTCCACTCATGCCAGGCACCCGTTGACCACAATGCCCAAAAAATAAGGACCGGTTGAAATAAAAGACGAAGTCCGCGTGAAAGATCAGTGGTCAGTCCGAATGCATCAACATCGTTAACGAATTGCGAGATGTTTCCTGGAAATATTATGACAAAGAATAGTGCAACAACGTAGCCTACGGCAATGCGTTGCTTTTTAAGCAAGATCAGGGATAATCCAAGTAAAACTTCTACAACTCCGGAAAGGATTACTGTCAGGTCTTTGCCTACCGGAACCCAATCGGGTACCTGTGCCTGAAACTCCCCTCTTAAAAAAGTAAGATGACTGATGCCTGCTCCGAATAAGAAAGCACCGAGGATTAATCGGAAGATATGCTGAGCTGTGGTTTGCGAGGTCATGACAGTTTATTGGCTAGCATACTGTCATGACGTTAAAGATTACTTCAGATCTGAAAAATCGAAGCTCGTCTCCAGAAAACTGGTTGTGAACTTACCTGAACGGAATACAGCGTTGTCCATCAGCTTAATGTGGAATGGAATCGTAGTCTTAACTCCCTCAATCACAAACTCTTGTAAGGCGCGTTTCATCCGGGTGATAACTTCTTCACGTGACTGTCCGCTTACAATAAGCTTGGCGATCATTGAATCGTAATTAGGCGGAATCGTATAGCCTGCATACACATGACTGTCGATGCGAACCCCGTGGCCGCCTGGCATGTGTAAATGCGTAATCTTACCCGGGGATGGACGGAAGCCGTTCGCAGGATCTTCTGCATTGATGCGGCATTCCATCGAGAACAGGTTCGGGAAGTAGTTCTTTCCGGAGATCGGCACACCGGCAGCAACCTTAATCTGTTCTTTAATCAAATCGTAATCTGTAACTTCTTCAGTGATCGGATGCTCCACCTGGATCCGGGTGTTCATTTCCATGAAATAAAAATCACCGTGCTTATCCACGAGGAATTCGATCGTTCCCACACCTTCATAGCTGATGGCCATCGCACCTTTAATAGCAGCAGCGCCCATCTTTTCCCGAAGTTCCTGTGTTACAACAGGAGAGGGGGTTTCTTCTACGAGTTTCTGGTGCCTGCGCTGGATGGAGCAATCACGTTCTGATAAGTGACACGCTTTTCCATACTGATCGCCTACCAATTGAATTTCAATATGGCGAGGCTCCTCTACAAATTTTTCAAGATATAGTCCATCATTGCCAAAGGCTGCTGCCGATTCACGCTTGGCATCATCCCATGCTTTCTTAAACTCGCTTTCATTGTTGATGATGCGCATGCCTTTACCACCGCCACCGGCAGTTGCTTTCACGATCACCGGGTACTTAATTTCTTTCGCGAGTTTCATGCCTTGCTCCATCGACTCAAGCAAGCCGTCTGAACCCGGGATTACCGGAACACCGGCTTTCTTCATGGTGTCCTTTGCAGTGGCTTTGTCGCCCATCGCATTGATCATGGCAGGGGTGGGCCCGATGAATTTTATTCCATATTCATGACAGATCGCAGAGAACTCTGCACGTTCCGATAAGAATCCATAACCGGGGTGAATCGCATCCGCGCCTGTGATCTCGGCTGCAGAAATAATCCTTGGAATGTTCAGGTAAGAATCTTTGCTGGGTGCATCCCCGATACAGACAGCTTCATCGGCAAAGCGAACATGAAGGCTTTCGCGATCAGCTGTGGAGTAAACGGCAACGGTTTTAATTCCCATCTCGCGGCAGGTACGAATGATCCTGAGCGCAATTTCTCCACGGTTCGCAATTAATATCTTCTTAAACATAGGTCTGATATTAGATTTTTGATTTACGATTTAAGATTTTGATCCATCGAACTTCGTCATGATCGAATAAATCGAAAATTTAAAATCTTAAATCTAAATTTTGAATTAATCCGGTTCAACAACAAACAATACCTGATCGTATTCAACAGGCGAAGAGTTCTCCACCATCACTTTCACGATCGTGCCTGAAACTTCTGATTCAATTTCATTGAACAGCTTCATGGCTTCAATAATACAAACGGTTTGTCCTTTTGAAACCTTATCACCAACGGAAACAAATGGAGCTGATTCCGGATTTGACGTGCGGTAGAATGTGCCAATCATCGGTGATTTGATATCAACCGTCTTCTTGCCAGCTGCTGCCGGAGTTTCCGCAGCTGCTTTTGTGGCTGCTGGCTGAGTTGCTGTTGGTGTGGCATGAATGGGCGCAGATACGGATTGAGCCGGAGATGCCATCGATTTAAACACTTTCTGATCCGGATCGCGCTTCACATGAAGCTTAAGCTCTTTCGTTTCAACATTAACCTCATTCAATCCGGTTTTGGAAATGAACTCAATAAGGTCTCTGATCTCGGTTGTTTTCATATCGGATGAGTTGGTTTTTACTTCTGTTTTTTTGCTGCGTGTCTTGGCCATGGTCAGTTTATTTTACACGTTCAATATAGGCACCGTTACTGGTGTCAATTTTTACTTTATCGCCTGAGTTTACGAACAACGGCACTTTGATCTCTACTCCGTTCTCCATCGTAGCTGCCTTGAGCGTACGCGTTGCAGTATCACCGGCAAGGCCTGGTTCTGTATATTGAACTTCCATTACAACGTGGGCGGGTGGTTCAGCGGTTATAGGTTCTTTGCCGTCTTCAAAAGCAATTAACAAGGTTACACCTTCTTTCAGGTATGCCAGTGAATCGCCTAGTAAGTTCTTATCCAGATAAATCTGCTCGAAGGTCTCATTATCCATACATACCAGGCTATCGCCATCGATGTAAATGAAATTATATTCTTTTGTTTCAACACGAATGATCTCTGCTGAATCCCCGGGACGAAAACGATTCTCAACGATTCTTCCGTTTTTCACGTTGCGCATTTTGATTTGATAGAATGCGCGCAGGTTACCCGGTGTGCGGTGCTGAAGTTCTTCAACCTTCATTACTTCACCGTTGTAACGCATGTAATTTCCTTTACTTAAGTCAGAGATGGATGCCATAAAAATTTAAAACGCCTATAATTTATAAAAAAATTGAAAATGTGATGTTGAAATCGGTTTAGTTGGAATTATATGCCCATTTGAGGTAGATAGAGCCCCAAGTGAAACCTCCGCCAAAAGCAGCAAAAATTAAATTGTCGCCTTTTTTGAGTTGCTTTTCATAATCCCATAATAACAAGGGAAGTGTTCCCGCGGTAGTGTTACCGTACTTCTCGATATTCATCATTACTTTATCTTCTGTAAGACCCATACGGTTCGCAGTCGCATCGATAATGCGCTTGTTCGCCTGGTGAGCCACAAGCCATTTTACGTCATCGCTGGAAAGATTATTACGCTGCATAATTTCGGCAGAAACATCGGCCATATTGGTAACTGCGAACTTGAACACGGTTGCGCCTTCCTGCTGTGCATAGTGAAGATTGGCTTCCACCGAAGCATGCGTTGCGGGAATACGACTTCCGCCTGCAGGCATCTTCAGGAACTGTGCCCCTGAGCCATCGCTTTTTAATATTGAATCAATAATACCAACTTTCTCCGTTGAGGGCTCAAGCAAAACCGCTCCGCAACCGTCACCAAAAATGATGCACGTTGCGCGGTCTTTGTAATTAACAATGGACGACATTTTATCGCCACCAATCACAATTACCTTTTTATGTGTGCCGGATTCTATGAACTTCGATCCGGTTGTTAATGCGTACAAAAATCCTGAACACGCAGCTGAAATATCATAGCTGAATGAATTGGTAGCGCCAATCATGTCGGCAACCAGATTAGCCGTAGAGGGGAAAGGCATATCCGGTGTTACCGTTGCGACAATAATCAGGTCGATCTCTTTTGGATCGGTTTTGGTTTTTTTGAGAAGCTCTTTCACGGCTTCTGCAGCCATGTGTGAAGTACCTTTGCCTTCACCTTTTAAGATTCTTCGTTCTTTGATGCCTGTTCGGGAGGTGATCCACTCATCGTTGGTATCCACCATGGTTTCAAGCTCGTGGTTGGTGAGAATGTAGTCGGGAACATAACCGCCTACACCTGTAATTGCTGCCCGGATTTTAGTCATTATCCTGTTTTTACGCTGTTGCGATTTACCGCTTTCGGAAACCTATAAAAAGCAAAAAGCCCGATTTTACAATCGAGCATTTTAAGTTACTGATTATCTGTGTGATACAGACTATTTCTTATCTCTGATCCGGCTTTACCCTGAGTGGTGCTGTGGCCGATGACCGGAGTAAGAGAATGCATGTCTTACGCTAACACTTCCTTTTCCATCACCACGCGGCCGTTATAATACAGCTTGCCTTCTACCCAGAAAGCGCGGTGCGGGAGGTGATGCTCACCCGTTGTCGGACACACAGCCATCTGCTTGGCAGTAGCCTTGTAGTGTGTTCTTCTTTTATCTCTGCGGGTCTTCGAGGTTTTTCTTTTTGGATTCGGCATAACTCAACTATTATTAATTTTTATTCAACTTCTTTAACATTTCCCAACGAGGGTCAATCTCGTCTTCTTTCTTTTCTTCATTTGAATCGGAAGAGTAAATGATCCCTTCCTCATCTGATTCATCCTGGAACCGCGGGTGCAGCTTCTTCATCGGTATCGCTAACGCGATGAACTCAAAGATGTACTGCCCGATCTCCAGCATTTCAGTTCCGTGCAGGATCATCATCACATCTTCACTGACTTCCATTTCCTGGTCGCCATACTTAAAGATGATCTTGCGCGTGATGTCAATCGGATAATCAAACTCATCCAGACTGCGGTCACATACCAGCCTCACGGAACCCACTATTTTAAATTCAGTCTCCAGAAAGGTTTCACGCTTATCCAGCGCGACATCAACCGTAAATTTTCCTTCCGAAACCAATCCCTTATCGAATTTCCCGAAAAACTCGCTCCCAAATTCGTACTGAAAGTGGTGTACAGCGAGGCTAAGGCCTAAAATATTAATGCGATACGAGTCCATAAAAACCCCTTCTGGGTACTAAAAATGGTCGGCAAATGTACGAAAATTATCAGTAGTTGAAAAGATTGGACTGATTTTGCAGATCCTAAATCAAGGTTTTTACAGGTATTCTGTTAACGCAGTCTGCTTGAGCTCTTCCTTGCCCTTTTGCTCGAAATTCTTAACAAAATAGTCAATTATGCCCTTTTTGAAGCCTAATTTGATGGCTATGTTCTGGCAGAAAGTTAATTCACTGTCAAAAATCTTCTGGTCGGCAAACATTAATTCAATGCTTGTTAACAAATAATCCAGTTTTTGTTCGGGCGACAAGGCCCCTAACGATCCAATGGGTTCCGGATTTTTAATTAGTTGATTTACTTCCTCTTCCGAGAAGTTACGGTCTTTCGCAATCCGGTAAATCAATTCACGCTCACTCTTCGCAAAGTGCTTATCAGATTCTGCTAGCTGAATGAGAAGGTTTAGCTTTTTACGTGTTACGATATCCATTGAGACCAAGAGTAGAATCAAATATACGCATCATTCGGCTTGCGTGCCACTTTTTATGCCAAACCGCAATTGAAACACTTAACCCGGGTTATTTTTCTGCAGACGGCTCGTGGCGCATTTTGTAGATGTCAACCGCTGCATAGATCGCTTGCCGCATAGATTTTTCATCAGCCTGATTTTTGCCGGCTATCGCGTATGCAGTTCCATGATCGGGCGATGTGCGAACGACCGGAAGACCTGCTGTATAGTTCACACCGGAATTAAACGCAATAGTTTTGAAAGGTGCCAGACCCTGATCATGATACATCGCCAAAATGCCATCGTACTTTAAATACGATCCGGCAGCAAAAAACCCATCAGCCGGCAGCGGACCATAAACAACTTTGCCCTGATTCTTGAGGTCATTGACTAAAGGTTTCAGAATTTTTTCATCCTCTTCACCAATCAGTCCATTATCACCTGCGTGCGGGTTTAATCCAAGAATGGCGATTTTAGGTTTGGAGATACCGAAATCTTTTTTGAGAGAAAATTCCAATGCTTTGTATTTTGCTTCAACCCGTTCGCGGGTTATTAACGAAGCAACCTGGCTGATGGCCACATGTTCCGTAACTAATCCAACGCGCAGATTATCACTCGTTAAAAGCATCAAATGATCCTTTGTACTGAAGAACTCCGCCAAAAATTCCGTATGGCCTTTAAATGGGAACTCATCACTATGAATCGTGCTCTTATCAATGGGCCCGGTAACCAATGCGTCAAGTAAGCCCTCTTTTAAATCATTCGCGGCCTGCTGTAAAGCCTGCAGCGCTGCGCGGCCTGATTCTTTGGATGCTTTACCGGGATGTGCTTCCAGGCTTTCATCCCATGTATTTACAACATTAATCTGCTTAGGGGCATATTGCCCGCGGTTCCGAACTTGGTTATAGTTAAACTCTTCAATATCGAGCTGCTTCTTATAAAACGATAAAACCTTAGACGATCCGTAAATAACTGGTGTAAGTATGTTCAGGATACGATTATCACTGAGGGCTTTAATCACAACTTCAGGCCCTACACCATTGATGTCACCTAGTGTAATGCCGATTCGCGGCTTTTCTGATCTGTGAAGCTGTGTCATGGGCGCTTAGTTTGGCAGGTACAATTTTACGGAATTTGTCGGCTTTAAAAATTTTGTCGAGTACTTTCGTGGCTAACGAAACAAATCTTGGTACGCGCAAAAAAATTCTTAGGGCAGCATTTCCTCAAAGATCAAGGCATAGCGAGGCAAATTGTTGAATCGCTGGTGAAGGGAGGGAATCAACATGTATTGGAGATTGGTCCCGGCACCGGTGTGCTCACCAAATTTCTTATTCAGGATCAGACCATCGACCTAAAAGTCATTGAAATCGATTGGGATTCAGTCGCGCATCTTAAAAAACATCACCCGGCACTCAGCATCATTGAAGGAGATTTTCTGAAGCTCAATCTTCAGGATATTTTTGGAACTAGTTTCTCAATCATCGGTAATTTTCCGTACAACATTTCATCCCAGATATTCTTTAAAGTGCTTGAGCAGCGCAACATGGTTGATCAGGTTGTGTGTATGTTGCAGAAAGAGGTTGCAGAACGAATTGCAGAACCTCCGGGAAGCAAGACCTATGGCATTCTCAGTGTATTACTTCAGGCATTTTATGATATTGAATATCTGTTCAAGGTCCCGCCAGAAGTTTTTATTCCCCCTCCCAAGGTAATGTCAGCGGTGATAAGACTGAAGCGTAATAAACGTGAGAAGCTTGAGTGTGATGAAGCGATGTTCTTCAAAGTTGTGAAGCAGGGATTTAATAATCGGAGGAAAACGTTGCGTAACGCATTAAAAAGTCTGAATTTAGCTCCCGAATTTTTATCTCTTCCGATATTTGATCAGCGTGCTGAACGATTGTCGGTTGAAGAGTTTGTGTACATCACCCAATTAATGGAGAAGAGTCGTGGAGGAACTGATCCAGTTTGAGCTTTCTAAAGAGTTCGTTGAGCGTTTTCAGCGGGCGCTGGATGAACGCGACCAAAAATTTATTCTCCAGTCGCTGGAAGATGTAAATCCGGCTGACATTTCTGCTTTATTGTACGAATTCAACTCCGAAGAGTCCAAATATGTGATGGACCTGTTGAGTGTTGACATACAGGCAGAAATTGTCCGAGACCTCGACTCGGATACCCGCGTTAATTTTCTTAAAATCTACGAGCCTGCGCAAATTATTACGTTTATCAATTTATTGAATTCGGATGACGCAGCAGATATTCTGAATGAGCTTCCCATAAAGATCCGGGAAGAAGTCTTGCATGGCCTGGATACTGAGCTTCGTACGCAGGTGATCGACCTGCTTCGCTACGAAGCTACTGTAGCGGGCGGCTTGATGGCGAAAGAACTTATTAAAGTACGCAACAACTGGACTGTAGTTCAGTGTATCGATGAGATCCGGAAGCAAGCCGAAAACGTAGACAAGTTTTATGCAGTTTACGTAGTAGATGAGCGGGATAAACTGTTAGGCAGGGTTTCACTTAAAGATCTTGTGCTTTCAGACGCACGTAAAGTAGTCTCAGAAATTATTGAAGAGGAGGAGATCGTTTCGGTTGAAACATATTTAGACGATACCGAAGTAGCGGATATTATGCGTAAGTACGACTTGGAATCTGTTCCGGTTGTAAACGTTCAGGGTCAGCTGGTGGGCAGAATCACCATCGATGACGTGGTGGATGTGATCACCGAGCAGGCTGAAGAAGATCGTCAGTTGATGTCGGGTATCTCGGAAGATGTTGAGGAAGATGATAGCGTTTGGAAAAATACCCGTGCTCGTTTACCCTGGCTGTTGATTGGTATTTTTGGCGGCCTGTTGAATGCCAGATTCATGGGTCTTTTTGAGTTGGAGCTTAATCAAATTGCAGCTATCGCTTTTTTCATACCACTCATTCAAGCGACAGGCGGAAATGTCGGTATTCAATCGTCATCATTGATCGTACAAAGTTTGGCAAACCCCGGGTTTGTGGAAGAGAGACTTTGGACACGTCTATCCAAAGTTTTCCTGGTAGCGTTGCTGAATGGTGTATTTCTGTCACTCATTGTTTTAGGAGCAAACCTGCTGTTATTCGATCAGCAGACGCTGTCATTTATCGTCTCTATTGCGCTCTTTAGCGTGGTCTTGTTCGCTTCCTTTATAGGAACTGTAACTCCGTTAATCCTGAATCGGTTCGGATTTAATCCTGCGCTTGCCTCCGGTCCATTCATTACAACCTTGAATGATTTGCTTGGACTCACCATTTATTTTTTCACGGTACACCTGCTGATGTAGGTCGCGGATGTAAGGTTTTCAAGCTGACTGACAGCGTACGTTCATCCTCTCCAAATTGTAATTGGCTAATTAGTTTAATAATCCGGTAAAATCTGGTCCTTGTGTTTGTTCCCTGTCTGACGGTGCAAAAAGCTGATGTAATGTTATTGTTATAGATTTTACAGCGTATCATTGATCTAGAGATTAAAAATCCTTTAGATTTGGGATTAGCGGATAAC
>Ga0075160_10001693_pt1 | contig 13380 bp, 11 predicted proteins | sample JI91814C2DNA_FD_70969 | JGI IMG/M metagenome (GOLD analysis project Ga0075160, IMG submission 70969) | Wastewater effluent complex algal communities from Wisconsin, to seasonally profile nutrient transformation and Carbon sequestration -... | ecosystem: Engineered > WWTP > Effluent > Algae... | reverse complement strand
TCCACATCCCGGCCATGAAGAGGGCGTGGGAGATGGACGAGGCCATGCCCTTCTCGCGGCGGATCGATTGCATGCGCTCGCCGGCGGGGATGTTGAGGTCGGTGGCGGCCTCGTATTTCCATTTCCTCATCGCATGTGTTCCAGAAGGGAATGCGTCTGGATCATATGGAAGCCATCGAAGTGGTTGATGTAGTGGAACGCGGCGGGGGCGATGATGAGCAGGGAGTTGAATCGATCGAGGAACCCGCCATGCCCGGGCAGAGTGTTGGCCATGTCCTTGACGCCAATATCGCGCTTGATGGAGGCGAGGACGAGGTCGCCCAACTGAGAGCCGAGGGCGATGATGAGGCCGAGCACGCCCAGGCGGAGCGGATCGTCCAGGTCGGTGCCTTTGAAGACGAAGTGGGCGGCGTATGCGGAGAGGGGCGCGATGATGAGGATCGCGCCGAGGTACCCCTCGAGAGACTTGTTGGGGCTGGTGTTGATGAACGGGCGACGGCGGCCGATCGCCTTGCCGATGCAGTACGCCGCGATGTCCGAGAGTTGGGCGCTCATGATGAGCAGGACGAGAATGGGGCGATAGTTGCGATCGTTGGCAATGAAACCAAGATGCCCGAGCCCCGAGCCGAAGAGGAGGAAGCCGAAGGACGCGACGGCGACGCGCTGGAGATAACGGTTGGGGCGATCGGGGAGAACGGCGGCGGCGCAGATTGCTGTGATGACCAGCGGCGGGAGGGCGGCGTGGAGCCCGGGCCAGTTGTCGAGATTGGCAAACCCGACCGCGATGATCGAGATAATGACGATGCCGGCGAGGATGCGCTCGCGGAACTGTCCTGTGGCCTTGGTGAACTCGCGGTTGCACAGGAGGGACATGATCGTGATCGCGATGATCGCCGACCCGGGGCAGAGGAGCAGGGGAATGACCAGAAGGGGCGCGAGGAGGAGGCTGGTGATATGGCGATCGCGGATCTCGCGGCCTGTCTCTTCGTTGACGAGGCGTGCCCGGCGGAGGAGGTACGCGACGATGGGTGTCGCCAAGAGCGATGCGGCGATAGCGACGACCGCGACGATCGTGAGCGGGTGGGCCAGGAAGTTGGAGGTGTCGAAGAGGTAGGCCATAGGTGGGAAGGTGGGAGCTCCGGGTGATTGTTGCAGGTCTGTGAAGGTTACGCAAAGGAGGCGACCGTGCCCCGCCGACGCCTGGTGAGGAGTGCAAGCACCGAAAGAACGATCCCGCCGATGAATCCAACGTCATAACTGGCGTTGTGAGCGTACCACGCGGCCATCCAGCGATGGTGCATGGCGGTGGGGACAACGCTGGCCGCCTCAATCGGGATGACGACTTTTCCCTGCAAGGAGAGTTGGCTCCCGGCGATGCCCGCAAGCGTGGCAAAGGCCGCCATGACTGCGAGCAGGATGAGAACGGAAGGCACAAGGTCACGCGCGTCGAGTTTGGGCCAACGGCCAATGCGTGACGCGAGGGCGAGGACGATGCCCAGCGCGAGGCCAACCCACCACGTCGCCCAAACGCTCCACGCGAGTGCCAGCACTGTCGGCGAGTCGGTGGAGACGAGGTGTTTGTGGGTCACCGAGAAATACTCGACGCACACGCGGACCGTGATCTGGTCATGGACCAGGCCATAGGCAATGGCGGCGAGCATGCACAGGCCGATGATCCGGAGCGCGGGGAGCACGCGGCGGTTACACCTGAGTAGGCGTCTTCGCCCGGTCGGCGACGACCTTGATCTCTGGGATGCGGTCGATCTTCTCGACGCTCTCGCGCATCAGGCGGCCGACCTTGAACTTGACGGTGCGCTTGGAGGGCACCTCGACCCGGGCGAGGGTCTTGGGGTTCTGGGCTTGGCGGGCGGCGCGCTCTTTGACCTCGAAGACGCCGAAGTCGCGGAACTCGAGGCGGTTGCCCTTTTTGAGTTCGGAGATGACCTGATCGAGGAACTCCTGGACCGCCTTCTTGACGACGAGGCGATTTATGCGCGAGCGTTCGGAGACGCGTTCGATGAGTTCCTTCTTGGTCACTGTGGCCATGGGCCTTGGTCCTCTCTCTGTCGGTCGGTGGTCGCCGGAAAATACCCGGCCTGAAGGGTGTTGTAGCCCCACGATAGTCCACGGCCTGAGAACAGGCGTCCGAGAACGCCCCCTCTGCTCCGTGGGTCGTCAGTATCGCCTACCTGCGCTCCAACGTCAATGGGGACGGGTGGTTACGTTCAAATTTCCTGGGCGGTTCCAGACTCGAAAATGAGGATTGGGGATGCCTTGGGGATGAAGGATGGACTTGACACCAGGCCTCTTTGTGGCTCGGGGGTGGGGGCCTCAAGGCTCTAGAAGCGACCCACGACGCCGAAGTACAGGCCCGCCTGGGCGCCGTTCCAGCGGAACTGGGTGTCGCTGTCGCTCAGGCGGAAGAGAGTTTGGCGATAACCGATCTGGGCCCCGAAGTTGGGCGTGAGGTGGTATTGGAAGCCGACGAGGATGTCCCAGGCGAAGCCGGTCTGCCCGCCGAAGCCGCCGATGCCGCCCATGGTGGTCGTGAGATCGAGCGTGAGTTTTTCTTCGATGAGGGCGGATCCCTTGATGCCGGCGTAGGGCATGATGTATGTCTCGTCGGCGCTGGCGACGGGGGACGTCGTGCCGGAGATCGTCTGTGTCACGTCGAGCGAAAAGTCCATGAGGCGCACGCCCGCGACAACGTCGAACCGGTGGTCGAATGTCTGCCAGGGCTTGTCGCTGCGGGTTTCGGCGAGGTCCTGCCAAAACGGGAAGACTGCATACCTCACCTCGGCTTCGAGTTGGAGGTAGTCGAGACTGGTCTGTGCGGTTGCGCCAGACGCCAGGAGCGTGTCGCCCAGTTGCACGGCGGCACTGGGCGTGAACCCGCGGCTGTTCGCGGACATCGTGACGCCCCGGAATGTTGCGCCCCAGCGGGGCGCGTTGATGTTGAGTTCGAAGAAGGGGGACAGGCGCGGGCTGTCCATGTTGATGTCGTCGGCATTGACCTCTTGGGTGGGGGCGGTGGTGGCGGTGGGGAAGCGGATGTCGCCGCCGGGGGCCATGTACCAGAGGGCGGGCTCGGCGGAGAGTTTGAGCGTGGCGGGGGTGAGGTCTGGAAGTGGTTCGCCCTGCGCGAGTACGGGAGCACCGGCGAGCGAGAGGGTGGCGGCGGAGAAAAGAAGATTCGAGGCGAGGCGCATGTGACGCTTCCACGTGGAGTGCGAGTTGCGGCAGAGGGTAGCCGAGAGGCGAAGGGCAGCGCGGTCGGGTCGGGCTAGCCTTGGTTGTGGCAAGGCCCCGGGTCATCCTGGCGATCGAGACGAGCAACCCCAGCGCGTGGGAGGCGGGTCAGGCCTCGCGCCCGGGGGTGGCGCTGGGGCGGGTTGGGGCGGACGGCGTGGTGGAGGTGCTCGGCGTTGCCGGACTGGACGCGACACGGCCACATGATGATGAGTTGATGCCCGAGATAGCACGGGTGGTCGAGGAGGCAGGCCTGCGCGCGAGGGATGTCACGGATGTTGCGGTGTCGGCGGGCCCGGGTGGATACACGGCTGTGCGTCTGGCGGTGACGACGGCGAAGTTGATCGCGGAGAGCACGGGAGCGCGGGCGGTGGCGGTGCCGTCGGCGCTGGTGGCGGCGTGGAAAGCGGGAGAGGGATTGCGGGTGCGAGGTGTGGACCGGTTCGCGGTTGCGATCTCGTCAAAGGGTGTGACGACGCATCTGTCGATGTTTGAGATTCAGAGCGTCGATGTGCGTGCGGCGGGTGAGCCCCGCGTGGTGGGGGCCGAGGTGTTGGAGGCCGCGCTGGGTGGCGCGCGTGTGCTGGTGGGGGATCGGTTTCTGCCGGAGGGGATTCGCGCGCGGGCGGCGGCGTTGGGCGTTGAGATAATCGCGCCCGAGTTTGATCCCGTCGCGTGCCTGCATGCGTCGGTGGATATGGAAGCGGTGGATCCGGTGATGCTGCTGCCGATCTATGCGCGAGAGCCCGAGGCCGTGACCAAGTGGCGGGAGTTGGTGAAAGAGAAGAAGAAGGCGTGATGCGTCGCCCGCAAACGGCAGGATCTGGAGCGTGAGGGCACCCCGCGCGAATGCGAGGGCCTTCGCGTTTCCCACGCCCACGATGAGGTCCGCCGAATCGTGGCGCTCGAGTCGCCAAGATTCTGAACGGCAAAGCCGTGGAGGTGAGTAGCCGTGGGTCGTCGCGAATGCGACACCCACGGAAAGCACCGCTGTATTGAGATCGCACCGCGCAGCGGTGCAGGTGGTCGTACCAACGACGCCGTTCACCCGCACCGCTGCGCGGTGCCATCGGGAATGCGGTGCGTGTTCCGGAGGTGCGGCTATCGCCGCGACCCCCGGCTACTCAACTCCACCGCTTCGCGGTGAAGAGGGATTCCCGTTGCCCATTGCCGTTGTTTCTCACTCTTGCCCATTGCCCACTGCCCTCTTCAGCACCCCGCCTCGAAGTGCGTGAGGAAGTAGAGGAGGTCGTCGATCGTCACGGCGTTGTCGCGTGTGCCGGTGTTTGAGCCGTTGTCGAGATCGGCGGCGAGGTTGCCTGATTCGAACGCGGCAAGGAGGAAGAGGAGATCGTCGATGGTGACGGCGCGGTCGCGTGTGCCGCCGTTGGTGAGGAGGCCGTCGTTGTCGAGGTCGGCGGGGCAGGGAGCAGGAATCGTCGCCACAAAGGCTTGTCCACCTGTGGTTCCAGCGGGACTCGTCCAACCCACAAACGTGCGGCCATCAGCAGAAACCGCTCGGCAGTCACCAAACACGATGCCTGGGGGGAGCGCGACGCCGTTGGCAATGAGGTAGTCGGAGAGTTTCATCATGCCCGTGGCGCTCGTCCATATCCCTGCCCGGGGAAGATCGCCAGTCGCCTGCACATTCCCGGCCACCACCGAACCGTCGTTGCTCACGCTAAACGGCGTGAAGTTCATTGTTGTAGAGCCCGCAGTGAGATCGGTTGGCACGCCATTGATCCACATTGCGCCGCGAACACCGCTCCTTCCAATGACGATGGAACCGTCGTGGCTGACACCAAACGCACCGCCACTGCCCGAGCCGTCCAAAGTCGGCAGCAGTTGGAGGCCACTGCCCGCAGTCCATCGAAATGGACCATTGGCTAGCGTTCCCACGATGACATTGCCGTTGCTGCTAATCGCTTTCGCGTTGGTGCCCGGCCCCAAACCCTGCATGCCGCCGGCTTGCGTCCAGCGAAATGCTTGAGTGTCGTTGTTGGGAGTTACGCCTGAGCCGACGATCACAGAGCCGTCGAAACTGGCATCAACCGCCACGGACGCGTTGTATCCGGGGAGAGAGCCGAGTTCTTGGTATCCGCTTGTGGCGTTCCACTTATACGCGCGCCATGTCGTGCCAGCGGCACCAACGGCGGTGTTCCCGTCGCCCGAGATCCCGAATCCTTGTGTCCCAATGGGGAGTGGGAGGCCAAAGTCATTGCGGCCTGTCTCGGCGGTCCAAAGGAATCCACGACTCCCACCAATTCCATCGGAGTACCCCGCGACGACTCGACCGTCGGCCGACACATCGTTCGCCAGACTGACTTCATTTGGAGCGGGCCAACCCAACAGCGTAAACGACTGCGCCAACGCTGAGGGGGCAAGGCCCGCAATCGCGGCGAGGATGGCGATGGGGGCGAGGTTGGCGGCGAGACGCGCGCGGGGCATTGGTGCAATGTACACGATGGGTGGCGGAAGGCCAGTGAAGTGGCGGGAATGTGGTGGGTTTTCGGGCGTGGGGCACATGGATGTGTGGGGTGTTGGGGGGTGTGGTGGCCACCTCTTCTTCAACCCTGTTGGGAGGGCCTCCGCGGGGCTGGAAGCCCCGCACCCCGCGAGGAAGAAAGAGAGGGGGGAAGACGGAAGAAGACACTGACCTGAAGACAGGTCAGTGGCACGGGTGACGATCGAAAACGCCTCCCCCGCCGGGAAGACCCGGCACCCCCTCCGCAGGCGCGGGGGGGGATCGAAGAGGGGCCGTCGCTGCTCCTCGGATAACTTCGGGGGGACTGGCGGGTGGGTGGGCCGTGTGTGCGGGCGATGCGGGTTGTGGGGGTGGTGCGGGTGGAAGAGGTGATCTCCCAGGTTGCCCGGTCAACGTGGTCGTCATAGTCGCCGATGACGGACGCGGGCGCATGCCCTCGGGAGACGTTATCGTGGACCTGATTAACATTCTCAAGTTGGCGTACGAGGCTGAGGCGTCGGATATTCACCTGATCGCGGGGCATCCGCCGGTGATGCGCGTGCACCAGGTGATGACGCCGATGGACATGCCGGTGATCTCGAAGGAGATTGCGCGGAAGTTCTTCGAACAGATTTCGACGGCCGACGCGAAGGCGGTCTTTGACAAGCAGAAGGACGCGGACTTCTCCTATCAGGTTGACGGGCTGGCCCGTTACCGTGTGAACGCGCACATGCAGCGTGGTGCGGTTGGCATCGCGATGCGCATGATTAAGACGAAACTCCCGCCGCTCGCGGGATTGAACCTGCCCGAGGTTATCGCTCGCCTGACGTACCTCCCTCGCGGCCTCGTGCTGGTGACGGGTGATACGGGTTCGGGTAAGTCGACGACGCTCGCCGCGATGATCCAGGCGATGAACGAGCGGTACCGCAAGCACATCATCACGCTCGAGGATCCCGTTGAATACGCGTTTGAGAGCAAGGAATGCGTGATCGAGCAGCGCGAACTGGGCTGCGACATGCCGACGTTCGCGAGCGGTTTGAAGCACGCTTTGCGTCAGGACCCGGACATCATCCTGGTGGGCGAAATGCGTGACCTCGAGACGACGGCCCTGGCGATCTCGGCCGCCGAGACGGGGCACTTGGTCCTCTCGACCCTGCACACGGTGAACGCGTCGCAGACGGTGGAACGAATCATTGACATGTACCCCGGCGGGCAGCAGAACCAGATCCGTTCGATGTTGTCGAACACGCTGCAGGCGGTTGTGAGCCAGACGCTGTTCAGCCGCGTTGACCGGCCGGGCATGATTCCCGCGGTTGAAGTGCTGTTGTGCACGCCCGCGGTGCGCAACTTGATCCGCGAGAATCGCACGTTCGAAATCCCAAACGTCATCGAGACGAACCGGGCGATCGGCATGTGCAGTTTGGACAGTGCGATCGCGGAGTTGTACTTCAACGGCCGCATCAGCCGCGAGGACGCGATTGCTCAGGCGGCGTTCCCGGACAAGTTGGAGCGTCAGTTGGCGGCGTAATCCCGAAGTGGCGGATGGTTGTTCTAGAAGAGTGTTGGTTGAGTGGCAGAGTCGTCGCGGAGCGGCGAGCCACGCAGGAAAGGAGAAGGCTTGGCGGGAAGGACAGTCGGGGCGATCGTGTGCCGGGGAACCGGTGGGCGATTGCGGTCGGTTGTGTGACTCGCGGCCTTGGAACGTATGGGCAACTACCGCTACCAGGTTCGTGCGAGTTCCGGGCAGGTGCAGTCTGGCGTGATCGCTGCGGACAACGCGGCGACGGCGGCGACGCTGCTTCGCAACCAGGGTTCGCACGTTCTTTCGCTGACGCCGATGGGTTCGGAGGCGAATCCGAACAGTCTCATGGAGACGTTCCGCCGGCTGAACGCGGGCACGCCGAGCCAGAAGCACGTGCTCGAGTTCACGCAGCAGTTGGCGGTGATGGTGCGTGCGGGTATCAACCTCCGCACGGCTCTCGAGGGCATCGGCGAGCAGACCCGGCACCGGGCGTTCCAGCAGGTCATCATGAAGTTGAAGGCGGACGTCGAGGGTGGTAAGCAGTTCTCCGAAGCGATCGCGAAGCACCCGAAGTTGTTCAACCCGCTCTACGTGAACATGGTTCGCGCGTCGGAAATGTCGGGCTCGTTCAGCAAGATGCTCGACCGAATCGCGGCGTACATCAACCAGCAGATCGAAACCAAGAAGATGGTGACGGGTGCGGCGATCTACCCCGGCATCATCGGCACGCTGGCGGTTGCGGTGACGATCTTCCTCCTGACGTTCGTGCTGCCGAAGTTTGCGGCGGTGTTCGAGGGCAAGGAATCGGTGCTGCCCTGGGCGACCAAGTTCCTGATGAACCTCTCGGCGTTCATGGTGAAGAACTGGTACATGGTTGTGGCCGCGATCCTTGCTTTGGTGATTGGTGCGGTGGCATTCGTGCGAACAGAGGTCGGCGGGTTCTGGGTTGACAAGATGAAGTTGACGATCCCGGTCGTCAAGACGATGTTCCGCTCGCTGTACATCAGCCGTTCGCTGCAGACGATGGGGCAGTTGATCAACGCGGGCGTGCCGATGCTTGACACGCTGGCGATCACGGGTGACATCGCGGGCAATCAGATTTTCCGCGGCGTGTGGCGTCGGACGCACCAGATGGTGAAGACGGGCAAGAAGATCACGCAGGCGCTGCAGAAGGATGATGTTCTGCCTCGCGCCGTGACGCAGATGATCTCGGCGGGCGAGGAGTCCGGTAAGTTGGGCGAGGTGCTCGACGAGATCTCGGGCTTCTACCAGAAGCAGTTAAAGGACCAGATCAAGGCGGTCACGTCGATGATCGAGCCCATCATGATCCTCCTTATGGGTACGGTCGTTGGCTTCATCGCTATGGCAATCATCTTGCCCATCTTCAAGATGAGCCAGATCGTCAAGTGACCGATGGATTGCTTATCGGGGCGCGGAGCAGCGACGGAGGGAGTTCATGATTCGCCAAGGCTTGGGTCGATCGCTTGATGGGCGGCACGGAGCCGCGGCGCTTGCCCGTGCGGCGGGCGGCGCGGGGAGCCGCAAGGGGCTCGTGCGTCGCGCGGGATTCACGCTGCTCGAATCGATGATGGCGCTGGTCATCATCGGTGTCGGGATCCTGGCGTACGTCGATGCGCAGAGCGCGTTCACGCAGAACAACACGTGGTCGAGCCACTCGGGCACGGCGACCCTGCTCGCGAACGAGATCCGCGAGATGGTGCGCCGCCTTCCCCGGCACGACGCGGTGACGGGGCTGTATATCGAAGGGTCGGGCTCGGGCGCGACGCTTCGCGGATGGGGGCTGGAGAACGGCGAGATCGTCTCAACGGACATCGACGACATCGATGATCTTGATGGCGCGATCTTTGGATTGGGCGGGACTTTCCCCGGGCCGATCGATGCGTTTGGCAACATGATCCCCGCGATTGACGACCAGGGCAACATCGTGAATGACGAGGGCGTGGTGCGCTCGCTCGAGGGGTGGACGCAGCGCGTGACGGTGACGAAGGTCGATCCGTACAACTTCAACACGGAGCGCGCGGACAACTATGTGCAGGCATCGTCCGCGCAGTTGCCGGCGATCGCCGTGAACGGTTTCCCGCTCAAGGTGACAGTGGTGGTGCAGTATCAGAGCCTGACGGACGTCGCGCCGCAGGAAGTGACGAGGGTGACGTGGGTGGTTCCGACTCAGTGAGCCGGAGTCTTGGTCTGGCAGTGGTTTGGCGTGGCGCGTGCGATTCGGAGGGTTTACCAGTGGTTGCATCGATGGCACACAACTCGCGCCGGAATCGTCGGCAGGCTGCTTCGCGTGCGGCGTTGCTCGCCGCCCAGGCTGGTCGGGCTCCCGAGTCGCGTCGCGGTATCGCGGCGGTTCTCTCGATGATGTTCCTGATTTTGTTCGGCTCGCTCGCTGCGGCGATGGCGATCGCGACCAAGGGCAACCTGACGACGGCGGCGACGCACATCCGCGTGCTTCGCGCGCAGGGTGCCGCAGAGACGGGGCTGAACGTCGCGCTCTCGCGCCTCAAGGCTTCGGCGAATCGTTTCGTGGTTGCCGAGAGCAACATCGATTCGTCGTTTGGCTGGAACCTGTGGTCGGGCAACTTGTCCGGCATCGGGACGTACAACATCCTGCCCAGCAAGACCGGGCGCGTGGACATGCCGACGCCCTCGGGACTTGCCGACGCGCTTGGTGACCTGCACGGGCTGGATCAGGACATCGTGCTCGAGGCTGGGCCTGCGACGCCGACGGTCGGGAACGCGATTGCTGATGCGTCGAGCGAGTACACGTCCACGAACTGGCTGTATACGCCCGCGGTGGCGCTGGAGCCCAGGATCAACGCGGGCGCTCTGCCTCCGGTGTGCTACCAGGTGACGTACGCGCCGCTCGCGAATGGCACGGACATCCGGGTCATCGTGACGGGCTTTGATTACAGTTACATGCGTGAGGGGTTTGACGATGCGGGCAACCTCGCGCTCGTGCCCGTGAAGCGCACCGTGATGCAAGACGTGCGCCTGACGAAGCGCGTGAACAACGCGATCATCAGCCCGAGCCGCATCATGATCGGCAAGAACGTGCGGATCGAGGGCGACCTTGGCGCGACGTTCACGCAGACGTCGACCAACGACGGCGACCCGATGATCATCCGCAGCGACTTCTATGGGCTTGCCACGCTGCTGGACACGAAGTTGAACGCGTTCTTCGCAGGGGTCAAGACCAACGACGTCGATGGCGACAATCGCCTTCGCGCCAGCCACCCGACGGAGAGCGTCGGCATCCCAGCGAACACGCAGGACTATGACGGCGACGGTCAGCCCGATGGTGCGTTCGTCGATGCGACGGGCGATGGGTATGTGGATGACTACGACGTCTTCATCAACCACTTTGACACCAACGGCGACCGCCGTGTGTCGGTGACGTGGTCGGGCTCGACGCCCGAGTTCGTCGTGGACAACGCGCTGGCGATCCTGATCGATTCGAGCAGCCCCGACCGCAACCGCAACGGCGTGTACGGGTATGTGGATGAGAATCGCAATGGATACTGGGATTCGAGCGAGGTCTTTGCCGACTTCGACACGGAGGCGGCGTCGGGCGTCAACGCCAACCGCGACCAGGTGCTCGGGTTCATGGATGGGTACCTGGATTACAAGGATCGGTACTACAAGGTCAACGGCAGTCTGAACTTCCGCGTGGCGCAGTCCCAGTGGACGACCGACCAGGGGAGCACGGCGGATCGTCTGCGTGGCGGCATCAATCCCAGCGACGGGAACTCTGCCCAGCGGTATGGGCTGGATGCGAACGAGTTGCCGACGTTCGATAACACGACGTTCACCGACGACCGCGACAGTCTGCAAGCCGCGGCGGATGGTCAGACGTTCGACCAGCAGGTTGCTTCGAACCTTGGCATCGCCGCGTCGCAACTCGCGACGTACGACGAGACGCAGACGGCGGGCCCGGGCGTGAAGCGATTCCGCCGCCTCGATGGGGACGCGAATCTTGACGGCTTGCCCGACAACTCCGCGACGGCGTACTGGGAGAAGATGCCCTTCGCGGCGCCCAGTTATTCTGACTTGTACTATCGCCCCGTCTACGAGAACATGACCTTCAAGGATGTCCAGATTCCCAAGGGGAACAACGGACTGTTCATCAACTGCACGTTCGTGGGCGTGACGTATGTGCGCAGCGAGACGGACAACAACCACGTCCTGTGGTCTGAGTATGGCAAGATGGCGATGGACTCGAGCACGGGGCGGCCCAAGCCCGCGTTCACGCGATCGATCTACGGCGACGTCGGCACGGAGAACAGTTACCCGACGATGCTGCCCAGTTCCGCGATCCCGCCCAATCAGATGATCCTGATGTCGTCGACCGCGTTGGACAAGGCCGACTTGCCGGCGAACATCGCGGCGGTGACGCAAGGGTACGACCAGTTGCCGGCGCCGCTGGTCATCGGTGGCCTGCGCGTGACGGACACGAAGGTGCACTCGAACAACATCCGCTTCCATGACTGCCTGATCGTGGGCTCGATCGTGAGCGATTCGCCCTCGACCTATACCCAGTTGCGCAACAAGGTGCAGTTCACGGGCGCGACGCGGATCCTGACGCGCCACCCGGACGACCCGGATGATGCGGGGCTGAATCCTGATCCGCTTGATCAGGAGTTGATCGCAACCAGTTCGATGATGCTGCCGCAGTATTCGGTGGACGTCGGCAACTTCAACAGCCCGACGACGCAGGACGTGCAGTTGAACGGTGCGATCATCGCGGGCGTCATGGACGTTCGCGGGAACACGAGCATCAACGGTTCGTTGATCCTGACGTACGACCCCCAGTTGGGGCAGGGCCCATTGCGTGACGCGCTGGGCAACCCCGTTGGCAACCCATCTAACTTCAATCTGACGCTGGGCTACTTTGGCGCCGACGAGGGCGATAGCGAATCTGTTGATCCGAACACGCTGCCTCTGGTTGGCGGGCAGCGCCTGGTCGGCTACGACACCAACGGCGACGGCATCGTGGAAGACGGTGCAACCACGGGCACGCCGATCTACTTCAACGGGTACGGCCGCATCGACCTGCGCTACAACCCCGACGCCCGCCTGCCCAATGGCGTGATGCTGCCCATGCAGACTGTTCCTCTGGCGGCAACCTATCGAGAGGGGCGAATCCAATGAGAAGCAACCCACGCCGAGCACGACGCGGCTTCAGCATCATCGAGATTCTCGTCTCGCTCACGATCACGGGCACGCTGCTGGCGGCGACGCTGGTCGCGCTCGATGCCGCGTTCAAGTCGTACAAGCAGACCACCGACGGCGCTTCGACACACGTGGTGTCGCGCATGGTGATGAATCGCCTGATGTCCATGGTGCGCACGGGAACCGAGTTCGGCCCCTCGCCCCACGACGTCTTGCTCGATCCGATCATCACGTCCACGTTCATCGAGTTCGTGACGCGGGATGACGGCGCGGGCAACCGAAGGATCGTGCGGATGGAGCGTCGCGACGCGACTGATGCTCTGCGCGGGCCCTTTGAGTTGTGGTACCAGCAGACGGACTTCGCGGGCTCGGTGGTCGTCGCGACCGACGAGCGCCCGATGATCACCGGGCTGACCGAGTGCAACTTCCAGTTGCAATACGACGTGGGCCCGCGCCTGCGGCGCGCGACGGTCGACCTCACGATCCGCCCCAACGATGCCCAGGCGGCGTCGATCTACACCGATCTTGATGTGCCCACGATTCGGCTGGTGTCGTCGGTCTCGCCACGCAAGTTGGACTGAGTGTGTTTCGGATGAGCGCCACGATTCGTCGGACCTCGTCGTGGGCGTGGTCAGGCGTCCGTGCTGGAGTGGGGTCAACCTCGCAGTGATTCCAGTGCCTCAGGGATCAATCCCGCCAGTTCGGTCGGGATGAGCCCCGCCTCGGCGTGGTTGTTCTTTGCCCACATTTCACCGGCGATCGCGTGGGCCTGCACGCCCAGGCGCGCGAGATCGAAAAGGGACAACTCGGGCTTGGAAGCGGGCGATTTCAAGCCGCGGGCGAGCAGGCCTTCGGTGATGGCATCGCGCGAGAACTGTGCGGCGAGCCCGGCAATGACGCCCGCGAGGACGTCCCCGGTGCCGCCGGTCGCGAGGCACGAGTGGCCACGCTG
>Ga0075160_10001679_pt1 | contig 13425 bp, 12 predicted proteins | sample JI91814C2DNA_FD_70969 | JGI IMG/M metagenome (GOLD analysis project Ga0075160, IMG submission 70969) | Wastewater effluent complex algal communities from Wisconsin, to seasonally profile nutrient transformation and Carbon sequestration -... | ecosystem: Engineered > WWTP > Effluent > Algae... | reverse complement strand
TAAACGAGGATTGGAGTTGGGATCTTTCTTCGAACTTTTAAGGCTCCGCGAAAACTGATCGACAACGATGAAGAGCGCCGTAAGTCGATATTCGTGAATTGGGTCGGTCAGCAATTGGTCGATTTGGGGTAGAGGCAAATCTCGATATCGTTTGGCAACTTTGCGTTGATCTGGGACAGTAACACCGCAAAACTGATCGGATTCCGCATACTGACCTTCGCCCGTCTTGAAGAACCGCTTGGACTTCTCTGCTCGTTCTTTGCTAGCAAGAGCCTGGAGTTCCTTTTTGACTTGAGCTGCAGTGATTTGCATAAAAGCCTCAATGCCACAACGATTTTTCCCGACGGTGCCATGCTGCATAATTTTCCAACGTCCGCCCAGCGTATTCGCTCACTTTAGTTTTGTAAGCCGCGCGATTGCTGAATCAGGGTGCCGAGGGGTGCCGAGTGCCTGGCACCATTTTGCCCACTGTAATGCTATCAAAGACCAAAGCCGAAAATGGGGTGCCTGGCACCAAGTTGCCTTCCCTCGCGACCAGAAAACACCCCCACAAATAACTAACCGGGGAGCATAAACGACCGCCAACCCCCTTCCAAAGAGCGGTTTTTGCCGAAAAAACAAGATGCCTGGCACCAAGTTGACGGGGCAATGCTAGCAAAGCTCGACCGAAAAATAGGGTGCCTGGCACCATATGGGAGGGCTGAGGGAAATGCTAGCGACGTTCGAAGCCGCGGTAGGGAACGGCCATTGCCTCACGCTCCATCCACTCAGGATGATAGTTCGGCGGAATCGGCGCCAATTGCTGACCTTGCGCAAACTGTACCAAATCAATCACACTCAACCCGGCAGGATCAGGCATCGTCCATCGCTGCGGATCATTCCCCATCAACTCATTGACTAAATAGAACCCAACATCAATATCAAAATTGATCTCCGGCTCGCCCGCAGGCAACAATCGAATCTGCACATGATGCGGCAACGCATAGTTCACACCAGGATAATTTTCATGCTCCGTTTGCTTCGCTTGGGCCACCAAATTCCCCTGAGCATCGTACAAAATAATTTCCCGCACCAATCCACTTCGATCCAAAACCAAAATACGTCGCGTGGTTCCTAAAGCCGTCCCAATCTGAGAACGCACTTCCAATAATCCATCCGCACGCTGAATTGGACCTTCATGAATATCCGCTGGATTCATCTCCGGCAACCCTAACGCCTCGATGATCCAATCAGGTGAAACCGGCAAAACTTTGCGGGCTGTCAACTGCTCAAATTGCTGATGCTGAGCATAAAACAAAGTCGGTTGAGGACGCATCGTCTGCAACCAAAACACTTGCTCATTACTCCCCATATCCAACTCATTCCCCATCAATCGCGATACGCGAGCTTGCAGACGCAACCGACGCGGACGTTCGATCGATAAATTCGCACTCAGTGCGGGCGTTCCAGGGGCATCTAACTTCAATGTGATCGTCGATGACTGCAATTGCTGGATGCGACGCGAACCATTGACCTGCTCCATCACTTGCTCAATGGTGGGCATCTCTTTCCAGACGACTTCAGGCTGGAACTCCTTGATCGTTCGGTGCTTCGCGCAAGTCGCACCACTCGCGCTCACCAATATCACGATTATCACGAGACACAACCCATATCGACTCATCTTAGGTCGCCTCGCAATACAGGAGTTCATGAAGTTCTTTTTGGAGACGCTCGGCCTCACGTTTGGTAGGCCATTTGCGTGGTACACGATACTCCCGACCGTCCGTCGGATCATGCAGCAACCAAATGTCGTCAGTCGCTTCAGCGTCTTCAAAGCTGTCTGGTTCAACCAATAAATGACGGCGAACAAGAAGCACTGCCAATAAGAAAGCTAACGAGCCGCGCCCAGGCTGATCACATAAATGAGAAAGCGTCTCGAGCAACACCGCATCCGGAGCCGGCTTCAATACAACTGTGGTCGCTTGCGGTATCTGAGACTTCCACCAGCCCACTGCGCCTTCAGGAGGATTCGTCCAATTCGTTTCGGCAATATCAACACGCCGCACATCGTCATCATTGGAAACAATGACGGAGAAATAATGCTCTCCCGGTTCGAGAGGACGCTCCCCAACAGAACAACGTCTTGTACAGCGATTAATGGCGTATTCCACCCCATCCGTGGCGATGAAGTCGCCTCTCCTTGGCGTTAATGGCAAATAATTTTCCGTTGCCGATTCGGCATTTTTGCGAGCATCCTGCCCAATCACGAGCCTAGGAAATTCCCACTTTCAAGGCAATATCAATGTGCGTCCCCAGCCCCGGAAGTGCATTGAAACAGCATTCCCCTCCGTGAAACCGACAAAACACAATGACTTCCCCACCCTACTAAGGCTCGGGAGAATTTATCGATTTTGTAGATTCCCCGCGCCGATAACTCCATAACACCGATTAGTTAAACCCTAACGGTGAGGTAAGCCGGACACTGCTGATGAACCATTCCAACTCTAAACCTGCAGCTACTGAAAGCACAAGCGAACTTGACTTGGTGTGCGAACCTGATTCGCGAACCACAGACAGGTCGCCCTCTTCTTCGACGGCACGCCCATTTCTCGGCGTCCACTTTCATTGCTGCCAAGTTTATGCCCGAATATTCATAGCTGCTGATGGAAAAGCTTACCGTGGCAGTTGTCCGCGTTGCGGCAAACCTGTCTCGTTTCGTATCGGTGAAGGTGGAACCTCGAACCGATTCTTCGATGTTTACTAGTGCAATCCTACGGCCGGTGGTTTGACAAGACGTCAGCCATACCTAAATGATCGCTCATAATTCGTCGCCCGATGGTAGTGCGGCTTCGCGTTTCAATACATTGAAAGGCAATCTGCGTTGCAGCGTCGGTGATGGTGGCTGCTGGGGAGCGATGGTCGGCTTTGGCGAACACTACATTCCCGCCTTTGCTTTAGCGGCAGGTTTAGGGGAAGTCACCGCAGGCTGGATCGCCAGCCTCCCTATTCTCGCAGGTGGCATCCTACAAACCTTCTCATTGCGAGCGATTTCCTGCGTTGGTTCGTATCAACGTTGGATCGCATTGTCCTGCACGCTTCAAGCTCTTGCGTTCTTCCCTTTAGTTGTCGCGGCGTGGACAGGTCAAATTTCCACAGCGCTGCTGTTCTTCTTGGCATCGATTTACTGGGGTGGTGGCCTTGCAGCAGGTCCAGCCTGGAACACTTGGATGGGCCATATTGTTCCCAGATCCTTGCGTTCCACATTCTTTGCACGCCGGTCACGCACCAATCAACTCTGCACATTATGCGGCTTCCTGGCTGGCGGATTGATTCTTCATACCGCCAGATCCAATGATAAACTTCTCTTCGGCTTCGGTGTCCTGTTCTTCCTGGCTGGTTGCTTTCGCTTGATCAGCGTTTTGCTGTTGCTCAAACATCAGGGCCAACACGCCGATCAAATGTCCATGCTCAATATCGCAGACAAATCAGAGCGCCCGAACTTACGTATCGTCGACTCTCGCGGCTCAACAGATGCCTATCGTTGCAAAAGCGAAATCGATTTGACCCGTGGATATCGCTTGGTACTTTTCCTAGCGATCGTGCAAGGTATGGTGCAGATGTCTGGTCCCTACTTCACTCCTTTTATGCTCAAGCAGCTATCGTTCTCCTATGCTGCTTTTGTCTCCATACTTTCAATTTCATTTATCGCCAAAGCCATCTCCATGCCCATCTGGGGCTACCTCGCGCAAAAGCGGGGAGCTCGCTGGCTGCTATGGACAGGAGCCATTAGCATCGTTCCACTGGCTGGCATGTGGAATGTGAGCAACTCGTTTGCATGGCTGTTGTTTGTACAAGCTGCCAGCGGCACTGCCTGGGCGGCCTATGAACTTGGTTTCTTCTTAATGTTCTTCGATACACTTCCTTCATCTCAGCGAACTCGCGTCCTAACTCATTACAACCTAGCTAACACTAGCGCCTGGTTTTGCGGCTCATTGCTAGGAGGTTGGTACTTGTCATCGCTGGGGGCAACCCCAGCGGCATACCACACTTTGTTTTTCGTTTCCACGTTAGGCCGATTGTGCGCATTGGGACTCTTGTGGAATATCGATCGCCCGATGGCCCCGAACATCCAAATGGCGTTCCTGCAACTGCGCAGCAACTTGCTGGCATGGATTGAAACTAAACCTCACCAAGCCCCTGCCCTATCGTTTGTGGCTTGGAAATCGTTCTTCCCTTCTCAACACCGCAATCATTTGCTGCAAAGTATGGCGCAACCAATCCACGCCACCTCTCCAATCCCCTCGGCTGGTTCCGTCAATAGCACGCTCGAATTACCACCCGATGAGGTTCTGCAAGCCGCATGATCTTGCCCCAAACGCGAGTTTGCGATTGTCAAATTTCGCACTCCAATCGAAAAAGACTGAAAAATAAATTTCCATGAAGAACTCCTTGAAGCGGAGTGGGTCGTCGGCCTGCCCGACCACTTTTGCTACACTGTGGAAAGTGAATAGAACACACTTCACAGATCAAGGATTCGCAACATGTATCCTCCCGCCACCACTCCGTTTGGTTATCGTGCATTGCGCTCGTTGGCAGTCGCCCTTTCAGTAGCTTGCTTATCAAATACAACCATCGCCCAAGAAAAAACGGCAACTCCACCTGAATCGACCGCCAAACCGCTCAACCTCCCCGGCGTTCTTCCAAGCGGCGAAGTCTTGCTCCCTAACGGTTGGACCATCGGTGCAGTGGGGGCACAAATCAATGTGGGCGACTTCCCAGTAAACATGATCGCTGCTCCAGATAAACGTTATCTAGCGGTGCTTCACTCTGGTTACGGCGAACATGAAATCATCATGCTCGATCTTCAAACCAACAAAATTCGTTCGCGAGTTTCCATGCCCCAAGTCTTCTATGGCATGACATTTTCACACGATGGTTCGAAGCTTCTATGTAGCGGTGCAGAATACGAAGTGATTCACCAATATGATTACGCTGATGGCTTGCTGAGCAATCCTAAGCAGATTCGAATCACCCAGGTTTCACGAACGTTTGTACCATGCGGCATCACACCGATCCCAAACACAACGAGCTATCTCACTTGTGGTGTGTTAGGACATAAGATAGCTCGTTTCGATGGAGACAAACCGGACCAAGTTGAAACACTCGACATGGCCGCAGATAGTTATCCGTATGCAGCAACGATCGATACGGAACGACAACTCGCTTACGTCAGTCTGTGGGGTGCTTCGTCGGTAGCTATTATCGACCTGAAAGCGTGGAAACAAATCGGTACCATGCCAACCCGTTCGCATCCCTGCGAAATGAAATTGCTGCATGACAATAAGTACCTGCTGGTCGCATGCGCCGACGACAATACCGTTGTTGTTTTCGATACGCAAAACAATAAGCAAGTTGAGGTGATTCAGACGGCCCTGTACTCCAAAGCCAAGAATGGCAGCACGCCATCGAGTATTGCCGTAACTGCGGATGAAAAGGTGTTGTTCGCAGCGAATGCTGGCAACAACAATGTCGCCGTCTTCAATATCGAAGAACTTGGTAAATCCCGCTCCTTGGGATTCATTCCTGCAGGTTGGTATCCAACATCCGTGCGTCTAAGTGTCGATGGCCAGAACATCCTTATCGCAAACGGTAAAGGATTGACATCCCGCCCCAATCCGCAAGGCCCAGCACCTGGCAAAGAACTTCCCCGCAGTCTTCGCCAGTACATCGGCGGCATATTGCAAGGGTCCGTCAGCGTCGTACCAACACCATCACCCAAAACCATGGCGGATTGGACACGCCAAGCGATGGCCCAAAGCCCGCTTCAAGCTGAATCGTCGGTGAATAACAAAGGACGTGATGCCGACAACGCTATTCCAGCTAAAGTAGGCGATCCAAGCCCCATCAAACATTGCTTTTATATCATCAAAGAGAATCGTACCTACGATCAAGTTTTCGGTGATATGCCACAAGGCAACGGTGATCCCAACCTCTGCATCTTCCCACGCAATGTAACCCCTAACCATCATGCACTCGCTGAACAATTCGTATTGCTTGATAACTTCTACGTTGAAAGCGAAGTGAGCGCCGATGGTCATGAATGGACGATGGCTGCCTACGCAACAGACTTCGTCGAGAAGAGTTGGCCGATGTCTTATCGCGGCGGCGGCAAAGATAAATTCGTTTATCCAGCTGAAGGAGCTTTGAAGATCGCTGAACCCTCCAGCGGTTATCTGTGGGATGCTTGTAAACGAGCAGGCGTGGACTACTTTAGCTTTGGAGAGTTCATCACCAACGGCCCAACGGTTGATAGCCCCTCCTATACAAAAATCGAAGCCCTCCAAGGGCACTTCGATCCGCAGTTCCGCGGGTATGACTTGAATTATCCCGATGTAAAACGAGCCGAGCGTTTCATCACTCGCTTCAAGCAATTTGAATCCGAAAACAATCTACCTGGCTTAGTGATTTTGCGATTAGGCAACGATCACACTTCGGGAACTCGCCCTGGCAAACCCACACCACGCGCAATGGTCGCCGATAATGACTTGGCGCTCGGTATGGTAGTTGAAGCGATTTCGAAATCGAAGTATTGGAAAGAATCAGCGATTTTTGTCGTCGAGGATGACGCCCAAAACGGAGCGGATCACGTCGACGCGCATCGTACCGTTGGCCTCGCCATTTCCCCTTACATTCGACGCGGAACGGTCGACTCCACTCTCTATTCCACTTCCAGCATGCTGCGAACCATGGAACTGATTTTGGGTGTTGAGCCGATGACCCAATTCGATGCTGCCGCTCGACCGATGTACGATAGTTTTTCTGGCAAATTGGACGCAACACCGTTCACTGCAGCTCCTGCACAAATCGATCTCAACGAAGTCAATTCGCCCAATGCGTTTGGGGCTGCTGAATCGCTCAAAATGGACTTTTCCAAGGAAGATGCCGCCGACGATTTGATCTTAGGTGATATTGTGTGGCGTAGCGTAAAGGGTCCGAATTCTCCGATGCCTGCCCCCGTGCGAGCTGCATTCGTTTTTGGGGGGGCCAGTGAAGAAGAAGAAGAGGAGGAGGAGGGGACGGAGCAGAACGAATAATCGTTCATTCCTTTGACGCAGTAGTCGCTTAACCCATGACATAAAGGGGAGGAGGCTACGCCATCCTACGCCGGACATCCCACACTGCTCGGTGAGCGGCTGGGATGCGGGTACAAGAGGTGGCGTCAAACGGATAATAACCTCGCCTTCGCATGCGCTACGGCAACGGGCTAAACGAAACCGCTCTGGCAACGGGCTAAACGAAGCTACTACGGAATGCTCTGCTTCAACCGCTGAACCGTTTCGCGAACGATATCGGTTGGCAGAGCATACGAGCTAACTCGATTGGCACGAGCAATATTGACACCGACCACTTCACCTTTCAGACTCACCAGCGGGCCACCACATTGGTTCGGCGTCAAGACAGTGTCATGCTGAATAACTTTAGCAAAGCCGCTCGAGCGGGCACTGACCTGACCGTTCACTTCCATTTCGGTTGGGTCGAGAACCGATGAAGTAAGATCCATCAATCTCGCCACCATATTCAATTCTTTTTCGCCTCGGCGAACCGAAAGCTTAAGTCGTTGACCAGCGCGATATTGGGCGATGGTATCGAGAACTTCTCGTCGACTGGCAAGCTCCTTGCCATTCACCGCGTAGATCACATCATCGACTTCCAACCCAGCTCGTTCAGCACCTGAACCTGGCACGACCGAGACTACCGCAGCCCCTGTATCTGCGGGTGCGAGCTGCACACCAAGAATGGCTCGTTCCGGCGCCACGGGGCGGCTTGGGACGCTTACGACACCGATGGCTTGTGGCGTTTCGCGAGCGTCGGTAGTTCCGACCCAAGCTCCTGCAACCAACACGGTATCTACGGCCCACTTTACAACAGGCAAGTCTTCGCGATCTACTTGAATCAAAGCGAGATCTAAATTCGCATCGGTCGCTTTCACACGTCCCCGAACAATTTTGTTGTCCCAAGTGCGACAATCAAAATCACCTTCAGGTAGCTCGCTGGCCTTCGAAACAACTAAGCCACCTTCATCAACGACAGCACCTAACGCCACTTGTCGCCCATCGTTCAAAATGCGGACGGTCGATTTCCAGCTGTCACCGATAGCCGTTCGAAAAGCGCGAACCATTAACGCATTGTTGCGTTGCTTGTTGCTTAATGTCGATGGTAGCTGAATCGTGCCTGCACCGGCTCGTTCTTGAGGTGCTGGCTCCCACACTGTTAGAAAGGAAGTGTTGGTATTCCACGAAATCGGTTCGTTCACTTCCAGCGGCTGAGATAATTTTGAAATTGCGAATCCCAGCACCGCAATGACAGTACATGCAGCGATTGCGACTTCAATGATTCGAGCCCATCTGCGCTGCATCATCGTGTGACTTTTGTAAAGCGACAAATCTAATTCTTCAAGCCAATGACAAGGGTTCGGGCCAGGATCTTGCTTTCTCGCGACACTTCAATTCGAACATGATCGCCTGGCAAGCAACCATGAACCGCTTCACGCAGTTCGCGGAAGGAGCTAATCGCCGTACCATCAAAGCGAACGACCACGTCGCCAACCTGAAGACCAGCGCGTTCAGCAGGACCACCCGCATTCACTTTAGTTACGATCGCTCGCCCATCTTGTTCGTCGCCTGTGATTCCAATAATCGGTTCGTAGCCAGGCAATACGCCCCACTTTTCACCAGAAACCAATCGCTCGAAATTTTTGGTAAACTCATCCACTGGGACGTGCATGTTCTCAGTGACTTCGGCACCGATGCGACTGTGAATACCGATCAATCGGCCACTCAGATCGAACAGTGGCCCGCCGCTATCACCGCCAATCAAAGAACAATCGGTAACTATAGTTCCTGGCAACATTGCCAATACACGACCTACACGCACAACAGAGCCGCGTTTTTCTTGCCAACCACCAGGATGCCCAACAGCCACACACCAAGATCCTTCTGGCAATCGGCTCGATTCTCCGATCGAGGCATGCGGCCAGCCTTCAGCCGGTTCATCGGTGATTTTCAACAAGCCCGCATCTACGTTGCGATTCATCCCCAATGTCTTGGCGCGATAACGGCGACCATTGGACATTACAACTGTGGCATCAAGGTTCGGTTTGCCAGCCACATGTGCGGCAGTTAAAACGTAACCATCTTCGCTGATAATCACACCGCTACCTTGTGAATTGCCTTGCTGCACATTCACGGTAACTTGCTTTACTTTCTCCGCGACTTTCGCTTGCTGTGATTCAAGCGCCAAGAGTTCTTCGACGGTTTGCGGCTCAGCACCTTTGGCAATTCTCTCCAAACCCAATTCAAGTCCAACCGTAGTTAAACCGGCAGATGAGATAATGGGCTTCGCAACGCGAACCTCACTCGATGCGCCAACGACTGGATTTGATTTTGAGTTTTCAATCGCAAGTGCAGGTTGCACTTCTGTGGCGCCAGACGACTTAGGACGCCGTCCTTGTTCTTGGCCCTGCAGATGAGTTGGTGAACTCAGCAGAAAAATCAGCGAAAAGAAAAGTAGTGCGCCAGGAACGCTTTGTCGATACAATCGAAATAATGAGATGCATCGAATCGAATATGCATTGCTAGATGCATACGCGAAGACACCTTTGCGAAGGGTCAAATACGCCTGGGACATTCCGCAGCCCTTGTCGGTCGTTCCTACTGTTCTCGACAAACCGTTCGTTTCGTCCGAACCCAATAATCCGATTATTCGCAAAAGTGCGACGGATTGAAACCCTCCGACCAGAATTTTCACCCCTAGAACAGGGAGATTGCAGGTCCGATTGGGTCGGGCTTGACGATTGCGTAGGCTATTCGAGAAGACAGTAACAGTGATAAGTGTGTTCGACCTAGACCGTTATGACGGCCAGATCGATAGAAAAGATAACGATGAGTATTTTTATTGTAGGTTGCGGTTACTTGGGTGAGCGTGTTGCCGCAAAAATATCTTCTGGTGGAGTCGAAACACACGCTTTGACCCGCCAGGAAGAGCGGGCCCAAGAGTTCCAACGGCGAGGCTGGCACGCGCACCGTGGCGATTGGCTGCAATCCTCTTCGTTATCAAACCTCCCCCGAGTGGACACTTTGCTCGTCGCCGTGACACATCGAGCGGTTGATGGGCTCCCTCCCCCACAAACCCACATTCTTGGGCTAATGAATCTATTTGCCGCATTGCCTAACCCCTGGCCACGCATAGTGTATATCAGTACCACCGGTGTTTACGCGCAAGATGATGGAGATTGGGTGAATGAGGATAGCCCCTGTCAACCAACGCGGCCCGGTGGCATCGCCGCACTTTCTGCCGAAGATTGGTTGATAAAACAGTTCGGGAATGACGTCACCATTTTGCGAATGGCGGGACTCTATGGCCCTGATCGCATCCCCAATGCGGAGCGAATGCGCCAGAAAGCAGCACTAAACCCACAAGACCACACGTATCTCAATCTCATTCACATCGAAGATGCCGCTGGCTACTGCGTTGAAGCCTTGCAACGAAATCATCCGCAAACACGCTATTTGGTCGCGGATGGCACCCCTATACGTCGCTCACAGTACTACCAATTCCTTCTCGATTTTCTGAAAATTGATTCGCAATCATTAGCGGTCGACGATGCCCCCTCTCCCCTGCCTCGACGCAGTGAATCCAATAAACGGATCGATGTTTCGCGGCTACAACACGATTTTTCCTACCGCTGTCGCTATGCAGATTTTCGCGAAGGCATTAAGGCATCTTGTGCAGAGCCTTGAGTAATCTCCCCCTTATCACGTAGAATTTCCCCCGCACGTCACAATTCAGGATATTCTTTTCGCATTCAAGCGGTTCGCTGCTGGTATTGCCAAACTGAAGTAGCCCGACTCAAGCCAGCAGACCTGAGGAGCACGCTGAGGAAAACGCTTTTAAGCGTCTTCCAAACGATGATTGACAGGTCTTAGTAGCCAGCGTTTTATTAGAAAGTAGCCACCATGCTGACCCGCAAAGAACTTTTCCCCAATGTGATTGAATTGAATTTTCAAGCCGGTCACATTATCGGCTGCAATATCTACCTAGTCTTCGATCAAGACGAATGGGTTTTAATCGACATCGGTTATCAAGAAAGCGTTGAGGAGATCATCGATCTTATCCGTGAACTCGATTTCCCACTCTCGAAGTGCAAGACCATTATCGCTACGCATGCCGACGTCGATCATGGGCAAGGTTTAGCACTCGCCAAGCAAATGCTCAAAACAACCGTGACCGCTCATCCTGCTGCCGCGAAATTGCTCGAAGTGGGTGACCGCTTGAAAACGTTTGCGGAAATTGAAGCTCAAGGCATCCATCTTGATATGCCACCCGTTGGCGTTGAAAACCATGTAAATGATGGCGATATCATCAAGGTTGGAAAGTTAGAGTTGCAGGTATGGTGCACTCCTGGGCATACCGATAGCCAACTCGCGTTTCGCATGGGGGATCTGTTGTTTAGCGGTGACAACATTTATCGCGATGGCGGTGTGGGCGCGATCGATGCCCACCATGGAAGCGATATTCGTGGCTTCATTAAATCTCTCGAGCGTATTCGCGATAGCGATGTAACCTGGCTACTCCCCAGTCATGGTCCTGCTTTCCGTCGCGATCCAGTGATGCTCAATCACACTATCGATCGAGTGAAGACTTATCTGCACATGTCAGATTTCGGTACCTGTGCGGTCGATTGGCCTTTGATGGATCAATGGGAAGAAGAAATTGCTCAAAGCATCTTCCCCAAGTAGCATTTTACGGACAGACAGGCCCTCCCCATTCGCTGACCGCTACAGATTAACACCTCTGAGTGCCAGTTCTCCCAATTGAATCTCAACTTCCGGTTGTATGGGATAATCCTTAAATTTCGATCGCGACTCCTGCCGATCCAAACCTACGAGGGCGGAGTGGGAACATTGCCCCACCCCCAAAAACGCAACAGCTCGCATGGAGATCGTCGAATATGTTCCAAAAAATCTTGTTGGGATCGCTTCTGGCGGTCGGCTTGTGTGTGCTGACTAGCTCTCAGGCCAATGCCCAAGATCCATACGCTTACGGTCGAGTTCCTGGTGGACAAACCGGCGGCCGTGATTATCACCGCTTCTACCACTATCCGTTCGTGTACTATCCACAGAACTTCTACGGCAACGAGTACTACCGCAGCAGCAACAGCTTGTACTATCGTTATCCAGCCGAAATGCAGATTCCTGTGTACAACAAGAAATGGCACAACGAATACCCATCTAGCCGCCGCTATCACTGGGGCCACCATTTCATCACCGACGTGTTCTAAATCACTCGGTTCAATCAGAATCATCCCATTTGAATCCCGACTTGAAGCCTCTTTCAGGTCGGGATTTTTGTTTTCTATTACCTATCTGGTCCACCGCTGCCTAAAATCGAGATATGGGGCCTCCCGTTCCGAATCGATTATCCAGCGACTTTTCCATGACCAGCTCAACTCCTCGACCCAAATCGCGAGCCTTCAGTAAGTGGCTTGATTATGCCGCGACGCCCGTGGCTGCGGTCGATCAGGATGGCCAACTGCAATTCTTTAACGAGGCATACGGCCCTTTCCAGCCAGCCGACGACAACCTCCTCCCAGCGCAACTAACGCCGCCCGCTGAAGCTTGGTCTGGAATTCCTTGCCAACGAAGAATTGACCCTCCATTAATCTCGCCTGGCGATTCACCTTCCTCGTATGACGTAGCGAATTTCCTGCCACTGGTCGATCAACAGCAAAACGTCTTTGGATGCCTCATTACGCTAGACCATTCAGCGCTTCGTATCTCCACTTCCGCAACCCTCAATGCTAATCTTGCGAACAAGCCGGTTGCTTCACTCCCTTTAGCTCCATCCAGTTCGCTGCAAAACGAAGTTCTTCAATTTCGCAAACGCTGGACGGATACAACTCAATTGGATTGCTTGTGCGGGACGTCGCCACAAATCCGCAAGACCCTTCAGCAAGTTCAATTGGCCATCGCTACAAATACTCCAGTTCTTATCCGTGCGCAAGATGCAAACGCGGCTCATGACTTAGCCAAAGCAATTTGGCTGCAGCGTTTTAAGCGATCTCAGACATCATCAGCCGGCTATCAGTTCATGCCGCTCTCTGCCCGAACACTAGATGGAGAGATGTTACGCAGCGCCCTTGATCTATCGCTGCCACTAAAACTGCATGGCGAGTTTTTGGAAACTACCGTGTTGATCGAAGATCTTGCGAAGCTTCACGAAAACGCTTATGCCACGCTTGAAGACTGGCTCACATCACATCGACCGCCGCAGATTTTCGCGACGGAGATTATTTCGAACACCGCAGAATCCACTTCTCATCGAAGCGCAATTATCGATCAACATCTCCGCGTGTTTGTTGTCGACATACCACCGCTGCGAGAACGC
>Ga0075160_10001669_pt1 | contig 13461 bp, 15 predicted proteins | sample JI91814C2DNA_FD_70969 | JGI IMG/M metagenome (GOLD analysis project Ga0075160, IMG submission 70969) | Wastewater effluent complex algal communities from Wisconsin, to seasonally profile nutrient transformation and Carbon sequestration -... | ecosystem: Engineered > WWTP > Effluent > Algae... | reverse complement strand
CGCGCCGACGGAGTGATCTATCAGCAGGGTCCGGGCTACCTGCCTCAGTACGGTCTGGGCAGCGGAATGCCGCAGTTCCATCAGTGGCTGCGCAACCAGCTGCCCGGCGGTGCCTTCCAGGGCAACCCCAGCATGGACAGCACCGGCGACATGAACCACGCCGAGGGCATCGCCCACGCCTTCACCGAGGGCGAGCTCAACCCCCAGGCCAATGACGTGGCCAAGCTGATCCACCGCATCGTCACCGAGGAGTCTCGCCCCGAGACCTCTCAGGTGCTCAGGGAACGGATGGAGAATCCCTACTACCGGGAGAGGTGGGAAAAGAACTACGGGCCCTACCCCGGACACGATCCAGCAGCCCCGCCCCCGGCCCCAATCCCACCCAAGGTCACCGAGCAGACACAGCAAGATCTGCCTTATGGCATCAGCCGGTCCATAGAGAAGGTCCAGGAGAAGTACCCCCAGGCTGTGGTGGACGATCTGCAGATCGATGAGACCAATCCTGGCGGCGTCGCATTCATCACCCCCGACCAGAAGACAGGCTTCGAGCCGGGCAAGCCCTCGGTCACCAAGAATCGCCCTGACTTCAGCGTCGAGCGGGAATGGGTCGACAAGCCGCTGTCTGGCCCCGGATCCTGGACCGAATGGATGGACCAGGGGGCCGATGAGGGGTTCTTCCCTCGCTGGCAGTCCACCACCGCCGGGGAGCCCTGGCCGGAAGACTCCATCGAAGACCTCATGACCGAATTTGACGGCTTCAAGCATGCGGGCTTGCGCACCGACCCCGCCGAGCTGCCGTACCGCACGCTGCTGTGGATGAACCAGAACATGCAGAAGCGGATCCGCACGCCCGAAGAGAAGGCCTACTCCGACGCGCTGGCGGCCGAGGTTGCCTTGCGTGGCCAGGAATATCAGAAGGTCGCCGGGGTAGAGATGTATGCGGACCCCGCCGGTGACGGCGTGTGGAGGATCGGCAGGAGCATCGAGTTTCTCCCCCGACCCACCTAGACTGGACCAGCACACACTTCACAGGGAGGCACCACATGACCAACGCAAATCTCGCGGTAGTACTCAACGACTTCACCACCTGGGGTACCGGCTGGCGGGACAAGGCCAAGGCCGAGAAGTCCCGAGCCGACGCTGCTGTGGCCGCGCTGGAGGAAGCCGTCGTCCGCGCCGACGCCAATGCGCAGGCACTCGCCGACTTCCAGGCCAACGATGCCGAGACCGACGCCCAGCAGCTGGCCGATCAGGCCCAGCGGGATGCCGACGACGCACGCGCTGCTCTGGACGCGGCCCGCGCCGCCGACGAAGAACTGCCCGAGACCCCGGACGAGGCCCCGCCGAGCACCGGCAGCCCGCTGGACGACATCACCGCGCCGCCCATCGACACCTCGGTGACCCCGATCGACATCGACGGCCAGCCGGTCAACCAGGGGCCCACCGAGGACCCCGGCAATGGCGAGCCGAACACGGGCACCGAGCTCCCCGCCGACGGCGAGCTCCATGACATCGGCTCCGAGCCCTCCGAGCCTGTCGTGGTCGACCCGGGCGCAGAGCCGGTGCTCGCCGGTGACCTGGATCCGTCCACCACCGTGGTGCCCGAGGCCTCCGTTGACGGCGGCGCGACCGTTGCCCCGGGTGCCCCGGTGTCCGAGGCTGGCGACCTGCCCGCCGACGACCTGGTGGTCCCCGTCACCGTGGATGGCACCACCGAGTAAGCACCAGCTGAGAGGCGGTCCCGACGCCCATAGACAGCGCCGGGGCCGCCTCTTGCTGTCCCGACACACCCCACAGCTCTTGATCATGGTCCTGTTGTGCGCCTACAGTGAATGTGTTGATACGCGACAATCGCCTGAGAGGGGGCGGACATGTGTGGGCTTCCCGAGCGGACGTACCTGGTGACGCTCGCCAACCGTGACGACAAGATGATTCGCTGCCAGATCGTCCTGACCACCCCATGCCTCTGCGACCTGCAGGAGTTCGTGGATTCGATCGCCGACGAGGTCATGATCGACAATCCCGTGGTCTACGCCGTGGACGACAAGGCCGCCGCTCATCTCATGCGCGACGCGGAGATGCCCGCCGCGTCCTAACCCCTGAGAGCACCGCCTTCCGACTCTGAATGAGTGAGAGGAAGGGAGGCGGTGCTTTCGTATGTCACAGGTCCAGCTGTATGCGCGCAACAACAGCGCCTTCACGGTGACGTTCAATACGCCCGACCTGCACTGGGAGCTCCCACCACTACCGGACCCCGACTACATCATGGCGCTGCCATGGGATGTCGCCGTCGCCAGCGGTTTCGACCGGGTCTGGGACTCCGGTCAAGTCTCTGTGGCGCTCGATCGCGAGTTCACCTTCCCCATCAGTTCGCTGCCGCAGAACAGCAGCGATCACGCCTTCGTCTGGACGCAAACCACGCCCCAGAGCACCGTCGACATCCCACACGGGTTCGGTCGTCCCGGGCCCGTCATCGTGTCCGTCTGCAGCCTGGACCACTCCATCGAATGGTGGAACTTCACCGTCGGCATCGTCAACGAAAACGTCTGCCGTCTCGGCTTTGACGAACCCACCGCCTTTATCGCCACGATCGTCTAAGAGGAGAGCCCAGTGACCGCACGCAAGACAGCAAATGACATCGACTTCAACGGTCGGAAGGGCGAAAACCTCGGCGCGCCAACCGATCCCAATGACACTGCGCGCAAGACAGATGTCGACACCGCCTACGGCAACGCCATCGCCCGGGCGAATCACACCGGCCAGCAGGCGGCGTCGACCATCTCGGACTTCAACACCGCCGTGCGCACCAACCGGCTCGACCAGCTGACTGCGCCGACCGGATCGGTGGGACTCAACAGCCAGAAGATCACCAGCCTGCTCGACCCGACCTCTGCGCAGGATGCCGCCACCAAGAACTATGTCGACAACGCCGTCTCCGGGCTTGCCTCCGGGTTGCAGTTCAAGGGCACCGTACTGGCAGCCGTCGACACCAACGTCACCGTCTCCAATCCGGGCACCTCGACCTTCGACGGCGCGACAGCCACCAGCGGTCAGAGCGTCATTCTCCTCACCGGCCAGAGCACGGGCAGCCAGAACGGGCCCTACCTGTTCAATGGCTCGGCCAGCTCGATGACGCGGGCGGGCAACTGGGACACCATCGGCGAGGCCCAGGTCGGCAGCTTCTGGGTGATCACCGGTGGCGTCACCAACCCTGACAGCTTCGCCATCATGACCAACGACACCTTCACGCTGGGCACTACTACGGCGGCGTTCCAATTCATCTCCGTGGCCCCCGCCGGTGTCGCGCCTGTCGGCCAGGACCTCGGCGACAACTCTTCCACGCAGTTCACGATCACCCACAACTTCAACACTCGCGATGTCATCGTGCGCGTCCGGCGCAACTCCAGCCCCTGGGACGAAGTCGACGTCTACGTCTCACACCCCACCGTCAACACCGTGAGCATCGAGCCGGACGAGACTTGGTCGACGGCGGCCATGCGCGCCTTCGTGTCCAAGGCATAACGCATGACAGCCCGCGAATCAGCGAGTCGTCCAGACGTCCCTGCCCCCACCGCGTCAGGGCACGCGGCCAACAAGGGATACGTCGATGCCAAGGTTGATGACTCCAGCACGGTCTTCAACGAATGGACGACTGACGCCAACGCCACCACGTCGGCCCCCTCCAAGCGGACTACGGCGATTGTGGTGGCCGGAGAGCTGTCCAATCTCGCTGCTTCGGTGGGCACTTACGTGGAGGGACTCACCCAGGACGACATCGGTGACGGCACCACCTACAAGCAGTACTCCGGCACCGAGAAGACCAAGCTGGCCGGTATTGCCACCGCCGCGACGGCGAACGACACCGACGCCAACCTGAAGGCCCGCGCCAACCACACCGGCTCCCAGGCCGCTTCGACCATCTCGGACTTCAACACCGCCGCCGACGCCCGGATCGCTGCGGCCAGTATTGCGGTGTCTCAGCTGGGCACCGGGCGAGTCACCGGGGCCAATAACGGCGGGGCAGCCTCGCTGGGCATCTGGGTGGGCACTGAAGCTCAGTACACTGCCATCGTGACCAAGGACCCCACCGTCCTCTACTTCCGGACTGCCTGATGGCGATCGACCTCGGCACTGGTGACATCCTCAAGGTCGCCCTCGGGGCCACCGAGTTCAAGAAGGTCAGTCTGGGCACCGACTTGGTGTGGTCGGCAGCCTCCCCGATCGTTTATGAGACTGCGGTAGCAGCGGTCAGCTCCACCACTAACTGGGCCACAACCAGGAACCTCTCCACCACGGTCGATCTCTCCCCCTACGCCAGCGTCCCGGATCTGGCGCTGGTCGTGGGACTCGGCTGGCACGCCAACGGTGGCGGCGCTCAGGACCCATTCATGCTCTGCACCTACGGCAACATCAGCCTCACCCAGATGGCTATCGGTGGCGATCGATCCGCCGGGAACAACTACGGTGCCCAGGTCTGGATCATGCTGGACCCGCCGACCACTGGCGGTCTCACCCTCTACTCCCAGCAACGAGGCACGGCCAACACAGGACGAGAGCAGTGGATGGGGGCGGCGCTCTACTCGAATGTCGGGGGATGGGATAGCGGCTCGGGAGGAATTTACGCCTCCGGAGCACCTCACTCTGTGAGTGTAGGGGCCAATGAGGTCGCAGTGAACTGTCAGGCCACTGGGCAGTACCAGAGCATGAATAGCTACTCCCAGACAGAGCGCACCTACAAGCAGGCCAGCCTCCTGCGAGGCCGCCTCGGTGATGCGTTCGGTGATGCGGGCGGGTCCAAGGACTTCTCCTGCACCGGGGGAAACTATAACTCCGCTGCGGCCCGGCTGCTGCCCGCAGCCTGACCTGTCATCGGATCACCGTCAGCACAGAATCAGTGAAGTACCAGTGAAGTGCCCCAACCAGTGAAGGACCTGTCATGACCGGACCAGCAGTAGCCACCAAGCAGACGATCAGCAATCCGAACGCACCCAAGGAGCAGGCCGAAGGCCTTGCCAGCCTGCGGGCACTGCGCGACTCGGACAAGATCCTCTACGCCCAGAACGTCAGCGACAAGCCGATCAGCTGCCGCGAGCGCAACGGGGCCATCCACGTCGACTTCCTGCTGGAGGTCGGAGAGCTTGCCATCATTCCGAAGGAAGCCCTGTACATCAAGGGCTTCATCAAGTGCTGGCAGCGCCACGAACTGGTCATCAGCGACGACGAGAACATGGAAAACCAGTTCCTGCTGGACCTCGATGGCCGCGTCTCGGAGTCCCAGCGGATGCAGGAGAGCGCCCTGGCGGCCCTGCAGCCCAACCCCACCAACAACGACATCGAGCAGGTCGTCTGCCTCATGCATCACCCGGGCGGTCAGGATCGCCCTGTACTGCAGCGCGTGGCCGACAAGCGGGCGGGCATCCCTCCACTGTGCGATCAGCACAAGGGCTTCGCGCACCAGTTCGCGGGCACCCAGCAGCCGGACGGCTCCTGGACCTTCCATCAGATCGGCGGGGTCTCCCGCTAACCGAGAGGGGAACATCATGGCTGTACGACCGACCCAGGGCTACAAGCTCCTGTACCGCACCGGCGAGCAGAGCGCCGGGCTGCCGGGCACCAGTCCGCTGAGCAACCTCGCCTTCCCGACGGCGAGTGCGCTGGCGGGCGAGGCTCGGTCCAAGACGACGGCTCAGGGTCACGGCCACACCGGCTCGACCACCGCCGCCGACTACGCCGCGCTGCAGTACCTCAACCGGGACCCGTACCGGGACCTGGCTGACCACCAGTCGATCATCCACGACTAAGCGCAGCTCTACCTGGAGATAGGGACACGATGGGGATCACTTATCCCGCCTCGGTCGATGCATTCCCCGTCCCCGCTCTCCCGGAGGTCACGTCGCTGTCCTCCCCCGGGACAGCGAACCGGGCGCACACGGATCATCACCGCGATCTAGGTCTCGGCCTGGTCGCGGTGATGACCCATGCCGCACTCAAGACCCACGCCCACCTCGGTGGCGCGGATGGCACGGCCAAGCTCCCCCAGATCGCCACCCATGAGGCCGTCGACACCGACGTCTCGGCACTGGCACTGCACCACACCCTGGGCAAGGGCGAGTTCCAGGCCGCGCACGGCAATCACGTGCACGACTACTACGGCACCGAGATCCTCAACGCGCCCTTCAAGCTGTGCACATCGAGCTCACGCCCAGCGAACCCCCATCTGGGCCTGATGATCTACGAGACCGACACCAACCGCGTACGGGTGTGGTCCCAGTTCGACAACAACGTCACCATCACCGGCTTCGATTACACCGACAACTTCGAGCGCACAGTCGCCAACGATCTTGGTGCTGACTACGAGATCACCTACGTCAGCGGCACGTCCCCGGCCAACGGCACCATGGCCATCGCCAACGGCCATGAGGTGAAGTGGAAGGACGCGGGCAACGCCGGGATGCGGGCCATCGCCCGCAACATCAACCCGACGAACATGCACACCGAGACGACCAACCAGGCCTTCACCTGGACCACCGGTGACACCCTGATCGAAGAGGCCATCTGGTTCACCTGGCCCAGCTTCAATGACGTCTACCTGCGGATGAGCGACGACAAGCAGGAGTACCTGCGCTTCAAGTACGGCGTCCGGCAGATCGAGGCGTACTACTCCAAGACCGGCTTCAGTGGCGAGGTCCGTCTCGGAGAGATCAAGTCGCGCAACGCTATCCGCAACATGCCCATGCAGATCGTGCTCAACGACTACTCGTTCGAGTTCTATCAGATGGGCGGCTACCTCGGCACCATCATCGACGTCAACGAGGAGTCGGCCAACGACCCGGCGGTCAACCTCGGTTGGGCACTGGGCATGCAGACCGGCTATCGCGTCGGCGGCCAGACCTCCCCGGCCTCCGTCGACTCGGTCCGGATCCAGGACGTCAGCCGCCTGGCCACCTCGCCGCGTTGGACGCTGCTCCCGGCGGCCTCGATCCCCTACTGCCGACTGCGCCAGACGGTCGCCCAGCGCATCAACCCGAATGGCTCGTTCCTGGAGTGGGGAGCCAACGGCTCGGCCACCATCATCGAGGACAACTTCGGCTACTACGACGCCAACCTCTCGCTGACCGAGTTGTTCATCCGCGAGCCGGGGCTCTACCACATCGACACCGCCATTCAGTGGAATCCTTCGGTGGTCGGTGACAACGCCCAGGTCGTGTTGTGCCTCAACGGCATCGAGACCTCGATCCGCAACCACCAGTGGATGCGTGGCAACGGCTTCAACCCGAACTTCTCCCAGTCGGTGGCGGTGTCGGGCAAGCTGCGTTTCGCGGCCAACGATCGGCTTTCGGTCAAGGTCAAGTACAACTCCGGCAGCGGTCTCAACGCCTGGTTCTCCAGCTTCCTGGACAACAACTCCCGGATCATGAGCCGCATCGATGTGTCTTTCGACGGAGTGTGACATGGGAGTCGGAGAGTTCTATTCGCCCAAGGTCAGCGAGTCCTCGGTGGCGCGCAAGTTCCTGTCCCAGGGCGGCTCGGGCTACGTCGCGCTGATGATCTTCGACGGACAGGTGCCCGTCGATGCCGCCGACGGCACCATCGCCCTGCAGGTCTACTTCAACGACACCACCAAGGCCCCACCCGGAGACTTGGTGTTCGCCGCCGACAGCGCGCTCATCGAGCATGACGACATCGGCAAGTATCACTTCGACATCGGCCCCGCACTGACCCAGCAGCGCGGACTGATCACCGTGGTGTGGTCCTATGAGGTCAACGGCAAGGACTTCAGCTTCACCGACTCGCTGCAGGTCCAGGAGGCCATGCCGCTCTATGACCGGCTCTCGCCGGAGGAGCGCACCGTCGTGGAGTCGGTGAGCTGGATGTTCGCCGACGGCTTCGATTCCACCGAGGGCGGCCCCTACCTCTTCGAGACCTACCAGAGCCACTTCACCTACGAACGGATCGCCCAGCTCATGCGGGTGGCCCTGTTCCGGCTCAACACCATCGGCAACCCGCCCACCGAGTTCGAGGTCGGCGGGATCCCCGGCCAGTACCAGCCACACCCGGCATTCCTGCGCGGCACGCTGGTGGTGGGCACCTACATCGAGGTGCTCAAGCACCTGATTCGTTCCTACGCCGAGATCCCGGTCTTCCAGCAGGCCAACGTCACCTTCGCCGACCGCACCAGCTACATGCAGCGTTGGCAGCAGATCCTGCAGCAGGAGGAGTCTGGCTATCGCTCGATGGTCATCCAGGCCAAGCGCAAGCTGCTGGGTCTGGGCTCCACTTCCATGATCGTCGGCGGCGGGCCCTGGTTCGGCGGCAGCAACAGCTTCGTGCCCGGCATGTACGCCGCCTCCGTACGCGGGGCCCGGTTCTATCCGGCGGCCCCGGCCATGTACGGACAGCTCGCCAGGACGCGCTGATGCCGGGGCGTCGGCTCCCGGAGCCTTTCAGCGTCCGGAACTTTCGCTCCTACGTGAAGGATTCGCTGTCCTACCTGGGAGAACAGACCATCCTGCTGTCGATGTATCACGTGGTGGCCGACCGGGACCATCCGAAGTGCCACTGCTTTGATGACGACTACGAGAACATCGGCGAGTTCAAGTGCCCGACCTGTTACGGCACCGGATTCGCGGGCGGGATCAAGTCGGCCATGCGCGTCTGGGCCATGTTCACCGACACCACCAACACCGAGCAGACCACCGAGCGCGGCGTCTGGAACCCCGACAAGCGCCAGGTCCAGCTGGAGTGGCACCCACCCCTGCTGCAGGGCGACTACGTGGTGCGAGTGCCGCCCGGACGCTGGAGCCAGGACTGGAGCACCCCACTGGCCATCTCCGGGATCTATCGCATCGGCGAGGTGCAGCCCAATTCCCTGCGCCAGGGTCAGTACGAAGGGCAGGTCCCCAGCGACCTGGTCGGCCAGAAGGGCACCGTCGAGTTGATCACCCAGGAGATGCCGATTTGGAAATTTCCCATTGTTGGCGTGTCGTTCGACAGACCAGACGGGAAGGTGATCTAAAGATGGCCCCACGTCCTCCCGGCGCGAGCGGCCCGCACAGTCATGTAGTGAACCCCCAGTTGCCCGGCCAGGGTCTTGGAGCTCAGCGGACTGGATCTAATCATCAATACGTCCTCGGCGGTGAGCTTCGCTATCCCGTGGCGCTCACCACGGGGTTGGCGATTGCGGGCCGACCGTTCCGCCATGTTGGTCTGTTGTGTGCCCAGGTGCAGGTGCAGGGGGTGACAGCAGACAGGGCGGTCGCACCAGTGCAAGACGTGCAATCCCTTGGTGTCTCCCACGTGTATTCGATACGAGATCACGTGAGCTCGCTGCTGGACTCTTCCGACATAGAAAATCCCGTAATCACCCGACGAATGCGTTCCGTGGGGCCAGTCCCAACATCCGCTTTCGGGCGGCGGGCCAGGCATCAGAATTTCGAAGGCCGCCTCCGGTGTCGTACCAGGTGGCCAGGGAACACCGCGTGGCATGTCATTCACGGTACAGCGGGAGGGGTCTGATGGCCACCACCTCCTCCAAGAGCGTCGATCGCACGACCAAAAAGCTGCCGTGGGGCACCAAGGACGGCCAGGAGATCGCCGACGAGGCCGCCAAGATCGCGCGTACCGAGATGCAGAAGCGTCAGTGGAGCTCGCGCGCGGTGAGCTCGGTCAAGCCCAAGGTCGGCAAGGGCTGGGTCGGCCTGGAGACCTCGCTGAAGTACGTGATGCACCAGAACCGGGGCACCGAGCCGTACCTCATGCACTGGGTCGAGGGCCGGACCATCCCGATGGGCAACGGCGAGTTCCGGCGCGGCAAGGACGTCGGCAAGCCCGGCTGGGTCGAGCTGCCCGGCGGGGTGAAGAAGTGGCGCGACCAGAAGTGGCGGCACCCCGGCCTGAAGGGAAACAAGATCTTCGAGCGCGCGCTGGCCGAGGCCATGCGTAAGTACAAGCCCAAGCTGCGCAAGCGCCTAATCAACGTGCTGATGGGGGAGTACGAAGATGGCCGCTGACGACGACCCGCCGAACCCGTTTCCGGACCCACATGCCGAGGACGTGGCCATCAAGGTCAACCAGGCTCTGCCGGGCAGCAATGGTGGTCCGATCGAATCGATGAAGCGCGCCGTCATGCAGGCACTGCGCTCGGCAATGACCGGCACGACCATGACCTTGAACAGCTCCGAGATCAAGGTCTCGATGCAGTATCCGATGACCCCGGCGCTGGATCCGGGCATCTGGATCCAGTTCGACTACACCGATCTCTCGCGCGCGGGCATCGACCACGAGGCCTACCGGAAGATGCCCGACGGCAAGTGGGTCACCATCCAGGAGTGGATCTATTTCGGGCGCGTCACCATGACCGTGGTCGCTTACACCTCGCTGGAGCGCGATCGGATCTCTGACGCCCTCATTGACGAGATCGCCTTCGCCCGCACGCCAGAGCTGGTGATGACCGACCCCGACGAGAACACCAACCAGTTCCGCAGCCTGATCACCACGCTGAATCGCAATCCCCACGTCAGCCTCTCGATCAACACCGACAGTCTCAACCCGGGCAGTCAGTCCATGAGCGTCGGCACGCCCTGGGACGACTTCCAGCAGATCTACGAGGACACCTACAGCTTCGAGCTGGTCGGCCAGTTCAATGTCGCCTTCAACCATGACGGTCACTACCAGCTGGCCGCGATCGAGGTGGACACCGACGTCACCCTCGAATCCGAGGACCCGGAGTGGACGCCGTGGGTCTGAGACCTGTCATCGGGCGGTCGAGGGCGCAGAAGAAGTGAGATGACTCGGATCGATATGGGAGGGCCGACTTCGTGACCTCTATCAGCGACTTCAGCCGGTATCGACCGCCTGGGGTCTACTCAGAGCCGATCGCGGGGCCTCAGATCGGGATCAACTCGACTGCACCCCAGGGTGTGGCGTTGATCGGCATCGCACGAGGCTACAAGAGCTTCGTGGAGTCGGTCACGATCAACCCCGACGAGGTCGCGGTCACCACCCGACAGACGATCTCCCTGGTGGACGAGGAGGGCGGCGAGCCCGCTGGCAACTTCGGCCTGAACTTCTCCGGCCAGCCCACCGCCGGTCTGCCTGTCACCGCATCCAGTGATGCCGTGGAGGCCGCGCTGGAGAACCTCGCGAACATCGGCACCGGCAACGTCTCGGTGGAGGGCCCCAACGGGGGCCCCTGGATCGTCACCTTCACCGGCGTGCTCAATGGCGTCAGTCAGCCACTGATGACAAAGATCATCACCGGCACCGGCACCACGCTGACCGTCGGCGACGTCCTCATCGCCAAAGAGGATCTCGGCACCCCGGCAGTCAACCGCACGCTGGCGCAGCAGGGCATCCTGGTCAACTCCATGGAAGTGCGTAACGCCATCTCCGGCCAGACCTACGCAGTGGGTACCGACTACACCGTGCACCGCATCAGCGCCGGACCGGACGCCGTCACCGCCAGCCGCGACGACCTGTACACCATCCAGCGCGTCATCGACGGCGGCCACATCGCCGTCAACGATGTCGTCCAGGTGACCTATCGGTTCACCGATCCGTCCTACTTCGACCCGCAGGTGCTCTTCGACTACGACGACATCCGCGACTACTACGGCGAGCCCTTCAACTCCGCTGGCGACATCATCAGCGAGGTCACGCTCGGTGCCAAGTTCGCCATGCGCAATGGGGCTTTCATCCTCATCACCGTCGCGGTGGATCCGGCCAACCCGTCCAGCCCCACCGTCGGCGACTACAACAACGCGCTGCAGAAGCTCACCGACCACGAGAACGTGTCGATCGTGGTGCCCTGCACCGGCAGCCAGCCGCTGTTCCAGCTGGTGCAGGAGCATGTGCGGGCACAGTCGGAGAACCGCTTCGAGCGCCGGGCCATCCTGGGCCGCGACGGCTCGGTGGCTTCGGTGCCCGCGTCCACGCGCATCAACGACGCCCGCGCGCTGCACGACGAGCGCATCGCGATGGTCTCCCCGACGGCCTTCACCTACTTCTCGCCCGAGCTCAACCGCGAGATCAACCTGGGCGCGCAGTACATGGCCGCCTCGCTGGCCGGTCTGACCGCCAAATACAACGCCGCCGAGCCGCTGACCCGCAAGGTGATCTACGGCTGGACCGACGTCGTGGAGAAGGTCCAGGACGGCCAGAAGAACCTGGAGACCCAGAACGGACTGATGGTGGTCGAGAAGACCCGCCGCCAGGTCATGCAGGTCCGGCATGGTGTCACCACCGACCCCACCTCGATCCTGACCCGAGAGTGGTCCATCATCGGCCAGTCCGACGCCATGGTCTACCGGGTGCGCGACTACCTGGAGGCCGACGACCTCATCGGTCGCCCGATCCTGCCCATCACGATGATCAACGTGAAGGCCTCGGCAGAGTCGGCGCTGCAGTCGCTGATCCGCGACAAGCTGATCGTGGACTACGACGGGCTCAAGGTGCGCCAGCTCAAGAAGAATCCGGACGTCCTGGAGGTTTCGTACTCCTGGCTCCCGGCCTTCCCCTTGAACTACATCCTGGTGCGCTACGGCGTCACGCTGTCCACCGGCGACATCACCTCCACCGGCGGCATCCGCACCACCTCCGACGTCTCGACCAACCCGCTGACAGGCGACGACGGCAACACGCTCGGGTCGGCGATCTAAGTGAACCAACCGACAGTGAAGGAGGGGCGTCGTGTCTGAGTCCAAGGTACGGCTTGGCGGATCAGGCCTCACCACGATGACCTGGCGTGGCACCAAGCTCAGCTATCTGCAGACGCTGGCCGACTCGACACCACAGCCTCAGGGTGCGGTGTCACCGGTGCAGCCGTTGGACGAGCCGGTGCCCCTGGAGATCGTCACCCCGCTGGCCGTTGGCGCGGGCTCGGTCTCGCTGTCGTTCTTCGAGCTCTGGAACGAGACCGTCTGGTCGCGACTGCCGGGCCTGGAGGGCACCAATACCCTGCTCGACGTGCTCAAGCGCCAGGTCTCTCTCGGCGAGATCACCTGCCGCAAGATCATCAAGAGCCCCTCGGGCATCATGCGCGCCAAGGTCTATCACGGCGTCGTCGTCACCAACATCGATGAGGGCGAATCGATCCAGATCAACACCATGCTGATGCCCAAGACCGTGCAGCTGGGCTACACCTACTCGACCATCATCTAGGAGCCCCTCATGCCCATGGGAATCACGCGGGTGGCCGACCAGTACGGCTTCCTGCCCGAGGCCGAGAACCGCCGGGAGTACCTGGCCGCCATGGAGTCCGAGGCCCGTCAGATCGCCGCCGCGCACCACGGTGTCCGGATCCCCACGGGATCCAACGACCCCCGGGCTCGCTTCGCCGCTGCACAGCGCCTGGCCGGAGACGTCCCCCATGAGGATGGAGGGGAGTTCGTTCCCTACAACCCGTCCATGGGTGAGTGGGAGGGCATGACGCCCCTTGATCGCGAAGAGCTGGAAGTCCGATAC
>Ga0075160_10001667_pt1 | contig 13467 bp, 9 predicted proteins | sample JI91814C2DNA_FD_70969 | JGI IMG/M metagenome (GOLD analysis project Ga0075160, IMG submission 70969) | Wastewater effluent complex algal communities from Wisconsin, to seasonally profile nutrient transformation and Carbon sequestration -... | ecosystem: Engineered > WWTP > Effluent > Algae... | reverse complement strand
TCGGGCGCGTCGCGCACGCTCTCCGAACTCGCACAAACCGTTCCAAGAGAATGGCGTTTCTGGGCAAGGAAAGCGGGTTTCTGGTGCACTGCGTAAGTGCGAAATGCAAAAGTGAAAACGGCCCCACCCGAGGGTGAGGCCGCTCAAAACTCCCCGACTAGGACTCGAACCTAGAACCTAGCGGTTAACAGCCGCTCGCTCTACCATTGAGCTATCGGGGATCTTCACTTTCCTCGCGGCACGCTTCCGCGCCGAAAGTCGAGTCGGAAGCCTAGCGACTACCCGCCCGGCGTCAAGCGCCTCGCCGTTTCCGGACGACCTTCATCGTTGGATCCGCGCCCGTCTTCCACCCGACGACCTTTTTCGGCCGTTCTCGCCCATGACTCCACGGCCCACCTCCGACCACCCCCACTTTCGAGGCTGGGGAAGGTCCGAGCGGATTGGCCCGGATGCACTTGCGAGCCTCTGGACTCAACGCCACAAACGCCTATAGTCTTGGCCCCGCACAGCGCGGGACCGGAGTTTTCGGCCATGAAAGACGGCATTCACCCCAAGTATTACCCCTCCTGCAAGGTCTACCACAACGGGCAGGTCGTCATGACCGTCGGGGCCACCGTCCCTGAACTGCACGTCGAAGTGTGGTCCGGCTCGCACCCCTTCTTCACGGGCAAGCAGACGTTCGTGGACGCCGCGGGCCGCGTCGAGAAGTTCCAGAAGAAGTACGCCGGCAACTACTTCGCCAAGAAGGATGCCAAGGCCACCGACGCCAAGGCCTAAGGCCGTTTTTAGCCTCCTTTCGCCACATTGACCCGGCCCCTCGGCCGGGTTTTTTATTCGGACCTTGACGCCCCGCATCGCCTCGCTATGATGCTTGCAATCATCCGGATGGACGGATGAATATTCAGCCGTGAAAGTCGGCCCGGGTCCCCGCACAGGTGGGCGGGGATAGTGCGGGCGAGTTCGCGCTGGGACGACTCGATGGCCTCAGATGGCCGATGGAACTTGCCCATGACTTCTCGATTTCTCCACGAACTGGCCCGGCGCACCCTCGTCATCGATGGGGCGATGGGAACCTCCATCTACAGCAAGAACCTCAGCCTCGAGCACGATTACTGCGGCTGCGAAAACTGCACGGACATTCTGGTCAAAACACGCCCGGACGTGATCCAGGAGATCCACGAGTCATTCCTCGCCGTGGGCGCGGACGCGGTGGAGACGGACACATTCGGCGCGAGCAAGTTGGTCCTGGGCGAGTTTGATCTAACTCCCGAGTGCTACGCGCTCAACAAAAAGGCGGCCGAGGTTGCTCGGGCGGCGTGCGATCGGCATTCGACGAAGGACAAGCCGCGATTCGTGCTGGGCTCAATGGGACCTGGGACGAAGTTGGTCACGCTGGGCAACACGACGTGGGACATCATGTTCGACAGTTACCGCGAACAGGCGCTCGGCCTGATCGATGGCGGGACGGACACGTTCCTGATCGAGACCTGCCAGGATCTGTTGCAGGTGAAATGTGCGATCAACGCCGTGCTGGCGGCTCTCGAAGCCCGCGGCAAGACGCCCCTCGACATCCCGATCATGGTCTCTGTCACCATCGAGACGACGGGCACGATGCTCCTTGGCACCGAGATCGCGGCGGCGGCGCACGCGCTCGCGCAGTATCCGATCTGCTCGCTGGGGCTCAACTGCGCCACGGGGCCGACGGAGATGGGCGAGCACGTGCACTGGCTCGGTCAGCACTGGAGCAACCTTGGCGATGGACGCTGGGGCCTCGCATCGCGCGCGACGAGAGCGATCGAACTGGGCAACCTGCCGAGAGTGGTGTCGGTGGTGCCCAACGCAGGTCTGCCGGTGCTTGTGGAAGGGCGGACTGAGTACCCGCTGCGTGAGCAGCCCTTCGCGGATGAGATCGCAAAGTTCATCGAGCGCGATCGCGTGGGGATCGTCGGCGGCTGCTGTGGCACGACGCCGGGGCACATCGCGGCACTCGCGAAGAGTGTGGCGAGTGTGCGAGGCGGAGGAGAAGCAAGCAGCACAGGCTTGAAGCCTGTGCCACGCCCGGCTGAGTCGCGAGTCGTCGAAGACGCCGCGGTCACATCGCTCTATTCAACGCAGGACTACCGCCAGGACAACTCGATCCTGATCGTCGGCGAACGCATGAACTCATCGGGCTCGCGCGCGTTCAAGAAGTTGCTGGAAGTCGAAGACTGGGACGGCATCGTATCGCTCGCGCGTGAGCAGGTGCGCCACGACGGCGCCCACGTGCTCGACCTGAACGTGGACTATGCCGGCCGCGACAACGTGCGCGACATGGAAGAGATCGTGCGGCGCGTGGTGCGCCAGGTGAACGTTCCCCTCATGCTCGACAGCACGCAGATGAAGACCGTCGAGGCGGGGCTCAAACTCGCCGGCGGCAAGTGCATCATCAATAGCGCGAACTTCGAGGATGGCGAAGAGAAGTTCGACCACGCTTGCCAACTCGCCAAGACCTACGGTGCGGCCCTGGTCATCGGCTCGATCGATGAGGACAAGGAAGCGTCAATGGCGCGCACGGCGGACCGCAAACTCGCGATTGCGCAGCGCGGCTATCAGCGCGCGGTCGAAGTGCACGGCCTCGCGCCCGAGGACATCCTCTTCGATCCGCTGGTACTGCCGGTATCCACCGGCATGGAGAGCGACCGACGCAGTGCGCTCGAGACGATCGAAGGCGTCCGACTCATCGCCAAGGCCTTCCCTCGCTGCCAGACGACCGTGGGACTCTCCAACTGTTCGTTCGGCCTGAAGCCCGCCGCACGCGTGGTCCTCAACAGCGCGTTCCTGCACGAACTCCAGGCAGCAGGGCTCACAAGCGCGATCATCCACTTCTCCAAGATCCTGCCCCAGAACAAGATTCCCGCCGAGCAGTGGAACGCGGCGATGGATGTGATCTACAACCGGCGCGACGTCAGCAAGGGGACCGCCGGCGATCCCCTGCACCTGTTCATCGAACTCTTCAAGGACATCGAAGGCACGGGCACCGTCAAGAAGGAAAAGAAGCAACTCACGCTCGAAGAGCAACTCCGCACACACATCATCGATGGCGAGAAGGAAGGGCTCGTCACCACGCTGGAGACCGCGCGAACGAAGTACACGCCGCTCGCGATCATCAACGACCACCTGCTCGACGGCATGAAGACCGTGGGCGAACTCTTCGGCTCTGGTCAGATGCAGTTGCCGTTCGTGCTGCAGAGCGCCGAGGTCATGAAGATGGCCGTCGCGCACCTTGAGCAGTACATGGAGAAGGCGCAGGGGCAAACCAAGGGCAGGATCGTGCTCGCGACGGTGAAGGGCGATGTGCACGACATCGGCAAGAACCTCGTCGACATCATCCTGACGAACAACGGCTACACGGTCGTCAACCTCGGCATCAAGCAGCCGATCGCGGACATCATCAAGGCGTGGCAGGAACACAAGGCCGACGCGATTGGAATGAGCGGCCTGCTCGTGAAGTCGGTCAACGTGATGGAAGAGAACCTCAAGGAACTCAACCTGCTGCCCGTGAAGCCGCGGGTGATCCTCGGCGGGGCGGCCCTTACGCGCCACTATTGCGAGGGGCATCTTCGCAGTGGGTACGAAGGTGAAGTGTTCTATGGCAAGGACGCGTTCGACGGCCTGCGCACGATGGACCTCATCGTTGATGACAAGGCGCCCGTGCTTATCAAGGAGATCGAGGAGCGGCAGAGCAAGCGCAGCAAAGCCGAGGATTTGATCGTGGCGACAAGAGCGGAGAGACTCGCCCGCGCGAACGACGGCATCGGCGCAGCCACGGGCGCACGCGTTCGCTCTGACGTTTCCACCACCGCCCCACTCCCCAAGGTTCCGTTCTGGGGCTCGAAGGTGGTCGAGGGGATCGCGCTCGAGGATGTGTATCCGTTCATCAACCCGATCGCTCTCTTCCGCGGGCAGTGGCAGGTGAAGAAGGGGGCGCTCAGCGACGCGGAATATGACGCGCTGCTCGAGGACAAGATCACACCGATCTTTGAACGATTGAAGGCCGACTGCGCGGCGAGGAAGATTCTCACGCCCAAGGTCGTGTACGGCTACTTCCCCGCGAACAGCGATGGGGATGACCTCGTCGTGTGGGACCCGGCGTCGATCACTGGTGGCGTCGCGGGCGCCAAGCCCACACGCGAACTCGAACGATTCACCTTCCCGCGCCAGGGCGACAAACGGCGCCTGTGCATCAGCGACTTCTTCCGCCCCATCGATTCGGGCGAGATGGACGTGCTGGGTCTGCACTGCGTGACCGTCGGGCACAAGGCGAGCGAAGAGGCACAGAAGTTGTTCGCGGCGAACGACTACGTGAACTACCTGTACCTGCATGGCTTGGGCGTGGAAACGGCCGAGGCGCTTGCGGAGTTCTGGCACAAGCGCATGCGTCAGGAGTTAGGGATTGCAGGCGACGACTCGCCGAGGGTGAAGGAACTATTCACGCAGCACTACCGTGGCAGCCGGTACAGTTTCGGCTACCCCGCGTGCCCCGCGATGAGCGACCAGGAGAAGTTGTTCCGGTTGCTCGAGCCGGGCCGCATCGGATGCAATCTGACGGAGAACTGGCAGATCGATCCTGAGCAGAGCACGAGCGCGATCCTCGTGCACCACCCCGAGGCGAAGTACTTCAACGTGTGATCCGAGCCTCTTGGCCCGATAATCACCCGATTCCGGCCAAGTTCAGGGTTGAAAGCGCTGTCATTTCGCGGTGGGTTTGGTACACTCTCCCGCGATGGGGAAAGCCCATCGGAGGAGACAGACACATGAAGATTGGGATCGCAGCGTTCTTGGCGGCGTTGGGTGGCTTGGCGATGAGCGCGAACGCGCAAGTCGTCTTCCAGAACTCCAACGACAACGGCATTTTCACACCATTCAGCAACAGCACGCCCGCTGGCACACGCTATGGCGACAGTGGCTGGATCGGCAGCGGGTCCGACGCGCCGGTGGCGTTGAATGCCATCACTTTGGGTTTCGCTGTCTTTGGCAGCAGCGGTGCGGGCACCACCGATCTCACGTTCACATTCAACGATGGTGACCCCAGTGGCCTGGTCTTTGGTCCGGGCACCACGACCTACTCCACCACGATCACGAACGTCGCGCTTCCGGCCGTGTCGGGCGGAGGCGCCATCTTCAGCGTCACCGTTCCCCTCGCGGGCACGATGACCACCGGCGGCTTCAACAACATCGGCTGGAGCGTCGGCGTTCAGAACTTCAACTACTCGGGCTCGTTTGGATTCCAGTGCGCGTCGGCGTTCGTGCAAAACGTCGGGTTCTACACCAACAACGCATCGCAGTTCGATCCCAACACGAACAGTTGGAGCCTCTTCTCGTTCGGCGGGGGCGGCTTTGGCGTGGCGAACTTTGTCGCCGAACTCACGGTTCCCTCCCCCTCGGGCGTCAGCATGCTCGCTGTTGCGGGCGTGGTTGCCTGCCGTCGGCGTCGCCGGGCCTGAGCCAGTGGCTTGAGATTCAAATGTCGAATGAAGGGCGGGCGAAGGCCTGCCCTTTTTCATTGGGCCAGCGAGTTGGAAACGACGGCCAAGTGACGCCTCAACGTCTTCGTGCCGGCGCGCCGATCGGCTTGATGATGAGCGAGACGACGCTCCCCGCGTCGGCCGCTCGCACCGGCAGAGAATCGACGCCTTCGCGGCGCGCGCCAATGGACGCCTTCGCCAGCCGCTCGACCGCGATCAGGCTCGAACGCAGCACCACATCCGCCGGCATCGAGACGGCCGACACGACCACGCTGCCCACGACTGCCCGCACCTCGTCGTCGGCGTCGCACTTGAGGTCTTCGCTGTGCGCCTCGAACGCCGCGGCGTATTCGCCCGCGAGCACTGTGAGATCGCGGGCGGCAGTGTCGGCGGCACGGCCGTCTGCCGCGAGTTCGTGGATCCGGTCGCGCAGGCGATCGAGCGGCTCCTGCAGAACCTCACGCGCCAGCAGCAGATGCTCCGCCGAGGCTTGCAGAAAGACCGGGAGCGCAAGCGCACACAGCGGCTGTGCGAAACCGGTTTCGGCTTTTTGCACGACGGACACGGGCAGGGCTCGCGCCACGCAGCAGGCGTGGCGACGTGCGAAGCGGTCGAGTGCGGCGGCCATGGGCACGGTGATTCCAGGATCTGGCCCGCCCTTGACAAGGTCGGCGCCAAGCGAACTCAGGTACGTGTGGTCGTCCTCGAAGAGGTGCTCACGCATCAAAGGGCGTAGCGGGAGATACTGCTCTTCCTGTCGCACGCGTTCGGCGATCTCTCGCATCTCGGTGGCGACGTCGTCATCGTTGCAGCGAGAGGAGATCACGCCCTCGTCCCAGAGCGGAGCCGTCCACCCCCAGGTTTCCATGAAGCGTGTATACCACGGCGAACGCTCGGCGGCACGCTTCGCCGCGTGAACGCTGTCGCTCTCGAGCGAGGCGGGGAGGAGCGTGACGACGCGCTCTGCGAGGAGCAAGGACGCCATCGCGGGGGCTTCGCGCGTGGTCAGGTGATACGGACTGACGACGACGTTCATGGTGCCACTCGCGGCAGAATGAGCCGAGACGGGCAGGCCGAAGTGGCGTTGTATTCAAACACCGAGAGAAGTTTAGGGCGTCGCCGACACTGGAGCGGGCGCGGGGACCTTGGCATTGATCCAATCGTTGAGCGAGGGAAGATCCTTGATGAGCGAGATAAACAGGGGCAAGTGCTCACCGGGGCGGATCCATCGCTCAGGCTTGCCCAGGCGCTCCCAGAGGACGTCGCCGAGCACAGAGGCGACGGCGGAATCGGCGTTCGCCTGGATCACGAGTGTGGGCGTGCCATGCAAGGCCGCGGCGGTGTGGAACGCGTCGAGCGGGGCGTGGCGTAAGTACGCCTCGGCGACGCGGCGCTTCTGATCGAGGTTGGGCTCGGACTTCCATTCCACATGGATCGCTCGGATCATGTCCGCGTAGGTGCTATGGGCATTGGTGAGCCAGTAATGGCACGCACCGCCGACGAGCACTGCGGCCTTGTACTTCGCGGGTTCCTTTGCGACGACCGTCGGCAGCGAGATCGCCCCGCCACTGAACCCGATCGCGATGCGTGGCAGTTCGGCGAGTTCAGGGCGGAGCATGTGGACATAGCGGAACGCACCCTCGACGGCGTACGCACACTCAGCCACACGGTTGGTCAGCGCTCCTGCGATATCCCTGCCCAGCGCGTGGATCTGGGCGTCGCTGGCTGCTGGATCGATCGTCCATGAAACCGCCTGCGTAAACCGCGAGGGCTGTGCGAGCATGCGAAGAACGTGCCACCCGTCACGCCGCAGTGACGCGACCAGCGCCTCGAGCGTCCCCTCGGGCGTGCCGAAGATGCCGGGCATGACGAGAGCAATGCCTCGGGCTTTGCGGGGCATCGAGCCCTTCGGCGTGACCGGGTTGTAGAACGCGAATCCGGTCCGCTCGATGCTTGGTACCTTGGCATTGACGGATGCGGGCGTGAGCGTCGCGACCACGAAGTGATCAGAACCAAGGGTCCGTTTGGCCATTCCTTTGCGGGCGTTCTCGGTGAACCGCGCGATGAAGGAGCCACTTGCCTCGAATGCGACCGCTTGATCGATCAGATCGCTCGTGAACTCGATGCCAGCGGCTGACAGGATCGCGATGGCCTCTTCCTTGTCTGCTTCCCGGGGCAGAAGATCGAACCCCAAGTGCGAAAAACCCCACGCAATCCGTGGGCGTTCGATCGCAACGGCGAGCACGCCCTCCTTGCCGAGCGGCAGGCGCGCAGGCCAAGCCTTTGAATAGTCCACAAACGGTGCCGACGCATCGGGCACCGGGATCGAAGGCATCGGGATCGAACTGGGCAGCGACTGGGGAGCCTCGGTCGTGGGTGCCGGTTGCAAGCCCACGGCGACACACGCCAGAAGACACAGCGATGCAATCGACGCGAACGCCATTGAAGTGGTTTTCACGACGCATACCCCCTGGGGTGCTTTTCCATCCATCGATACGCCGACGCGATGATCTCGGAAAGGTCCGTCACCTTCGCGCGCCAGCCGAGTTCGCGATTGATCTTGCTCGGGTCGGCAAAGACTGCGGGCGGGTCGCCTGCGCGCCTGGGCTCTTCGATCACCTTGAAGTCGCGGCCTGACACCTTGCGCACCACCTCGATGATCTGTCGCACGGAGTAGCCCTTGCCGATCCCTAGATTGTACGCGCTGGCGGTCTTGTGCTTGATCGCGTTCATCGCCGTGATGTGAGCGTCCGCGAGATCTTCAACATGGACGTAATCGCGGATGCATGTGCCATCGGGCGTGGGATAGTCCGTGCCAAAGATCGCGACACTCGCACGTCGGCCCAATGCGGCTTGGATCACAACCGGGATCAGGTGTGTTTCGGGCGTGTGATCCTCGCCGACGACGCCTTCACGATCGCTGCCACACACGTTGAAGTAGCGCAGGCAGGTAAAGCCAAACGTCACGCCCGACCTCGCCTGCGCCTCTGCAAAGTCCGCGAGCAATCGCTCCCCCACCAGTTTCGTGTACCCATACGGGCTCATGGGCACCTGCGGGCAATGCTCCGGCACGGGAATCATGTCGCTCGGGGGCTGGCCATACGTCGCGCAACTCGACGAAAACACAAACCTCGGCGTCTTCGCCACGCGGCAGGCCTCAAGCAGCGTCATCATCCCCTGCACGTTGTTGCGGTAGTAGAGCAGCGGCTGGTCCACGCTTTCGCCCACGTACGCGAGAGCCGCAAAGTGCATCACCGCGTCGGGCGTGCGTTCGCGCAGGACCCGCTGCATCGTGGGCTCGTCGCAGATGTCGGCCTTGATGAAGGAGAGCCGCCCCGCCGCGAGAGGCATGAGCCGATCCATCGCCGCCGTGTGCCCGCGGAAGCAGTTGTCGAGCGAGACGACCTCGTGACCGGCCTTCAGTAGCGCCTTGCACGCGTGCGCCCCGATGTATCCCGCTCCACCTGTGACTAGCACACGCATGCCGACGCTCCTTGACGTGCCCGAGCACTTCCGAAGGCTCATCGTACGGAGGCAGCGGCGTCAGGTTCGTGCAGGGGCATCGCCCGCGTCTTTCTGGGCCAACCACCCGCCGAGGCGAACAACGTCGTTCCCCTTGCGATACACGAACGCAAGCCCGATGACCCCAGCCCCCAGCATCGCCGCACTCAGCCATTGCCCGCGCGACAACCCCAGGATCCGCTGCACCTGCAACTGTGGGTCGGGCAGCCTGAAGAACTGCTCGATGATCACGCGACAGATGCCATACACAATCAGGAACACGCACGCCAACGTCCCCGATCGCTTGGGCCTCGCCCACACGATCCACAGGACCAGCGCCAGCACAGGCCCCTCCGCGAACGCCTGGTACAACTGCGACGGATGCCGTGCGGACACGAGGTTGGATACCTCCTGCAACAGGTTCGCATGCGCTACACCTGCGCCAGTCTGGATTTCGTGCACGAGGCGCTCCGCCGCACGCCCGTCTCCCAGCGTCTGGCGGCCGAAGCGATCGAGGATCAAACCAAGTTCCCGCGCCTGCTCGGGCGTGTAGGGCACGACGTGATCACTCGCAATCTCCTGCGGATACTTCACCGCCCACCACGGTGCAACCTCGCCGGGCTTTGCCACAATCTGACCCAGCAACTCGCCATTGACGAAGTTTGCGAGGCGCCCGAGCATCAGACCCGCCGGCGCGACAAAGGCCATCAAGTCGATCATGTGCGAGAAGGGCATCGCGCCCTCGCGACGTCCCCCGTCGACCTTGACGCCTCGCGAGATCCACCACGCGGCGAAGAGGAGCCCCGCGACCGCGCCGTGGAACGCCATGCCTCCCTTATTGATCATCAGGACGCCCCAGAAGGGGAAGGACGAACTAATTGCGGTGACGAGTTCTCGTTCATAGATGAGGACGTACCCAAGCCGCCCGCCGAGGATCACGCCGAAGATCATGGCCATCATCGCGTCGGGGACGCGGTTGGCACTCAGAAGCCCCGCCCCGCGCTTGTACAGCCACGTGAACTGTGCCCACCCGAGCATGAAGCCAATCGCGTACGCCACGCCATACCAGCGCACGGCGAAGTCGCCCGCGATCTTCACGATCACGGGGTCAAGGTCATGGAGCCAGGCGGCGAGCGTCATGATGCGTTTCCTTGAAGACTCGTAGGGACCAACCTCGCGGAGCAATACGCATCGTTGGCATCAGTTTGCAGGAATGCCAAAGAAACGCTTCGTGTTCTCGTTCAACTGGCGGTGGAACTCGTCCCATGATTCCCCACGCAGGTCCGCGATGAACTTCGCCGTCAGTGACGTCATCCACGGCGCACAGGGCCGAACGCCCCGTTTGGGCTCGGGAGGCAGGAACGGCGCGTCCGTCTCGACCATGATCCGATCCTTGGGCATCAACTTGGCCGCCTCGCGGACGCCCGGGGCGTTCTTGTACGTCACCACGCCTGTAAAGGAAATGCATGCCCCGAAGTCGAGCACCAGTTTCGCCTCCTCCGGCGTCCCGGTAAAGCAGTGGAACACGAACCGATCCGCTGGCAGCCCGCTCGAGCGCAGGATCGGCAGCAAGTCCGCAAACGCCTCGCGGCAGTGGATCACGATCGGCTTCTCCACCCCTTCGCGCCTGCACGTCTGAATGAACGCCAACTGCTCCGCCAGCACCTTGTCCTGCACGCTCCGTGGCGGCTCGCTGTAGTGATTGTCCAGCCCCAGTTCGCCCCACGCGACGCAGCGCTCGTGCCTGATCACGGTGCGAATGTTCCCCCACTCGTGCGGCCCCTCATGGCTATGGAGCGGATGCACACCAGCCGTGCACCACACGTTGGGGAACTGCGTCGCGATCGAGAGTGCGTGGAGGCAGTCCTGCGTGGTCGTCGAGATCGTGATGCATCCCGTGACGCCATGGACCGCAGCGTCTTTGAGGATGCTCGCGACGCCGCCGGGGGTCTTGGGGGGCGAGAAGTCGGGGAACGTGAGATGGCAATGCGTGTCGATCACGCGGAAACGTAGCCCACGAGCCGCGGATCGCACGGCACCCGGGCGCGGGCCACCCCCCACCTACGCTTCATTCATGGGCCAATGCCCACCCGGGGTGGTTGCCAATCGGAGGACGTTGTGACTCGACGAAACACTGTGCTTTGCGGGCTCTTCGTGGCCGCGTTCCTGATCACATCGCCATCGGCGTCGCTCGCCCAGGCGCCTGCCGCGCCCGCCGCCAAGGCGGACGCCGAGGCGTCGCAGGTCAAGGAACTCTGGTACGCGGTCCTGATCGGTGGCAAGAAGTCGGGCTGGTCGCGCAGCACCGTCACCACTACCAAGGACGAGATTCGTTCCGAGCAGGAAATGACGTTCACGATCAAGCGCGAGAACGCGACGATGACGCTCTCGACGACGACCGAGTTCATCGAGCACGCCGACGGCTCTGCCAAATCGATGCGAGCCGTGCAGTCCATGGGCTCGGACCCAACGGAAACGCTCTTTGAGTTCACGAAGGATGGCGTGAAACTCACCACGATCACCAAGAACGCGCGTCAGACGACGATGCTGCCGATGCCGGCCGGCGAGTGGCTCACGCCGTCCCGCGTCGAGACGTTCATTCTCAAGAGCATCAAGGAAGGCAAGAAGGAGTTTTCGTACGCCACGATTTCGCCGACGTCGGGCACCACGATCGTCACCGAATCGCGAACACAAATCGCCTCGGGCGAGGGGAAGTTTGGCGACAAGACTGTGAAGACGTACTCGTACGACGTCAAGAACTCCGCCGCCCCGACGATCCCGATCCGCGAGACGATCGACGAGTTTGGCGACCTCGTCAATCAGCGCATGGAGACGGGCGCGTTCACGATCGTGACGACCAAGACCACCAAGGAAAAGGCCCTCGCCGACGTGAATGCCCCCGAGATCATGGTCGGAACGTACATCGTTCCACACAAACCGCTCCCGCGTTCCAATCAACTGACCAAGGCGACGTACATCCTCCGCACGCCCGATGGCGAAGCGCCGGCCGTCGCAACGACGAGCGCACAGTCAGTCACGCCAGAGGGCGAACGGAGCGTCCGGGTGGTGATCAGCGTCGACGCCAAGACGCCCGCAAACCTCTCGCCCGAGCAACGTTCGGCCGCCCTCGCCGCAACCACACTCGCCGACGCCAAGGACGCCGAGATCGTCCGCCTCGTGGAGAAAGCGACGAAGGACGTCGGCCCCGATCCCGCAAAGCGAGCCGAGGCCATGCGCCGCTTCGTCCATTCCTACATCAAAAAGAAGGACCTCTCCGTGGGCTTCGCGAGCGCGAGCGAGACGGCGAGATCCGCCGCGGGAGACTGCTCGGAGCATGGCGTTCTCCTCGCGGCGATGCTGCGTGCGGACAAGACTCCCGCCCGCGCCGTGTCGGGCCTCGTGCACGTGCCGGGCCTCGCAAAAGGCAAGGGCGCGTTTGGCTACCACCTGTGGACGCAGGCACTTCTCACGATCGATGGCGTGGAGTGCTGGGTCGATCTGGACGCGACGCTCAGTGCAACCTCCCGTTTCGACGCCTCGCACATCGCGCTGGTCGTCTCTGATCTCGCCGACAACGACACGATGACGAGCATGGTCTCGATCGTGCCGCTGCTGGGGCGACTGTCCATCGACGTGATCGAGACCACGCCTGCCCAAGAGAAACCCGATGCCAAGTGACGATCCTTCCATGGTTCCCGCGCTGCCGAGCCTTCCACGCCGTGATCCAAAGGGACACAAGGGCACCTTTGGCACCGTCGCCGTCTTTGGCGGGCACAGTTCGCAGAAAGCCTCGATGGTCGGCGCGCCGGCGCTCGCCGCCCTCGGCGCGTCACGCGCGGGCGCTGGGCTTGTGAAACTCGTCATGCCCCGCCCCATCCTCGACAGCGGGATCCTCCTCGCGCCGGGCGCCACAGGCGTCGGCCTCGTCACCGATCACGAAGGCGACATCATCGCGCACGAGGCCTCTCGCACGTTCGACGCCGTCGTCGCCTCCAGCGATGCCATCGTCGTCGGCCCGGGACTCGGCCAAGGCATCGGGGTCGAGGCCTTGGTTCTTCGCGCGATCCAGCACGAATCAATGCCCCTGGTGCTGGACGCCGACGGGCTCAACGCCCTCGCCAGCATTCCCGAGTTCACGCTCGACTTCCGCGCTCGCGCCATCCTGACGCCCCATCCGGGCGAGTTCCGCCGCCTTGCGCAACCGCTCGCCATCGCGCACGATCCCGTCGATCCAAAGTCGCGCCCCCTCGCGGCCGCCGCTCTCGCCCAGCGCCTCGGCTGCATCGTCGTCCTCAAGGGCGCTGGCACGATCGTCAGCGATGGTCACGCGACATGGACGTGCCAGCGTGGCCACTCGTGCCTCGCGACCGGCGGCACCGGGGACGTCCTCGCGGGCGTCATTGCCGGGCTCGCCGCACAGTTCTCGCGCGATGCCATCACCGAAGGCCTGCTCGCCCGCGGC
>Ga0075160_10001666_pt1 | contig 13471 bp, 8 predicted proteins | sample JI91814C2DNA_FD_70969 | JGI IMG/M metagenome (GOLD analysis project Ga0075160, IMG submission 70969) | Wastewater effluent complex algal communities from Wisconsin, to seasonally profile nutrient transformation and Carbon sequestration -... | ecosystem: Engineered > WWTP > Effluent > Algae... | reverse complement strand
TTCTCTCGGAAAAGCTTGGAAAAAAACACTCTGGGGAAAGGATTGGACTGATTTTGATTATTTCAAAAAAGATGATCATTACTACTTCCTAAAACATAAAGAGAAGGGAGAAACAGAGATATATAAACTCAAATAGATTTAAATGAGTTCCAGTAATTGAAATGCATGGAAGCGAGAAACCTATTTTTCGCTTCCATGCATGTAAAAAGACTTTCCAGTCTTATTTCTAGCGGTCATGTTTTTGAAGTGAATAGGTCAGTAATTCAATCTAATAAATTTATTACATAAACTCATTAGATACTCCCAAACATTTTTTATTTGTTTGTTATAATTACTATATTAATCTGCTTGCTTAATTAAAAAATCTACATTTTGTTTTTTTCATATTCACCTAATTTGTCCTGTAATGGATATATCGATAAAAACCTTCCGCTTAACTAAATACGCATATTCTTGTCGTTCTAGTAATCTGCATCCAACTTCTCGATAATTCTCTCTCAATCTAATTCCCTAAATTTAAAAGCTTTGCTGTTGCGAAGTCTGGAATATTCCGAGCATTTTTTTTTGACTTTTCCTATAGAGCCTCTATAAAATCATGTAAGACAGGCGACCATGAAAGATAGATTATTAAAAATACAACAGAAATTCCTGAAAATAGATGAAGAGCTTTCAGGTCCTAATTTGAATTCACAAAAATTAAAAGAGCTATCAAAAGAGCGCTCTAGACTCACGCCCATATATACTAAAATAGAAGAATACTTCAAGACAGAAAAAAATCTAGAAGATGCAAAGGCTCTCATAGCAAGTGAAAGTGATAGCGAGATGATTGCTATGCTCAAGTCAGAGCTAGAAGAGTCTAACGCGCTATTAACCTCACTGACAGAAGAATTAGAAGTAATGCTACTTCCACCTGATCCTAATTCTGGAAAAAATGTTCTAGTAGAAATTCGTGCAGGGACAGGTGGGGAAGAAGCGGCGTTATTCGTTGCTGATTTATTTAGAATGTATACCAAGTATGCAGAAAAAAAACGTATGAAGTATGACATCATCGACATGGCGCAAACAGGTCTCGGTGGTTACAAAGAAATTGTGTTCTCTATTGAAGATGAAAGAGCCTATGATCTATTTAAGTTTGAGCCAGGTGCTCATCGGGTTCAGAGAATTCCAACAACGGAAGCAGGTGGTCGTATTCATACGAGTGCTGTGACTGTTGCTGTATTACCCGAAGCAGAAGAAACAGAAATTAGAATCCAAGAAAATGAAATTCGTGTAGATGTATTTCGCTCTTCCGGTCCCGGTGGACAGTCTGTCAATACAACTGACTCGGCAGTGCGCATAACGCATATTCCTACTGGACTTGTAGTAAGTTGTCAGGATGAAAAATCACAATTAAAAAATAAAGACAAAGCAATGCGTATTTTACGTGCTCGTATCTTAGAAAAGCGAGATGAAGAAGCTAAAGCAAGCTCGGATGCACTTAAAAAACAAATGATAGGAACGGGTGATCGCTCAGAAAGAATTCGTACCTATAATTATCCACAAGAAAGACTAACAGACCATCGAATCAATTTTACAAGTCATAATCTATCCGCTATCCTAAACGGAGATATGGATGATTTGTTAAATGAACTTGTGCAAGCAGATAGAATTCAAAGACTCCAAGAAAGTAAGACCACATAAGCTTTCGTATAGATTCCTTTTACTCATCTACGGTCTAGCTACGCTTATTTCTTCGGTGGTTGTGCGACTCAAATTGCACTTGCTACCCGATCTACACCGTAGCTATAAGCGCACCTGAACCGCAGAAGAGTAATAGTCAACTAAAACGGTAGAGACATATCGAGATATGCCTCTACTGGTTGGAAATTATCTCTTAGGCATTACTACTATATCAACTCGGCGGTTTGCTGCTCTGTTGGCTTCGGATGTATTTGGCTTAACTGGATTTTTATCGCTAAGACCTGCTGCGACAAATTGAGTTTTTCCAAGACTTCCTTTGTTTAAGTATTTTAGAACTGTCAATGCTCTTTCAAAAGAAAGGTGCCAGTTGTCTTTTAGTTTACTGGAAGATGGAAGTGGCTTACTGTCCGTATTCCCTTCTACTTGGATTCTTTCAGAAGAGTGTTTCTTTAGAACTTTGATAATATTATCTAGCGTTCTTTTTCCTTCTGGTGTTAATTCTCTTGAACCGGATTTGAAGTTTACTGTGCTTGCGAGGCTAACGATAGTTTTCCCACCCTTGCTAGTAATCTTTGCACTTCCATTGGAAATTGCATTGGACTTGCCGCCCTTTTTGATCTCTTTTTCGAGTGCTTCTTCTAGTTTTTGAGCTTGGAGCGTTAAGCGCTCTACATCCTCTTTATGCTTAGAAGTTTCTTCTTCTAATTGTTCTTTGGAAGAAGCTAAGTCTGTTTCAAGAGTTTCTTTGTCTTCTTTTAATTCAGTGATTTCTTTGTTTAATGCTTCGATTTTGGATTCGTATTCTTTTTTAAGCTCATCCATCGCAACATTCTTCTTATCAATCTCTTTTGCATTTTTATCGATGCTAGCTGTTGTAGCCGCTCTTTCTTTGTTGATTTTTTCTATTTCTTCATTGGCTGCTTTGATTTGAGCCGCCTTTTCTTCTTGAGTTAGAGTTTTGTCAGATTCGATTTTTTCGATCTTCGTTGTAATCTCGGTAATTTTGGTTTCAAGGGTTTTATCAGATTTAGACGCATTCAAATCTCTTTTGAGTTGGTCTCTTTCTTTTGTGAGAGCCGCCAATTCTGTTTCTAATTGTTTGATTCTAGCTTTGGATGCTTCAGGGGATAATACAGATTCTACCGTTGTCTCTGTAGTGGTTGTAACAGTTGTTTCTGTTGCAGTTTTTGCCGCTCCATTGACAGGAGTTACATCGGTTGTTTTCGTAGCATTTGGAGTAGTCTCTGTTGCTGCTTTCGCAGGACCTACAGCAGGAGTTGCATCTGTATTCTTTGCAGGAACTGTTTTTGCATCTACTACAGTAGTATTTGCAGTTGTTGTTTCTGTTGTTGTGGTAGCGGAGGTAGTTGTATTAGTTTCTTTTGCAGGCTGAGTAGTGTTAGCCGCTGGAGTTGTTGTAGGGCTAAGAGGATTTGTTTTGGAAGTATACATATTATTGTAATTTGTATCCAATTCCTTTTGCAACTTATCTCTTTGCTTTGTCATTTCAGCTAAGTCAGCTTCTAGTTTTTTTGCTCTTGCTAATGCTTCTTCTAAACTTGCATTTGAGGCAATCACAGTTGATGTAGTGCCATTTGTTGAAGCCGGAGCCACTTTGGTAGGAGCAGGCTCTGTTTTATTTTCTATCGTAGTATAAGGATTAACCGGTTCCCCAATTGTTGTTGGTCTTTGGTATCCGTAGATTGCTGCGATGTCTCTTTGCAATTGGTCTCTTTGGTTGGTAAGACTATTTACTTGTGCTTGCAAATCAGCAATTTTTTTGTCTTGGTCAGTTGCAGGAGTGGATTTTGCTGCATCTGTTTTTGCTTCTGTTGCAGCAGGTTTTACAGGTTCACTTGGAACAACTACGGGAGCAGCTTTTGCGGCTGCTAATTCTTTTTGTAGTTTATCTCTCTCTACAATTACATCTGAAAGTTTTGCTTCTAAGCTTTTAACTTTAGCTTCTGAATCTTGTAACTTTGTTTCTGCACTTGGAGAAGCAGGTGCAGTAGCAGTTGCATTTTCTGAAGTTAAACTGGAACTAGTGGTCGTTGCAGAAGTTGTAGTAGTAGAATTTGTAACAGGTTGATTCTTTTTTAAACTTTCGATATGGCTGTAAGTAGCTGCTAGGTCTTTTTGTAATTGGTCTCTTTGATTTGTTAAGCTATTTACTTGTGCTTGTAGCTCTGCATTACTTGCATTAGCCGCTGTATCGGTCGTGCGAGAAGCACTCGGTGTTGGAACTACAGTGCTACTTACTGTATTTTTCTCGGTAGCATTTTTTTCTGCTCTTAAGGCAGCGATTGTGCTTTCCAATTCCTTAATTTTATCCTGTGCTTGCTTTTCTGCGAAAGTCTTTGCTTGTAAGTCTTTCTCGACTTGCTCTTTTTGTTTCTTGGTAGCTGCTAATTCTTTTTCGAGGGCAGCAATTCTATCATCGGAGGTTTTGCTTTGTGTGTCTCTTGTAGCAGAACGATCTTTCTTGTCAGCTTCTAGCTCAGCATTGTATTTTTTTAGCTTTTCATTTTCGGCTTTGAGAGCTTCCGTGTCCGCTGTGTATTTGGTTTCTAGCTCGGCATATTTGAGATCGAGCGCCTTTTTTTGTTCCATTAGGTCTTTAATTTCTGACTTCCAGTAAAAGAAGAGAGCCTCTTTTTGTTTTGGGTCTGCTGGAACTTTTTCTGTTGTAGTTTCTTGTGCGATCGTTAGATCATGGCTTATTATTAGGAAAACAAGCCCATATAGCAGGGAGCGAATGTACTTTTGATTCATTATATTACCTTTAAATCCTGAGAGTTCTTTTGAACGTAAAAATTTAGTAACCTAGAGTCAAGAAAGAAGTTTTATTGAAAGATAATTTTTTTTCAATTCGTCTTTACATCTTGCTTGAATAGAATAGTTTGCATAGAAAGGATTGAATATTTTTGAATGAACAAACAGTCGAATTTTTTACTTAAAACACTGCGAGCTATCTTTTTATTAATTCTATTTCCCGTTGCACAATCCCTATATTCAGATGAGTGCGTTAGTGGGAATTGTCAGAATGGACTTAGCACTCTATTTTTTTCAAACGGAGACAAGTATACTGGGAATTTCAAAAACGGAAAGCAGAATGGTCGAGGCATGATGACCTTTGCCGCTAGACCCGATGCAAGTGGAAATTTCATCTATGCTTCCAAATACTCCGGCGAATTTAAAGACGGCAGATTTCACGGAAAAGGAATGATGCATTTTTACAATGGAAGCCAATATGAAGGAGAATTTCGGGACGATAAATTCAATGGAACTGGAATTTACATATTCCCGAATGGAAACAAATATGAAGGCGAGTTCAAAGACGATTTCAAGCATGGAAAAGGAACTCTTACTTATGCCAATGGAAACAAATACATAGGCGAATTCAAATTCGACAAGTTCGATGGACGTGGAAATTTCACTTACCCCAATGGCGATACCTATGATGGGGAGTTTCAAAATGAACTCAAACATGGAAAAGGGACTTACACCCACGCAGATGGAAGAATTTACACAGGTGGATTTAAAGAAGACAAACGTCATGGACAAGGGACTTATATCTATGGCGGAGGAATTAAATACATAGGTGAATTTGTAGAAGATAAATTTCAAGGACGAGGAACCATTATCTATACAAACGGAGTCAGTTATTCCGGAGAGTTTAAGGATTATAAATTCCACGGAAAAGGAACGATATCTTATCCAACCGGCTCTAAGTATTCAGGCGAATTCAGAGAAGGAAAGCCAGAAGGAGAGGGGACTTATATCTTCAATACGGGCAAAAAATATGTAGGTGGATTCAAAGACGGAAAGTTTGAAGGACAGGGAATTCTCCGCTATGCTAATGGGGATGAATACATCGGCGGGTTTAAAGATGGAAAATTTGAAGGACAGGGCAAAATTTCTAAGAAAAATGGGGAGACCTTCATTGTTGAATTTAAGGACGGACATTTCAACGGTCAAGGAACTATGAAGTATGCCAACGGAGACAAGTATGTTGGCGAATTTAAAACAGGCAAGAAAAACGGGCATGGTGTTTTAAAATTCAAGGACGGGGCTGTCTATGAAGGTGGATTTAAAAATGATAAATCGCATGGAAAAGGAACGTTGCTATTTGCCGAGGGGGATAAGTATGTGGGTGATTTCGAAAATGGAGATTTCAACGGAACGGGAACTATGTATGACAAAGACGGAAATATAATTTATTCAGGTAAATGGATTAATGGAGATCCTGAAGGAGGAATGAAATGAAAAAATGGTTTTTTCTGGGTATAATTGCATTAGGCAGTTTTTCTTTTTCTCTTAGTGCGGGAGATTGCGTTAGTGGAAATTGCGTGAATGGGCAAGGAATTATGAATTTCGCTAATGGAGACAAATACATAGGGGAATTTAAAACAGAGCGTAAATCAGGCTATGGAATTTATCATTTCATAAATGGCGATCGCTATGAAGGGGATTTTAAAGATGATTATCCCGATGGTCACGGCAAAGCCTATCTAGCGAATGGAAATTATTACGAAGGGGAATTCAAAAATAACTTTCCAAACGGAAAAGGAACGATGCGCTATCACAATGGAAACGTCTACGTAGGGGAATGGAAGCAAGGTTTGAAAGATGGCTTTGGAAGTATGACCTACGAAAATGGCAGTAAATACGTAGGGGAATGGAGAAATGGAAAAAAACATGGACAGGGAAACTATACCCAGTCTACAATAGCATCAAATGGTGAGATTAAAAAGCCACAAAAATCAGCCGAAACTCGAATGACTGGTGAAAAAAAATCGACTCCGTTTTGGTCTGATACGAAATAATACTACTCTAAGGAGGATTTAAACTTGCGAACAATTTTTTTTAGTCTAACCCTATCGATTTTGCTATTGGTGAATACGGCAATCGCAGCGAGCGAATGTGTTAGTGGAAACTGCAATGATGGTCAAGGAACGATGGCTTATTCTCCGACGGAGAAATACGTAGGAGAATGGAAAGGCGGACAAAAAAATGGGAAGGGAGTTTATTTCTATGCAAACGGAGATAAATATGACGGGGAATGGAAGGCAGGCGTTTTCTTTGGGCAGGGAATCTTTGCCTTTGCGGATGGCGGAAAATACATAGGTCAATTCAAAGGAAATTCTTTTCAAGGTTACGGAACATTTTATTATCCAGATGGCTCGAAATACGCAGGCCACTATGTAAATGGCAAAAGAAACGGATTTGGAACGTATACCTATCCTGACGGAGCTGAGTATTCCGGTGAATTTAAAGACGAAAAATTCCACGGAAGAGGTAAATACAAATATGCCGATGGTGACCAATACGTAGGCGAATTCAAAGATGACCGCTTTCATGGAGTAGGAGTTCTCAATCTCAAAAACGGAGACCGTTATGAGGGAGAGTTTCGATTTGGATTAAAAGACGGTGCAGGCACATATGTATTTGCGAATGCTAGTAAATACATTGGCGAATTTCACAAAGATAAATACCACGGACAAGGCTCTTATTATTATGCGGACGGTGATAAATACGAGGGTAGTTTTAAAGATGATAAATTCAGTGGGGATGGAATTTATACATTTGTAAATGGAACTCAATACATTGGTAAATTCGATAACGACCAATACAGTGGGCAGGGTAAAGTCAACTACAGCGATGGAAATAAATACACAGGCGAATTTAAAGATGATAAATACCACGGAAAGGGGAGTTTGGTTTATGCGAATGGAGACTCTTATGTAGGTGAATTCAAAGACGGAGAGTATTACGGCAAAGCCACATTAACCTACGCAAATGGAGATCGCTACGTTGGTGATTTTGAGAATGGAAAGCGAAACGGAAAGGGATCTTATTTTTATTCTAACGGTGACAAATACGTAGGCGATTTTAAAGATGATAAATATCAGGGTAAGGGTTTGTATCGTTTTGCAGATGGAAGCCAATACAAAGGTGATTTTAGAGACGATAAGTACAATGGGTATGGAGTTTATCTTTATACCTCGGGTGACAAATACACCGGTGAGTTCGTCGAAGACTTAAGAAATGGAAAAGGGATTTATGTTCTTGCCAACGGAATAAAATATGAAGGCGAATATAAAAACAATAAAAAAGATGGTAATGGGATTCTCTACGATAGATCAGGAAAAATCATTTTTTCTGGTTTATGGGTCAATGGAGAGCCAAGTAGATAAGCGAAACTGGATTTTTTGAAAATAATAACCTTATGGATGTTTGAATGACTAAGTTTAATAATACAGATATTGGAAATGGGTTAATGGTGAAGCCTGAGGATATTTATATTTATCCTGTAAGCGAGCCAATTTACAAATTTATGGAAAAAGTCTGGTCTTCCTTTGTAAACAAAATGGTAGGTCTTGTTTTTTCTGATGATAAACATATGTTTGATCATGCGATTTTTGAAGTAATTGATGGAACCGAGTTAAAGATCGTAGCAACAGCAACGCATTTTAAAATGAAGGAAATGATCGGTAAGAGGTCTTCGAAAGACATTGATGAATTCATGACTAAGACAAAGCCGATTTCTATCTTTGACGAAGGAAACGACTCTGCTCGAATTATTCAAAAAGCGATTCTTTCTTTTAGTCATGCGAAGAGACCCGATGTAGAAATCATAAATCTAAGAGATTCTAAAATCCATCCGAGCTTACGGTCTCTCTTAACGTCTACTATGCGTTATTCGGTAGGGATACCTCTAATCGTAAAAGAAAATCCAATTGGAATTCTCTGGGGAATTAGAAAAGAAAAATTAACAGAAGCACAAAAGCAAGAAATTACAATGCAGCTTCATACACTTTTCGATGTGATTGAATATGTAGTTGCGCGTGACGTTGACAATAACGGCGATCATTATTTTGCAAGAAAGAATATTGAAAAATCAGATACTACTTCTTCGATTCACCATCTGCTGTATACAGTCCAGAAGATTCAAAAAGATCCGGTTACTTCCATTATTGCGCACTCACATAAATACAATGTGATGTATCGCTTAGATGCAAGTTATATTGTTCCGACTGCGGGGGGATACTCTGTTAGCCTCAAGCATTTTGCTCGCGAAAATTTAAATGACACAGACAAAATTATTTTGATGATACCCGGATTCTTCTGTAGAAGATCCGTGATGGACAAACTGGCTCGCGAGATGGCATTAGAATTCGGCTACAGGGTATTTGCAATGGATATGCGCGGCAGATCCAAGCATACAATTCCGAAAGATGTGGTTAATAAGACTTGGACTCTCGATGATTACATTCAGGATGATTTTCCAGCAGTTTTGAATTGGTTATCGAATCGTTATCCTGGAAAGAAAATTGTAGTTATGGGGCATAGTATGGGAGGAATGATTCCTCGTTTTTATACAGGTGCTTATGAAAAGTTAAAACAACTTCCTGGTAAATCTAACCTTCCTGACCCGTACGAACATATTGCAGGAGTTGTTTCGATTACTTCTCCCAATTACATGAACCTGGAATCACAAATTCTAGGACTTGACATGATTAAGAGTGGAGTCAAACTGATTTCGAACAAAGCAATTTATGATACGCTATTTAATCTTGTTTCTTTTCCAGTTCACAGTGCAGTCAATTCAATTGACTTAAATAAATTCTTCCGATTCATTTTGAATTTTCACTCTTCGCTTCGACAGTTTTCTTTTTCTGTGAGTTCTCAGATTGTAAACCTAAATGACTTCATCGGCTACAAGCAAATTACCCCTCCTGAGTGGTATTTCTTTGTGGAAGATGTTTTCTGTGAAGAATCAATCAAGGTATTGTTACAGTTCTTGCGCTCACAGCTAGGGCATGATAAGAGCTTCTGGTCTTACGATGGAAATATAAATTACACACAAGAGCAACAGGATAATTTCGAATTGCCGATATTTTCTGTAATTGGAAATCTAGATAAGATAGTTCCGGCGGAGACAATAGAAGATGTTTTAAACTTACCAAAGCCGAAGAACAAAAAAGTAGCAAGATTTGATCAGGGGCATCTTGGTATTATCTTCCATCATGAAACTGTTCAAAGTATAACAAAACAAGCTGACGAATGGATCAGGGATTTATAGGGTAAAAGAATGGCGTTATTTATTACACATGGTTTTTTTGCATCTCTCTTGTCTTTTTTATGGAGAGATAAGAAAACAAAGTTCACAGTTTTCATTTTGATTTTTGTGGCTTCGATTCTGCCAGATATGGATTTCATCTTCGATGATCGAGGATCTGGTATGTTTAATCATAGGGGAATAACGCATTCTATTTTCTTTGCAGCGATAACAGGAGCTTTCTTTTCTGCTCTTTTCTTGTCGGTTGTGAAATCATTTGGGCAGACTTTACTTCTAATGCTTATCTTTTTTCTCGCATCGATTTCTCATATAGGATTAGATTTATTGACAGACGCAACTTATGGCGTCTGTGTATTCTGTCCTTTTGATGAGGAAAGATATATGTCCCCGATTACTCTTTTTACTTCTTACACTACAGGAGTTTCACACAAGGGATTTCGCAAAGGACTTAATAGTGCATGGGGAGCAATTATTCCGGAAATGCTATGGGTATGGATTCCTACTATCGCTACCTTTGTATTCTCTTACTATCTAGGCAATAAAGGAACTACAGCTAAGAATGTAACTACCTACAAACCGATTCAAATTAAACCCAAAGAAACGGCTAAGCCAAAGTATCCGACACAAAAGAAAAGATAGGAATTGTGCATAAGCATTGCCACAGAGACACTGAGGCACAGAGAGATTTAAAGAGAGTCATTTAACAAAACTTTCTTTGTTTTCGTAATTAAGGTCGTTGTGATTCAATCTTTACACCAATCACGAGCATGTCGTCTATTTGATTGGACTGACCTATCCAGGTATCCATTGTATCTTGGAGTTTTGTTTTTTGTTCGGACATTTCGAGTGAATGAATCTCTAAAAGCAATTCTTTAAATCGTTTAGTGGAAAACTTCTTATTAAATTCTCCACCGAATTGATGAAAGTATCCGTCCGAGCAAATATAGAACGAAGTAGTTTTATCAATAGAAATTGTATTAGTCGAGAATACTCTCACTTCCTCGCTTTGTGTTCCGCCGATTGATTTTCTGTTTCCTTTGATCTCATTTAATGTATTGTCTTGGATATAAAAAATGGAATTCATTGCACCGGCAAATTGTAGTTTTGCATTGGTTTGATCTATGACGCATAACGCCATATCCATGCCATCTCGGATATCAGTATGATCTTGGTTGAGAGCAATGCGGACTCCTTTGTGTAGTTCGTTTAGGATTAATCCGGGGTCTAAAATTTTACGAACCTTTACTATATCATTGAGAAGACCATTTCCTATCATAGACATGAGTGCGCCGGGGACACCGTGACCTGTGCAATCAATGGCAGCGATTACGATTTTTTCTTCGCTTATATCTCTAAATTCATAGAACCAATAGAAATCTCCACTCACAACGTCTCTTGGTTTAAAATAAATAAAAGAATTGGGAAGTGCCGACTTGATTAAATCTTCACTCGGAAGAATGGAGAGTTGAATATTGTGAGCATAGAGGATACTCTCTGTTATGTTTTGATTCTTTTCTTCTATTTCCAATTTCTGCTTTACGATTTCGTCGTAGGACTTTTCTAATTCTGCTGTTCTTTCGGCAACTAAGCGAGTAAGCTCTGCTTCTCTTCGCTTTAGTGTTTGAATGAGTTCATTGTTTTGTTCTCCGAGCCTGCGAATGAGGATACGGATGATTCCCCGCATGAATTGATTGTTGCTTCCTAAAATTCGATAGAAGTCTACTTGCTCTAATTTTAACAATATACAATCTACAAGTGCACTGATAGATGCATTTCTAGGCTCAGAATTTAAAAGAGAAAATTCGCCGAAGGTTTGCCTTTCTCCTATTTCTGCAACTTTATGCTCACCGAAGTGAACAAAGACTCGACCGGAATAAACAATATAAAGACAAGTGCCCGGGTCTCCTTGCTCTATGATTTTTTCGTTTTTTGTATATTTCTCTATCTGGAGTGCATTTACAATTTCTAATAGAGAAGATTCTGGTGTCTCAGAGAAAAGCTCTAAGTCTTTTAGTATAGGTAGGAAGTCTTCAGGATTCATCATGGTGCAAAATCTTTCTATAAGATTAAGAAGGGTTCTAGTTAAGTCAAACTGATTTTGTTTTTGGTGTATTAAAAACGAATGCAATAGATTAAATGAATTGAAAATAGCCTCCCTGTTTAAAACATCTTCTTCATGTCCCGATTAAATTTCATTTTGGAGAAAGAAGCAGACGGAAGTTGTGCTCGTGCGGGTAGACTTACTACTCTTCATGGAGAAGTGCTTACTCCTATTTTTATGCCGGTAGGAACGCAAGCGACTGTGAAGTCCCAAAATGTAGAGAGCTTAAAAGCAATGGGCTCTCGTGTCTTACTGGCTAATACCTATCATCTGCTACTTAGACCGGGAATAGAAGTATTTCGTAAATTCGGTGGTATACACAAGTTTATGAATTGGGATATGCCTGTATTAACTGACTCCGGTGGATTTCAAATATTCAGTCTTCCTAATTCTAGAAATCTAAAAGAAGAAGGCGCAGTCTTTAGAAGTTATATAGATGGAAGAAGTATTCTTTTGTCACCAGAGTTAAGTATTGAAACACAAAAAGCAATCAACTCGGATATAATGATGGTATTAGACCAATGTGTTCCGTCCACTGTTGAGTATGCGCTAGCAAAATCGGCTATGGAGTTAACATACCGTTGGGCAAAACGAAGCTTAGCCGCTAGAGGAGATTCCAAACAGGCTTTATTTGGAATTGTGCAAGGGGCTTGCTTTAAAGATTTACGGAAGCAAAGCGCGGATGCATTAACCCAATTGTCATTTGACGGATTTGCCATTGGTGGACTCGCCGTAGGTGAGACTAAAGAAGAACGAAATGATTTCTGTGAATTGTCTGCTTCCTTATTACCTAAAAATCTACCCCGCTATTTAATGGGAGTAGGGACACCAATTGATTTACTCGAAGCAGTGCATCGTGGAGTAGATATGTTTGATTGTATTCTTCCAGTAGAGCAAGCACAGCGCGGAGTAGCTTTTACAAGTATTGGAAAATTACAAATGCGTAGGGGTATATACAAATTAGACGACACTGCTCTAGATCCAAATTGTAGCTGTCCTTGCTGTGCTAGTTATTCCCGTTCGTATTTGCATCATTTGACTAAATCAAATGAAATTCTTGGGTGGCAACTTATGGCGATTCATAACTTAAAGTTCTATCATGGGCTAATGGCAGATATGCGTAATGCTATTCTAGATAATACATTTTCTTCTTTCTATAAAATTAAGAAAGAGGAATTGATACAAACAGATGGGAATCCCCCTTTATCCGCCTTTGCAAAAGGGGGTAGTCTGCGATTACCGCGTGCAGAAAAACGCAAACGTTTGGGAGATTATGAAATCATAGAAAACGAAAAAGGATTTTGGAGTGTAAAACAGCGTAGTTCGGGAGAGACAATGCATTCTGTAAGTAATCCAATGGTAGAAGCAAAAGAGCTTTATATAGATCAGTCGAATCTTTCAGAGCGGTTAGCAACAAGTAACCACAAGGAAGAAATGAATGAAGATGCAGAGCCATTTATCATATGGGATGTAGGACTTGGAGCGGCTACTAATGCTATGGCGGCGATTGTCTGTCATGAGTCCATTTCTAATCCCCGTGCGATGCATTTAATTAGCTTTGAATCAGACTTAGACCCTTTGAAACTCGCAATTAAAAATGCAGGTCG
>Ga0075160_10001665_pt1 | contig 13473 bp, 10 predicted proteins | sample JI91814C2DNA_FD_70969 | JGI IMG/M metagenome (GOLD analysis project Ga0075160, IMG submission 70969) | Wastewater effluent complex algal communities from Wisconsin, to seasonally profile nutrient transformation and Carbon sequestration -... | ecosystem: Engineered > WWTP > Effluent > Algae... | reverse complement strand
TATGCTCGTAATCCACTCATTGCATCCTTTCCGAGGATATCATCTGTTAGCCCTCTTTCATTGACTGCAATCTGACTCACAACTTTCGTCAAAATATATCCAATGATTGGTTTGAGCATATTTTGTAATGAACCAGGAAAATCTCCTCGCTTCAATAAGTATGTGACAAGATTATTTGCGAGTTCATTGAGTGCCTTCTCGTCTTGTAGCATATCATACATAATCCCAATACTAGTTCCTACATCCCCCGAGCGTCCTAGCACAGACCAGAAAAAATCTATCCAAGCAAAATTCTCTCTCTCAATCTGATCTATCGTTTCAGGAAAAGATTTCGAATTGAGTAAGATTGATTGTAAATTGCTCATCAAGTAATAAATATTTTCTATAAAATGTCCATGTGAGATGACAACATATTTTTCTGTCTCACGATTTACGAGAGTCAAGTTGGGGTAAACAGTCATTGCCCGCCCGTCTCGTAAATTTTTATGACGTTGCATTAAAATGGTTATGAATCTTGACTTAAGTGGATTGGGCTTAATCATTTTAGTATGATGCCAGGGTGGCTCAATGAATTCACCAGGTTCAAGCTTTGTCATATATTCTAGATATTGTCTTTCCCTCGCTGTCTCCCAGAGATGGTGGTCGTGATTGCCGGGAATAAAAATCATTTTGTCAGAGAACAATTCCCGTCTGCCCTTAGTAAAAGCAAGTTCCAAAAAGGAATCAAACGTCATCACTGCTTCATTCGTGTTCGCAAGGGCTAATTCGAATATATCTCCATTCAAAATAAACTTTGCTTTTCTTTTCTTATTTACTTTCGATATTATTTCTTCTAGTATATTTAGAAAGTGAATTAAAACATCCGATTTTTTTCCTGCATCCAATTTACCATCGAAAGAAGTGTAAGTTAATAGACTATTATACGCACCAAAGTGTAAATCGGATAGACAAATATATTGAATTTCTGCCATTCATAATCCCAATCCTATTAAAATAATTTTATTCATTTAAAATTCCTTGCGATAAGATTCTATTCTCTTAATAAAAGTCCATTATTAAATTCTTGCATTTTTACAATTATATCTTTTTCATGAATGAATGTATAATCTTCTAAAAGGTATAATGGTTTCCATTCTTTTACTTCTAGGACTTGGTATTTTCTTAAATCAAATCGGATTAAAAGAAATCGGAGAGTTAGGAGCCTTAGTAATACTCATTCCTGCATTTCCAATCATAGGAATGATATTAGGCTATGCTGCCACAAAAATAAAAACGAAACGATTTGGAAAACTTATGCTCATAGGAATCATTTTGGTTTACTTTGCGGCTATAATGCTTTCTATTATTCTCATAACAACAGATGATTCAAATATGATTAAGACTAGCGAAATGGCTTCTTCTATTTTTTTCTTATCGACAGTTGGTTTCTTTATTTATGGGCTTGCCATTCTTCCTTTTTTTACACTTGGAGTTTTCTTTCTGGAACGTTGGACAAGACCGAAAGACTAATCCTCATTATCCCAAGTTCATTTTCAATCCATACTTTGCTCTTAGAGTAACTAAAGGTTCTTTCTCAACTTTTTGATCAGGAGTAACTAATGGCTCGTAAACTCTTAAAATAGAAGCAAGAATCATCATAGCTTCTGTAAAAGCAAAGTTATTGCCTATACATATTCTCGGTCCACCGCCAAATGGGATGTAGGCGAAGTTGTGTCTTTTAGTTTCGTTCTCTGGAAGAAATCTATCTGGATCAAATTTCTCGGGCTCATCCCATATCTCTGGATTATGATGAACTGCATAGGTGCAAATAGAAATTAGAGAGCCCGCGGCTACTTTCGTTTCACCAATAACATCATCACCTATCGCATTTCGTTCTATAATCCATACGGGAGGATAAAGACGCATAGACTCTTGCAAAACTCTCCCCGTCAAAGAAAGCTTTTCTAAATCAGCCATTGAAATTTTTCCAGTTAAAGGAATATTAGTTCTAATTTCCGCGATAACTTTTTTTCTAATTTCAGAATGCTCGGATAAAAGATAGAAAGTCCAAGTAAGTGCATTCGATGTAGTCTCATGCCCTGCAAGTAAAAATGTAACTACTTCATCTTGAATTTGCTTTTGACTCAGTCCTAGACCAGTTTCTTCATCCCGCGCATAAATCAAAGTATCCAACAAATCTTTTACTCTCTCCTTTGATTCAATACGATTTGAAATAATTTTACTGACGACACCATTCAGATCACGAACAGCTTTTTTTAATCTTAGATTAGCAGGTGTTGGTAAGAAGTAAGGAATTTTAATTGGCGATTGGATACGCTTTGTTACCTCCTCAAGAGCAACACCCATAGAGCGGTCTACAATATGCGCGTCTTCATCTAACTTTGCGCTAAATAAGGCTCGTCCTACAACTCTAAACGTTAGTCGCATCATCTCTTTTGACATATCGATTTCAGTTTTGCCTTTCCAATCTTGTATGATTGAATCAGTCTCTTCAAAATAAATGGGAATAAATCCTTCTATCGAGCTTTTCTTAAATGCGGTTTGAGCAAGTCTACGATTCTTCTTCCACTCAAGACCTTCACTGGTTAATAAGCCTTTGCCTATAATAATTTCCAATTCCTTATAGAAAACACTCTTTGTATAATTGCCATTATTCTCTTGCAATACATAGCGTATTAAGCCAGGATCTCGGAGCAAATACATATTTAACCCTAAAAGATTAAAATGAAACATATCTCCATAAGATTCAAACTGAGACACGAAAAAACCAATCGTATCCGTTTTCAGCATTTTACTTTTCTTAAATGCTTTCCATCCTGTAACACTTGGTATTGGTTGTCTAATCATACTTAGTTCAAATCCTTAACTAACCTAAACCCGGCTCTTCTGTCTTCCGCCAAATTAGGATTACCCCCATAAGATCTAAAATAGACAGTTGAAGATTTTTTATCATCAAAAAAAGACCCACCTCTAATAACTTTGTATTGTTTTCCGAAAGCAGGATTCTTTGTAAAATGTCCTTCATAAGCAGTATACCAACTGCTTGTCCACTCTGCTGCATTGCCACACATTCCAATGACACCAAACGGACTAGCGCCCTTAGCCGCTAACTCATAAACAGAGATCGTATCGTTAATTTTGCTTTCTTTTGTATTGCAAAGCAGAGAGTCAAATTTATTTCCAAATGGATATTTAATAGTTTGTAGCTCGATTGTATAAGATTCATCTCTTTTTAGAGTTCTAGTAAGCCCTTGCCCACGCGCAGCTTTTTCCCATTCGAATTCGGTTGGCACTCTTTTACCTGCCCAAGACGCATAACGCTCTACTTCCCTATAAGAAAGGGAGACAACTGGATGATGCTCTTTTCCGTCTGGATACTTTCCATTCACCCAATAAAGAGGTGGCTTTACATTTGTATCACGCAGATAACGGGCATATTCCTCATTTGTCACTTCATACTTATCAATATAAAAGGAAGCAATCTCTGTTAAATTTGTATCGTCTGGTGACTGAAAAGCAGGATTATAATTATCCAATTCTCCATCTGAACCTTGGCCAAAAATAAAAACTCCAGAGGGAATCAAAATCATTTCTTTCTTATCTATTGGATGAATAAATATCTTTGACGGCGAAGTGATATTATCCTTAAAGAAAGCGGAAGGATCTAGATAACTTTCTTCATACCTAGTCATAGAAATTGTAAAATCATTTGAAATAAAACTATAATGTGATTTCTTACCAAGATCAAATTTTCCATTCATTAAAATTTGATAGTCAGTTCTTTTATTCTTTTCGATCTCTTTTTCTAGCTCAATATGAGTTACGATAAAGTATCCGATTTTTTTATTTGTTACCTTTTGTCTCAATTCGAATTTTTTCTTTTTAAGAATGCCTGCTTTGATTTCTTCAAAGTTGGCACCGACCCATTCTGGATTATGCGAAATGAGAGTTCTAACAGCACCCTTGTCTTTATAAATTCCAGTAATTTCCCCTTCCCACAAAACGATTCGACTCATTTCTGATTTATCAAATTTCGTCGGAGTTTCTGCGTAAAAAATTTCTGTCTGAAATAAAAGTAAAAAGGAACTGAGTAATAGTTTTCTATTCATGAAATTGATCCCAAAAGTTATTTGGTAGATTTAGTGCACCTAGTTTCATTTTCGGAAGAAAAATGAAACTAACTGCAATAAATCATAAGTGCATAAATGCTTGCTAAAGAGATGAGAAAGGATTCTATTTCTTAGGAGGTGGTGCCGGAGATTTCTTCATATTTTCAACACTGATTCCTAACACCCAAAGAGTAACCAGAAATACCCCCAATGCTTGCTGTAAATTCAATGTTTCATCAATTAATACTAATGCCATGAGTGCTGTCACTGCGGGACCACTGGCTCCAATTACAGAAGCGAGAGAAGGACCGACAAGTGGAACACCAAAATTTTGAAGGAGATAGCCAACGAGTGTCGTTGTTGCAAGAATCAAAGTTCCATACACCAAATCCATTGTATGAGCAGAATCTATTTGGTAATTCATAAAAGGAAGAATCGCTCCACCCAATAGAAGGATAATAGAAAAATTCACGATAGTGAAAGGTGCGGGATGCATCTTAGCATTTTTAATCATAATGATATACCCTGCAAAGGCTATTCCAGACATTGCCGCAGTCGAAGCACCTAACACAAAATTGCCTTCCCCTTTTGGTGTAAATGCAGCAGCAGGTATAGTCATGAAGCCACCGATATAAATAGTAACCATTGCAAATACAAGCGGGAGAGAAGGTCTGTCACCAAATAATGCCCACATAAGTAAAATGGTGATGGTAGGATAAATGAAAAAAATCGTAGTAGCAATACCTGTAGGAATGGAACCAAGTGCTATATACATACAGAGTTGAGAGCAAAATAAAAAGAAACCGCTGCTCAATACGCTTAAGAATCTAGTTTTATTTTCCGGCTTTGGTAATTCTTTGATATCCTGCCAGGTATTCTTATGAAGTCTTGGGGCTACAATGAATGCCATAATTGGCAATACCACAGCACAACGTAACACTAAGATAAGTAGTGAATTCGAAAGACTGGAGTTTAGAACAATTCCATCGAATAATCCAAACAGAGACTTAGGACTTAGAATTACACGAGTTACCACGTTCTGAAAAGAGAGAAGTAAAGAAGAAGTAAGAATGAGAATCAAGCCCTTTGTTAAGTGGCTATGCTGATGCGCTACCGGGGGAGGTGTAATAGGTGGCACTGTTGTTGGCTCAGATTCGGTTGAAGTCTCTATCGCCTCGACCTTTGGAGACGTATTTCGATTTGATGTTCCAGGTTTCTTTTTTGGCATTTATAATATTCCCTTCCGCAAATATCGGCAATTCTCAGGTAAAAAATTCAACGAATAAAGACGGTTATTAGATTAAATGATGATATGCTTCCTTTTTTTACTACCTGTCAAGTTTTTTTTAGTAGCGAAGTAGATAATTAAAAATATGGTAAATTATTATACAGGAGACCATTGGTATGCAAAAAGAAAAGAAAATAGATAAAGTTCAAAGCGATTTACACTTTTTAATGTCATGTTTCAAAGAAGTTCTGATTGAATTAAAAGAAGACGACCTAGCAGCCAGCTTACCTTGGATCGATGGGAATAAAACTTCCTCCTATTTCGGAACAGAAGAATCATCTCTTCCCTTGCGCGCCTCACAAGCATTATCCATATCCTTCCAAATACTAAACATGGTGGAGGAAAATGCAGCCACTCAATTTAGAAGATCAGTAGAAATCGAAAGTGGAATTGATTTTATAGTTGGCTCTTGGGGGGAGCATATTAAAAGACTCCGAGAACTTGGGCTTGGTGGAATCGAAATTTCAAAGACCTTTTCGGAAGTTCATGTCCAACCAGTTCTGACCGCTCATCCTACGGAAGCAAAACGAGCTACAGTTCTAGACCAGCATCGAGAACTATATCTACTGCTAGTCAAACGAGAAAATCCAATTTGGACTCCAGCTGAAAAAGAAAATCTAAGAAACGAAATCAAACTCTGCCTAGAAAGACTTTGGCGAACAGGGGAGATTTACTTACAAAAACCTGACATCACTTCAGAAAGAAAAAATATTATTCATTATCTAAAAAATGTATTTCCTAGTGCGATTATTCTTCAGGATAAAAAATTAAAGCAGGCTTGGCAAGCAAACTCTTTCGATCCTACTCTTATCAATCGAATTGAAAAACTTCCACGAATTAGTTTTGGAAATTGGGTAGGCGGAGACAGAGACGGACATCCATTAGTAACCGCGAATGTCACAAAGGAAACACTTTTGGAGTTGCGTGAAACAGCGCTTAACCTCATTCACACTAAACTTTTACACCTTGCTTCTCGTCTCAGTCTTTCAGAGAATTTACATTCTGTTCCAAGAAGACTCCTGCAGTATATTTCAGAATGGACTGTAACATTAGGCGAAGTAGGGAAAAGATGCATTAGCCGTAATCCGAACGAACCCTGGCGACAATTTGTAAATATTCTATTAGCGAGAACGCCAATCTCTTCTATTGAAAATTCTGAAAATGAATTTAGTTACCTAGATCACTTTACTTTATTAAAAGACATTGCACTGTTGCGAGATTCTCTTTTAGAAGTAGATGCATTTCGAATTGTGGAGTATGATGTTTTTTCGCTAGAAAGAATTGTGCAAACATTTGGCTTTCATTTAGCATCACTAGATATAAGACAAAACAGTGAATTCCACGACAAAGCACTTGCTGGACTTATGAAAGCTTCGGGCAGTAAGAATATTTATTTCTCTGACTGGAATGAGTTTGAGCGTTTACAGTTTTTAAATTCAGAATTGGAATCTGCTCGTCCGTTCCTTGGACCCGGAATGCCACTGGAAGGAGAAGCACAAGCGGTAAGAGACTGTTATCTGGTGGTCGGAGAATACGTAAAGAAATACGGAACTTCTGGAATTGGTTCGCTAATCGTAAGTATGACCAGAAAGCTTTCGGATCTACTCGTTGTTTACCTCTTTGCAAGAGAAGCAGGACTTGTTATGAATACAACGGAAGGACTTGTTTGCCTTTTGCCGGTAGTTCCTCTCTTTGAAACAATCGAAGATTTGGAAAAATGTGCCCCGATTATGGATGAATTTTTATCTCATCCAATGACAAAGCTAAGTCTTGCATATCAATCTTTCCCTGATGGAATTCCTACTCAACAAGTAATGCTAGGGTATAGTGATAGCAATAAAGATGGCGGAATAATTGCTAGTCAATGGTATCTTTACAAAGCACAAATGGAAATAGACGAAGTAGGAAGAAAGCATGGAGTAAAAATTAATTTCTTTCATGGTCGAGGTGGGAGTATTAGCCGCGGTGGAGGAAAGACTCATCATTTTCTAGATGCGCTTCCTCATCCAACACTAACGGGTAATATCCGTTCAACGATACAAGGCGAAAGCATTGCGCAACAATTTGCAAACTTAATCAATGCTACCTATAATTTAGAATTATTGGTTTCCGGTGTAACGGGTGTTAGCCAAAGACATCGGATAATAAAGAAAACCCCCGTTCATCTAGAAAACTTAGTTCAGGGTCTAGCTGAAAAAAGTCGCAAGGTATATGAAAGCTTAGTTCGCTCAGAAGGTTTTATGATTTTTTATAGCCAGGCTACTCCAATTGATGCATTGGAAAATAGTCGCATTGGTTCTAGACCAGCGCGTAGGACGGGCAAACGTTCTTTAAAAGATTTGCGAGCCATACCCTGGGTATTTAGCTGGAATCAATCCCGTTTCTTTTTGCCTGGCTGGTTTGGCGTTGGCAGTGCGTTAGCCGACTTACAAAAGAAATCTCCTGATTCATTCTCCATTTTACAAAAAGAGATTGTTACTTGGCCTTTCTTTCGATACTTGATGATGAATGTTGAGACAAATGTGTATAATGCGGACAAGGAAATAATGCAATTATACGGTCAACTTGTAGACGACGAACATGTGCGAGAAAAATACCTAAATCAAATCATTGCTGAATACGATAAAACAAAAGAAATGCTATCGATTCTTTTTGAATCAGCTACAGAAGCAAGAAGACCAAGAATGTTCAAAACTTTATCTCTTAGAAGCTCCGGACTTAAGAGCTTACATTTAATGCAAATAAATTTGTTAAAGGAATGGAGAGAAAGGTTACACGAACATAACGTGGCATCTGCCGATAATCTTTTGATTGAATTATTACTATCAATTAATGCAATTGCCAGTGGGCTCAGGACTACCGGTTAATCCCTATTATCCAGTAAGAATAAACTATGAAAGCAGAAGAATTAGAAAAACTCAAACAAGTCGCAGATGTTTGCACAAAATGTAAATTATCCACAACAAGAACAAAAGTAGTTTTCGGAGAAGGAAATCCGGAAGCGGAGCTTTTATTTATAGGAGAAGGTCCGGGTCGTCAGGAAGATGTAACAGGACGACCATTCGTAGGAAAAGCGGGAGAGCTTTTAACTAGGCTCATTGAAAAAGCAATGGGCGTTCCGCGGTCTTCTGTGTATATCGCAAACATCGCAAAGTGTCGCCCTACGGAAGACTTAAAGATGGAAAAGGACAGAGCACCTGATCCGGAAGAAGTTACCGCATGTAGTCCATATCTATTGCGGCAAATCGAAATTATCCAACCAAAGGTGATTGTAACACTGGGAAATCCATCTACAAAGTTTTTATTAAAAACACAAGATGGAATTACAAAGCTTCGAGGAGTTTGGGCGGATTACAACGGTATACCCGTTATGCCAACCTATCATCCTAGCTATGTAATTCGAAATGGTGGCGAAAATAGTAAAGTTCAACAGGATGTGTGGAATGATCTATTAAAAGTTATGGAAAAATTAAACTGGAAACCAAAAGTAAAAATAACGTGGAAATAGAAAAAAAACAGAATAGTTCAGCTGCAAAAAGTCTCGCTCTTTCCTTTTATACATTTCTCTCTCGAATACTCGGTCTTATCCGCGATCATTATATGGCAATAAGTTTCGGGACAGGATTTGTAGCATCAGCTTTTTCGGTCGCGTATCGTCTACCAAATATGTATCGCAATCTATTAGCTGAAGGAACTTTATCTCAATCCTTCATGCCAATCTATTCGGATGCTAGTAAAGTAAGCGAAGAAGAAGCAAGAGTCATGTCAGGAGCAATGCTATCTTTTCTAAGTTTTATGCTTTTACTCTTTGTGGGCATATTTGTATTATTCGCTCCCTATCTACTTCCGCTACTAGTAGGAGGAACAGAAAAATATTCCAACCTTGTAATCGAACTTTCCCTGATCTTATTTATTTTGATTTTTACTGCAAGCTTATCTTCCATATTTATCGCAATTGCAAACTCGAAACAAAAATTTTTCGTGCCATCTCTATCTCCTATCATTTTAAATCTAAGTTATTTATTTGTATTTCTTGTAGTATTCCGCTTTTTTGATGATACCTTAGAAAGAGTAAAGGTATTATCTTTTGGAATTGTTTGCGGCGGTTTCTTGCAATTAGTTGTTCAAGCTCTCTACATTAAAAAATTAAATTTGGCGCCTAAAATAAACTTTCACTGGAAACATCCTGCAATCAAAAAGATTTTAACTTTAATGCTTCCCGCTGTAGTAGGCGGTGGGTTTTACCAGATTAGCCTCTTAGTAGATATTTTTCTAGCCAATTATATCCAAAACCAAAACCCTGGACTTGGAGCAGTGGTTAGTCTAGATTATTCGCAAAGACTCATTCAGCTACCGACTGGAATCATTGGAGTAGCACTTGCAACAACTACATTACCAGGCTTACTTGCTAGTTTAAAAGAAGATCGCAAAGAATCTATACCAGCAGAGCTAGCAGATACTCTTTGTTTTGCGCTTTATCTCACAATTCCTGCCGCACTCGGTTTTATTTTTATGGGAGAAACTATCGTGGATGCGATTTTTTATGGCGGGAAATGGGATAGTAAATCAACAGCCTCTACCATTCAAGCATTGCAATTTTATTCGGTTGCTATTCCTGTTTTTAGTATGAATAAAATTTTAACTTCTTCGTTTTATGCATTTAAGGACACAAAGACACCGCTGCAAATCAATATGATTTCATTTAGCATAAACATCGGGCTTAATTTAATCCTGATGAATTTTCTAAAACATGCAGGGCTTGCACTTTCTTCCACAGTAGCGGCATACATCACATTTACCTTTCTATTTCTAAAAATGAAAAGGCATGAGATTCATATTCCTATTCAAGAAATTTTAAAAAGACTTTTTAAAATTCTTATTCCCATTACAGCTCTCACTCTCTGGCTAGTGTTCGTAGAACAATTCTTAGATATAAAAAATCTTTTATCGCTAAGAGAAATCAATCTTGCTCATGAAAATATTGCGAGAGTAAAAGCTTGTGTTGGAATCATTCCTTCCATTATTCTCTATTTTGTATTTTCAAAGCTTGCAAGGCTGCATGAGTTTGATTTAATCTTTGGAAAAATTCTTAGAAAGTTAAAGAGGAAGAATTAGCCACAGAGACACGGAGACCCAGAGTGTTACAGAATTTGTATCACTTTCATTCCAATGTATCCGTGACAGAGACTGGTAAAGAAGGCGGATTTAAAAAATTGATTTGTATTTACTGAGTAACAAAGTTGAATTTTGAAAACAAACATTGTTCTGTGCGATTTACTCTCTTACTACTTCTCTGTGTCTCAGTGCCTCTGTGGCAAAACCCTTTTTTTCAATTGAAAAACGTCAATACTATAATTTTATGACATACATGAACTTATACCTAATCAATATAGGCATGACTATATCTGTCCTTTGTTTTTATATTGGGTATTTTTTCCGTAAATCAAACAACCCACTTCATCGCAAAATCAATATTGCAGGAGTGGTTATTAATCTAGTAACCGCGATTTTTTTATTAACGCATAAATATCTAATGAACGGAATTGAAGCAGCAGGAATTTTCCCAACTGTTCCATCTACGATTATCCATATTCACCGATTCTTTGCTGCGGTGAGTTTGGTATTAATGCTTATCATGGCATACACAGGAATCACAAAAAAAGCGGAACTTCATAAGAAACTGCATTTTATTTTTCTACCTCTATACACTGTCGTATTTATATCTGGACTTTTTATTTTTGAAACAAGGAATTAAAACATGAACAACCAGGAATTAAAAAACAAAGCAAGAGAAATCAGAGAAGAAGTTATCAAAATGGTAACAGCGGCTAAGTCTGGTCATCCAGGAGGACCACTAGGTCTTGCAGATATTTATTCTGCTTTGTATTTTAAAATTCTAAAACACGATCCTAAAAATCCAAATTGGGAAGAAAGAGACAGGCTCATTCTTTCCAATGGACATGTGTGTGCTGTGCGTTATGCGTCAATGGCTCTTAGCGGTTACTTTCCAGTAGCCGAACTTTCTACTTTTCGAAATATTAAGAGTCGTTTACAGGGGCATCCTTCTATTACCTATATGGACGGACTTGAAACATCCAGTGGCTCACTCGGCCAAGGGCTTTCAATTGCAACAGGAATTGCACTCGGACTTCGTCACCAAAAGAAAACAAATCGAATCTATGCTTGCATCTCAGATGGAGAGTGCGGAGAGGGAATGACCTGGGAGGCCGCTCAATCAGCAGTTCATTACAAATTAGATAACCTAATTGCCTTCATGGACAGAAATTTCATTCAGATTGACGGGAACACAGAAGACGTTATGAGACTTGAACCACTACCTCAGAAGTTTCGCACATTTGGTTGGAATGTAATTGAAGCAGACGGTCACAATATGGAAGAAATTCTTTCCTCGTTCGAAAAAGCTCAAACCCATAAAGGCTCGCCTACTCTCATCGTATTTAGAACCATAATAGGAAAAGGTGTTTCCTTCATGGAAAATAAGGCAGAATGGCATGGAACTCCACCAAATGCAGACCAAGCTAAGCAAGCTCTAGAAGAACTAGCCAAGACCTAAAAACCCAGCCACTCCTTTCTAGCTCCATTTTACGTCGTAAAATGGAGTTGACAACTCCAAAATAAGACGTATTATGGAAGTATCAACTCCGAAATGAGGCGCATTATGGAACCATTTGTTCGAGTATTTCCAATTCCCAAAGAAAGTTTCTTTTTACTGGGTCCGAGAGGAACGGGAAAAACAACTTTCTTAAGACAAAGACTGCCCATTGCTCAGTATCTTGATTTTCTAGACCCAGAAACATTTCGCCAATACAAAAGTAGACCCGAAATTCTGAGAGAGCTAGTAGATGGAAACCCTATCACAAAAATATTTGTTCTAGATGAAATTCAAAAAATTCCTGAAGTTCTATCGGTTATCCATTCCCTGATAGAAGAAAAGAAGGGAATTCAATTTATCCTAACAGGCTCTAGCGCTAGAAAATTAAAACAATCAGGAGTAGACTTGCTCGCAGGACGTGCTTTGTATTTTAAAATGCATCCATTTACAGCTTCGGAATTAGGCGATGCCTTTAATCTAGAAAAAGCATTAGAGATTGGTCTTCTTCCGCTTGTGTATTTCAAAGACGATCCCAAAGAAGTTTTACGATCCTATCTAGGACTCTATATTAAAGAAGAAATTCTTGCAGAGGGACTCATCCGTAATATCGGGAATTTTTCTAGATTTTTAGAAGCGGCAAGTTTTTCCCACGGAAGTATATTAAATACTTCTAATATTGCAAGAGAATGCGGAGTGGAGCGTAAGACTGTTGAGGGATATCTTTCTGTTTTAGAAGATTTGCTTCTTTCCTTTACTCTGCCTGTTTTTTCCAAGAAGGTAAAAAGAGAATTAGTCGCCCATAGAAAATTCTATTTTTTTGATGCAGGAGTCTTTTCTCAAATTCGTCCCAAAGGTCCTCTTGACTCGCCACAGGATATGTATGGTCCTTTACTCGAAGGGTTAGTGGCACAACATCTAAGAGCCTATATTGACTCTGTAAAAAAGGACTGTAGTCTTTCGTATTGGCGAACCCGCTCCGGAGTGGAAGTCGATTTTATTTTGTATGGAGAAAATACTTTCAAAGCAATTGAAGTAAAAAACTCAGCAAAGATAAATGACGCCGATTTACGCGGACTAAAAAGCTTCCAGGAAGATTATCCAATGTGCGAGACAATCTTTCTCTACCGAGGAAAGGAACGACTAAGAAAAGGAGAAATTCTTTGTATGCCGGTAGAAGAATTCTTAAGAGAGTTGAAGTGAGTTACTGACATTTTATTTACACAAAGAGACAATAATTTTTTCTTATGTCCTCTAAAAATACTTACAGAAAGTTTTGCAACACCCGATAACATAGTTTTAAAAAAGTACTCTTTTTTTTCAAATAGGTTGACGTATTATATTTGTACTAGATTAAATTAAATTATGTTTTCCTACGACCACTCACACGATGAGTTAAACTTTAGCGGAACCAATATAGAAAGAAATTTCTATGAATTAGAGTTTGCGCGTCCTGAAAACAAAAC